>Ga0307314_10000084_pt1 | contig 21311 bp, 22 predicted proteins | sample ER_DNA_204_FD_194493 | JGI IMG/M metagenome (GOLD analysis project Ga0307314, IMG submission 194493) | Bulk soil microbial communities from the East River watershed near Crested Butte, Colorado, United States - ER_DNA_204 | ecosystem: Environmental > Terrestrial > Soil > Floodplain | place...
CACCAATGCTCTGGCTCGTCGTCGCCTACCTCGGTGCCCTGGCGGCGATCTTCGCAACCGCGTTCTTCACCACCGACCCATTCACCAACGAGGTCGTGCGGACGTTCACGACCGAGAACTTCAAGGCCCTCCTCAGCCCCACGTACCTGCGCATCATCGGCCGGACGCTGTTCATCGCGGTCATGGTCACCGTGCTGTGCATCGTCATAGCGGTGCCCTTCGCGTACTTCATGGCGCGGGTGGCACCCCGGCGGCTGAGGCACCTCCTCGTGGCGGCGGTGCTGGTGCCGCTGTGGGCCTCGTACCTCGTCAAGGCCTACGCCTGGCGGACGATGGTGCAGCCCGGCGGCGTCCTCGACAGCACCTTCGGAACGACTCCCGGGTACGGCTTCGCGGCGGTCGTCCTCACGCTGACCTACCTGTGGCTTCCGTACATGATCCTCCCGGTGTATGCCGGCTTCGAGCGACTCCCGGAGTCGCATCTGGAGGCCTCGGCGGACCTGGGTGCCAAGGGGCTGCACACGTTCCGGCGGGTCATCCTGCCGGCCCTCCTGCCGGCGATCGCAGCCGGGACCGTGTTCACGTTCTCGCTGAGCCTCGGCGACTACATCGCCGTGCAGATCGTCGGCGGCACGCTGCAGGTGCTCGGCACCACGGTCCTGCAGAACATCACGCTCGACCTGCCCTTCGCGGCGGCCCTGGGCACGACCTCGGTCGTGATCATGGTCTTCTACTTGGTCGCCGTCGGGCGCACCGGCGCCCTGGACAACCTGTGAGGCACCGATGAGGAGCGGAGTGCGCACCCGGGCATCCTTCTGGGTCTTCGCGCTGGCGGTGCTGGCGTTCATCTACGTCCCGCTGGGCGTGGTCGCGATCAACTCGTTCAACTCCGACCGGACGTTCGGCTGGCCGCCGCCCGGTCTGACCACGAGGTGGTGGTCCGCGGCGCTCAAGGCGCCTGGGCCCCGTGACGCTCTCCGGACGTCGGTCGAGGCGGGACTCGGAGCGACCGCGATCGCCCTCGTGCTGGCCAGCCTGCTCGCGCTGGCGCTCACGCGGTACCGGTTCTTCGGGCGGAACGCGATCTCGCTGCTGGTGATCCTGCCCATCGCGCTGCCCGGCATCGTCACCGGTATCGCTCTCCAGTCGGTCATCCAGAACGTGCTCAACCCGGTCTTCGGCATCAACGCCGGCCTCTTCACGATCATCGTGGGCCACGCGACCTTCTGCATCGTCGTCGTCTTCAACAACGTCACGGCCCGACTGCGGCGCATGGGCGGGTCGCTGGAGTCCGCGTCGGCCGACCTCGGCGCCCGGCCACTCACAACGTTCCGGTTGGTGACCTTCCCGCTACTTCGCACCGCCATCCTTGCGGGCGCACTATTGGCGTTCGCCCTCAGCTTCGACGAGATCGTGGTCACGACGTTCACCGCGGGACCGGGCACGCCAACCCTGCCGATCTGGATCTTCAACAACCTGTTCCGACCCAACCAGGCGCCCGTCGTCAACGTCGTCGCCGTGATCCTGGTGGCGGTCTCGATCCTGCCGGTCTGGCTCGCCCTGCGGCTCAGCGGCACGGAGGCCGCGGAGAGCCGCCTCTGATGCCATGAACCTGATCGCCCTCGGTTACCACCAGGGCACCCACACCCTCGGCTGCCATGAGCCGGGCCAGCTCACGCACTGTGGCGTCGTCGCCCACCCGGATCAAGGTGTCTGAAACGAACATTGGCACCTGATCAGATCCGCGACCAATCTCGCCGCGCTTCTCGCCGATCCCGGGTCACTCATCGCCCGTCAGCCTCTCTTCCTGAAGCCGGCCCAACTCTGAGTGCCGTCGCGCCCAGGCGGCGGGCGTCGTCATGCCGTTTCGGTGACCAGGCGCTGGGCGTCGTCCGCTGTCAGAGGCACGCCGGGGAACTCCAGGAGTGACTGCATAGGCACATCCAGCACCGAGTCTTGCCCGGTCTCGTCGCTCAGCAGATCGGCCATACGGCCTCGGATTCCGCCACGGGCGGCCAGCAGCTTTTCCAGTTGCGGTCCGACCGTTGGGTGCTCGCGCCACTCACGGAAGGTCGACCAGACTGTCAAGGGGAGGGCAACCGGGCGACCAGGGATTTCGACGTCGACGGTGGCCCGACTGTCACGCGACGACGACCCGATCATGACGGTCACCGGCCCGCCTTCGTAAACCCAGGACCGGGCCGCGATGCTGAAGTGCTCGAGATCGTTGCGCGCGACGGTGATAGGCACCCGTTCGGACTGGCCGGGTTGCAGGTGGATCTTGGTGAAGCCGCGGAGTTCCTGCGGCGGTGTCGTCACGGTTTTCGCGTGGTCACTGACGTAGAGCTGGACGACTTCAGCACCTGCTACTGATCCGGTGTTGGTCACAGTGATGTCGGCGGTGAAGGCCAACGGGTCGTCGACATCGAAGGTTGTCACCACGGGATCGGAGTACTCGAAGGTCGTGTAGGAAAGGCCGTAGCCGAAGGGATAGTCCACTCCGATGGATCGCGCGTCGTAGTAGCGGTAGCCGACGTAGATGCCCTCGCTGTACCGTACGTGGCTGTGCTCGCCGGGGAAGTCGAGAAACGACGGGGTATCGGAGAGCCGGACGGGGATCGTCTCCGAAAGCTTGCCGGAAGGGTTGACGTCACCGAGCAAGACATCGGCAATGGTGTCTCCGTGCGCCTGACCGGTCAGCCAAAATTCGACGATCGCATTGACGCCCTGGCGCCAGGAAGCGGTGGTGACCGCCGAACCGTTGCTCAAGACGACGACAGTGGGCGCGTCCGTACCAGCCAGCGCTTGGAGAAGCGCGATCTGGTTGTCGGGAAGGTCGATGGACGTCCGGTCCCGGCCCTCGGCCTCGTACTGTCCCGGCAAACCCAGGAACAACACCACGACATCAGCAGTGGATGCCGCATCTCGGGCGGCAGCAATGAGCTCCGGATCAGGAGGCGCGGCGTTGAGGTCGTAGCCGGGGGCGAACTGGACCGTGGCGCCGAACGTCTCAGCTCGTCGAGTCAGGGCCTCCAGCCCGCTGACCACGCGCGTTGGGTTGACCGCAGAGCTGCCGGCTCCTTGGTATCGGGGTGTGCGGGCCAACTCGCCGACGACGGCCAGGCGCTGGGTTGTTTGCAGGTTCAGGGGGAGGGTGCCGTCGTTGACCAGCAGCACGGCTGACTCTGCGGCTGCTCGCCGGGTCAGCTGGTGATGCTGATCAAGGTCGACGACTGGGGCGTGCCGAGTGTCGGGTGTAGTCCGCTCGGCCAGCAGCGCGAGCCGCTGGGCGACGCGGGCCAGCGCCTGGTGGTCGAGCCGTCCGGCAGCTTCGGCGACGCGGAGGCGGTCATCCTCGGGGCGCCCGGGCATCCGGAGATCGGTACCGGCCTCGACGGCTTCCACTGGGTCGTGCACCGCACCCCAATCCGACACGACGACGCCGTCGTAGTCCCACCCCCCCGAAGTAGGTCGGTCAGCAGCCAGCGGTTCTCCGAGGCGTACACCCCGTTGATCTTGTTGTACGCCGACATGACCGACCATGGGTTGGCCTCGCCGATGGCGATCTGGAAGTTGCGCAGGTAGATCTCACGCAGCGTCCGTTCGTCGATGTCGGCGCTCACTCGCTGACGGTCGGTCTCCTGATTGTTGGCAGCGAAGTGCTTGAGGCAGGCGGCCACACCCTCCGACTGAAGTCCGTCCACCATGGCGGCCGCCAGCAAGCCGCTCAGCAACGGATCCTCGGAGAAGTACTCGAAGTTGCGGCCACACAAGGGGCTGCGCTTGATGTTCATCCCCGGCCCGAGCACAACATCCACGCCGTGGGAGCGAGCCTCCCGGCCCAGGGCTTGACCGACCTCCCGGACCAGCGCAGGATCCCAGGACGAGGCAAGCGCAACAGCCGGCGGGAAGCAGGTCGCCGGGAGGCTTCGACCAAGACCCAGATGGTCGGGATTCTCGTCGTCTTGGATCCGCAGCCCGTGCGGTCCGTCCGCCAGACGGAGCGACCGGAGGCCAGCGGCCGGGAAGGATGCTGTCGACCAGTAGTCCGCGCCGGTCGTCAAAAGGATTTGCTCAGCAACGGTTAGCCGCTCAGGCACTCAAGCAACGCTACTCCGAACCGCTGGCCGCACAGACTTACGGAGTGCGGCGCCTACTTGCGCCGAGTGGGAGGAACGATCTGAAGCGCGAGTGTTGCGGGGTCGGCGGCGGTCAGGCGCCGAAGATCTCCTTCGCAACGGTGACGGCGGACATCGCCCGCGGCCAGCCGGCGTAGAACGCGAGGTGGATGATGACTTCCTTGAGCTCGGCCTCGCTCAGACCGTTGTCCTTGGCCCGCGCGAGGTGGCTCCGGAGCTGTTCGGTACTGCCGTTCGTGATGAGTGCCGCGACCGTGATCAGGCTGCGGTCTCGCTTGGACAGTCCCGTGCGTTCCCAGACGTCGCCAAACAGAACGTCGTCGGTGAGCGAGACCAGCTTCGGTGCGAAGTCGCCGATCGCTTTCTGCGCTGGGGTCATGGCTTGAGAGTCGGACATTTCTCATTCTCCTTCATGATCAGGAACGCGGCTGGAGCTTGATCGTGGCCGATTTCGCCTCAGGAGTCAGGACCGCGTCGACGTAACTTGCGGGGTAGCGGCGGTACTTGGCGCGGTACGCGGCATCAATCGCGGCGTTGACGTCGTCAGCGGCGTCGACAGAAACGAAGGTGACGTCTTTGTCGACGCCGCCGCACTGGATGTGGCCTTCCAGGCGTTCCTGCGTTCCCCGAAACCAGCCCGACGTGCGTCCGTTCACCGGTCGGACGTAGAGGTCCTCGCCGTGGCGTACGACCCAGATGGTCGTCGGACTGCGCAGCGTGCCGCTGCGTCGCAGGGACCTGATTCTCAGCTCTTCGGCCGTCCCGATCTTGCTCAGCTCCTCGCTTGTCCACCCGTTCATCAGCGCCTCTCCCCTTTGTGATCCAGGCATGTGTGGATTACGTCCGCGTACCTGGACGCAAATAAGGAAATCAGGTGACGGTGCAGGTGTGGGAGTGCCTGTCCATCCAGGTAACGCCAGACACGCCCACCGCCGCTTGCTCGGCCGTAACGTCATGCTCGTAGACATTGCATGAGCTTCGGCGTACTAGCGTGGCTTCAGCGAATGGTCGCTGGGCGGGATCGATCTAACGCTCGACGATTTCGACCGCCGCCGCTCCTGCTCACCACTAAGTGCAGCGGCCAGCTGGGCCGCTGGCGGTGCCCAGCGCCTTCCGGAGGTCCCGGCTGCGGCCAACCGGGTCGTCATGGCCACTCGCCGTCATCCTCTCGCTCGAGAAGTGGGCGAGCTGACTGCGCGCAGCGCGTCCTGATTGACGACGGCGTGCAGGTTGGTCAGCTGCCCGCCGTCCACCGAGGCGGTGATGGTCGCGTACGGTCGCCGCTGCAGAAATGCCAGGAAGGCAAGGCCGGATGCGGCGGGTGCGCTGACGAGGGTGACGTTGCCGCCGAAGAAGCGCAGCAGCGTCCTGGCGATGCGGCCGGCGCCGCGCTGGACCTGCTGGCTGCTACGCCGCGACCGGAGCTGAGGCGGATCGCCGGCGGTGAAGTCGGCCACGCCCCAGACCTCGTCGTGCAGTACAGCGGTGAGCGCCTGGAGGTCGCCGTTGGCGCAAGCGGCGAGAAAGGTCTGGGAGATCTTGTGTAGCTCGTGGTCGGCCATCTCCCGCTTGGTGGTAGGGGGTCCGCCCGCCACCTTGGCGCGGGCCCGCTTGGCCAGCTGACGGCAGGTCGCGGATGGCTTGCCAAGGACCTCCGCGACCTGGTCGAAGGGGAGCCGGAAGACATCGTGCAGTACGAAGGAGACGCGTTCGGCCGGACTGAGCCGCTGCAGCAGGATCAGCAGGGCCTCGCTCACCTCCTCGTCCAAGGTCACGCGGTCCGCGGGATCGACCACCGTCTGCCGTCCGAGGCTGAGCGCACTGTCCAGCCAAGCGGTATCGCTCGGCCGCTCCCGACGGTTATGCGCGGAGCGGATCCGGTCCAGGCAGAGCCGGCTCGTCACCACGGTCAGCCAGCCGCGAGGATCCCGCACCTCGCCGGGTTCGACCAGGTCCAGGCGTAGGAACGCCTCCTGGACCACATCTTCCGCCCCGCCGATATCGCCGAGCATCCGATACGCGAGGTCGATCAGGTACGCGCGGTCCGCTCGCCACGCCACGGCGACGATGCCACCTGCGCCGGAGAGATCGATCATCGCAACGTCCTGCGCCTTCCAAATCGCCGTCATACCAACCAGGACGAGATAGCACCTCCCATCGTGACAGGCAGGTGGGTGGCGGCCTTGGCGACCTCATCTGGTCGGCGCTGTCACTTTCCTGGGGGCGCTTCCGTCCTTTGCTACGACACGCCACATAAGGAGTTGACATGATTCTGATCACCGGAGCGACGGGCAATGTCGGACGGCCCCTCGTTGCACAACTGCTCGCCCGCGGCGCGAAGGTCCGCGCCATCAGCCGGCACGCGGCCACCGCTGGTCTGCCGGATGGAGCCGAGGTCGTCGAGGCCGACCCGAGTCGACCGGACTCCTTACACGGATGCTTTGACGGCGTCACCGCGATCTTTCTCAACGCCCGCGCCATCCAGACCGCCGCCTCGGAGGTCTTAAGCCTCGCCAAGCGCGCCGGCGTCGCCCGGGCCGTCGCGCTCGCCGCCGCCAACGTCGACGAAGGCCACGCCCGGCAACCCTCTCGCTGGCGCGGTGACTTCAACGCCGAGCTCGAGCAGGCCGTGATCGCTAGCGGCCTGGAGTGGGTGAGCTTGCGGCCGAACGAGTACGCGTCGAACTTCCTCGGCCTTTGGGCGGCACAGCTGCGCAGCGGGAACGTAATCCGCGCACCCTACGGCGCCTCGCAGCACGCGCCGATCGACGAGCGTGATATTGCCGCGGTCGCCGTCGAGGCGCTGCTCACCGACCGGCTCCTCGGACAAAAGGTGCCGCTGACCGGGCCCCGGTCCCAGTCGGCCCGCGAACTCGCTGACACATTGGCCCAAGCTCTCCGGCGGCCGATCAGATTCGAAGAGATTCCACCAGAGCTGGCCCGCCAGGCGATGCTGGCTCAAGGTTTCCCCGAAGGCTTCGTCACCGGGTACCTGCTGCTGCAAGCCGAGGCCGTGGACCGGCCCGCTCCGGTCACCCACACGATCGAGGCGATCCTGGGCCGTCCAGCGACCGATTTTGCTACCTGGGCCGCTGACCACGCCGAGTCGTTCAGGGGAATGGCCGCGTGAAGCTCGCCCTGCTCGGCGCCACCGGTGGCGTCGGCCGCGAGGTCCTCAGCCAGGCCGTTGCTGCCGGTCACGCGGTCACGGCCGTGGTGCGGAATCCGTCGAAGTTGCCCGCACACGTCGGCGTCGTACGGCAAGACCTTGCCAATCCAAACAACGAGGTTCTCGCCGACGCGCTGCGCGACGCCGACGCGGTGATCTCCGCGGTCGGCCCTCACCGGGCAGCCCAGGCCGGGATCGTTGCACCAGCCACGGCCGCCATCGCACACGCCATGGACTGTGCAGGCATCCGCCGCCTCGTGGTGATCAGTGCCGCGCCGGTCGGGGTCGTGCCGTCGACCCACCGGCCACAGCCGCCTCGCTACGATCCCGGCGACGACCTGCTCATGCGCTACCTCCTCAGCCCGCTGATCCGGCGACTCTTTGACCGCCACTACACCGACCTCGCCGCAATGGAGGACCTGCTGCGCGACGGGTGCCTGGACTGGACCGCGATCCGGCCACCGCGGCTCACTAACGGACCGCTCACCGGCACGTATCGAACCGCGATAGACCGCAACGTACGCCACGGCCTGACCATCTCGCGGCCAGACGTCGCCCACCTGATGCTGACCGTGCTCCGACAGCCTGAAACCGTACCCCACTCCGTCGGCGTCGCCTACTAGTTGAGCACCCGAGCGAGCCGCCAAAGAAAGTTCCGGGGAACGTGTCGAAATCGAGGACCTTCGTTCGGCACAGAGGTGAAGGCACCGAGAAGGCGGTGCCCGCAAAACCCAAAAGGAGCACACCATGGGATTCATCAAGTCCGGCCTGTTCATCTCCCTCGACGGCGTCATCGAGGCGCCTGAGACCTGGCACTTCCCCTACTTCAACGACGAGATGGGAGCCGCCGTCGGCCAGCTGATGAGCGAGGCCGACGCCACGCTGCTTGGGCGTACGACGTATGAGGCCTTCGCCAGCTACTGGCCACAGGCAGACCCCGCAGACGAGATGACGGCCACCATGAACGGCGCCCGCAAGTACGTCGTGTCAAACACCCTGAGTGAGGCGACCTGGGAGAATTCCTCGGTGATCAACGACGACGTGTACGCGTCGCTGACCACGCTGAAGGAGGACACCGGACTGTCGACGACCGGCAGTGCGACGTTGGTCCGCTCGCTACTCGAACAGGGCCTCGTCGACGAGCTGCACCTGCTGGTGCATCCCATCGTCGTCGGCCACGGCAAGAAGCTGTTCGCCGACGGTCAAACCGTGCCGCTCGAGCTGAAGTCCGCCACGACCTTCCAGACCGGGGTGCTGCACCTGGTCTACACGCCGGCCACCACCGCCTGACCCATCCGTTCCGGACACAATGGCCACTATGGCCACAAGCCGACCAAAGGAGAGACCGTGCGCTACATGGTGATGCACTACCAGACCCAGGACGCGGAGGACGGGATCAGGCCGTCACCGGAGACGCAGGCCGCCATCGAGGAATACATGCGGGAGGCAGCCATGTCCGGCGTCCTGCTCAGCGGCGAGGGGGTGTTCCCCAGCTCGGCCGGTGCACGTGTCGAGGTCACCGACGGGAAGGTCCGGGTCATCGACGGCCCCTTCGCCGAAGCCAAGGAGCTGATCGGCGGCTTCGCGATACTTGAGGTCGACTCGCTCGCCGAGGCTGTCGAGCACGCCCGCAAGTTCGCCCTCCTCGTCGGCACGGAACGCGTCGACGTACGTCGCGTCGTCGAGGCCGAGGACCTCAAGTAGGACCGGGCCGGACTCCGCGACGCGCCACCACGGCCATGAACGCACCGGACCTCGACGCAACCGTTGCGGCCGTGTGGCGCGTCGAGTCTCCCCGAGTGCTGGCCCGGCTCGCCCGGTTCGTCGGTGACCTCGACACGGCCGAGGAACTCGCGCAGGACACCTTCGTGGCGGCGATCGAGAAGTGGCGGCAGGATGGGGTGCCGGACAACCCGGCGGCGTGGCTGCACACGACGGCCCGGTTCCTCGCCGTCGACCGGATCCGAAGACGGGACACTCACCGCAACAAGGTGCGCCTGGTAGCCGCTACGAGCCCGCAGGTCGTTGATGAGGAGCTCACCGAGCTTGTCGACGGTGACCTGGCGGACGACCTCCTCGGGCTGATCTTCATGGCCGCCCACCCGATCCTGTCGCCGGATGCGCGCTCGGCTCTCACCCTGAAGCTGGTCTGCGGACTCGCGACCGAGGACATCGCCCGTGCCTTCCTCGTACCCGGACCGACCATCGCCCAGCGTGTGGTGCGCGCCAAACGGACGCTGTCGGCGGCGAACATCCGGTTCGAGCTCCCCGGCCCAGCCGAACGGCCCGGACGCCTGGCGGCGGTGCGCGAGGTCATCTACCTCGTCTTCAACGAGGGGTACTCGGCTACCAGCGGGGACTCTTGGATGCGCACCGACCTGTGCGCAGAGGCGTTGCGGCTGGGTCGCATGCTGGCCAGCCTGACGCCCCACGACACTGAATCGCTTGGTCTGCTGGCGCTGATGGAGCTCCAAGCCTCCCGGCTGAAGGCCCGCACCGGACCGGACGGCGAACCCGTGCTCCTCATGGATCAAGACCGCACCCGCTGGGACCACCTTCTCATCCGTCGCGGACTTGCCACCCTCGAGCGCATCGACCAGCTCGGCGGCACCGCCGGGCCGTACGCCCTGCAGGCCGCGATCGCCGCCTGCCACGCGCGAGCCACCGCGGCCGAAGACACCGACTGGGTCCGCATCGCCGCGCTCTACGACGGCCTGGCTCAGATCAGCCCCTCCCCCGTGATCGAGCTGAACCGCGGCGTGGCGATCGCCCAGGCGTTCGGACCGCAGGCGGGGCTGGACATCGTGCTGCCCCTGTTCGAGGCCGCCGAGCTTCGCCAGTACCACCTGCTGCCGGCGGTCGCCGGCGACCTGCTCTGCCGCACCGGGGAGCATGGTCGTGCCCGGAAGCACTTTCTCCAGGCGGCATCGTTGACCAGCAACACCCGGGAACGCACGACCATGCAACGCCGCGCGGCCGAGTGCGCTGCCCAACACGCGGACGAGAGCTCTGAGTAGCGGACTCAACCCAGATGACGATCAGCTGCACCGCCTCGTTAGTACGCGCGAGCACCACGAAGATCCGAGTCGGGATTATTCCCAGTGACCCGTCGTGGCAAGCTCAACGTCATCGCCGAGGCGCTCGCCGCGCTGATGGCCTCGCGCGCCATCGAGGACCACAATCTTGAGGAAGCGGTGACCCGGTTGCGCGATGCAGTCGGCCTCGAAGAGCGCCACTGAACCAAACGTCAGGTCAACCCGGGAGAAAGCTCAGCCGCACCTTCCGGTCAGGGTTGTCGGCGTTCGTGTCCACCAGCACCACGCTCTGCCATGTACCGAGTGTGGGCCGGCCGGCAAGCACTGGCACCGCGAGCGACGGTGAGATGAAGGCCGGCAGGACGTGGTCACGGCCATGACCGCGGCTGCCGTGCCGGTGCCGGTAAATGTCGTCGCGAGGGAGCAACCGGTCAATGGCCACCTCGAGGTCAGACTCAGAGCCGCTACCAGTCTCGATCAATGCGACACCCGCGGTTGCGTGCGGAACAAAGACGTGACACAGGCCATCGCCGCGGTCGCGACAAAACTGAAGAATCAGGTCAGTGATATCGGTGACAAGACTGGTTCCGGTACGCAGCTGCACGACATCGGTGTCCATTCCTCCATCATCGCGACTGCGGGCTATCACTTCCCAACTCGCGCCAATCGAGTTGGGAGATGGGACCTCGAGCCTTCGAGCCGTTTCCCGACGTCGGTCGCGCGTTTCGCGCATGGGCAGGGCTTCGCGGATCGAGTAACGCGAGCGATCGCGACGCCAATCAGCTGATCAGTCATCTGCGTTTCTCGAAATCGCCCCCGCCCCCGAGCGGCGGCCACCTCGCTTCATCCACGCTCAAATCTTCGTCAGCGACTCATCTCAGGGCGATTCTGAGAATCGTCGCCGGTCAAAGAGGTGATCAAGGCTCAACCACGATGTCGGTCCCCGACGCGGTGAGGTGCACCCCTTCGGAATCGGCACTTACGCCGGTCAGCTGATGCCCGAACGGCAGTGTGCCGAGCGGGACCAACAACCTGAGCCGTTTGCCCAGCAGTAACCGGCTGGCTGCATCAAGCGACCCAGAACCCGTGTTGAGGCTCTCTGGTGAGATCAGCAGCGCATCGCCTTCGACCGATAAAGTCGCGTCGGCGGAAAGTGGCACGGTCTGATTCGCTATCTCGACGTTTCCAGTGACCCTGACCGCACTGTCCCGTCCTGGTGCGAGCGCCAAGCGCCGACCGGTGGCCGCAAAGTAGGCATTGAGATCCTCGTAGGTCAGATCCAGGTTCTCCTCCGAACGCCCGATGCCGACTCGGCGGATGTCGCGTACCAAGACATCGTGGAACGGTACCCGGACGTCGGATAGCTGGGATTCGACACGATCGATGCGCAGGGGGCCGCCCGTAACTCCCTCGGTGGTGACGTGCACCTCGGAGTAGACACCGCGGATCACCTGCGGCAGAAAGAAGATGCCGTGCACATCAACCTCGGGAGGGACCTCGACGCCGGTCGCATCCTGGATATTGCGCGACAGCAGCGTCTCGGCGCGGATCCTTGCCAGGGTGTCCGCGCCCCACAGGAGCAACGCAACGACGACGATCAGGCCAAGCACCTGAAGGAGGAGGCGTCGGCGTTCCGGCGATAGACCACGTCGGCGTCGCCTCGTCTCAGCCATCGCCGGACTCCGTACCGTTGATCGCCGGATGCCGTTCACCTCGGGTGATCCGCCGACTCGGCCAACTGGCGCGATGGCCTAGCACGGTGAGCAGTGCTGGCGTCAGTACCGGCCGTACGATCAGGGTGTCGATCATCAACCCGACGGTCACCGCAAAGGCGATCTGACGAAACGTGGCCAGCGGAATGATCGCGACGAGCGCGAACGTCGCCGCCAAGATCACGCCGGCTGTCGTAATCGCTCGCGACGTTCGGGGCACGGCAACCATGATCGCTTTCGCCAGTGGCCGGCGGCTCGCCGCTTCCCAAATCGATCCAACCGAGAAGACGGTGTAGTCCGCACCCAGTGCTATGAGCAGCACCGCCGCAGCGAACGGCGCGTAGAAGGTCAGCCCTTCTTGGCCAAGCACGTCCTGGAAGAGAAACGTCGTCAGCCCCAGCGCCGCTGCGACGCTCAGTGCACTGGCCGCCAGCAGCACCACCGGAGCGACGAGCGCCCTCAGGTAGAGGATCAAGATCACGAGCTCGATCGCGAGTGCCGCCAGCACCGTGATTTCGATGCTTCGCCGAGTCAGCTGGGCAACCGTGGAGGCGAACATTGTCTGGCCCGCAACAGACACCTTGGCATCGGACAGGCCAGACTGCGCAAGGAGGTCGGGGAGGCTTGACTCCAGGTGTCGTACGTTGCCGATGGCCTCGGCGCCTAGCGGGTCGCTGTCATAAATCAGCAGATAGCGTGCGGCGTTCCCGCTTTCCGACAACAACACGCCGCGCGGCTGCTTGGTCGGCATATCTGCCGGCCCGATAACGCGGGCGACCCCAGGCTGCTGAGCCAGCGCAGTCTGTAGGCGGGCCAGTTCCGGCCGCTCAGCCACCACTCCCGGCTTCTCGACGAGGATCTCTGAGGGCGCACTGATGCCACGGAGACCGGCCACGGACAGTAGGTCAGCGCCTTCGGCGACGCTGTCGTCTCGCGGCAGGGCGGCAACGAAGGATAGGTCCAGCCGGGCATGGGTAAGCGGCACGGCCGCCGCCGCGAGGCCGCCGCCGACAGCGATGACAACAAGCAGCGCCGACGCGCGGCGCGTCAGCAGCGCCAGCCCGAGATGCCTGCGACGCGGCGCGGCGCGGAGGAAGCCGTTCCGGGATTGTGAACCGCGGACCGGAAGCACAGTGAACAAGCGCCAGCCCAGGATGGTCATGACCGCGGGCGCCAGCGTCAGGCAGACTGCGAGCCCGACGAGCACGGTGAGAGCCAGCGCCGGGCCGAGCCCTCGGAAAACATGAAACGGTGCGGCCAGCAAGGCGATGGTGCCGCCCGCGACAGTCAAGCCCGCCACGGCGATGATGGGCGCGTTGACGCGCAGAGCGGCGCGGGCAGCCTCTTTCCGGTCGAGTCCGCCGCGAAGCTCATCTCGAAATGCTGAGAAGAGCAACACGCAGTAGTCGGTGACGACACCCAACAGCAGAGCAACAAGGACCGGCTCGAGCTGGGCAGGCACCGTGAAACCCCATGCCGCAGCGAAGCTGGACAACAGCGGGAAATACACCAGGTAGCCCACCGCTGCGACGCCCACCACGACCAGTGGCGCCAGCAACGAACGAAAAGCGAAGGCGACCAGTGCCATGATCACCAGCACGGTGGCGACCTCGAACAGGCGCAAACGGGAGTCGAGGTAGTTGAGCTGGGCAATCTGGGCCGGGACAAAGCCCGTCACGTACGAGCTGACATCCGGCTGGTTGTTGAAGTGCGCGGCGTACCTGTCGGCGAGCTGCACCTCATCGCGCAGGCCAGTGCCGGGCGCAACGTACACGTATGTGACGGCTACATCTGCCCGGCCGGTCGGAACCGGGATCGCTGCCGCAATGGTGCCCGCCTTCGGCTGGATGCCTGACTGCAGCGTGTCCTGCGTCGTCGCTAGCCCCCACAGCAACGAGTCGGCACGGGTCAGCAAGCTCAGCCCATCAGCCTGGTGTACGACGACTGTGGTGCCGGAGAGCAGTGGCACCCGAAACTCCTGGAGAATGCGCTGCTCGACACTGAAAACCGGGCTATCAGCGGGTAGCAGGTCGCCGAAGCTGGTACCGGTTGTGGTATCTGGCCGATACGGGATAAGTACGGTCAGCGCCACGGCGGCCGCCACCCAACCGACGAGAACAATCCAGCGAAGCGTGATGACAATGAAGCGATAACCTCTGCCGAGGCCAGAAGAGACCACCGAGGCAGCTCGGCCCACCCAAGACCCATTCGCCGACTGCACTGGCCGCTCCCGTCCGACCCTGCTCGACCAACCGGCGTCCAGAGCGCCGCTTACGATCGAAGATCAACTAGCCGCTCCATCCTAGGAGGCGCGACGTGGCTGGCACCGATTCGAAACACCAAGCCGATGATGCGACTATGCCGCCCCAGCGACGATCTCGCTGGTGGATCGCGGTGCTTACCTTTGTCGCGGGCGTCGCCGTCGGCGTCCTTATCGTCGGCTTCCTGACCAGGAGCACGCCGGATTTCTCGGGCGCTCCGAGCGCTCCGCCGACGAGCCCGTCGCCCGCCGGAAGCCAGGGTGTGCCCGCCGCGGCCAGTGCCCAAGTCAATGCCGCCTGCCTGCGAGTGATCAACGAAGCCCAAGACGTCGCCACGATCTTGAGTGAGGTCGGCCCGGCGATCACCGCCGTGAACCTCCAGCAGCTCGACGACATCGTGCGCCGGCTTCAGTCCATCCAGGCGCGGCTGGACGACGATCTCCGAGACTGCAAAGTCGAGGCCCAGGTCAACAGGACGCCAACGGCGGTGCCATCACCCTTGTCGACGGTGGAGCCCTCAGCCTCGCCGACGCCGCTACCAACGCCTAGCCCGACTCGCTGACACAGCGACGCCGCGCAGGCATTGCCCTCTCAGGACCGACTCCGACCTCTTTCGAGCTCTAGCAGAACCCGCTTTCGGTCCAGCCCACCGCCATATCCTGTGAGGCCGCCATTGGCACCGATCACCCGATGACACGGAACGATGATCCCTATCGGATTGCGGCCGTTGGCCAATCCGACCGCACGGTAGGCTCCCGGCGACCCGATCTGCTCGGCGATGTCACCGTACGACCTGGTCTCCCCATACGGGATCGTCAGCAGCCCTTCCCAGACCCGCCGCTGGAAGTTCGTTCCAACCAGATCAAGCTCGAGGTCGAACTCTCGGCGCTCGCCCGCGAAGTACGCGTCGAGCTGCTCGACTGCGTCTGAGAACGCTTTGTCGTCGCGCTCCCAACCGCCATGACTCGGTTCATGGGTCTGGTCGACCATCCATAGATGCATCAGGCGGTGATCTTTGCCCGCCAGGGTCAGCGGACCTACGGGACTGACAACGGTTCGGAATTGCATTACAGACATCATTTCTCCTTTATTGGCGGCCAGGCATTCACGGAGTGGTCCAGGGCGGTCCACAGATGTTGGGTGGCGTAGGACCGCCATGGGCGCCAGCGAGAGCTGCGCTCCGTAAGAGCACGGGCGTCTTCCGGCAGCCCCAGCTGCTTGGCGGCGAGCCGAACACCAAGATCAGTGGCGGGGAAGGCGTCGGGGTCGCCTAGACCTCGCATAGCGATGACCTCAGCCGTCCACGGTCCGATACCGGGTAGTGCCGCCAGCTGTTGTCTGGCACGGTCCCAATCGCAACCCGCATGGAGAACCACACGCCCGTCGGCCAGCGCATCAATCAACGCAACTACAGAACGCTGCCGAGCCATCGGGAAGGCCAGATGGGCGGGATCGATGTCGGCAAGCTCCTCAACCGCGGGAAAGACGTGCGTCAGGCCGCCCATCGAGTCGGTCACGGGCCGGCCGTATGCGGCGACCAGCCGGCCGACATGCGTACGCGCCGCCTTGATCGATACCTGTTGGCCGAGCACCACCCGCAGCGCCAACTCCGGCTCTTCGACCGTGCGAGGGATGCGCTGTCCGGGCGCTTTGGCAACCAGCGACCGCAAGTCGCCGTCGGAGCTCAGCGCCTCGACTACCGCCTCCGGATCGGCGTCGAGATCGAGCAACCGTCGACAACGGGCAATCGCGGCGGACACGTCGCGGAAATCGTCCAGCACCAGCAGACAGCGCACATGATCAGGAGTCGGTGTCAGGCTGACGATTCCGCTCCCGGACGGAAGCCGCAACGTGCGCCGATATGCGCCGTCACGTACCTCTTCGCAGCCGGGCACCGCAGTGGCCGCCAAGTGACCGAACACGCCCTCGTACGCGAACGGCGTTCGCAGCGGCAGGCGCAAGGACAACGCTCCCGTTGCGGCCGGGGTGCCCCGACCCGAGCGGCCCGTCGCCCGCCTACGCAGGCCGGTTGGGGTGGTCTCAAAGACCTCTCGCACGGTGTCGTTGAACTGGCGGATGCTGGCAAACCCGGCTGCGAATGCGACATCGGCGAACGGCAACTCTGTGGTTTCGATCAATATTCGGGCGGTCTGTGCGCGTTGCGCACGAGCCAGCGCCAGTGGACCAGCGCCGACTTCGGCCTGCAAGAGACGCTCGAGCTGGCGGGGGGTGTAGCCGAGCCGGGCCGAAAGCCCGGTGACACCGATTCGGTCGACCTCGCCGTCGGCGATAAGCCGCATCGCCCGCGCCACGACGTCGCCCCGTATATTCCATTCAGGAGAGCCCGGCGAAGCGTCCGGACGGCAGCGCTTGCAGGCGCGGAATCCGGCACGCTGGGCCGCGGCCGCGGTCGGATAGAAGCGGACATTGCGGGCGAACGGCGATCGGGCTGGGCAGCTGGGCCGGCAGTAGATCTTGGTCGTCAGCACAGCGGTGACGAACCATCCGTCGAACCGCGGGTCCTTGGACTGAACGGCTCGGTAGGAGCGGTCGAAATCCTCATGCACGTATCAAGAATTACACCCGATCACCGACATAACTGGCGGAAATCCGACATGGTCGTGCTCCATGCCTATGAGTCAGTGATCGGTGCACCCGGCGTCTTTCGTTTCCTCTAAGCACGCATCCACGCGGAGCGCCGCCAGCGATGATCCGGCCGGTTACGAGAGCCGTGTCAGCCTGAACATCGGAAAGACGCGTGATGTCTTGGTCTCGTACGCGGCGAACCCCGGACGCAGCTCGATGAGCCGGCGCCACAGTTCGTTACGCTCCTCTCCCGTCACCTCTGTCGCGTCGACCGGAAACGTCGCGGTTCCTACCTCGACTGTGATTCGAGGGTGTTTCTTGAGGTTGTAATACCAGTCCGGGTTCGTCGGAGCTCCGCTCTTGGTCGCCGCGATGATCATGTCGTCCCCATCGGGCAGATACGTGAGCGGGTTCACACGCTCTCTGCCGGAGCGCGCCCCGATGTGGTGGATGAGGATCATATGGGCACCCTCGAAGTAGCCTCCGACCTTGCCCGCGTTTGCGTGGAACTCCTCGATGATCTTCTGGTTCCAGTTGTTGGGTCCACTGGACTCACTCACCGGTAGCCTCCTGACTGCTTGAGTTACGGCCGATTCAACCTACGCCGACGAGTTGCGTCGTGACGGAGCAACGGACGGTCAGAGGCGGAGACTCGTCATGCCGCCGTCGATGCGCAGGATCGTGCCGGTGGTCGACCCGGCGAGCGGGGACGCAAGCGACGCGATCCCGTACGCGACCTCCTCGGCGCTGACCAGGCGTCCCAAGGGCTGCCGTAGTCGCAGCGCCTCGGCCGCTGCCTCGGGGTCGTCGGCGGCGTCAAGCAGCCGGGCGACCCACGGGGTATCAGCGGTCCCGGGCGCCACGGCGTTCACGCGGATCCCTTCGGATGCGTGGTCGGCGGCCATGGCGAGAGTGAGCGCGAGCACCGCGCCCTTGCTGGCGCCATAGAGAGCTCGCTGTCGGACGCCGATGAAGGCGACCGCGGAGCAGGTGTTCACTACCGCTGCATGCGGTGAGCGGCGCAGGTGCGGCAGCGCTGCGCGCGTGACTCGAGCGATGCCCGTGACGTTGACGTCGAGCACGCGGGCCCACTCTGCATCGTCGTTTTGGCTGACGTCGCCGACTGCCCCGATGCCGGCGTTGTTCACCAGAACATCAAGGCCGCCCAGCTGCTCGACGACCTCGGTGACCGCGGCGTCGACCGCTGGGGTATCCGTGATATCGCAGTGCAGGGCCAGCACGCCATCAGGCGCGCCGTCGGTGCTGCGGTCAAGGACGGCCAGGCGGGCACCCCGCTGCTGCAACAGGCTCGCGGTCGCCGCCCCAATCCCACTGGCGCCGCCGGTGACGACGGCGACGAGGCCCTGGAAGTCAGTCATGTCGGAGTCCTCTCAGCTGAGCAGTGGATCGACGTGGATCTTGGGCCCCGGGCCTGCCGCCTCCGGCCGTTCACCGGCGAGCACGGCGCTGACCTGCTCGAGGCTGACGGTGGCGGCGACAAGCGGCCGGGGATTGACGGCACCGCTTGCGTACGCCGCGATGGTGGCGTCGAGCCCAGGAGAGCCTGACAAAACGCCCACCGCCGTGACGTCTTTGAGAGCCAAGGTCCGGGTGTCGATGTGGCTTGGGCTGCCGGCCAGCCCGATGTAGACCACCCGCCCGGCCGGCTCCACCAGGTCGAGGGCAAGAGCAGGCAGGTGCGCGGCATTGGAGGCATCGATCACCGCGTCAAAGGGCTGGTCAGGGAGGCTGTCCTCGGTCCAGACGTGCTCGAATCCGAGGCTGCGGGCGAATGCGAGGGAGTCCTCGCTGCGACCCATCAGGTGTACCTCGGCCCCGGCAGCGCGCGCGAACATAGCGGCCAGCAGCCCGATGGTTCCCGGGCCGAGCACCAGTGCCCGGTCGCCGGACGCTAGGGCCGCACCCTGCGCCGCACGAAAAGCGTTGCCGCCCGGCTCCACCAACGCACCGACCGCGGAGTCCACGGAGTCAGGCAGAGCGTGTAACGAGGTGGCCGGTACGGCCACCTGCTCGGCCAGGGCGCCGGGACGGTCCCCGCGCACGCCGAGCTCGTACCGGTTCTCGCAGACGTGCTGGTAACCCTTTCGGCAGCGACGACAGGTGCCGTCGCCGAGCTGGGTGTCGCCCATGACCCGGCGACCGAGCCATGCAGAGTCGACTCCGCTCCCAAGGCTGGCGACCGTGCCCGCCCACTCATGGCCGAGCCGCATCGGGTATGACGAGTTCCCCTGGTGAAGGTAGGCCATATCGCCGGTGAAGAACTCCATGTCGGTGCCGCAGACACCGACCCGCTCCACGTCGACGACAACCTCGCCGGGGGCCGCCGCGGGGGCCGGCACCTCCTGCACCCCGCCCTGCCCCGGCGCGTTCAGAACGTACGCGCGCATGCTTCGTGTGCTCATCACAGTCATTATTTCGTTCGGCCAGGAGCCGTTCACTCCAGCCTCGACACCCCGTCCCCCCTCGGCTAGGAAGGAACCATGTCCTCGTCGAACGACGGAAGCCGGCTGCGGAGCGCCCAGTGGTACGCCGGCGATGATCGCAACGCCTATATCCACCGAGCGTGGATGCGTCGCGGAGTGCCCGGTGACGCGTTCACCGGCCGTCCGCATATCGCAATCGCGAATACCGCCTCGGACCTCACGCCGTGCAATGCCCACCTGACCGAGGTGGCCGCGTCGGTGAAGAACGGCGTGTACGAGGCCGGCGGCATCCCGCTGGAGCTGCCGGTGGTGTCGCTGGGCGAAACCCTGCTCCGTCCCACGGCGATGCTGTGGCGCAACATGGCCGCGATGGCCACCGAGGAGATGCTTCGGGCCAACCCGATCGACGGCGTGGTGCTGCTAGGCGGCTGCGACAAGACCATTCCGTCCTTGCTCATGGCCGCCGCCTCGGTCGACCTACCGGCCGTGGTGGTGCCCGGCGGGCCGATGCTGACCGGCACTTTCCGCGGCGTCTCCCTGGGCTGCGGCACAGACGTCTGGCGGTTGTCGGAGGAGGTCCGGGCCGGCACCCTCTCCGCGGAGCAGTTCACCCGCTCGGAGTCGGCCATGATCCGCAGCCGGGGGCACTGCAACACCATGGGCACCGCGTCCACCATGGCGCTCGTGGCCGAGGCGCTCGGTACGGTCGTCCCGGGCGTCGCCGGGACACCGGCGGCCGACAGTCGCCTGCTGGAGGCCGCCCACGGGACCGGACGTTTGATCGTGGAGATGGTCGCTGCCGGTCGACGGCCGAGCACCCTCCTTACGCATGCTTCGTTCGCCAACGCGATCGTGACGATGGCCGCCGTCGGCGGGTCCACCAACGCCGTGGTCCATCTGCTGGCGATCGCCGGGCGGCTCGGGATCGATCTGACACTTGACGATTTCGACCGGATTGGTTCGCACGTCCCTCTGCTGGTCGACCTGCAGCCGGCGGGCCGGTTCTTGATGGATGACTTCTACCGTGCCGGTGGGCTGCTCGCGGTTCTGCGGGAGGTGCGCGATCTCCTCGACCCGACGGCCGTCACGGTGACTGGGCGTCCACTCGTCGACTACCTGGACGCCGCTCCCATCTGGGACCCCGAGGTGATCCGGCTTCGACGTCAGCCTCTGCTGACCGAAGGCGGCATCGCCGTGCTGCGCGGCAACCTCGCGCCCGCTGGCGCCATCATCAAACCCGCCGCCGCCTCCCCGCACCTCATCCAGCACCGCGGACGCGCTCTCGTCTTCGACAGCATCGAGGACTTCCACGCCCGCATCGACGATCCTGCGCTCGATGTGGACGCGAACACCGTGCTAGTGCTACGCGGCTGCGGGCCCAAGGGCTACCCCGGGATGCCGGAAGTCTCGAACATGCCATTGCCGAAGAAACTGCTCGAGCAGGGCGTTCGCGACATGGTGCGCATCTGCGACGGCCGGATGAGCGGCACTGCCTACGGAACTGTTGTGCTGCATGTCGCCCCCGAGGCCGCGGCCGGCGGACCGCTGGCACTGGTGCAGACGGGAGACGAGATCACCCTCGACGTACCCGACCGAACCTTGACGCTGGAGGTGTCCGAAGAGGAGCTGCGGCGCCGCCAACCCAACGCCGCGACCCTCGCCGGCTTTGCCAATCCCGCACGCGGCTGGGAGCGGCTCTACATCGACCACGTACAGCAGGCCGACACCGGCGCCGACCTCGACTTCCTTGTCGGCGCCAGTGGAGATCGAGTCAGCCGTGACTCCCACTAGCGGTTGACCTAAGTGGACTTAGACCTCTACAAGTGCGGTCGGGGCGCCACCACCTGGTTGGGACGAGCCAGTCGCCGATGTTGAAGCAGCCATTCGTCGTGGTGCTTGTCTCGGCCACTCCAGCCGGAAAGCGTCTCCTAGAGCGGGGCCGAGCAGCCAGGTACGAGCGATCGC
>Ga0307314_10000088_pt1 | contig 20588 bp, 16 predicted proteins | sample ER_DNA_204_FD_194493 | JGI IMG/M metagenome (GOLD analysis project Ga0307314, IMG submission 194493) | Bulk soil microbial communities from the East River watershed near Crested Butte, Colorado, United States - ER_DNA_204 | ecosystem: Environmental > Terrestrial > Soil > Floodplain | place...
GCACCCGTTCCTGGCTCATCTGCTGGTGCATCGGGATGCCATCCGGCTCAAGCAGACGGTCGAGGGCTTGCTCAAGGCAGTGGCCGACGACGGCCGGATCCATACGACATACGTCCAGACCATCGCTGCCACCGGGCGACTCTCCAGCACCGACCCCAACCTGCAGAACATCCCGATTCGCACCGAGGAGGGACGTCGGATCAGGCAGGCGTTCGTGGTCGGTGAGGGCTACGACGCGCTGATGTCAGCGGACTACTCGCAGATCGAGATGCGCATCATGGCGCACGCCAGCGAGGACGACAGTCTGATCGAGGCTTTCAAGTCGGGCATGGATTTCCATACCGTCACCGCATCGCGCGTCTTCGGCGTCGAGCCTGGACAGGTCACGCCGGCGGAGCGGGCGAAGATCAAGGCGATGAACTACGGGCTGGCGTACGGGCTGAGTGCCTATGGACTCAGTCAGCAGCTGAACATCGAGGTTTCCGAAGCGAAGGCGCTGATGGATGAGTACTTCGAGCGGTTCGGTGACGTGCGTACCTATTTGCATTCATTGGTGGCCGATGCGCGGCGTACCGAATACACCGAGACCATCCTCGGTCGCCGGCGCTACCTGCCTGATCTGATGAGCGACAATCGGCAGCGTCGCGAGATGGCCGAGCGGATGGCGTTGAACGCACCCATCCAGGGCTCGGCCGCGGACATCATCAAAGTGGCCATGTTGGATGTGGAGAAAGCTCTGGACGACGCCGGCATGCGCAGCCGGATGTTGCTCCAGGTGCATGACGAACTGGTGTTCGAGATCGGGCCGGGGGAGCGCGACGCGTTGGAGGAGGTCGTGCGTAGCAGGATGGGCTTGGCCGTAGCCCTGAATGTGCCTCTGGATGTGTCGGTCGGCGTGGGACGTTCCTGGCACGAGGCCGCACACTGAATCGGCCGCCGCCAGGTTTGACCCTGTTTGGTGGGCGGCGCTAACCTGAACCGTCGCTGTGGCCTGCGCGACTTCGGACGGAGTAGGTCACGCTCGTACCGGTCGGATTGTCGTCAGCTGCTGGTTGAACCTTTTCGTGTGTACGGATCGGGTCACAGCCACGCCCGCAATCACGTCAACCATTTCCGGAGCCCAACTACATGACGTCCTCCCTTGAGGCACCACCACAGGTAGCAGTCGACGACCTGGGTTCGCCCGAAGCCTTTCTCGAGGCAATCGACAAAACCATCAAGTACTTCAATGACGGCGACATCGTCACCGGCACCGTAGTCAAGGTGGACCGTGACGAGGTGCTACTCGATATCGGTTACAAGACAGAAGGGGTCATCCCCTCCAAGGAACTCTCCATCAAACACGACGTCGACCCGTTCGACGTGGTCAGCGTCGGCGATCAGATCGAGGCCCTCGTCCAGCAGAAAGAGGACAAAGAGGGCCGCCTTATCCTGTCCAAGAAGCGTGCCCAGTACGAGCGCGCCTGGGGCACGATCGAAAAGATCAAGGAAGAGGACGGCGTGGTCACCGGCCACGTCATCGAGGTCGTCAAGGGCGGACTGATCATCGACATCGGTCTGCGCGGCTTCCTACCGGCGTCGCTGGTCGAGATGCGGCGGGTCCGTGATCTTCAGCCCTACGTCGGCATGGAGCTCGAGGCCAAGATCATCGAGCTCGACAAGAACCGGAACAACGTGGTGCTGTCCCGCCGCGCCTGGTTGGAACAGACCCAGTCTGAGGTCCGCCAGAACTTCCTGACTCAATTGCAGAAGGGCCAGATCCGGCGCGGCGTGGTGTCCTCGATCGTCAACTTCGGCGCGTTCGTCGACCTTGGCGGCGTCGACGGCCTGGTGCACGTCTCCGAGCTGTCCTGGAAGCACATCGACCATCCCTCCGAGGTAGTCGAGGTCGGTCAAGAGGTCACCGTCGAGGTGCTCGACGTCGACATGGACCGCGAACGTGTCTCCTTGTCGCTCAAGGCGACGCAGGAAGACCCGTGGCAGGCCTTCGCACGGACCCACCAGATCGGCCAGATCGTGCCCGGTCGGGTCACCAAGCTTGTCCCGTTCGGTGCGTTCGTCCGGGTGGAGGAGGGCATCGAGGGTTTGGTGCACGTCTCCGAGCTGGCTGAGCGCCATGTGGAGATTCCCGAGCAGGTCGTCCAGGTCAACGACGATGTGATGGTCAAGATCATCGATATCGATCTAGACCGCCGACGGATCTCGCTCTCGCTCAAGCAGGCGAACGAGGGCGTCGACGCGACTGCGGATGACTTTGATCCGACGCTGTACGGCATGGCTGCCTCGTACGACGATCAGGGCAACTACCTCTATCCGGACGGGTTCGACCCGGAGACAGGCGAGTGGCTCGAAGGCTACGAGCAGCAGCGGGCCGCGTGGGAGCACCAGTATGCCGAGGCGCATGCTCGCTGGGAGGCGCACAAGAAGCAGGTCGAGGATGCCGATGGAGCGGCTGCGCCCTCCTCGTCGAGCTACTCCTCCGACGCCGGGTCGTCGCCGACTCCAGCCGCCTCCGAGGGCTCATTGGCCTCGGATGAGGCGCTCCAGGCGCTCCGTCAGAAGCTTACTGGCGGCAGCTGATCCGATGCCCACCCGAGCCTGACGACGGCCGGGGCATGGTGCGGGTTGGCCTGACCGGTGGTATCGCGTCCGGAAAGAGCCTGGTGGCCGCGGAGTTGGCGGCACGCGGCGCGATCATCATCGACGCCGATGTGCTGGCACGTGAGGTGGTCGAGCCGGGCACCCCAGCGCTAGCCGCGATCGTCGAGCGGTTCGGTCCGCAGATACTGAGTGACGGGCAGCTCGACCGATCGCGGCTTGCTGAGATGGTCTTTGCTGATCCGGTTGCCCGCCGAGACCTCGAGCGGATCGTGCACCCAGCCGTACGTGCTCGGGCAGCAGAGTTGGAGCGGGCCGCCGATCCTGCCGCCGTTGTGGTCCACGTCATCCCGTTGCTGGTCGAGACGGGTCAGCAGGAGGATTTCGATGTCGTGGTCACGGTTGATGTCGATCATGAAACTCAGATCCGGCGGCTGATGGCACGCAACGGGTTCAGCCTGGCAGAGGCCGAGTCGAGGATCGCCGCTCAGGCCAGCCGTGAAGCTCGCCTGGCAGCGTCCGACGTGGTCGTGGACAACACCGCAGATGTGGACCTACTACGGGCACAGATCACTGCCGTCTGGGGCGTACTGACTTCCGCCGGGACCTGAGAATGACATACTCGCAATGCTTGGGGGCGTGAGGTCCTTGAGCCGGGTCAAGGAGGGTCAAGGTTGGAATGCCCACGGTGTCGGGCTGAGCTCCCCGAAGTCGCGCACTTCTGCCACGTGTGTGGTCTAGATCAGCGCTCGGCGGACGTCGCTCGAAGGAAGTCCTTTGCCGCAAGGCCTGATGAACCGGTCGCCTCGTTCGCGTTGATCTCCTCGATCATGCCGCGCGGCGCCGGCCAGCGGCCGCAGACATATCGGATTGGCTTGACCATCGCGCTCGTTGTCGCCTTGATCGCGGCAATCTTCGGGGCGATGCCGATCGCTGTGCTGGTGGCTGCCTTTGCCGTTCCCGTCGTCTACATCGTCTACATCTACGACGTGAACTTGTGGGAAGACGAGCCGGTCATCGTGACCGGGCTCGCTTTCTTGTTGACTGGCGCGCTCACCGTCGGCTTCACCATCTTGTGGACCTATCTGCGCGGACCCGTGCCCTATGGCACCACCACGTACGAGGGCTCGCTGAGCGCCGCACCAACAGTCGGTGTTTTCTTGCTGGTCGCGCTGGTCGTGCCGATCGTCGGCGAGCTCATTCGCCAGATCGGACCGGTGCTGCTGGCGAGTCGGCCCGAGTTCGACGACCTGATGGACGGTCTCACGTTTGGGGTCGTCAGTGGGCTTGCGTACTCCTGCTTCGACACGCTGACTCGGCACTGGGACCTGCTGACCGGAGGCCTGCAGGGCTCGGATCCGGGTCTATGGGTATCGCTGATCTTCCTGGAAGGCTTCGTCAAGCCGATGATCATCGGTACGGCAAGCGGTATCGCGGTTGCTGAATTCTCCGGCCTGGGCCGTGGCTACGACGGTTTCACGCCGCGTTACTTCCGTGGGGTCGGCGAGGCGATCCTGGCCAACGCCGCGTACCAGGCCGGCACGTACCTGTTCTCCTTTGTCGGTAACGCGACGTTGGGCGTCGTGTTGAGCATTCTCTGGGGCTTGATCATCCTGGCGATCTTGATCTTGCGCGTCCGCAACGTGTTGCATGCCGGGTTGATGGAGGCCGCGTTGGAGCGATCCGCGCGAGCAGGTGGCGGCGGTTCGACAGGTGAGCTTCAGTTCTGTGCGCAGTGCGAGATGCCGCTGCCGGAGCATGCCGCCTTCTGCAACACCTGCGGCACCGCGGTCCGGGTGCAACCCAAGGCCGCACAGCCGAAGGTAGGGGCGGTCCTGATGACTGCCAGGCCAGACGAGTCAATCGTTCCCGGTTTTGATACGCCGATAGCCGGCGAGCAAGCCGCGCAGCCCCCAGGTCGCGCGAATCCGGAGGCTCCAGATGAGACCACACTCCGCGGCGACAGCAACCAGGCGGATGAAGCTCGTGACCGGTTCTATGACGAAGAGGAGGGCCGGCCGTGACACAAAATCCCCCAGACTGGGGTCAGCAGGGCGGCTACCCGCCTCAGGGTCCCGGTGGTTACCCACCGCAACAGCCTGCCGGCTATCCACCTCAGCAGCCGGGCCAGGGAAGCTATCCGCCTCAGCAGCCTGCTGGCTATCCACAACAGCCACCTCAGCAACCGGGTTATCCACCTCCTGGTGGCTACAGCCCGCAGCGGGCGGCGTCCGGCCAGCCGCCCGGTGGATATCCGCCTCAGCCAGGAGGTTATGGGCCTCAGGGCTCAGGGCCAGGTGGGCCCGGTACGCCGGGTGTGCCGGCCAAGAAGAGCTCAGTGATGATCATCGCGATCGTGGCCGCGGCAGTCGTACTGCTGGCAGCCATTGGCGGCATCATCATGGTGCTGAACCGGGGGGGCGCCGATCAGCCGGATGTCTCGATCACTCCGAGCCAGCCCGCGCCACCGACGGAGGAGCCGACGCCACAACCGAGCGGGGAACCCACCGCAGCGCCGGAGCCCACGCCGACCGAGTCCTCGCAGTCGCCGACCGGAGGCAGCATTGATCTTGGTAACGGCGTCGAACTCGCACCGGCCGCCGGCTGGGAGGTCAAGAAGACCGGCAAGAACGTGGCTCAGCTGTCAAATGGCAAGAGTCTCTTCCTCGGACAATCGCTGCAGATCTCGCCGTCCACCAACCCGGGACAGTTGTGCGACGCATGGCATCGGGATGTCGCCGAGGGCACGTCGAACGGGAAGTTCCAAGATGCCAAGGATGCTGATGTCGGTACGACGAGGCTCAAGGCAGCGACCTGCGTTGCGCAGGTAACCGTCAGCGGTGGGCAGGGTACGACGAAGCTGTACCTGTTCTCGCTGGTTTCGGTGCGGCAGAGCGATGGTGTGACGGTCATCGGTACGGCGTACTTCACGCCTAATACCGACACTGCTCAGCTGAACAAGGAGGTCTCGACGATGATCAACTCGATGTTGAAGAGTCAGGCCGCCGGGGGTTAAGCGCTGGTGTGTGATTGCGCGAGCAATCGGCTGTCAGACTGCCCACGTAGGCTCGCGCCATGCGGCCGATTGAAGACCTTCAACGCGCAGTCGCTCCGTTCAAAGTGGAGAGTGACTTCGCGCCTTCCGGGGATCAGCCCCGGGCCATCGATGACCTAGAGGAGCGGGTCACCAAGGGTGAGCAGGACGTGGTCTTGCTAGGCGCTACTGGCACCGGCAAGACGGCCACTGTCGCCTGGCTGGCCGAGCGGCTGCAGCGGCCGGTCTTGGTCATGCAGCCGAACAAGACCCTGGCCGCCCAATTCGCGAACGAGCTCCGGCAATTCTTTCCTCGCAACGCCGTGGAGTACTTCGTCTCCTACTACGACTACTACCAGCCTGAGGCGTACGTGCCCCAGACCGATACCTACATCGAGAAGGACTCCTCGCTCAACGAGGAAGTCGAGCGGCTCCGCCATTCGGCGACGAACTCCCTGCTCACTCGACGCGACGTCGTTGTCGTTGCAACGGTGTCGGCAATCTACGGCCTGGGTACGCCCCAGGAATACGTCGGTCGGATGATCACGCTTCACGTCGGGCAGGAGATCGAGCGGGACTCGCTGCTCCGCCGGCTGGTCGGTGTGCAGTATGCGCGTAACGATCTGTCCGGAAGCCGCGGCACCTTTCGGGTGCGCGGGGACACCCTCGAAGTGTTCCCCATGTATGAAGAGCTCGCGGTACGGGTCGAGTTCTTCGGAGACGAGATCGAGAGGCTGAGCACCCTACATCCGGTGACCGGCGAGGTGGTCACCGAGGACCGTGAGATCTATCTGTTCCCCGCCAGCCATTACGTCGCCGGCCCGGAGCGGATGGAGCGTGCCATGGCCGGCATCGAGGTCGAGCTTGCCGATCGGCTCGCGGAGCTGGAGCGGGAGCAGCGCCTGCTCGAGGCGCAGCGGCTGCGGATGCGCACCAGCTACGACATCGAGATGATGCGACAGATCGGCACCTGTTCCGGCATTGAGAACTATTCACGGCACATTGACGGCCGGGCGCCTGGGAGCCCACCGAACTGCCTGCTCGACTACTTCCCGTCGGACTTCCTGCTGGTCATCGATGAGTCGCATGTCACGGTGCCTCAGATCGGTGGCATGTATGAGGGTGACATGTCGCGTAAGCGGACGCTGGTCGAGCACGGCTTCCGGCTGCCGAGTGCGATGGACAACCGCCCGCTGCGTTTCGAGGAGTTCGTGGAGCGCATCGGTCAGACCATCTATCTGTCTGCCACACCGGGCAACTACGAGCTGGCCAGATCGAGGGGCTTCGTCGAACAGCTCATTCGACCTACGGGCTTGGTCGACCCTCAGGTGATCGTGAAGCCAACGCATGGCCAGATCGACGATCTGATGGGCGAGATCAGGTTGCGCAGCGAGCGACGCGAGCGTGTTCTGGTGACCACGCTGACCAAGAAAATGGCCGAGGATCTCACCGACTACCTCCTCGAGAACGGCATCCGTACGCGGTACCTGCATTCGGAGGTGGACACGCTACAGCGCATCCATTTGCTACGCGAGCTGAGGATCGGGGAGTTCGATGTCCTGGTCGGCATCAACTTGCTCCGTGAAGGACTCGATCTTCCGGAGGTCTCCCTGGTTGCCATCCTCGATGCCGACAAGGAAGGCTTCCTGCGAAGCGAGAAGAGCCTGATTCAAACGATTGGACGAGCAGCCCGCAACGTATCCGGTGAGGTGCACATGTACGCCGACTCCGTCACCGACTCGATGACGGCCGCGATTGATGAAACCAACCGCCGCCGAGAAAAGCAGGTGGCCTACAACCTCGCCAACGGCATCGATCCGCAGCCCATTCGCAAGAAAATTGCCGACATCACCGACATGCTGGCGCGAGAGGATGCCGACACCGACGACCTCTTTGGCGGGCGGCCGCGTGGGCGTGGCCGGTCGCCTGTTCCTTCGCTCGGTGCACGAGAGACGACGGCGCAGGCACGCAGGTTGGCTGGGCTTCCCGCGGGCGACCTCGCTGACCTTGTCCAAGAGCTGACCAGCCAGATGCACGCCGCTGCGGCGGATCTGCAGTTCGAGCTGGCGGCGCGGCTGCGCGATGAAATCGCAGACCTCAAGAAGGAGCTCCGGCAGATGGTGGAGGCCAACCGCTGACCGCTGATGTGAGGCGATTGGGCTTCCACTGACATACTGAACGGCGGAGGGGAGTATTCCTTCGCGGAGGCATCGTCATCACGGATCGTTTCCAAAATAGGATCTATTCCTTTTGGGACGCACCCGGTGCCTTCGGCCGGTGACCCTGGCGGAAGAGACCTCCGAGACTGAATCGTTCGCCGACTCCCGTCTCGGAAGGGACCCCATATGGAGGTTCACCTCTACGCGTGGATCATCACCGTCGTCGTGATGGTGACGATCCTGGCCATCGACGTGCTGATTCTCGGGCGCCGCCCGCACGAGCCGTCGATGAAGGAGGCAGGCCTCTTCATCGGTATCTTCGTGGCCTTGGCCGTGATCTTCGGCTTCGGTGTGTGGGCGGTATCGGGGCCGCAGTACGCCGGAGAATTCTTTGCCGGCTGGATAACCGAATACAGCCTCTCGATCGACAACCTGTTCATTTTCTTGGTCATCATGACCAAGCTGAAGGTGCCACGCCAGCTGCAGCAGTTCGCACTGCTGGTCGGAATCATCTTGGCTCTGATTTTCCGGGGCATCTTCATTGCGTTGGGTGCGGCCGTCATCAACGCTTTCAGTTGGGTGTTCTTCATCTTCGGGGCATTTTTGGTGTGGACCGCGGTGAAGCTCTATCTCGACTATCGCAAGCACGACGAGGACACAGAAGCGCCGCCCGACAATCCGGCCTTGCGGTTTGTCAAGCGGCGCTTCAATGCGACTGAGGACTACCGGGGCACAAGTTTGACCGTGGTTGAGGACGGCAAGCGGCTGATCACTCCGATGTTCGTGGTGATCGTTGCGCTGGGGAGCACCGACCTGCTCTTCGCACTCGACTCCATTCCGGCGATCTACGGGCTGACCCAGGAGCCGTATCTGGTCTTCACTGCGAATGTGTTCGCGTTGATGGGACTACGGCAGCTCTACTTCTTGATCGGCGGGCTGCTCAAGAGGCTTGTCTACCTCTCGGTTGGCCTGTCGATCATCCTGGGCTTCATCGGCATCAAGCTGATCTTGCACGCGCTGCACTCTTACCACCTGGCGGACTGGGCGCCGTTCGATGGCGAGATCCCGATCTGGGTCTCCTTGACGGTGATCGTGGTCACGCTCACCATCACGACCGTGGCGAGCCTGATCAAGTCGAAATACGACGAAGATCAACTCGCGATGCGCTCAGATCCCCACTAGATCAGGCTGCGACTCGGTTCCCGGTCTCCGCACTGGCAGGCTCGATGGCCTGAGCGACCAACTCCGCCACATCGGTGGACGGAACAACGTTGATCGTCTCCAGTACGTCTTCTGGGACATCGTCCAAATCCGGCTCATTCCGCTTCGGCACGAACACCGTGGTCAGGCCGGCGCGCTGAGCTGCGAGCAGTTTCTGCTTGACACCACCGATCGGCAGCACCCGACCGTTCAGGGTGACCTCGCCGGTCATCCCGACGTCGGACCGTACCGGCCTGCCGACTGCCATCGATGTCAGCGCCGTCACCATGGTGACGCCTGCCGAAGGACCGTCCTTCGGGACAGCGCCCGCCGGAACGTGGATGTGGATATGCCGGTCCAGGATCGACCGGTCAGTGATCCCAAGCAGCTCGGCGTGGGCGCGCACGTAGGAGAGAGCAATCTGCGCAGACTCCTTCATCACATCGCCCAGTTGCCCGGTCAGTGTCAGGCTGCCCGGTCCGGAACCATCTGACGTCGCGTCCACAGCAGACGCCTCGACGAACAGCACGTCTCCGCCGAGACCCGTCACAGCCAGGCCAGTCGCAACGCCGGGGACCGAGGTCCGCTCGTGAGAATCGGGTGTGAACCGAGGTCGGCCGAGGTACTCACGCAAGTTGGTCGATCCGATCACCACACCCGGCTGAACGGCCGCGCTGGCGAGCTTGGTGGCTGCCTTACGCAGCAGCTTCGCCAGTAACCGTTCAAGCTGGCGTACGCCCGGCTCACGGGTGTAGTTCGCGGCGATCTCCCGCAACGCATCATCTGAGACCGTGATCTCATTAGTGGTCAGCGCGGCCCGCTCGAGCTGCCTGGGCAGCAGGAACTGCTGGGCAATGGCGATCTTGTCGTCTTCGGTGTAACCGTCGAGGCTGACCAATTCCATCCGGTCAAGCAGCGCCTGCGGAATGGTCTCGACCACGTTTGCCGTCGCCAGAAATACCACGTCGGAGAGGTCGAGGTCGACCTCGAGGTAGTGATCCCGGAAGGTGTGGTTCTGCGCGGGGTCGAGGACCTCCAGCAAGGCAGCGGCAGGGTCGCCGCGATAGTCGGAGCCGACCTTGTCGATCTCGTCGAGCAGCACGACCGGGTTCATCGATCCCGCCTCGGTGATCGCGCGTACGATCCGGCCGGGAAGAGCGCCGACATAGGTACGCCGGTGCCCGCGGATCTCGGCCTCGTCGCGTACGCCACCAAGAGCGACACGGACGAAATTACGTCCCAACGCCCGAGCGACTGATTCACCCAGCGAGGTCTTGCCCACACCAGGCGGCCCGACGAGCGCCATCACCGCACCGGAGCCGCGTCCACCGATAACTTCGAGGCCGCGCTCCGCACGACGGGCGCGGATCGCGAGGTACTCCACAATGCGATCCTTGACGTCGTCCAGGCCATGGTGATCGGCGTCCAGAACTTCACGCGCCGCCGTGATGTCAGTCGAGTCCGTGGTCTTGGTGTTCCAGGGCAGGTCGAGGACGGTATCCAGCCAGGTACGAATCCAGCCCGACTCGGGGCTTTGGTCGCTCGCTCGCTCGAGCTTTCCTACCTCTCGGAGCGCCGCCTTGCGAACCTCATCTGGCAGATCCGCTGATTCGACGCGAGCTCGATAGTCCTGAGCGCCATCGGGCTCGTCCTCGCCTAGCTCCTTGCGGATCGCATTCAGCTGCTGGCGCAGCAGGAACTCACGCTGGCTCTTCTCCATGCCCTCGCGCACATCATCGGCGATCTTGTCGTTAACCTCGGTCTCGGCGATGTAGGCCTTGGTCCACTCGATCAGCGTGGTCAGCCGTGTCTCGACATCGGGAGTCTCCAGCAGCTGACGCTTCCGCTCGTCGCTCAGCCATGGCGCATATCCAGCCAAATCGGCCAGCGTGGAAGGGTCGGTGAGCCGATTGACCGTGTCGATGACCTGCCAGGCGTCGCGACGCTGCAACGTCGCAATCACCAGACTCTTATACTCCGCGGCGAGCTTTCGGATTTCCTCGGTCACCTCTGCGGCCTCGGGGAGTTCCTCGGCCTCCACCCACAGCGCGGTGCCCGGTCCCGAGACGCCAGAGCCGATCTTGACGCGCCGCTCGGCCTTGATCACAGCCGCCGATTCACCCGTAGCGAGACGGCCGAGCTGCACGATTTCGGCCAGCACACCGTACGAGGCATAGCGGTCCTCAAGCCGAGGAGCCACCAGCAGCGTGCTGTCACTATGGGCCTTCGCGGCGTCAACCGCTGCGCGGGCAGCGTCGTCGAGCTCGATCGGTACCACCATGCCGGGCAGTACGACCAGGTCGGTGAGGAACAAAACAGGTAGTCGGGTTGTCGACATCAAATCTCGCCTTCCAGAAGGATCGCTCCGACATTGAGCGTCATAGGCTCAAGGCTTTTCAGAGCTGATTTCTTCCCGGTAATCGTCTGCCTCTTTCAGTGGCCGGAGTGTAGGTTCCAGCCGGACTTGTCGTTGTCCAGCTTTCTTGTCGCAGGCTTTTGTCCACTCATCGGGGGGTCACGTTCCGCGGTGGTAGCCGAGATCATCGTTCGGCATCCGTTGGGTCCGGTACTGCTGACTGAGTACGGGTCACTGTGGGAAAAGCAGGATCAGCCCGGCGCCTGACGTCCGGCTGATCCCGCATCGACGACGGCGTCAGCCGATGCGCTCGGCCAGGGACACGATGATCCCCTCCGGTCCGCGCACGTAGGCCATGCGCCAGATGTGCTCGTACTGGCCGATGCCGCCGACCAGCCCGTAGCCGTCTGCGGCCAGCCGGTCGACGGCGGCCTGGAGGTCGTCGACCTCGAAGGCCACGTTGCGCAGCCCCAGCTCGTTGGCCATCGCGGCCGGTGACCCCGGCTCGTGGTCGGGGCGTACGAAGCTCGACAACTCCAGGCGAGTACCTCCGTCGGGCGGCCGCAGCATGACGATCTCGGTGCGAGAGTCAGGGATGCCGATGACAGTGTCCAAAAACTCGCCTTCCACGAACGTCCGGCCCTCGACCTCAAGACCCAGCCCCACGAAGAACGCCGTCACCGCGTCGAGGTCCGCGACAGTGATGCCGACATGGTCGAAGCGTCGTGCATATGACATGGGGTCCAACCTCCAGTTACTCGTCTTGTCCCTGTTGGAAGCTGGCGCGACCAGGTCCACAAGGATGGGGTGCACGCTCCTGGCCTAGGCCGACGACACCTCCACTGTCGCGGTCGCGAACCCGCCCCAGGCATGCCGAGTCGACGTGTCGTCGCCGAGGCTACGCTGATCGGCAAGTGACAGCCCACAGGACCGGAGCAGTTCGGCCAGCCGTTCGCGTGAGGGCGGAGTGCTGTCGACGCCGAACTTCAGCGTTTCTCCTGTGGACTTTGTGGCGGCCCTCCCGAAACGCCAATAGAGCGCCCGCGACTCAAGAGCTTCGGTGGTGAAGTAGTCAAACGCGACCACGCTCCCCTGCGCCGTTGAAGCGATCTTCCGCAGGGAATCTTCGACGGCCTCCCGGTTGAGGTACATGGTCACGCCTTCCCATAGGAACAGCGTTCGCTCGCCAGGGGCAAATCCCGCCGCGGACAGGCAGGCCAACCAGTCGTCCTTCTCGAAGTCCGCCGCAACGAATGTCACCGCGCTGGAATCTATGCCAACCTTCTGGAGCGTCTCGCGCTTGACCATCTGCGTTTGTGGCGAATCAACCTCGAACACCCGCACCCGGGTATCGCTCGGCAGCCGGTAGGCGCGGGTGTCGAAACCCGCACCGAGGATGACAAACTGCGCGACGTCAGGTAAGTACCGATCCACCGCGGCGTCGAAAAACCAGATGCGCGCCGAGGCCTCGTACTGCGGGGTCACATCGCCCTCGAAGGGGTATCGGAAAGCCCGCGGCACGTACCCGGTGACCCGGTGCGCCAGCAGCACCGGACCAGTCGTCAGGCGCAGTCCCAGGCGCGGGACACCGGGCAGGAGCCGCATCAGCCGATCCGCCGCCTCGTCCTGCCGTGTCCCGAAGTTGTGCTCGGAGAACCGGGCAGACAGTGGGCCCTGCGCCGTCGCGGACACGCCCGAGCGTCCTGCGGCAAACAACTTGCCTACCCACACGAGGTAGCCGGCCAGGATCACCGGAGACATCAGCGTGCAGAGAAGGTAGAACCCGGCACGTGAGACACGCGTGCGCATATGCCCCCTCAAGCCATCTTCGCGGCCACCTGCCACGTTACGCCGCTGGCCATGGCGCCTGACCGGAGAAACACGGTTCTAGGGCCGCGGCCAAAGGGGTTCGTCAACTCCGGACCCCATCTGCTCGGCCAAACCGGTCGGCACCGACTCCCGCCAGCTGAAGCCGGGATGCGGAAGCGCCGCGTCGACGAACATCACGGCCGACACCGGGAACGACGCCTCACCAGCTTGCGGCGTGTTGAATGCCGCTTCCGGGATCTCAGTGCGGCGCCGGCAATGGCCGTACGATCGCCTGGACCGCCCGCGACGATGAGTGTGGTCTCGCGATCGGTCGCTAGCTAGTGGCTGCAGAAGGTAGGAGAGCGGGATGTCAAACTCAATGGTGAACGTCATCACGATCATCATTCGTCGCTCCGGTGCGATGAGCTTGAAGCCATGCTGATCTACTCGATGGGCGTCTCGGTGGACGGCTTTATCGCCGACCGGGAGGGCGCGTTCGGGTGGACGCCCCCAAGCGAGGAGCAGTTTCGTTTCCACATCGCGCAGGTACGCGAGCTCGGCGGCTATCTGTGCGGCCGCAGGCTTTACGAGACGATGCTGCCGTGGGAGACGGATCCGTCGATGCGCGACAACGAGCTCGGGGCCGCGTTCGCCGACGTCTGGTGCGCGATCCCGAAGGTCGTCTTCAGCCGCACGCTCGACAGCGTCCAGGGCAACGCCCGGCTCGCCGAGGCGTCGGTGGCCGAGGAGGCCGCTGCGGCGCTTGACGCGACCGACAAGGACGTCTCGATCGGCGGCGCCGGCCTCGCTGCGGCGGCGATCGAGCTCGGCCTCGTCGACGAGCTGCGCATCTTCCGCTATCCGGTCATGGTCGGTGGCGGCACGCCGTTCCTGCCGCCGGTCACCGAAGACGTCCCGCTGGACCTGATCGAGACCAGGACGTTCGGCTCGCGCGTGATCTATGAGCGCTACGGGCGCGCCCGTGATGAGTCGGACTGACACCGCCGTCCGGGTCATCAGCGCCTCGTCGGACCGCTATCGACCCTTCGATGGCGACCGTGACTTGTCGCCTTACGGTTCCGTATCGCACGCTTGGGCTGAATGCTGATGTGGTGTGCGCCATTGGTGAGCGAGCGCTGGACGCTCCCTGTGATATCGCCCTGGTGACCTTTGACGGTGGGGTCGCGGCGCCTCTCGATCGCATCCGCTGGTTGCCCTCGGCCGGTGAGTGCGAGATCATCACCGTGCCGAATCGGGACGATCGGCACATCCAACGAGGAGGGCAACTATGAGCGTCTACCGGGTGATCGACGTCGTCGGCACGAGCACGACCTCCTGGGAGGAGGCTGCCGCGGACGCGATCAACACGGCGCGCCAGTCGGTCCGGGACCTGCGGGTCGCCGAAGTCGTCAAGCAGGACATTCACGTCGGTGAGGGTGGCGAGCTCATCTACCGCACGAAGATCCAGCTGTCCTTCAAGTACGAGCACGAGTCGTAGGCACGTCAGGCGCGCCTCATTGCTGGGCTCCGTCGGTCGTCATCATCGCAAACACCGGAGCCAACCGGGTTCTGTGTGGTCGCTCACCGATGATCACCTAGATACTCGGCGGCAACTCGCTTCGGCACGACCATGCGCCAGGCGTCGACGACGAGCTCCCGCATCTCTGTCTGGTCGATCGCATCCAGCCACACCTGGAGCCAGTTGTAACGCAGGTCGGACTGAATCGGCATAAAGAACTTCTCTGGATGGGCGGCGACCAATGCGGTGCGCTCGTCCTTCGGAAAGCCGAAGCCCATCGACAACTCGTCTCGGCTGAGTGCCACATAGACGATCCGGCCCACCCGATGTCATAGGTACCGGCCCGGCGGCAGGTTCAGATCACTGCCAAATTCGACTTGAACAATGAGCGCTCCTTGTTGAGAGATCACCCCGGCGCCCCAATGATGATCCCCAAATTGCCGCCGGAATCAAGAGTGCAGCAGCGATTGCGCCGGCAATCCGCGGATCGACGCGTCGAGCACCTGCACGGTGTGTGCCAGACCGATCACGCCACCGGCACGATGGACCGCCGCGGCCACCTGCATCAGGCAGCCGGGGTTCGCGGTCACCAGGAGGTCGGCACCGGTGGCCAGCACGTCGCGTGCCTTGCGGTCGCCGAGCTCCCGAGCCGGCTCGGGGTTGAGCACGTTCCACACCCCGGCCGAGCCGCAGCAGATCTCGGCCGAGGCGATCTCGCGCAGCGACAGGCCGGGGATGTCCGCGAGCAGCTGGCGCGGCTGCGCCCGCACGCCCTGCGCGTGCGCGAGGTGGCAAGCATCGTGGTACGCCACGGACAGCGGCAGCGGGTGCCGGGGCGCCACCGGGCCGAGCTCGACGAGCACCTCGGACACGTCGCGCACCTTGGCGGCGAGCGCGGCGGCGCGCTCCGCGTATGACGGGTCGTCGCGCAGCAGGTCGCCGTACTCCTTCAACGACGAGCCGCAGCCGGCGGCGTTGACCACGAGGTAGTCCACGCCCGCGTCCTCGAACGAGTCGATGAGCGAGCGCGCGAACCCCTGGGCCTCCGCCTCCCGCCCGGTGTGCACGCTCAGCGCCCCGCAGCAGCCCTGCGCCCGCGGCAGCACCACGTCGCAGCCCTCGGCGGCCAACACCCGGGCGGTGGCCGCGTTGACGTCGGGGAAGAATGCTCGCTGGACGCAGCCGGTGAGCATGCCGACGACCGCCCGGCGCGGGCCGACCGCCGGCACCCGCTCGGGCAGCCGCTCGGGCCGACGCAGCCGCGGCGCGAGCGACTCCAGCGTCGCCAGTGTCGGCGTGCGCGCCAGCAGCGGCCCGAGCAGGCGCCGCACGCCGCTGGCCTGATACGCCCGCAGCGGCCCCCGCAGCAGCCGCAGCCGCCGCGGGTACGGGAAGAGCCGGAAGATGGCACCACGCAGCAGGCGTTCCGCGCGGGTACGCGGGTGCCGCCGCTCCACCTGCGCCCGGGTGTCCTCGATGAGCCGGTCGTAGCGGACCCCGGACGGGCACGCGGTCACGCACGCCATGCAGCCGAGGCAGCGGTCGAAGTGCTGCACCATCGAGTCGGTCATCGGCTCGCCGGCCAGGCCCGTCTCCATCAGGTAGATGCGCCCGCGCGGGGAGTCCGCCTCCTCGCCCCACAGCACGTACGTCGGGCAGGTGGACAGGCAGAATCCACAGTGGACGCAGTCGTTGATGAGGTCCAGCCGCGGCGGGCGGTGATCATCGAATGCGGAGGAAAGCACGTCGTCAGTCATGTCGCGGCCTCCGCGGAGGAAATCACGTCGGCGGTCATAGCCCTCCCACGAATCGGCCGGGCGCGAAGCGCCGCCCGGGATCGAACTGAAACTTGACGCTGCGCATCAGCGCCAGCCCCGGCACCGGCCCCCACAGGTCGAGGCCGTCGCACACGGCGGACGGAGCGGTCAGTACCACCGCGTGCCCACCCGCCTCGCGCGCGACCAGCCGCAGGTCGGCGACCACCGCGGCCACCGCCGCCGGATCGGTCGCGCCGGGCATCCCGGCGTACAGCACGCCGGTGCCGACCGAGCCGCGCATGGCGACCGGGACGCCGTGCCGGTCGCGCGCGGCCAGCCCCGCCGCGACCAGGTCCGGCACGCGCGAGAGTGCCGCGGTCAGCTTGAGGCCGACGTCGCCGGCGCCCCACGGGTACGCCGACCACCAGTCGGGTTCGGCGTCCGACACGGCGACCTCGCCGCCGAGCAGCGCGCGCGCCGTCGCCACCCGCCGCCGCACCCCCTCGGGTACGCCGGTGAGCAGCATCGCGAGCTCCAGCCCACCTCCGGCCGGGACGTCCAGCTCCAGCGCGGCCGGCACCACCTGCGCGCCCAGCACGGCCGAGACGACCGTGCGCAGCCCGGCCGGCCCGTCGACCGGGCGACGCAGCACCGCGCCGGCCTCCGGCACCGGATGCAGCCGGAACGCGCACTCCGTGATCAGTCCGAGCGTGCCGTACGAGCCGGTAACGAGCTTGCCCAGGTCGTACCCGGCGACGTTCTTCACGACCTTGCCACCGGCCCGCGCCAGGACGCCGTCGGGGCGGACGATCGTCACGCCGATGAGCAGGTCCCGGACTGTTCCGTAGGCCATCCGGCGCGGCCCGCTGGTGTTGACGGCCACCGTCCCGCCGACGGTCGCGCCGGGCAGCGGGGCGTCGAGCGCGAGCTGCTGGCCAGCGGCGGCGAGCTTGGTCGACAGGTCGGCGAGCGGGGTACCGGCGCGCACCACCACGATGAGGTCGCCGGCGGCGTGCTCCACGATGCCCGTCAGCCGGCGGGTGTCGAGGACGAGGTCGAGCCGCTCGGGCGGGGATCCCCAGTCCAGCTTCGTGGCCGCGCCGCGTACCACAGTGGACAGATCGTGCACGGCGGCCGCGCGGACCACGGCGGCGGCCTCGTCCGCGGACCCCGGCGCCGCGACGAACCGGGCGGGCACGCCCGCGATCACGTCACCGTCGCAGGCCGGACGGGCATCGCCGCACGCGGCGCGCAGGTCCTCCAGCACAGCCACGCTCAGAACACCTCCGCGATACCGGCCTCCTGCAGCGGGTGCGCCCCGCGGTGCCGGCCCGGCACCTCGCCGCACAGCCGCGGCGTCGGGAAGACCTTGCCCGGGTTGGCCAGCCCGGCCGGATCGAAGGCACACCGCACGAGCTGCATGGTGTCCAGGTCGTCGGCGCTGAACATGCGCGGCATGTGGCGGACCTTGTCCATGCCCACGCCGTGCTCGCCGGTGATCGAGCCACCGTGCTCGATGCACAGGTCGAGGATCGCGCCGGAGACCTCCTCGGCCCGCTCGGACTGGCCCTCCACGGCGTCGTCGAAGAGCACAAGGGGGTGCAGGTTGCCGTCGCCGGCGTGGAAGACGTTGGCCACCCGGACGCCGGTGCGGCGCGACAGGTCGGCGATGCTGCGGAGCACCTCCGGCAGCGCGGTGCGGGGGATCACCCCATCCTGCACGATGTAGTCCGGGCTGATCCGGCCGACCGCGGCGAACGCCGACTTGCGACCCTTCCAGAACAGCGCCCGCTCCGCGTCGTCGGCCGCCACCCGGATCTCGAAGGCGCCGGCCTCGCGGCACAGCCGCTCCACGTCGTCGAACTGCGCGTCCACCTCGGCCGCGGACCCGTCCAGCTCGACGATGAGCACGGCGCCGGCACCGTCCGGATAGCCACAGTGGACGGCCGCCTCGGCCGCCTCGATGGCCAGCGCGTCCATCATCTCGATGGCCGCGGGCACGACGCCCGCGCCGATGATGGCCGAGACCGCCGCCCCCGCCTCGTCGGTGGAGGCGAAGCCGGCCAGCAGCGTATGCACCGCCTCGGGCAGCCGCACGAGGCGGACTGTCACCTCGGTGGCGATGCCCAGCGTGCCCTCGGAGCCGACGAAGGCCCCGACCAGGTCATACCCGGGCGGGTCCGGCGCGCGCCCGCCTAGCCGCACCAGGTCGCCGGCCGGGGTCACGATCTCGAGTCCGGTGACGTGGTTGGTGGTGAAGCCGTACTTGAGGCAGTGCGCCCCGCCGGAATTCTCGGCGACGTTGCCGCCGATCGAGCAGATCTGCTGGCTCGACGGGTCGGGCGCGTAGTAGTACCCGTGCGGCGACGCGGCGCGGGTGACGTCGAGGTTGATGACGCCGGGCTGCACGACGGCCCGCTCGTCGGCCGGTGCAACCTCCACGATGTGCCGCATCTGGGCAGTGACGATCAGGACGCCGTCGGCGTGCGGCAACGCGCCGCCGGACAGGCCGGTGCCCGAGCCGCGGGCGACGAACGGCACGCCCGCCTCGGCGCAGGCGCGCACCACGGCGGCGACCTCGTCCGCCGAGTGCGGCAGCGCCACGAGCGCCGGGATCACCTTGTACTGCGCGAGCCCGTCGCACTCGTACGTGCGCAGCTCCTGCCGGTCGTCGATGACCTGCGCGGGGTCCAGCACGGCCCGGAGCCGGGTCGCCAGGGCGGGGATCGCGCCATCTGCTCTGGTTGCGCTGGTCATGGCATGCGTTCGTACGCGGGCAGGGTGAGGAACTCCACGAAGTCGTCGGCGACGGCGACCTCCATGAACAGCGCCCGCGCCTGGGCGTAGTCGGCCGGGTCGCCGCCGAGCGCCGCGATTTCCTCGTCGGCGACGCGCTCGACCAGCTCGCGGGTGACCAGCTGCCCGGTGTCGTCGAGCGCGACGTCGTTGTGCAGCCATTGCCACACCTGCGACCGGGAGATCTCCGCGGTCGCGGCGTCCTCCATGAGGTTGAAGATGGCCACCGCGCCGGTGCCGCGCAGCCAGCCGGCCAGGTACTGTATGCCGACGCTGACCGCGTTGCGCAGCCCGGCCTCGGTGCGCTGGCCCGGCGTGTCGCCCACGGCGAGCAGCTGGGCGGCGGTGACCCCCACGTCGTCCCGGGCCCGGTCGAGCTGGTTCGGCCGGTCGCCCAGCACGCCGTCGAAGACCTCCCGGCAGATCGGTACCAGGTCGGGGTGGGCCACCCAGGAGCCGTCGAAGCCGTCGCCGGCCTCGCGGGTCTTGTCGTCGCGCACCTTGGCGAGGGCCACCTCGTTGACCTCGAGGTCGCGCCGGCTGGGGATGAACGCCGCCATGCCGCCGATCGCGTGCGCGCCGCGCTTGTGGCAGGTCCGCACGAGCAGTTCGGTGTACGCCCGCAGGAACGGCACCGTCATGGTGACGGCGTTGCGGTCGGGCAGCAGGAAGTCCGCCCCGCGGGTGCGGAACCGCTTGATGACGCTGAACATGTAGTCCCACCGCCCGGCGTTCAGCCCGGCGGAGTGCTCGCGCAGCTCGTAGAGGATCTCCTCCATCTCGAACGCGGCCGGGAACGTCTCGATCAGCACGGTCGCCCGGATCGTGCCCAGGGGCAGGCCGAGCAGCTCTTGGGCGCGCAGGAACACGTCGTTCCACAGCCTCGCCTCGAGGTGGCTCTCCATCTTGGGCAGGTAAAAGTACGGGCCCGACCCGCGGTCGAGCTGCCGCCGGCCGCAGTGGAACAGGTACAGACCGAAGTCGACCAGGCTGCCGGACATCCGCTCGCCGTCGACGAGGATGTGCTTCTCGGTCAGATGCCAGCCCCGCGGGCGGAAGACGATCGTGGCCGGCTCGCCGTCCCGCAGCTCGTACGTTTTGCCGTCCGGCGAGGTGAAGCGCAGCGCGCGGTCGATCGCGTCGCGTAGGTTCAGCTGGCCGGAAACGACGTTCTCCCAGAGCGGGGTATTGGCGTCCTCATGGTCGGCCAACCACACCTTCGCGCCCGAGTTCAGCGCATTGATCGTCATCTTCGCGTCGGTCGGTCCGGTGATCTCCACGCGGCGATCCACCAGACCTGGCGCGGGCTCGGCCACCAGCCACTCCGCCTCGCGGATGTCCTTAGTCTCGTCGAGAAACT
>Ga0307314_10000092_pt1 | contig 20284 bp, 18 predicted proteins | sample ER_DNA_204_FD_194493 | JGI IMG/M metagenome (GOLD analysis project Ga0307314, IMG submission 194493) | Bulk soil microbial communities from the East River watershed near Crested Butte, Colorado, United States - ER_DNA_204 | ecosystem: Environmental > Terrestrial > Soil > Floodplain | place...
GCACGAAATCGTGATCACGAAACAGCTGTCGCGCGGACCTGTGATCTTGCTGTAGTGCTGCCTACCCTGCTCGGCAAAATCGAGTTCGAGATGGGCGAGGAAGGTCGAGAGCGGGCCGTCCTCGAACACCTGTTGCGGCTCGCCGTTGCGGGGACGTTCCGGGATCGGCTCTCCGGCCTGGATCTGTCCGGTTTCACCGAGGTCTTCGCCCAAGGTGGCTTGGTCGAGACCGGTGATCTTGTCCCGGCATCGGACCTGTTGTCCCAACTCGGCGCGGTGCCTGGATTGTTCAAAGTGTTATCCCGGCTCGGCTACGACGATTCCGCCGGACGTGGACAGGTGGCGGCCGCAGCCGAGTTCACCTTGGAGGGTTTGCATTTGACCCGTCGGATCGAGAAGGAGATCGTCAACGGGCGGGCGATCTACGGAGCAGCCTGACAGGAATAATCATGGTTTCCGGTAACAGCGATCGCGATCACCCAGACAGTGAGGGTCCGGACCGGGCCCATCACCGTTTCCGCTACGGAGCCTGGCGTGGCGGCCCGGATCCGCTCAAGCCGCCGTTCGACGTACGCGAGGCCATCGACCGGATCGGTCAGGACGTGCTTTCTGCTGGGACGCTCCGGGATGCGCTGCGAGATCTGATGCGCCGCGGTATCGACGGTCGTGGCCTGGACCGGCTTGCCGAGAAGATCAGGAAGCTGCGCGCGCAGACGCGGCGTCGTGGCGATCTGGGTGGGGTCATGGATCAGGTCCGGGCAGCGCTCGATCAAGCGCTTGCGGCAGAGCGGGATACCCTCGCAGCCGATAACTCGCAGGAGGCACGGCTGGCGGAGCTGGAGCTGGACACCCTGCCCGACGATGTTGCCGGTGCTGTCCGGGGCCTTGATCACTACCCGTGGCGATCCCAAGAAGCCCGCGAGATCTTCGAGGCGATCAAGAACATGCTGCAGCGGGAGGTACTGGACGCCCAGTTCGCGGGCATCAAACAGGCGCTCGAGTCGCCGGATCCCGAAGCCATGCAACGCGTGAAAGACATGTTGGCCGATCTCAATGCGTTGCTGGCGGCACACGCCCGGCAGGAGGATACGACCGACCAGTTTGCCGAGTTCATGGAGCGGCATGGCGAGTTCTTCCCCGAGCAGCCGGAAACTGTGGAGGAGCTGATCGACGCGCTGGCTCGGCGCGAGGCAGCCGCCATGAGGCTGATGGCTTCGCTCAGTCCCGAGCAGCGCGAGCAGCTCGGCCAACTGATGAGCCAGGCGTTAGCGGAGGCAGATCTTGCCGCGGAGATGGCGCAGCTGGCGGACAATCTGCGCGCATTGCGGCCGGACCTTGATCGGGATCAGCCGTCGGGCATGCGGCCGGGTGGTGAGCCGCTCGGTTACAGCGCGGCCGTGGAGGCGGTCGCCGACCTTGCCGATCTGGAGGAGCTGCAGGCGCAGCTTGCCCAGGGCGAGCACGTGTCGACGCTGGACGATGTGGACGTCGACCTGCTGGCCAAGCACCTCGGCCGCGAGGCCGTGAGTGACCTACAGGCGCTGCGTGATCTTGAGCAAGAGCTGGAGCGGCAGGGCTACCTGACCCGCGGTGAGGACGGGCTGCGGCTGACTCCGCGTGCCGTACGACGGCTGGGTCAGACTGCGCTCCGCCGAGTGTTCGCGCAGCTCGACGGCTCGAGCAACGGCGATCACGACGAGCACCAGACTGGCGCGGCTGACGAGCCCACCGGCATGACCCGGCGCTGGGTCTTCGGTGACGAGTTGCCGATCGACGCCCCGCGTACGGTGTCCAATGCGCTGCGCAGATCGGGACTGGGATCAAACGGTGTGAATCTGGAAGTCGATGATTTCGAGGTCACCGAAACCGAGCGGCGAACCAGCGCTGCGGTGGCACTGTGCGTGGACCTGTCGTTCTCCATGGTGCATGACGGACGCTGGGGACCGATGAAGCAAACCGCACTCGCGCTCAATCAGCTCATTGAGACTCGATTTCGGCAGGACGCACTTCAGGTCATCGGGTTCAACCGGCTGGCGCGCCGACTGACGCCGGTCGAGTTGGCCGAAGCGGAGCCGGAGTGGACGCAGGGCACCAACCTGCAGCATGCGTTGCTGCTCGCCTTGCGGCACGTAAGGCGTCATCCGGATGCGGAGCCTGTCGTGCTCGTCGTTACCGACGGTGAACCCACGGCTCACCTGACTGGTGGTGGAGACGCTTATTTCCGTTGGCCGACGACCTCTGAAACGCTGCGGGCCACCATCGGGGAGGTGGATGAGCTCGCTCGCTACGGCGCAACCATCAACACCTTCATGCTTGGCGACGATCCGGGCCTTGCCCGCTTTGTCGATGCGCTCGCCCGGCGCGCCGGAGGTCGGGTGTTTACGCCGGACATCTCTCGCCTCGGGGAGTACGTGGTGGCCGACTATCTGAGGGTCCGCCGTGGCCGCCGATGAGGCCTGGACCTGCTCAGCGCACGACGTTCATCGCGCTGTGCCGCTGTCGCTCCAAGATGTCGGCAAGGTAGGTCCCGTAGCCCGACTTCAGCAAAGCGTGAGCCCGCTGTTCAAGCTCATCGTCGGTCAAGAAGCCTTGCCGCCAGGCCGCTTCCTCAGGAGCCCCGATCTTGAGTCCCTGCCGAGCCTCGATGGTGCGTACGAAGTTGCAGGCGTCGTTCATGGACTCGAACGTCCCGGTGTCCAGCCAGGCCGTACCGCGCGGCAGAACGCCCACCTGTAGCTTTCCAGCCTCGAGGTAGTGGCGGTTCACGTCGGTGATCTCGTACTCGCCGCGCGCGGACGGACGGAGTTGGGCGGCGATCTCAATGACGTCGTTGTCGTAGAAGTACAGTCCGGGAACGGCGTAGTTCGACCGCGGATGAGCAGGCTTCTCCTGCAACGAGATGGCGCGGCCTTCCGCGTCGAATTCGACGACGCCGTACGCCCCGGGCTCGGCGACCCAATAGGCGAAGACAGCACCACCCTCGACATCGGCGAATCGTCGCAGTTGGGTGCCCAAGCCGGGGCCGTAGAAGATGTTGTCGCCGAGCACCAGCGCGACCTTCTGCGAGCCGACGAAGTCGGCGCCGATGACAAAGGCCTGCGCCAGTCCATCCGGCGAAGGTTGCTCGGCATAGCTGATCGCTATGCCGAACTGGGAGCCGTCTCCCAACAACCGATGAAAGGCAGCCGCATCGTGTGGCGTGGTGATCACCAACACGTCGCGGATCCCGGCGAAGATCAACGTCGACAAGGGATAGTAGATCATCGGCTTGTCGTAGACCGGGACCAGCTGCTTGCTCACGCCGAGCGTGACCGGATGCAGCCGCGTGCCGGATCCGCCGGCCAGAATGATGCCTCGCATGGCGCTCAGTCTCGCAGGTTGATTGCTCCGCTCGGATGGCTCGCTGTGCCTGACCGCTCGCTTCGCTCGCTGCAATGTTCGCTGGGAAGCCGCCGTCTTCGTCGAATCCGACGAAACGACCTCGATGGAAATCAGCTCTGCTCTCGACGCGTTTCGTCAGCTCCTCCTGCAGATCGGCGGCGCGAACATCGCGGGCGATCTGCAGTGATTGCTCCGGTCGCCAAGCTCGCTCTATTTGATGGCTCGGCTCGGTGCGATGTTCGGCGAGTGAACGGCGATCCGCGACCGGCACTTGCTCCTTAAGATGTCTCGCATGACGAAATTCCTGGTGACTGGCGGGGCAGGATTCATCGGATCCAACTTCGTCCGTTATGTGCTCGACAACACCGATGCTTCGGTCACGGTCTTGGACAAGCTGACCTACGCCGGCAATCGGGCGTCGCTGCGGGGCTTGCCCAAGGATCGCTTCACATTCGTGCAGGGCGACGTGTGCAATGGGAGCTTGGTTCACGAGCTGGTGCGTGCCCATGACCTCGTGGTGCATTTCGCCGCCGAATCCCACAACGACAACTCACTGCGCGACCCATCGGCGTTCATTACGACGAACCTGATCGGCACCGCGACGCTTCTTGAGGCCGTACGCCGCTATGGCACCCGGTACCACCACATCTCCACCGACGAGGTGTACGGCGATCTTCGCCTCGACGAGCCCGAACGCTTCACCGAGGCCACTGCGTACAATCCGTCCAGCCCGTACTCCGCGACCAAGGCCGGCTCAGATCACCTGGTCCGTGCCTGGGTGCGTTCGTTCGACGTACAGGCCACACTCAGCAACTGCTCCAACAACTACGGTCCTTACCAGCACGTCGAGAAGTTCATTCCTCGCCAGATCACCAACGTCTTGAACGGCGACCGGCCGAAGGTTTACGGGGCAGGCCTCAACGTCCGGGACTGGATTCATGTCGACGATCACAGCGCCGCCGTGTTGTTGATCACGGCCGAGGGGAAGATCGGCGAGACGTACTTGATCGGTGCCGATGGCGAGCGGACCAACAGGCAGGTCGTGGAAACGATCTTGGAGCTGATGGGTCAGCCGCACGATGCTTATGATCACGTTACCGATCGCGCCGGCCACGACCTGCGCTATGCGATCGACTCCACCAAGCTGAGGCTGGAACTGGGCTGGCAGCCGATCTTCTCCGACTTCGAGGCGGGCCTCGCGGCCACGATCGAGTGGTACCAAGCCAACCAAGCATGGTGGCGCCCGCAGAAGGCGAAGACCGAGGACAAGTACGCGCTCCAGGGCCAGTAGCCGATGGCTGAGCTGGCAATCAGCCAGACTCCCATCCCCGGTCTGCTCGTCGTCTCCTTGGACGTGCGACGTGACAACCGCGGCTGGTTCAAGGAGAACTGGCAGCGCGAGAAGATGGTGGCTCGGGGTTTGCCCGACTTCGCGCCGGTGCAAGACAACGTCTCGTTCAACGACCGCGTCGGGGCAACCCGGGGGATCCATGCCGAGCCGTGGGACAAGCTGGTCTCCCTCGCGACCGGGCGAATCTTCGGTGCCTGGGTCGACTTACGCGCCGGCGCTGGCTTCGGTCGCTGCTTCACCGTCGAGATGGGCCCCGAGACCGCGGTCTTCGTGCCGCGCGGAGTCGGCAACGCCTTTCAGACTCTGGCCGACGGAACGGCGTATTCCTATCTGGTCAATGATCATTGGAAACCGCCGGCAAAGGAGTCCTACACCTTCGTCAATCTTGCGGACGAGTCACTGGCGATCAACTGGCCGATTCCGCTGGAGCAGGCCGAACTCTCCGAAGCCGACAAGTCTCATCCAAGGCTCGTCGACGTTACGCCGGTGGAGCCGAAGAAGATCTTGGTCATCGGGGCTGGTGGTCAGCTGGGGCGAGCGCTGATCAAGAGAATTCCGGCAGCGGTGCCGATCACCCGTGCAATGGTGGACCTGGCGAGCCCCGAGTCGATCAAGAACTTCGACTTCGCGCCGTACGCTGTGCTGATCAACGCGGCGGCATACACGAAGGTCGACGCCGCGGAAACCGAGACTGGCCGGCGCGAGGCCTGGGCCGTGAACGTTGCCGGCGTTGCTGCCCTGGTGGAGGCAGCGCGGAAGCACCGCTTGACACTAGTGCACATTTCCTCGGATTACGTCTTCGACGGCTCGCAGCAGCTCCACACCGAAACCGAGCCCTTCTCGCCGCTGGGTGTTTACGGTCAAACCAAAGCGGCCGGCGACGCGCTGGTCGGATCGCTTCCGGCGCACTACCTGCTGAGGACCAGCTGGGTGATCGGGGACGGACCCAACTTCGTCCGCACCATGGCCTCTCTAGCCGACCGCGGAATGAGTCCCGACGTCGTGGATGATCAATTCGGCCGACTCGCGTTCGCGACCGAGATCAGCCGCGCTGTCCGCCATCTACTGCAGGTTGAGGCGCCGTACGGCACCTACAACCTCAGCAATGACGGCAAGACCATGACGTGGGCCGGCATCGCGCGGGCGGTGTTTCAGGCGCGCGGCCGGGATGCAACGGCAGTCCGCAGTGTGACGACCACCGAATACGCCACGGGCAAGGCACTCGCCCCTCGGCCACGGCACAGCACACTGAGTCTGGACAAGATCATCAGCTCCGGGTTCCAACCTGCGGATGCGACGACTGAGCTGCAGGCGTACCTGTCGAGGATGGATTAGGCACCGCCTCGATCTTGTCGGGAGTGGGCTCGGCGCTGAGGCTCGGGCCACGCACGAAGATCGCGCCAACAGCGAGAAACAACCCGGCGATCGCGACGGCTACGAAACCCGCCTGGGCACCTGAGCTGTCGATGAGCTGACCAACGACAGCCGCGCCCGCGGCTAGCCCCGCTGCCAGGCCTGTCGAGATCCAGGCAAGTGCTTCGGTCAGGCGAGTCTGATCGACCGCGGACTGGGTGACTGCCACGGATGCGATCAGAGTTGGTGCGATGGCCATTCCGCTGACGATGAGCAGCAGGGCGACGCCCACCGGGTGGCCGACGAACGGCAACGGCAGCAGGGAGAGCGCGAGCAGGGTCGCGCCGACTCGGAACCGCCTGGCCGGTGAGACCCGCCAGATGATCGCGCCGGTCACGGCACCGGCGACCAGCGATCCGAACGACCACGCCATCAAGATCAGGCCGGCGTATGACAGCACGCCGGCCTCCTTCGCGAACGCGACGATGTTGACCTCCATGCCGCCGAACACCATGCCGAGGGCGACGCAGGCGATGGCAATGGGCACCAAGACATGCCAGGGCAACCGAGCCGATCCTTCGTGGCCGCGGGCCGCGGAGCGAATCGGCGGCTGGCTGCTCCGTTGAGCGGCCAACCCAACAGCACCGATCAGCCCGACAACAGCGCTGACACTGATGCCGAGTGCCGGATGCAGAGCCGTCGCAAGAAAGGTAACCAGGACCGGCCCGATGATGAAGACCACCTCGTCGAGCATGGCCTCAAGGGCGAACGCCGTGTTGAGCAGGGGAGAACCGTCGAGCCGGAGCGTCCAACGTGCCCGTACCGCCGATCCAGCCAGGCTGAATCCAATCCCCACTCCGACGGCCGCCGCCAGGCTCACCGCCACTGGCCACGATAGTTCGATCGCTGTGACCAGGAATGCCACGCTGACGACGTTGATCACAACGGCGATGAGCAGGACCCGAGCTTGGCCGACACGATCGGTCGCCCGGCCCCACAGCGGCGCCACGACGGCACCAGTCAACGTCGCTGCGGCGGTAAGCAGGCCCGCTTGGCCGAACGAGCCGGTGGTCAGCGACACCAGCAAGACGATCCCGATGCCGGTCATGGAGAGCGGCAGCCTGGCCACGAAGCCGGCCAGGCTGAATGCCACGGCCCGGCGATCCGACAACACCTGTTGGTACGCGCGAAGGTTCAACAAGGAGGACGCCTCCTTCGAACCATCAGCAGCCCCGTGGCCACGAGTGTCCTCCTGATAGGCAAAGATCACGTTCGTGGGTGATCACTTTGCAACTTCTGTTGACGCATCAGTCAGCCAGCTAGGCAGCGCACTTTCGCCATATGAGGCAGTCCTGCTGGTGTCCTTCGGTGGCCCCGAGCGGCCGGAGGACGTGATGCCGTTTCTGCAGAACGTCACCCGTGGTCGTGGCATTCCCACCGAAAGGCTTGTCGAGGTCAGTCAGCACTATCTGTTGTTCGGTGGCAGGAGCCCGATCAACGATCAGTGTCGCAGCCTGCTCTCGGCCCTGACCAGCGAATTGCGCAACCGTGGGATTGAGCTGCCGCTCTATTGGGGAAACCGAAACTGGAACCCTTATCTCGATGACGAGTTGCGGGCTATTCACCGAGACGGCCATCGCCGGGTGCTGGCCGTGGTGACCAGCGCCTATCCGTCATATTCCTCTTGCCGCCAGTACCGGGAGAATTTGTTCGACGCCGCGCAAGACACCGAGGTTCAGATCGACCGAATTCGGCACTATGCCAACCACCCGGGCTTCGTTGCGGCATCGGTCGATGCCTCGCTGACGGCACTGCAGACCTTGGGGGATCTCGCGGATGATGCCCGCTTGGTCTTCGTCACCCATTCCATCCCCCTAACGATGGCCCAAACCGCAGGGCCGATGCCGCGCAGCCCCACTGGTGGATACGTGGACTGGCACACCGTGGTCGCAGCGGAGATAACCGATCGCGTCAGCGAGCACCGAGGTCGGCGCCACGAGAGTGACCTGGTCTACTGCTCACGGTCCGGTCCTCCCAATCAGAGGTGGCTGGAGCCAGATATCAACGATCATCTGCGCCAGCTTGCGGCCGATGGCGTACCGGCTGTGGTCGTAGTGCCGATCGGCTTCGTGTCCGACCATATGGAGGTCGTCTACGACCTGGATACCGAAGCAGCAGCGACGGCGGAGGAGTGCGGCCTGGCTTTTGCCCGTGCCGCCAGCGCCGGCGATCATCCCGCGTTCGTCAGCGGACTGGTTGATCTCATGGTGGAGCGTGCCGCAGTAGCCCGTGGAGAGCAGCCGGCCCGGCCTGTAGTGAATGCGGGAAAGGTTGGCTGGTACGAATGCTGGACCGACTGCTGTCCCAACCTGCGTGAACCCGGTCGACCGACGTTGTGTGAAGTGGCAGGTTGAGTCGGTTTTTACCCTGGATCACGGGGGTATCTGATGGCGGTGGATTGGCCGTACGGGGAGGGCCAGAATCCGCTCTGGAGCGGGAATTTTAGACACGCGAGGACGTTATAGCGGGCGCGAGCTCCCACAGCACGCATATCGGTTGATTCGTGTGGTAAGACTGCGCACGAGTCAGATCATGATCTGGGCTTTAGGGCCCGGGAAGGCAAAGATGGCGACCGATTATGACGCCCCTCGCAAGACCGATGAAGAACTCAGCGAAGACAGCATTGAAGAACTGAAGACTCGCCGCAACGATAAGAACTCCGGGAAGGTTGACGAAGACGAGGCCGAGGCGGCGGAAGCATTCGAGCTTCCTGGCGCGGATCTCTCTCACGAAGAGCTGACCGTTCGGGTGCTGCCACGGCAGTCCGATGAGTTCACTTGTGCGAGCTGTTTTCTGGTACGGCATCGCAGCCAGATCGCCGAGGAAGGTCCCAATGGGGAGGCGTACTGCTACGACTGCGCCGGATGAGTGAGAACTCGTGATCCGCTATGCACGAGATCTAGCTGACGGCTGCATGATCACTTAGGCTTGAACCATTGAACGCGTACGCGCAGCGGGGCCGTTATGAAGACGGTCGGTTGTTGTGTGGCCGGGGTCGCGACAACGGTAGGTGCACACGATGTGCCGGGCTGATTGGGGGCAGTCAGTCCGGACAGAACACCACCTTGCGCCCCCGAACGGGGCGCGGGGTGGTGCTTCTTCAAACCTCAGATGTTGAATTTGATCTTGCCGGCACTAGGCGTATCGCTGCCGATCTCTTCTTCCCAGTGCCGGGCGGCCATGCGCTGAGTGAGTAACTGAGTGACGCCTACGCCAATGCCGCTGGCCAACGCCCAGCTCATCGCTTCGAGCACGGGAGTGTCAGGATCGGTCGGCGATGGCGGTTCGTTGCCTGTCGCAAGCTTCCAGGCCGCCTTGACGAGTCGCTGGGCCACCACGGTGGTGACCGCGCCGATCACTCCGACGTAGAGCTTCCAGAGCAGTTTTTGCGTCGGTCCCATCGGGTCAACCTTCCATGTTGCGTCCGGAGTACGGATTCCCGGCTGCGTGTTCGCATCTTAATGCGCACCGGCGAGGTGAACGCGGTCGCGGTGAGGTTCGGATCCGGGCGCGTAAGTTACCTCCATGCTGTTCCGCGAGCGGCTCGCTGTTCCCATCATCTGGTGGGTGCTTGCGGGCCTGTTCGCGCTGTCGGTGCTGCTCGCGGTGGGCGCTTACCTCGGCCCGGTATGGGGCATTGGGACCGCGCTCGCCACCATGCTGGTAGCTGCCGCGATCTTCGTTTCGGCCGCAATTGTGATCAGCGTCGACGCGCGTGAAATCCGGATCGGCCGGGCAAGCATCGAGCATGGCTATATCTCTTCTTGTCGAGCGCTCACTGCTGAGCAGACCCGTCAGCGGGCTGGCGTGGAGGCCGATGCCAGGGCTCACTTGGTGCTCCGGCCGTACGTGAAGACGGCGGTGGAGATCACGCTCGACGATCCCGATGATCCAGTGCCTTATTGGTTGGTCTCAACCCGCCGTCCGCAACAACTGGCAGCCGCCCTACAGGACGCTGCCTCGTCTACGCTGACCGGGTGAGTGAGTCATGACCGCAGTCGAGGTGCTGCTTGTTCAGCTCGATCCGGAGCTGGAACTGCCGTCATATGCCCACCCCGGTGATGCGGGGGCGGATCTGCGCAGCCGAGAAAATTTCGAGCTCCGGCCAGGAGAGCGGCGGCTGGTCGGAACCGGTGTGGCCATCTCGTTGCCGTCCGGCTACGCGGCCTTCGTGCACCCGCGCTCCGGATTGGCCGCTCGGCACGGCATCAGCATTGTGAACGCTCCGGGCACCGTGGATGAGGGCTATCGCGGCGAGATCAAGGTCTGCCTGATCAACACCGACCAGAGACAGCCGGTGAGCATTGCTCGTGGCGACAGGATCGCTCAGCTGGTCATCCAACCGGTCAGCACGGCGGTTTTCATGGCCGTGACCGAGCTGCCCAGTTCCGCGCGCGGAATTAGCGGATATGGGTCAACCGGAGGAATAGTGAGCGGTGCCAACGAGCCAGCGGCCACCCAGCGAGGGGATGGAAGCATGAGTGTGCCAAGGGAACGCGGATGATCTTCAAGAGGAGCAGGAAACGCGGCAGCGAGTCCGCAGTCGAGGAATCGACCGAGGACGCGAGCCTCGACGAGCTGGATGATGCTGCGGAAGCAGAGAGTGACGGCTCACCTGCTGAGAATCTGGAGGGCGAGGACCTGGCGGCGCTGGAGGAGCTCGAGTGGCGAAGCTCCGGGCCATACGACATCGGTGAAGTCGAGGACATCGAGAGCACGGAGGAAAGTCCCAAGATCGATCTCGGCAGCTTGATCCTTACCGCGGTGCCGGGCTCAGAGCTGCGGCTTCAGGTGGCCGAGGAAACTGGTGAAATCGTCTCGGCGATGCTGGTCATCGAGACCATCGTTGAGCCACCCGCCAGTGCAAACCAGAAGCCTCAGACCTATTCCTCGGCGCTGGAGCTAGGCGCGTACGCCGCTCCGCGCAGCGGCGGTCTCTGGGCGGAGCTGCGGGATGAGATTTCCCGAAACGCGACAGAGGCGGGGGGCACGGCATCGCTCGGTGAGGGCCCGTTCGGCGTCGAGCTGAGGCGGTTGATACCGGTGACGACACCTGACGGTGACGAGGGGTATCAACCCTCTCGGATGTGGGTGGCGGAGGGACCTCGCTGGCTGCTGCGCGGCATCGTGTACGGCCAGGCTGCTATCGAAGACGACGCCGAGTCCCCGGTTGTGGCGGATGTGCTGTTCGCGTTCCGTCAAGTCATCGTGCGGCGCGGCGACGAGGCCATGGCACCGGGCGATCTACTGCCACTGACCATGCCGACCGATGTCAGCCGTGAGCCGCCGGAGGGAGCAGACAGCTAGCCGCGGTGAGGGGCGCTACAGAACACAAGCCGCTGGCCGCGAGCGTGGAATAGCGCCGGCGCTGTTGAGTGGGGGCTCGGGCGCGCGCAGACGCCAAACATTGACCGCCATGGGATGCTTGGAGAGCGGAGGTGGTACGCGATGGCTAGAGAAAACATGCTGCAGCGAGCACTACGTCGGCTCGCATCATCGAATGCGGAGCTCGAGTCCGAGGAGCTGCAACGCAAGGTTCGCGAAGAGGGCGCAGTACCCATTCTGAACTGTGAGGACCGTCAGCGCGTCCAGCTCACGGGCACGGTGTCAACGGTGACCATCACTCCTCGGGCCGGGCATCCGGCCCTCGAGGTCGAGCTGCGTGACGGCTCGGGGGCGGTAACCCTGGTCTGGCTCGGTCGACGGCAGATCCCGGGCATCGATCCCGGTCGGACCCTCAAGATCTGGGGCCGGATCAGCTGCCACGAGGGGAAGCGGCTGATCTACAACCCGCGTTATGAGCTGATGGAGGCGCCCGCCGCGTGATCGAGGTTGGCGCGGTGCCTGGCAGATGAGTGGGCCGCCAGCAGAACAGCAGGCAGGTCCGCAGGACGCACCATCGGTGAAAGCGGACGCGGCGACGCCGCAGTTCCGCTACGTCGAAGAATTCGTTCGCTACCAGCTCAGCAAATCCCTCGGCGGCGCCCGCGGCATGATCGAATCAGCTCTGCCGTTCATCGCCTTCACCATCGCTTGGGTGGTAGCCAGGCAGCTTTATCCAGCCATCGCCGCCGCTGTCGGAGTTGCGTTGCTGATGGCGGTGATCCGCCTTGTCCAGCGTCAGTCGATCAAGTACGTCGTCCAGGCGGTCATACCGACGGCCATCGCCGTGCTGATCGCAGCGCGCACCGGCCGGGCTCAGGATGTCTTCCTGCCGGGCATTCTCTACAACGGCGCCCTCGCCGTGATCTCCTTGCTGACGGTCCTGGTTGGCAAGCCGCTGGTCGGTTTTCTTATCGGCGCTGCGGTGGGTGACCCGACCGGCTGGACGCGAGATCGCGGGCTGGTGAGGATGACGTCGAAGCTGACGCTGGTGCTCGCCGTGCCCTACGTCACTCGGTTCGTCATTCAGCTGCCGCTATTTCTGGCCGGACAGGTGGTCCTGCTCGGCATTGCCAAGGTCGTTCTCGGCTGGCCCATGCTGATCGCCGCTCTGACCGTGATCGGGTTCATGCTCTCCAAGGGCAGGACGCCGATGGAGGATTCGGCTTTGGCGGAGTCAGTTTTAGGGCTCGAGGAGCCCGGGCGTCGAGGTTAGATCGCCTGTATGCGCGGCGTCGGCGTCTTCGAGATGCTGATCGATCCGTCGCGCGGAGCGAGCATCTGGGCAAGTTCTTTCTCGAAATCCTGTGCGGTCACGAACAGCAATTCGTCGCCAGCCTCGAGGGAGCCGTCACTGTCCGGCGGTCGGGCGTGCCCGTCTCTGATGATCGCGACCAAGACCACGTCGCCCGGCCAGCTCAGGTCGCCGATCCGCGCACCGACGCAGGGGCTGCTGGTGGGCAACGTCATCTCAACCAGGTTCGTGGCACCCTCATGGAAGGTCAGCAACCTGACAAGATCGCCAACCGTGACGGCCTCCTCAACCAGCGCTGACATCAGCCGCGGCGTTGAGACCGAGACATCAACCCCCCACACCTCGTTGAACAGCCACTCGTTCTTGGGGTGGTTGACCCGGCCGACAGTACGCGGCACGCCGAACTCAGTCTTCGCCAACAAGGACATCACGAGATTCACCTTGTCGTCGCCGGTGGCAGCGATGGCCACATCGCAGGTGTCGAGTCCCGCCTCTTCAAGTGAGGACAGTTCGCACGCATCAGCCAGCAGCCACTCGGCTTCGGTCAGCGTCTCGGCCTTGATTGCGTGAGGGTCCTTGTCGATCAGCAGCACCTCGTGACCGTTTTCGATCAACTCGGCCGCGATGGACCGCCCGACATTTCCGGCCCCGGCAATCGCCACGCGCATCGTCAGACCCCCCTCGGCGGAGAACCGAGGATGGCTTCGACCGACGCAAGCTTGGCGTCGGCAACGGCCGCATACAACAGATCTCCATCCTGAAAGATGCCGGTGCGTTTAGGCACAATTCCCGAGCCCATCCGGAACACGAACGGAACGCGGGCGCCGGTGGCCTCCTCGATCTGCTCGATGCTCCGACCGACCCAGGCGCGATCGACATGTACTTCCATCAGACGCACCGAACCCGAGGGGTCCCGCCACTGTGGCTCCGAACCACTGGGCAACAACCGCCGCAATATCTGATCTGAGGTCCAGCGGACCGTCGCTACCGTGGGAATCCCGAGCCGCTCGTACACCTCGGCGCGACCGGGGTCGTAGATCCGAGCGACCACGTTGTCCACGCCGAAGGTCTCCCGTACGACGCGGGCGGACAAGATGTTGGAGTTGTCGCCGCTTGAGACTGCGGCAAATCCTTCGGCGTCCTCAATACCGGCTTCGAGGAGCACCTCACGATCGAAGCCCACGCCCCTGACGGTCTTGCCGGCGAAGTCAGGGCCTAGTCGCCGGAAGGCCTCGGATTCGAGGTCGATCACAGCGACAGTGTGCCCTCGCTTCTCCAGACTCCTCGCCAGACGGGACCCCACCCGGCCGCATCCCATGATCACGATGTGCACGTACTGAGTCTAGTGAACCCCGCTGCGAAACCTGTGACGCTGGTCACCAATGGTCACGGCTGATCGGTGGTTGATCGCGATAGCTCCACTAGGGTTGCAATGTGGTGAATGTGGCCGACATTGGCAAGCGGCTGCTGTTGGGCCGGAAGCTTCGCAGCACCCAGCTCTCCGAGACGCTGCTCTCCAAGCGCATCGCTCTGCCGGTCTTCGCCTCAGACGCTTTGTCCTCGGTCGCGTACGCGCCCGACGAGATCTTCTTGACCTTGTCGCTGGCAGGGCTGGTGGCTTATTCCTACTCCTGGAAGATCGCCATCCTGGTCGCCATCGTGATGCTGGTGGTCGTCGCGTCCTATCGGCAGAACGTGCATGCCTATCCGTCAGGCGGCGGCGACTACGAGGTCGCCACCGTCAACCTGGGCGGTAACGCGGGCATCACCGTCGCTTCGGCGCTCCTGGTGGACTATGTCCTGACCGTCGCAGTCTCCATATCCTCCGGGGTGCAGAATGCCAAGTCGGCCTTTCCGATCATCGACGGGCACGAGCCGTGGGTAGCTGCCACGGTCACCGTCGTATTGATGGCACTCAATCTGCGGGGCGTACGAGAGTCGGGCACCTTGTTCGCCATTCCTACCTACTGCTTCATGTTTGCCATCTTGAGCATGGTGATTTTCGGCCTGTTTCGGATCCTGGTGCTCGGCGACCAGATCCAGGTGGACAGCGCTCAGTACGGTATCGAGCCGGATCCGAGCTACGCCGCCTTCGCCGGCTTTGCGATGATCGCTTTGCTGGCCCGCACCTTCTCTTCGGGATGCGCCGCGCTGACCGGCGTGGAGGCGATCTCCAACGGAGTTCCGGCATTTCGCAAGCCCAAGAGCAAGAACGCAGCAACGACCTTGTTGTGGCTCGGCGTCATCGCGGTGTCGATGCTGCTCGGCGTTGTCATGCTGGCCAACCTGACAGGACTCAAGCTGATCGACCAGGGCCTGTCGCACTACACGCTCAACGGTCAGCGAGTCGAGGTCGTCGAGCAGACAGCCATCGGCCAGCTGTCGCAGGCGGTCTTCGCTGACTTCAAGCCAGCCTTCTACTTCACAGTCGCCGCCACAATGTTGATCTTGTTCTTGGCTGCGAACACCGCTTTCAACGGCTTCCCGGTTTTGGGATCGATCTTGGCCCGAGATGGCTATCTTCCGCGCCAGTTGCACACCCGGGGCGACCGGCTGGCGTACAGCAACGGAATCGTGGTGCTGGCCTTTCTCGCCGTTGTGTTGATCATTGCGTTCAAAGCTGACGTCACTGCATTGATCCAGCTTTATGTCGTTGGTGTCTTCGTCTCGTTCACAATTAGCCAGCTGGGCATGTTGCGCCATTGGACCCGGCACCTCAGAATCGAGAAGGATCCGGCGGTCCGTGGCCGAATGATCCGTTCCCGCGTGATCAACGCCATTGGTCTGACGATGACGGCAACGGTGCTGGTCATCGTGTTGATCTCCAAGTTCACCAAGGGCGCCTATATCGCGATCATCGCGATGGCGGTGATCTTCGTCTTGATGAAGTTGATCAGGCGGCACTACGAAGCCGTGAATCAGGAGACCGCGCTTGTCGAGGGTGAGGATCTGACGCTGCCGAGCCGAGTACGAGCCGTGGTGCTGGTCAGCAAGCTGCACAAACCAACGCTGCGGGCGATCGCGTTTGCCAAGGCCGCCCGGCCGAGCACCCTGGAAGCGCTCACGGTCTCGGTTGATACCGATGAGACGGCGCGCCTGGTCAAGGTCTGGGAGGAGGCCGACACCGGGGTCCCGCTCAAGGTCATTGCCTCGCCCTACCGGGAAGTGACCAATCCGATCATCGATTACGTCAAGAACCTTCGCCGAGAGAGCCCGCGGGACGTGGTGACGGTGTATATCCCGGAGTACGTGGTCGGCCACTGGTGGGAGCAGATCCTGCACAACCAAAGCGCATTACGCCTCAAGGGCCGGCTGCTCTTCACTCCGGGAGTCATGGTGACGTCTGTGCCTTTCCACCTCGCCTCCTCCACCAAGGCGGAACAACGGATCGAGCGCGAGACAGCTCAGGAAAACGCCCGCCGCCACCTGTACACCGGCTAATGAGCGCCAGCCTCAGCGAGCGGAGCTAGCAAATGTGCGAGGAGGGAGCAGATGCGTCCTTTGCTCTGCCAGCGACGACGAAGTAGGCGGATTCCAAGCGCGATGCGCGAGCCGCGCCCAAAAAAGGGGCCGTGTTATCTTGACGTCAAGATAATTTGGTAATGGCTGATGGAGGGCTCATGAGTGTGAACAGCTTCGGCGCAAAGACAACCCTCCAGGTTGGGGAGGAGTCCTACCAGATCTTCCGGCTCGACGCCGTTGACGGATCGGACTCGCTGCCGTACAGCCTCAAGATCTTGCTGGAGAATCTGCTGCGCACCGAGGACGGCGCCAACATCACTGCCGACGACATCCGCGCGCTGGCCGGCTGGGATCCGAACGCCGAACCGAGCGAAGAGATCCAGTTCACGCCCGCGCGAGTGATCATGCAGGACTTCACGGGTGTGCCGTGTGTGGTCGATCTGGCGACGATGCGTGAAGCGATGGCAGAGATGGACGGCGACCCTTCCAAGATCAACCCGCTCGCGCCGGCCGAGATGGTGATCGATCACTCGGTGATCGCGGACGTGTTCGGCACAGCGGACGCCTTTGTCAAGAACGTCGAGATCGAATACAGCCGGAACCACGAGCGCTATCAGTTCTTGCGCTGGGGTCAGACTGCATTCGACGATTTCAAAGTGGTGCCACCCGGCACTGGCATCGTGCATCAGGTCAATATCGAGCATCTGGCGCGGGTGATCTTCTCCCGGGAGGTCGAGGCCGACGGCAAGGCCGAGGTGTACGCCTATCCGGACACGTGCGTCGGCACCGACTCCCACACCACGATGGTCAATGGACTTGGCGTGGTCGGCTGGGGAGTGGGCGGGATCGAGGCCGAAGCAGCGATGCTCGGCCAGCCGGTCTCGATGCTCATTCCTCGGGTCGTTGGCTTCAAGCTCTCAGGTGCGTTGCGCGAGGGGACGACCGCAACTGATCTGGTGCTGACGATCACCGAGATGCTGCGGCAGCACAAGGTAGTGGGCAAGTTCGTCGAGTTCTACGGTCCCGGCGTCTCCCACGTGCCGGTGGCGAACCGGGCAACGATCGGCAACATGAGTCCGGAGTACGGCTCGACCATCGCGATCTTTCCGATCGACGGCAAGACGACGGAGTACCTCAAACTGACTGGTCGCAGCGAGCAGCAGATCGCGCTCGTGGAGACCTACGCGAAAACGCAGGGGCTGTGGCACAGCGACGACAGCGAACCGAGGTATTCGGAGTATCTGGAGCTTGACCTGGACACCGTCGTGCCCAGCATCGCGGGACCCAAGCGTCCCCAGGATCGGGTACTGGTCGCTCACGCGAAGCAGGGATTCCGCGAAGCGCTTCGCGATTACGTTTCTCCCGAAGAGCTGACCGGCTACGACGAGTCGGTGGATGAATCGTTCCCGGCATCTGATTCGCCGAGTCGCGGGGGTGGCAACGAGTCAACTGCGCCGCACGAATACGGCGAAGAGGCCGCCGATATCGACCGGCCGAGCAAGAACGTGGCCGTGACGCTGAGCGAAGGTACCTCATTCGAGCTCGACCACGGTGCGGTGGTGATCGCAGCGATCACGTCGTGCACGAATACCTCCAACCCCACCGTGATGATCGGAGCCGCGCTGGTCGCCAAGAAGGCGGTCGAGCGGGGGCTGAATCGCAAGCCCTGGGTCAAGACGACCCTCGCGCCGGGGTCCAAGGTGGTCAGCGACTATTACGACCGCTCCGGTCTGACGCCCTACCTGGACAAGCTCGGTTTCAACCTGGTCGGTTACGGCTGCACGACCTGTATCGGCAACTCCGGGCCTCTCATCCCGGAGGTCAGTGCTGCCGTCCAGGAACATGATCTTGCTGTGGTCTCGGTGCTGTCGGGCAACCGGAACTTCGAGGGCAGGATCAACCCGGACGTCAAGATGAACTACCTGGCGTCGCCGCCGCTGGTAGTGGCATACGCGCTGGCCGGCACCATGGACATCGACCTGATGAACGACTCGCTCGGCACCGACGGGCGAGGCAACGAGGTATACCTCGCCGACATCTGGCCGACCGAGGCAGAGATTGATGAGATCATCTCCGCGGCCATCGGGGCCGAGATGTTCACCGAGTCGTACGCGGATGTGTTCGCAGGTGACGAGCAATGGCAGTCCCTGCCGACGCCGGAGGGCGAGATCTTCGCCTGGGATCCCGACTCGACCTACGTCCGCAAGGCGCCCTACTTCGATGGCATGCCTGCCGAGCCGGCACCGGTTACTGACATTGCGGGAGCGCGGGTCTTGCTCAAACTGGGTGATTCGATCACCACCGATCACATTTCTCCGGCTGGCTCGATCAAGCCGGACTCGCCGGCGGGGCGGTACCTGTCCGACCATGGCGTGGAGCGCCGGGATTTCAATTCCTATGGGTCGCGGCGGGGCAATCACGAGGTCATGATCAGGGGAACCTTCGCCAACATTCGGCTCCGCAATCAGCTCGCACCGGATACCGAGGGCGGATTCACCAAGGACTTCACGGCGTCGGACGAGCCAATCACAACCGTCTACGAAGCGTCCGAGCACTACCTCGCCGCAGACACCCCGCTGGTGATCCTTGCCGGCAAGGAGTACGGCTCGGGCTCCTCACGTGACTGGGCGGCGAAGGGCACGGCCCTGCTCGGCGTGAAAGCTGTCATCGCCGAGTCGTACGAGCGAATTCACCGATCCAACCTGATCGGCATGGGCGTGCTGCCGCTGCAGTTCCCCGAGGGCGAAAGTCTCAGCTCTCTAGGTCTGACCGGCGAGGAGACCTTCGACATCGTCGGGATCACCGGGCTGAACGAAGACCGGATCCCGAAGACGGTCAAGGTCAACGCCGGTGATGTGAGCTTCGACGCACCGGTGCGCATCGACACTCCGGGTGAGGCCGACTACTACCGCAACGGTGGAATCATGCAGTTCGTGCTGCGTTCGTTGATCAAGAAGTAAGGCGATGCGGCGGGCGCTCGCGATAATCGGGGCGGCCGCCCTGCTGGTTCTCACGGGTTGCTCGCTGATCGGTCCGCTGGCCGTACCGTCCGAGCCATTTGGCGACTTTGTTGTGGGGGAGTTCGGTGGCATCGACGGCCGTCAGAACATCTTGTATGTCCGTGCGGACGGAGTTGCTCTGCTGGTTTCTCCGCAGCCCGCTGCCGGCCGGCTAAGCAATCAAACGCTGGGCCGGCTTCGGACCCTGCTGACGTCGGATCAGTTCCGGCAGGAAGTGGCAAGAGACGCGGAGCGAAAGAAGCGAGCGCCCGTGCCCGTCTGCGCCGACCAGATCACGACTGAGGTGACCATGGGGAGTCTGTCGATGAGCCGTAGTGATCCATGTCGCGAGAAATCTGAGCCCACGCCGGCGTTCGACGAGATCACGAGCATGGTCGCTCCGGCGCTGCGGGGCAACTTCGACGGACCGGCCGACACAGCTGAGCCGCGGCTGTTGCCGATGTCGCTGCAGCGTACCCAGTTCCAAGATCGACCGGCTTATGCGATCAAGGTCGACGCCGCCGGACGCGCCATGATCATGATTTCCGGCCGTACGTCTGAGTGGCACTCGTTGTCGGTACAGCAACGCGACACCGTGCGCCTGCTCGTGGCGCGCGTGATCGAAAAGCCTGTCGCACCCTGCACTTCGCAGGCAGATTACCGGTTGCATGTCGACACGGAGCCCGCCGTCGAGGGACCTGATTGCGGGTTTCCACAGCGGCAGCTGGAGTTCCACGCGCTGACCGCGATGCTGGAGGACGCTTTCGGCGTCTGATCAGCGCGACACTAGCCTGGATCCGTGGGCCTGTGGACCGACCATGCGTTACCGCATCTGATGGATCGGGTGCTGCGTACGCCGGAGGTGAATGCGCGGCGTGGCAAGGTATGTCAGGGATTGCACGGCCGCGTCCTGGAGATCGGCTTCGGAACCGGCCTCAACCTTCGTCACTACCCGGCAGGGGTGAGCGAAATCCTTGTCGTCGAGCCCTCGACATCTGCGCTACGGCTTGCGGAACCGCGTAAGGCAGCAGTATCCGCGAG
>Ga0307314_10000094_pt1 | contig 19877 bp, 19 predicted proteins | sample ER_DNA_204_FD_194493 | JGI IMG/M metagenome (GOLD analysis project Ga0307314, IMG submission 194493) | Bulk soil microbial communities from the East River watershed near Crested Butte, Colorado, United States - ER_DNA_204 | ecosystem: Environmental > Terrestrial > Soil > Floodplain | place...
GGAAGCCGCCGCCGGGGTGTACGCCGGCGCTGCGCCACCACCAGCTGCTCATGGCCCACGTCTTCCTCGAGCTCCTGCGCCGGCGGCGCCGCTGGCCCGCCTGACGGTCGTCGTCCGGCTATGGTCAGGCCGTGGGACAACGGGCGATGGAGCGGCTTCGCAGGGCGGTGGAGCGCCTCCTGCACAGCGGCCCTGGTGCGCCGCAGCGACGGGCCCGTCCGTCCGCGCCGGCGGCACGAGCGCGGGCCGACGGAATGCCTCCTCCGTACGGACAGCGGGCCTACCCCGGCGACTACTCGGGCGTGCCGGCGATCGCATACGCGCCCAAGCCGGACGGCCAGCCCGATCCCGGCGAGGTCGTGTGGACCTGGGTGCCCTACGAAGAGGACCACTCGGTCGGGAAGGACCGGCCGGTGCTGCTCGTGGGCAGCGACGGCGACTGGCTTCTCGCCGTGATGTTGACGAGCAAGGACCACGACCACGACGCCCGGCAGGAGCACCGGGCCGGCCGCGAGTGGGTCGACGTCGGCTTGGGTGCCTGGGACCGCAGCGGACGGGCCAGCGAGGTGCGGGTGAACCGGATCATCAGGGTGGACCCGGACGCGATCCGGCGCTAGGGAGCGGTGCTCACGCAGGCCCGGTTCGAGGAGGTCGCCGAGGCGATCCGCCGCGTGCACTGACCGCCCGTACCGCCGCCGACGAGAGGGCCCGTCACCTCGGGAGAAGGTGACGGGCCTCTGTTCGTCTGCCGGAGCTAGAGCGTTGCGGCCTTCTTGGCCATGGCCGACTTCTTGTTGGCTGCCTGGTTCGCGTGGATGACGCCCTTGGAGGCCGCCTTGTCGAGCTTGGTCGACGCCTTCTTCAGAGCCTGCTGCGCCGCGTCCCTGTCGCCGGCGTCGGATGCCTCGCGGAACTTACGGATCCAGGTGCGAAGCTCGCTCTTGACCGCCTTGTTGCGATCCGTGCGCTTCTCGTTGGTCTTGATGCGCTTCAGCTGCTGCTTGATGTTCGCCACGTTGGGGAGAGCTTTCTTGGTCGGGAAGGATGCCGGGAGGAGGGCGGTCGGCGCTGGGCGCCGAGACATGGTCGTGCGCGCACGACCGGAGCGCGCACGCAACTGCCCAATCTACCAGCGCGGCGGGCTGGCTCCCAAAACGTCAGCCGTCGTGACGAGCGGCGGTGATGCTGAGGATGGCCCGCTCGACGGCGAAGACCGGGTCGCGCCCGCCGCCCTTGACCTCGACGTCCGCCGCGGCCGCGGCCTGGATGGCGCGGCCGAGGCCATCGGCCGTCCAGTGGCTCAGCTGCCGGCGGGCCTTGTCGACCTGCCACGGTGCCAGGCCCAGCTGCTTGGCCAGCTGCTGCGAGCTGCCGCGGCCGGCGGACCCCACCTTCACCAGCTGCCGCAGGGAGGATGCGAGGACGGCGACGATCGGGACGGGGTCGACGCCGGTGGCGATCGCGTGGCGCAGCAGCCGCAGCGCCTCCCCCGTCTGTCCCGCGACGGCGGCGTCGGCGACCCGGAAGCCGGTCGCCTCGACCTTGCCTCCGTGGTAGAGCTCGACGACCCGGTCGTCGACGACTCCTTCGGTGTCGGCGACCAGCTGCGCGATCGCGGAGGCCAGCTCCCGGGTATCACGGCCGAGCGCCTCGACGAGGGCGCGCACCGCCTCGGGTGTCGCCTTGCGGCCTTCCCGGCGGAACTCGTTCGCGACGAAGTCGGTCTTGTCGCGGTCGGTCTTGATGGCGGGGCACTCGACGACCCGCGCCTTCTGCCTGACCAGCGCGTCCACGGCCCGCTTGCCGCGCTGGGCACCGGAGTGCGTGACCACGAGGGTGACGTCGTCCGCGGGGATCTGGAGGTATGCGGTGAGATCGTCGACAAGTTCGTCGGTCGCCTCGTCCAGGCGCTCGACGACCACGGCCTTGTCGCCTCCGAACAGCGAAGGGCTGGTATGCGTCGCCAGCTCACCGGGCTGGTAGATCGCCGCCGTGATGCGGATGACCTCGAGGTCGGGCGCGGTGTCACGCAGCTCGCGGAGGGTGGCCGACACAGCCCGCTCGGCGAGGAGCTGCTCGGGTCCGCGGACCAGAACGGCGCTGCATATCGCACTCACGACGTCACCCTGTCACGCCCGGACGACAGCCCCCTCCTCATCCGGACGAGAGGCCAAGTTTGGTCGTTTTCAGTGCCTGAGAACGACCAAAGTTGGCCTTTCGGCGGAAGGCCGGCGTCCTTCGGCGGCGCCATCCTCACTGGCGCCAGCTGGTCAGCTCGAGGTCCAGCTGGACCAGACGCGCTCGCACCGCATCGACCGGCAGCTCCAGCTGTTCGACGACGTCCTGCATCTCAATGCCCGCCTCGACGGCATCGCGGAGCGCCTCGTCCTTCGCCGGCGTCCACGCGTACCCCACCGTGACGGCCGTCCGCGCCGACGGGGGAACCGGCGGTGGCCCGGCGACCGGCCGGTGGTCGACGCCGGGCTCGAGCGCCTCGCCACCCGCACCCGAACCCTCCAATGCCCCGACCAGGCCGCGCAGCGCCGGGTCACTGACCGGCACCGCCGGCGGCGCCAGCTCGTCGAGCCGCGCCAACGCGGCGAGCACCAGCTCGCGGTCCGTTGTGGGCCAGAAAGGCGGCAGCGAGCGCTGGAGGAAACCCGCGTACCGGGCGGTGACCATCCGCGAGTCGAGGATGGCCACGACACCGCGGTCCTCCGCCCCCCGGACCAACCGACCGGAACCCTGAGCCAGTCGCAACGCCGCGTGTGTCGCCGACACCGCCATGAACCCGTTCCCGCCCATGCGGGCGATCGCCTCGGATCGCGCCGACGCGAGCGGGTCGTCGGGACGCGGGAACGGGATCCGATCGATGACGACGAGCTGGCACGACGAACCCGGCACGTCGACGCCCTGCCACAGCGTCAACGTGCCGAACAGACACGTGGACGGCTCCCTCGCGAAGTCCCTGACCAGGGTCGAGATCTGGTCCTCGCCCTGGCAGAGGATCGCGATGCGGGTCCCGTCGGCGGAGAACCGGGCCCGCAGCTGCTCCGCCGCGCTCTGGGCCGCCCGCATCGACGAGAACAGTCCCAGCGTCCGGCCACCGGCGGCCCGAACCAGAGCCTCGATCTCGTCCAGGGCCTTCGGCGACGTCCCGTCCCGCGTCGGCGCCGGGAGGTCAAGGGCGACGTAGACGATGGCCTGCCGCTGGTAGTCGAACGGGCTCCCCACGTCGATCCCGCGCCAGGCCGGCGACCCCTCGCCGCGGAGCCCTATCGTCCCCGCCACCGCGTCGAGCGAGCCACCCAGCTCAAGCGTCGCCGACGTCAGGACGCAGGTGCGGTCTGCGAAGACCCGGTCCCGGACGAGCATTGCCACGCTCATCGGTGCCACGTTCAGGACCGGTCCGCGTCTCGGGTCGCGCCGCAGCCACAAGACGTCGAGGTCGCGGCGCTCGAGGATGCGCGCTGTGTTCTCGTACATCTCGTCGATCGCCGCTCGGGCCACCTGGCGAGCGCCGTCGGCCGCTTCACCCGGCCCAGGCTTGAGTTCCGTCTGGACCGCCCGCGTCGTGTCCCGCACGCGCGTGAGCGCGAGGACCAGACCCTCCGACAGGTCGTCGATCCGGCCCTCGCGGACCTCATCGAGGACGCCTTCCAAGAGGTCCGCCGCATCGACCACGTCGTCGGTGCCGTCGGCCAGCTTGGCCGCCTTGCGAGCGGCGGTGGTGACCATCCCCGCGCTGACCTCGTCGGTGATCGTCGCGGTCACCCGGTCGACCAGCTCGTGCGCCTCGTCGATGACGAGCACGTCGTGCTCCGGCAGCATCTGCCGGTTCTCGAACGCGTCGATGGCCATGAACGAGTGGTTCGTGACGACGACGTCCACGTCCTTGGCGGCCTCCCTGGATCGCTCGACGAAGCACTCGGCGATCATCGGACACCTCCCGCCCAGGCACTCGTGGGCGGACACCGACACCTGCCGCCAGGCCCGGTCGGTGACCCCCGGCACCAGCTCGTCGCGGTCACCGGACTGGGTGGTCGACGCCCACTCGCGCAGACGCACCACCTCCGCACCCAGCCGCGACACCGAGGCGCTCACCTGGTCCACCGCCAGGAGCGAGTCGTCCTCGTCGGGAAAGCCGCCCTGGAGCTTGTGGGCGCAGAGGTAGTTGCGCCGGCCCTTCACCAACGCGTACGTCGGCGTGCGCCCGAGCAGCGGCGCCAGTGCCGACGCCACCCGAGGCATGTCGCGGTCGACGATCTGGGCCTGCAACGCCAAGGTCGCCGTCGCCACGACCGCCGGCTTACCGCCCTCGATCGCCTGCCGCACCGCGGGGACGAGGTACGCCAGGGACTTGCCCGTGCCGGTGCCGGCCTGGACGAGCAGGTGCTCCCCGGTGTCGATGGCCTGGGCGACGGCATGCGCCATCTCGACCTGTCCCGGCCGCTCGGTCCCGTCGACCCCCGCTACCGCTGCCTCGAGCAACGCGTCGAGGTCAGCGGGCACCCGCCCAGCGTAGGCCGCGCGGGTGTCACTGCCGCGGCAGTCCACAGCAGCCGCCGAGTGCGGTTGTCTGAGCCGTGGAGGCGGTTCGGCCGGCGCTCCCGGCCGCAACAGCTCAGACATGAGGGAGTCGTCGCGCCGGTTCGACCACTCAGTGGAAGGCGTGCATCACGGCGTGCCCCTTGCCCCGGCCGATCATCCACTTGTTGAACGGCGTCGTCACGACGAACGCGACCGCCAGCGAGAACGCCAAGGTCCCCCAGAACAGCAACGACCGCAGCCCCGCGTCCATCGCTCCCGGAACGGCGAGGACGACCGCGTTGTCGATCACCTCCATCACCGCGATCGACGCCGTGTCCGCGGCCAGCGCGACCTTGAGGGCGCTCCGCACATCGAGCCCGGACCGCAGCACGCTCCGGACCGTCAGCGCGTAACCGAACACGAAGGCCAGCGCGATCGAGAGCACCACGGTGGCGAAGTTCGACCACCCCAGCCAGGTCCCGACGACCATCCCGAGCACCTCACCGATCGCACATCCGGTGAGGCAGTGCAGCGTCGCCTGGGCCGCCATCGACCAGGTAGCGGGCGCAGGGGCGGGCGCAGGGGCGTGCGCAGGGGCGTGCGTATGCGTCGTGTAGTCCTGACTCACATGGCAAGCATACCCCCAGGGGGTATCAACCACCAACCGTCCGCGTGGGGTGCCGCCGGTCACCCCCGAGCCTGGCTAGCGGACCAGTGGCGCGAGGGCCTCGCCCACCCGCGTCACGACTCCTGGCTCGTGACCGTCGGCGATGAGGTTGACGACGACGCCGCCGATGCCGGCGTCGAGGATCCGGCTCTGAATGCCGGCGGCGACCTCCTCCGGGCTACCGGCGAACATGCGGGATTCCATTGCCGCGCGCCGCTGCGGGTCGATGGCGGCGAGGTCCACGCCACGGCTCCGCAGGGCCGCCTCGGCCTTGGCCAGCGCGGCCTCGCGGTCGGGGCCGAGGACGACCGACGCGAGGAAGCTCGTGTCGATGTCGGCCCGGCCCCGGCCGGCCTCGGTGCACCGGTCGTCGAGGGCCGAGAGCTTGCGGGGCAGCTCGGCGGGGTCGCAGATGATGTTGAGGTGGCTCGCATACCGCGCGGCGAGCCCGAACGTCTTTCGTTCCCCGCCCCCACCGATGAGGATCGGGAGATCGTCGCGGATCCGCGGCTCGTTCAGCGCGGACTCCGTGTGGTACCAACGGCCGTCGACGGTCGGCCGCTCGCCGCGCAGCATCGGCGCGATGATCGACAGCGCCTCCTCAAGCCGGTCGAACCGGTCCGTGAAGGTCCCGAACTCGAACCCGAGCTGCCGGTGCTCCAGCTCGAACCAGCCGGCCCCGATGCCGAGCACGGCACGACCGCCGCTGACGACGTCGAGCGTCGTGACCGCCTTCGCCAGGTGGCTGGGGTTGCGGTAGGTGTTCCCGGTGACGAGGGCCGAGAGCTGGACGCGCGACGTCGCCGTCGCGAGGGCCGAGAGGGCCGAGTAGGCCTCCAGCATGGGCTGGTTCGGCGACCCGATGCCGGGCAGCTGGTAGAAGTGGTCCATCACGAACACCGCGTCGAAGCCTGCGTCCTCGGCCTCGCGCGCCTGGGCGACGACGGTCGGGAACAGCTCGGACACCGGCGTGCTGTAAGAGAAGTTGGGGATCTGGTAGCCCAGTCGAATGGTCACGTCGGGCGACGCTATGCCTGTTTCCTGCGGGCCTCCCGGCCGGGGGTCCCCGGAACCTAGACTCGCGCTCGTGGTGCGACAGCTGCGGATCTGGTCCACGGTGCTGCTCGGGGTGGCGATCGGACAGGCGGGCTTCGGGTCCGGCTTCGGCGCGTCACTGATCGCCCGCGACAAGAGCGACCTGCTCGAGACGGTCCACCGGGCCAACGCGTGGGTCGTCATCGTGATCGCGAGCGTCTGCTTCGCGATCGCCGCCCGGTACCGACTGCAGGGGGGTCCCGCCTGGCCGCTGGTGTTCGCGGCCTGTCTCATCGGTGGCGGCATCCTCCAGGCGGCCCTTGGGACGTTCCGCGTGGTCGGTCCCCATCTGTTCGTCGGCGTGCTCTACCTCTGCGCGGTGACGACGCTCTGCTCGTATGCGTGGCGCCACCAGCCGAGTGGGCTTCGCGCGACGCCGTAGCCCGGTAACCTGGTCGTCCACCCCATCGGACTCCGCCCACGGCGGAAGGAGACGGGGGTGCGCGACGAGACCGAGTCCGGATTCCAGCTGGAGGGATCCGCTCCCGAGGCCTACGAGGCCTACCTGGTGCCGACAGTGTTCGAGACCTCGCCCGACACCTGATCGCCGCCGTCGGACTCGCCGCCGGTACCCGCGTCGTCGACGTGGCCTGCGGGACCGGAGTGGTGGGTCGGCAAGCCGCCGCGTTGGTAGGGCCGGCCGGCTGCGTCGTCGCCGTGGACGTCAACCCGGCCATGGTCACGGTGGCGGCACGGCTGGCGCCGGCGGTGGACTGGCGGGTCGGTGGCGACGCCGCCGTGAGCATGCGTGCTCCGTTCGCGTTGGGCGACCGCGAGGAGCTGCGCGACCTGCTCGTCGCGGCCGGGTTCGCCGAACCGATCCTCACGCTGCTGGCTTCGCGGCGCGGTTCCCATCGGCGCCGGAGCTGCTGCGCCAGGAGGTGGCGGCGCCCCACTGGCCGACGTCGTCACCGGGCTGCCCGCCGCGCAGCAGGACCGGTTGGCCGTCGAGCTCGGACGCCGCCTGGACCACCTCAACGACGACCACGGCGTCGCGGCCCCGATGCAGACCTGGCTGGCGGTCGCATCACCGGTCGGAGGGCGATTCCCCCGGGTCGTAAGCCGACTGCGGGGTGCAGATGAGGTGGGCTACCAGCGCGGTCCACCCGGTCTGGTGAGACGCCCCGAGCCCGGTACCGGTGTCGCCGTGGAAGTACTCCGAGAACGTCGGCTGCGTGCTCCACAGGGGACCGTCGAGGAGGTCGCGCGGGTCGCTGGGGCGACGTCCGTCGGAACCCGGCCGGAACAGGCCGACGAGTCGGTCCTCGATCCGCTGCGCGATGTCGTGCAGACCCAGTCGCTCACCCGACCCCGTCGGGAACTCGACGGTCATGGCGGCGGCCGAGCCCGCGGCATACGTGTGGAGCGCGTCGACGAGCAGCACGTTGAGGGGGAACCACACCGGACCCCGCCAGTTGGAGTTGCCTCCGAAAAGGCCCGAGTCGGACTCCCCCGGCGTGTAGTGCATCACCATGCTCATGCCGGCCACGTCGATCGTGACGCCGTCGCGGTGCGCGGCGGAGACCGAGCGGATCCCGTGCGGTGACAGGAACTCGCCCTCGTCCAGGAGCCGGCTGAGCAGCTGGGTCATCCGGGCCGGGTCGACCACAGCGAAGGTCAGGGCGTCGCTGTCAGCGGGATGCGTCGTTGCCAGCGAGGCGACCTCGTCCGGTCGGTGCCGCTCGAGCCACCGCAGCGACTCGTCGAAGTCGGTCAGCTCACCCCGGACCCACGGCGGGCAGTTGGCCACGGCGAGCAGCGGGAGCAGACCGACGAGCGACCGCACCCGCATCGTTTCCGTCTCGCCGTGCGGACCGACCAGGACGTCGTAGAAGAACCCGTCCTGCTCGTCCCACAGCGAGACGCCCATCGACCCGAACGACCGCATCGCCCGGCAGATCGCCAGGAACCGCTCGAGGAAGGTCGTGGCCAGATCGTCATAGGCGTGGTTGGTCCGGCCGAGCTCCTGCGCGATCCGCATCAACGACAGGCACACGAACGCCATCCACGCGGTGGCGTCCGACTGTTCCAAGCGCCAGCCCTTGGGCACCTGCCGCGAGCGGTCGAAGACGCCGATGTTGTCCATCCCGAGGAACCCGCCCTCGAACAGGTCCGACCCCTCGGAGTCCTTGCGGTTGACCCACCAGGAGAGGTTGAGCAGCAGCTTGGCGAGGATGCGGATCAGGAAGTCGCGGTCCCAGGCGCCGTCGCGCAGGTAGACCTGCCAGGCCGCCCAGGCGTGGACCGGCGGGTTGACGTCGGAGAACGCCCACTCGTACGCGGGCAGCTGTCCGTTGGGGTGCTGAGCCCACTCCCGGCAGAGCAGCACGAGCTGGGCCTTGGCGAAGGCGGGGTCGACGTGGGCCAGCGCGACCGTGTGGAAAGCCAGGTCCCAGGTTGCGAACCACGGGTACTCCCACTCGTCCGGCATCGACATGACGTCGGCCAGCGCGACGTTGCGCCAGGCCGTGTTGCGACCGTCCGGTTCGGGACGGAGGCGTTCCCACGGCGGGGGCGGCGAGGCAGGGTCGCCGTCGAGCCACTCCTCGACGTCGTACCGGTACAGCTGTTTAGTCCAGAGCAGCCCCGCGAAGGCCCGGCGAGCGGTGAGGCGGTCCTCGTCGGGGACGCCGGCCGGGATCACGACGTCGTAGAAGGCGTCGGCCTCCGCCTGCCGGTCGGCCATGACCGCGTCCGCGGTCGCGAACGGCCGGTCGAGGATCGGTGCAGCGGTCAGCCGGAGCCGCACGGTCACCGACTGCCCGGGGGCGACCGCATCCCATCGGTAGTGGTACGCCGCCTTGGTCCCGGTGCCGTCCGTGGCGAGCGCCGACCGGTCGCCGTGGACGATTGCGCGGTCGACGGCGTCCTTGGGGTGCGGTGACCGGTTCGGGACGCCCCACAACGACTCGGCGTCGGACTCGTTGTCGCACAGCAGCGGCTCAACGAGACCCGGCGCGCCCTCCGCCGTGAGGACGTATCGCCCGAGCTGCCCGTGCCGGGCCTCCACCGACACGTGGGTCTGCTCGTCGACGTCGGGCCGGTGGAGCAGCGTGATGCGGGGTTGCCGGTCGTCGCGACCCCAAGCCCAGGTGTTGCGGAACCACAGCTGCGGCACCAGGTGGAGGGGCGCCGAGTCCGGTCCGTGGTTCGTTGCGGTGACACTGACCACGATGTCCGTCGGTGCCGCCTTGGCGTGCGTCACAACGACGTCGAAGAACCGGTCCTCGGCGAGGATCCCCGTGTCGCTGAGCTCGAACTCGTTCTGGGTTCGCGACCGTTCGGCGTTCTCGGCGACCAGCTGGTCGTAAGGAAATGCCGCCTGCGGATACCGGTAGAGGTACTGCCCGAACGAGTGGGTGGGCGTGGCGTCAAGGTGCCACCAGTACTCCTTGACGTCCTCCCCGTGGTTGCCCTCCGGGTTGGTCAGCCCGAACAGCCGCTCCTTGAGCCGGTCGTCGTGGCCGTTCCACATCGCGACCGCGAGGTTGAGGAACCCGAACCGGTCGCAGAGCCCGGCGATCCCGTCCTCGCCCCAGCGGTATGCGCGTCGGTGCGCCTGGTGGAAGGGGAAGTCCGCCCATGCGTCACCGTCGGCGGAGTAGTCCTCGCGAACCGTCCCCCACTGGCGCCCCGCGACGTACGGACCCCAGAGCCGCCACGGGTCGGAGTCGTCTGGCGACTCGGCGAGCCGGGCATGCTCGGCGCTGGGCTCCGAAGGTCGGCGACCGGCGGGACCGAGCGTCACGGGGCTACTCTTCCGCACCTGCCGCTGACCCGCGGCCGCCAGGAGACGACCAGCTGGGCTGGTTCGACCCGCCGGAGTCGTCGACGGCCGCCTAGGTCACCCCACGAAGTTCTCGGCTCCGCTCCGATACTTCGCGGGGACCCCGGACTAGGACCGCCTGGGATCAGACGAGGTAGGCGTTCAGCTCGCGCAGCAGCGGCGGGTGCACTTTCGCGTGCAGAAAGGTCCCGTCCTCGCGGTGCTCGGTACTGAGCACCTCGGACTGCTGGTGGAGCCGGCTGACGAGGTCACCGCGATCGTAGGGAATGACCGCCTTGACGTCGATGTCCGGCCGAGGGAGCTCGTCGGCGATGAGGTCGCGCAACGCGGCGAGCCCTCGGCCGGTCCGCGCCGAGACGACGATCGAGTGCGGCTCATGCCGTCGGAGCCGGTCGAGCACCTGGGGGTCGGCGGCGTCGGCCTTGTTGACGATCACGATCTCCTTGATGTCGTGGCCGCCGACGTCGGCCAGCACGCCCCGGACCACCGAGATCTGTCCCTCCGGGTCGAGGTGGCTGCCGTCGACGACATGCAGCAGCAGGTCGGCGTCGGCCACCTCCTCCAGCGTGGACCGGAACGCCTCGACGAGCTGGGTCGGCAGTGAGCGCACGAACCCGACTGTGTCGGCGAGCGTGTACGGCATCCCGTCCTCGGTCTCCGCGCGCCGGACCTTCGGGTCGAGCGTCGCGAACAGCGCATTCTCGACGAGCACCCCGGCGCCGGTGAGCCGGTTGAGCAGCGACGACTTGCCGGCGTTGGTGTAGCCCACGATCGCCACGCTCGGGACGTGGTTGGCCTGGCGACCGTGCCGCTTGGTCTCGCGCGTGGTCTTCATGTGGCCGATCTCGCGCTTGAGCTTGGCGATCCGGTGGTTGATCCGGCGGCGGTCGAGCTCGATCTTCGTCTCACCAGGACCCCGGGACCCCATGCCCTGCCCCCCGGCGGCCTGGCCACCGGCCTGCCGGGACATCGACTCACCCCAGCCGCGGAGCCGGGGCAGCAGGTACTGGAGCTGAGCCAGCTCGACCTGGGCCTTGCCCTCCCGGCTCTTGGCGTGCTGGGCGAAGATGTCGAGGATCAGCGCGGTCCGGTCGATGACCTTGACCTTGACCACGTCCTCCAGGGCACGTCGCTGGCCCGGCGCCAGCTCACCGTCGCAGACGACGGTGTCGGCGCCGACCGCGATGACGATGTCGCGCAGCTCCTGGGCCTTTCCCTTGCCGAGGTACGTCGCGGCGTCGGGTCGCTGGCGCCGCTGGATGACGCCTTCGAGCACGTCGGAGCCGGCCGTCTCGGCCAGAGCGGCGAGCTCACGGATGGAGTTCTCCGCGTCCTCGAGGGTGCCCTCCGTCCACACGGCGGCGAGGACGACGCGCTCCAGCCGCAGCTGGCGGTACTCGACCTCGGTGATGTCCTGCAGCTCGGTGGACAGTCCGGACACCCGCCGCAGCGCGGCCCGCTCCTCGCGGTCCAGCTGCTCCCCGTCGTGTCCCAGCCGGTCGTCCTCGAGACCGTTCGGCTGGTATGCGTCGGCCTCGGCGGCGATGGCCTCGGCCCGCTCGGCGAGCAGTTCTGAACGTCGCGTCATGATGTCCTTTGAGATCGGGTGCTGCGGAATGTCGCCCAACCAGGGTGACACGAGGAAAACGATCGGCGCGAAACGTTTATGCCTACGCGCCGGTCTCCCGTCGGATCAGCTGGGCGCGGTTGCGCGCACCGACCTTCATCAGCGGCGAGCGCACGTCGCTTTCCACGGTCCGCTCGCTGAGGTAGAGGCGGCCGGCGATCTCGTGGTTGGTCAGACCCTCAACGACGAGGTCGGCGACCTCACGCTCCCGGGGGCTGAGCGGGTCGTCGGCGGCGACGGCCGTGGTGAGCCGGGCGACCAGCGCCTCGGCACGGGCCAGGTGCCCCGGCAGGTCGAGGGTGCGGCAGTCCGCGGCGGCATGGCGCGCCTCGGCGAGGGCGGTTCGGCGGGCGGCGGCCCGGTCGGGTCCGGGCCAGTCGTCGCGCGCCAGGATCTGGGCGATGCCCAGCCGTACGAGCGCGACGTCCGGCGACGTCCGCCCGCTTTCAGTACTGGCACTGAGGTGTGGACGGCCCCCTCGGCGGACCGTCGGACCACTGCACCACAGACACCGACCACACCGATTTCAGGAGCACACCATGGACAACGACCTCGCCACCCAGCTCGCCTCGGCGATCTCGGCGACCTCCGAACGCGAGTTCTTCGCCGACGCGGACACCGCCGAGGCCACCTTCACGGTCAAGGAGAGGTTCGGACGGCGCACCGTAAATGGCCGGATCCCGGTCCGCAGGGCCGACGTGAGCATCGACCAGGACGGCCTGCCGAGCGGCACGGCCAGCCTCGCCCTCACCGGGATCCAGACGCCGAACGCACGCCGCGACCGCGACTTGCAAGGCCGGCGCTTCTTCGCCACCGCCACCTTCCCGCTGCTGGACTTCCGCTCGGTCAGCACCCGCTGGGCGGGCGACAAGGTCGTCGTCGACGGCCTGCTGAGCATCCGAGGCGAGGACTGCCCGCTGAGCCTCGTCGTGACGAAGACCCCCTCGGACGACTGAACGGTCGCCGTGCACGCCACCGGCACCTTCGACCGGATGACGTCTCCACTCCGCGGGGCACCGCGCTGGATCATCGCGCCCGCCGTGGACATCGTCGTCGACGCGGTCCTGCAGCCGGTGTCCGCGTCCCGCTAACGTCGGGCCGTGGCCGGCGAGCACTACTTCACGGCGCAGCCGGCCGGCCCCGCCGACCGACGGCGCGTGGAGGTGGAGCTCGCCGGCCGCCGGCTGGCGGTGCAGACCGCTGGTGGGGTGTTCTCGCCGGACCGCGTCGACACCGGCACGCAGGTGCTGGTGCGCGAAGCACCCGCTCCGCCCGCCGAGGGGGCCTTCCTCGACCTGGGCTGCGGGTGGGGGCCGATTGCGCTGACCCTCGGGCTCCTGGCGCCGGCCGCCTCGGTGTACGCGGTCGACGTCAACGAACGGGCGGTGGCGCTCACCCGAGCCAATGCCGCCGCCATTGGCACGGGCAACGTTCGCGCCGTCCTTCCCGCCGAGGTGCCGGCTGACGTTCGGTTCGACCTGATCTGGTCGAACCCACCGATCCGGGTCGGCAAGCCGGCCCTCCACGACCTGCTTCGCACGTGGCTGTCACGGTTGGCCGACGAGGGCGAGGCATACCTCGTCGTCCAGAAGAACCTCGGGGCCGACTCACTCCACCGGTGGATCCAGGCCGAGCTCGGACTGCCGTGCAACCGGCACGCCGTCTCGAAGGGGTTCCGGATCCTGCGGGTCAGTCGGGGAGGGTGATCGTCCCGTCGGCGACCAGTACCGCAGGGCCGGCCAGCTCCACGTGACCGCCCGGAATGGCACGCACCGATACGCGACCGCCGGGAACGTCGACCGCCCAGTCGGTGTTGTCGTCCGACTCGGCGTCCCACCAGCGGGTGGCGAGGGCCGCCGCGGCCGCGCCGGTCCCGCAGGACCGCGTCTCCCCCACCCCACGCTCGTATACCCGCATGGCGATGTGACCCGGACCGATCGGCCGGACGAACTCGACGTTGGTCCCGCGGTCGGGGTGCGGTGAGACAGCCGGCGGCTCGGTGAGGTCGACGCCCTCGAGGTCGATCTCCGGCGGGAGGATGACGACGGTATGCGGGTTGCCCACGTTGAGGCGCAGCGCCGGCAGCTCGATGCCGCCGCGGGACCGGACGGTGGAGTCGAACCCGCGCTCTCGGGCGCCCTGGGGGTCGACGACGCGCCATGGCCCGAGGTCGACGGCGTAGTGCTCTCCGGCGACGGTCATGGCCTTCACCCCTCCGCGGGTGGCGATGCGGAAGGCGCCGTCCTCGACGAGACCCTCGCGTCTCAGATAGGCCGCGAACACCCGGGAACCATTCCCGCACATCTCCGCCGCCGACCCGTCGGCGTTGTGGTAGTCCATGAACCACGGCGCCTCGGCCGCCTGGTCGCGCACATCGGGTTCCTCGGCGTGGACCGTCGCCACGACGCGGATGACGCCGTCGCCGCCGACGCCTAACCGCCGGTCGGCCAGCAGCCGCACCGCGTCTCGGGTGAGAGGACGGGTCCCGTCGAGGTCGGGCACCAGCACGAAGTCGTTCTGCGTGCCGTGTCCCTTCGTGAACGGCACGGTGGTCATGCCCGCATCCTCCCAGCCGCCCCGACGGCGGCGAGCGCCCGGTCCACCAGGTCCCTCGCGTCGTGTGGCAGCCAGACGATCCGCGGGTCCGCGCGGAACCACGACTCCTGCCGCCGCGCATACCGCCTCGTGGCGGTCGCCGTCGCCTCCTGAGCCTCAGCGGGAGTCATCGTCCCGTCGAGGTGGGCGAGCGCCTGACTGTAGCCGAGCGCCTTCGACGCCGTCCGTCCGTCTCGAAGCCCCTGCGTGACAAGGGTTCTCACTTCGTCGACGAGGCCCTGGCGCCACATCCGGCGAACTCGCTCGTCGACGCGCGCGTCGAGCAGCGAGCGGTCGGCGACGAGCCCGACGACGACGGTCGGCCGGACGTGCTCGCGCGCCGGCAGGCTCGCCGAGAAGGGTCGGCCGGTCAGCTCGACCACCTCGAGAGCGCGGACGATGCGGCGGCCGTTGCGGGGTTCGATGGCGTCGGCGGCGGTGGGGTCGAGCGCGACGAGTCGAGCGCGCAGCACGTCGATGCCGACGTCGGCCAACTCGGCCTCCAGTCGAGCGCGGACCGTCCGGTCCGTCGGCGGGATGTCGAGCCGGTCCAGCGCCGCGCGCACGTAAAGCCCCGATCCGCCCACCAGGACGGCAATGCGGCCCCGCGCACCGATGGCGGCGATGTCGGCTCGCGCATGACGCTGGTATGCGGCGACGCTCGCCTCCTCGCGGACCTCGAGGACGTCGAGCTGGTGGTGCGCGATGCCGCGGCGCTGCTCGAGCGACAGCTTGGCGGTGCCGATATCCATGCCGCGGTAGAGCTGCATGGCGTCGGCGTTGACGACCTCTCCACCCAGCCGCTCGGCGAGGGCCAGCCCGAGCTCGGACTTGCCGGTGGCCGTCGGGCCGACGACGGCAACGACGGGAGACCCCGGAATCTCAGACAAGCCGCTCGTCGTGACCCGCGGCGTCGAGGTGGGCGTCGTCGCCGTCGGGTTCGTCGTCGTGGCCGAAAGGATCGCGGTCGACGCCGGGCATCCACGTGTGGCCGGCCTTGCCCCAGCCGTTCTCCCGGATCGCCTTGCGGGCCCGCTTGGACTGCTTGGCGTCCAGCCGGTCGACGTAGAGCAGGCCGTTGAGATGGTCGAACTCGTGCTGCATGACCCGGGCGAACCAGCCGGTCGCCTGGAACGACCGCTCCTCGCCGTCCGCGTCGAACCCGACGACGGTCACGCGGTCGGCCCGCTTGAGCGGGTAGCTCTCGCCGGGCACCGACAGGCAGCCCTCGCTCTCGGTGTCGGGGTCGGGGCGGTCGGGCGAGATCTTGCTGGCCGAGAGCATCGGGTTGACGACGACCCCCCGGGCCGGGACGTCGTCGTCGTTTGCCATCTCGTAGACGAACAGCCGGAGCGGAACACCGATCTGGGGCGCGGCCAGCCCGACCCCGTGCGCGGCGTCCATCGTCTCGTACATGTCGGCGACCAGCTCGCGGAGACCCTCGTCGAAGGACTCGACGCGTGCGGCCGGACGGTGCAGCACCGGTTCACCGGTGATGACGATGGGACGGACGGCCATGGTGGCGAGTCTTCCAAACGAGCCGGGTCAGAGGCCACCTGGTCGCGTCCGGCCGGGCGAGTTGAGGCCTCCACGCCGCGGACTTACGGTGACACCATGACCTATCCCGGCGCCGAACCGACCCACGAGAAGGCCCACCGGCACATCGACCTTGGCGCCCTCATGGACGGCAGCGAGCGCGGTCCGGAGGTCGCCGAGGAGGACGAATACGGCCAGGCGGCCGACCTCAGCGGCGAGACCACCGACGGGTACGTCTCGGGTCAGGACGAGGGCTCGATCGACTGAGCGCCGGTCAGCTCTGCGTGGCAGTCGACCGGGCGCCCCCGGACACGCGGAGGCGTCGGCCGGTCACGCGCTGCGGTTCGATCCGCACGAACCACGACTTCCGACCCTCCTGCCACGGAAAGATCGGCAGCGAGGCGGCGCTCAACCACTCCTGCGACTCGCGGACGACGTGACCACGGCCTTTGACGACGACGCTCCACCCGGCGCCGTCGTGGAGGTCGTAGCCATCCACCTCGTAAGCCACGTCGGCGCGGCTGGCGGCGGCCAGCTTGGTGCCGGGGGCGGTGCGGAAGACGATCGTGGCGTGGTCGACGATGGCGTTGACCGGGAAGATGTCAGGGCGGCCGTCGACGAGAACGGCGAGGCGCCCGACCGGCGCCTCGCGCAACAGCGCCCAGCAGGCGGGGGGTCCAACGTCTCGGTGGCCGTGGTCTCGTCGTGCGTCATCCCCAGCGCCTCACCGGCCCGACTGACCGCCTGCAGGGCCGAAGGTCCCTGGACCTCAGACGGCGGCGCAGGCCGGCTGGGCGGCGACCGGCGCCGGTCGGCCGACGGTCGGGAGGCCAAGTGAGACCGCCGGTTTGGCGTGCCCCTGCTCCTGCAGCGCCGCCCAGGCGTCGCCGCCACGAGTGCGACGGAGGCGGTATGCGCCGCCGGCCATGCCGCTGTCGGCGACCAGGTGGTGCGGGGCGCCGTAGGTGACGCCGACGGTGACGAGGTCGCCCGGCCGCGGCGGCTCGGCGCCGTCGGGAACCGCGAAGTGGACCAGCCGGTTGTCGCGCGCCCGACCCGACATCCGGTGCGTCGCCGCGTCCTTGCGACCCTCGCCGGTCGCCACCAGAACTTCGACGTCGGCGCCCTCCAGCGCGCGGTTGCCGGCCCAGGACACCTGCTCCTGGACGGCGATGAGCCGGTCGTACCGCTCCTGGACGACCGGCTTGGGCACCTGGTCGGGCAGCGTCGCGGCTGGGGTGCCCGGGCGGATCGAGTACTGGAACGTGAACGCGCTGGAGAACCGCGCCGCCCGAACCACGTCCAGCGTCGCGCCGAAGTCGTCCTCGGTCTCGCCCGGGAAGCCGACGATGATGTCCGTGGTGATCGCGGCGTCGGGCATGAGCTCCCGGACCCGGTCGAGGATTCCAAGGAACCTCGCGCTCCGGTAGGACCGGCGCATCGCCTTGAGCAACCGGTCCGACCCCGACTGCAGGGGCATGTGCAGGCTGGGCATCACGTTGGGCGTCTCGGCCATGGCGAGGATGACGTCCTCGGTGAACGCCGCGGGATGGGGGCTCGTGAACCGGACCCGCTCCAACCCGTCGATCTCGCCGCAGGCCCGCAACAGCTTGCCGAAGGCGAACCGGTCGCCGAACTCCACTCCGTAGGTGTTGACGTTCTGGCCGAGCAGGGTGACCTCCACGACTCCCTGGTCGACGAGCGCGTGGATCTCCGCGAGCACGTCTCCGGGAGGCCGGTCGGTCTCCTTGCCGCGCAGGCTCGGGACGATGCAGAACGTGCAGGTGTTGTTGCAGCCGACCGAGATCGAGACCCAGCCCGCATACGCGCTGTCGCGCCGGGTGGGCAGCGTGGACGGGAAGGTCTCCAGGGACTCGCGGATCTCGACCTCGGCGCGCCGGTTGTGGCGCGCGCGCTCGAGGAGGACGGGCAGCGAGCCGAGGTTGTGGGTGCCGAAGACGACGTCCACCCACGGCGCGCGCTCGACGATCGCGCCGCGGTCCTTCTGGGCGAGGCAGCCGCCGACGGCGATCTGCATGTCGGGGTTGCGCAGCTTGGCCGGACGCAGCTGGCCGAGGTTGCCGTAGAGCTTGTTGTCGGCGTTCTCGCGCACCGCGCATGTGTTGAGGACGACGACGTCTGCGGTCTCCGGGCGGTCGGGCCCCAGCGAGGCGATGTCGACGTAACCCGCGGTCTCGAGCAGGCCGGCGAGCCGCTCGCTGTCGTGGACGTTCATCTGGCACCCGTGGGTGCGCACGTCGTAGGTCTTCACGCTGGCCATGGCAGCGTCAAGGGTATGCGGGTCAGCGCAGCCGGGTGAAACTCACCTCGACCTTGAGGGTGGATTCCGCCGCCCCGGTGTAGACGCCCTTGAACGGCTGGACGTCGCTGTAGTCGCGCCCCCGGACGACGACGACATGGTCGAGCCCGACGAAGACACCATTGGTGGGGTCGAACGGCACCCAGCCGCCGTCCCAGAACTCGACCCACGCGTGGCTCTCGCCCTTCGACGTCTCGCCGACCTCGGCCTCGCGCTTGGGCGCGAGGTACCCGGAGACGTAGCGGGCTGGCACACCGAGGCTGCGCAGCGCTCCGATGGTGACGTGGGCGAAGTCCTGGCAGACGCCGCGGCCCTCGGACCAGGCCTGCTCGGCGCTCGAGTGCACGTGGGTCGCCCCGGTCTGATAGATCATCCGGTCGCGGACGATCTCGACGACCCGGTACGCCGTGTCCCGGGGCGACCGCGGGCCGCGGGCCTCGCTGGCCAGGTTGAGGAGCTCGTCGCTGGGCGCGGTCCGCTCGGTGACGGTGACGTACTCGTTCTGGAGGTCGAGCAGCCGCGGTTCGGCGAGATCCGTCCACGTGCCGCCGGTCGGCAGGGCGACCGAGTTGCTCCGCTCCACCGTGCTCGTGGCCTCGACCTCGAGCGAGGAGTGGTCGCCGATCGCCTCCATCGCGGTGACGTGGGCTCCCCAGTAGTCGCGGTAGACGTGGCTCCACGTCATGGGGCGAACCCGCAACCGGTTCTCCAAGGTCGACTGACCGGGCTCGGTGAGGGGAGTCATCCGCAGCTCGTTGTAGGACGCGGTCGCCCGCCGGTCGTAGCCGATCGAGGTCTTGTGGACGATGCGGTGCCGCCGGATCTCGGTCGCCCCTCGGTGCTCAGGCATACTCCTCCACCCACGTCGTGACCTGGCCGCTCGGGAAGTAGCGACGGGCCACGGCGTCGGACGCCCCAGTGACGGCGGCCTGGACACGGCGCATCTGGGCCGGCAGGTCCGCCATGACGTCCTGGACCGGACGGTACTCGAGGCTGGTGCGGATCCGGCCGAGCCGGCGACGAGCCTCGTCGGGAATGCCCAACCGTTGGGTGGCTGGGTCGATGGCCTCGAGGCGGCGTTCGGCCGCAGAGAGCGAGAAGAGCACCGACCGGGGGAACTGCCGGTCGAGGACGAGGAAGCTGGCGACGCGGTCGTCGCGGATCAGTCCGCGGTTGGTGCGCAGGTAGGCCTGTTGCGCACCGCAGCTCTGCAGCACGGTCGACCAGGGCGGCCCGGCGTTGGGCAGCGCGCCGGTGGCGACCAGCCGGGCGGTCATGTCCGCCCGCTCGAGGGACCGCCCGAGGGCCATGAACAGCCAGGCCTGGTCGTGGCTCATCGTCGAGTCGGCGATGCCGGAGACGAGCGCGGCGCGCTCGCGGACCCACGCCAGCTGGGCGGCTGTGACCTGGTCCGGTTCGAAGCCGCCCCACCGGTTCCAGGCGGTGTTGATCGCCTCCCAGAGCTCCGTGGAGACGGTTTCCCGTGCCCGGCGGGCGTTCTCGCGGGCCCCGCGCCACGCGCCGGCGATCGCACTGGCGTGCTCGGCGTCGAAGACCAGCCGTTGGCAGACCGTCGCGTAGTCGACGCGTCCGTCGCCCGGGTCGAGGCCCATGATCACCTGGAGGATGACGCGGGCAGTCGTCTCCTCGGACTGGCCGGTCTGCTCGAGCATCTGGAGGCGGGCGGCGTCGACGATCCGGGCAGTCCCGTCGGCCCGCT
>Ga0307314_10000095_pt1 | contig 19640 bp, 30 predicted proteins | sample ER_DNA_204_FD_194493 | JGI IMG/M metagenome (GOLD analysis project Ga0307314, IMG submission 194493) | Bulk soil microbial communities from the East River watershed near Crested Butte, Colorado, United States - ER_DNA_204 | ecosystem: Environmental > Terrestrial > Soil > Floodplain | place...
TCAACAAGATCGACCAGGTCGACGACGAGGAACTGGTCGAGCTGGTCGAGGAGGAGGTCAAGGAACTCCTCGACGAGTACGACTTCCCGGGCGACGAGACCCCGATCATCAAAGGCTCGGCGCTGAAGGCGCTGGAAGGCGACGAGGAGGCCCAGAAAGCCGTCTTCGAGCTGGCCGCGGCGCTCGACTCCTACATCCCGGAGCCGGTCCGCGAGCTCGACAAGCCCTTCCTGATGCCGATCGAGGACATCTTCTCGATTACCGGGCGCGGCACCGTCGCCACCGGCCGGATCGAGCAGGGTGTCGTCAACACCGGCGACGAAGTCGAAATCGTCGGCATCCATCCTGACACCAGCAAAACCACGGTCACCGGGGTCGAGATGTTCCGCAAGATCCTCGACGAGGGTCAGGCGGGCGACAACATCGGCGCCCTGCTCCGCGGCACCAAGCGCGAGGAGATCGAGCGTGGCCAGGTTCTCTGCAAACCGGGCTCGATCACCCCGCACACGAAGTTCAAAGCCGAGGTCTACTGCCTGAAGAAGGAGGAGGGCGGTCGCCACACCCCGTTCTTCTCCGGCTACCGGCCTCAGTTCTACTTCCGGACCACCGACGTGACCGGGATCGCCAACCTCCCCGAGGGGACGGAGATGGTGATGCCGGGCGACAACGTCGAGATGACGATCGAGCTGATCCAGCCGATCGCGATGGACCAGGGTCTGCGGTTCGCCATCCGCGAGGGTGGCCGCACCGTCGGCTCGGGGGTCGTCTCGGAGATCACCGAGTAACCCCCTAGGGGCGGGCCTCCACCCGCCCCGACCCCGCCCCCGGGCGGGAGACAACTGCAAGGACATACGACCGGGGCGGCGCCCCAAGCACATGGGGCCCCGCCCTCTTTGCGCGGTAAAGACGACAAGAGAGAAGAAGAGACGGAATAGCAGTGGCAACGATCGCGGCACAGAAAATTCGGATCCGACTGAAGGCGTACGACCACGACGCCATAGATCGGGCTGCCAAAGAGATCGTCGAGACCGCGGAGCGCACCGGTGCCACCGTCTCCGGCCCGGTGCCGCTGCCGACCGAGAAAAACGTCTACTGCGTGATCCGCTCGCCGTTCAAGGACAAGGACTCGCGCGAGCACTTCGAGATCCGCACCCACAAGCGGCTGATCGACATCCTCCAGCCTTCGCCGAAAACCGTCGACTCGCTGCAGCGTCTGGACTCGCTGCCGGCGGGCGTCGACATCGAGATCAAGCTCTAGGTGCTCTCGTGGCGGCGATCCTCGGCAAGAAGCTCGGCATGACCCAGGTCTTCCAGGAGGACGGCAGCGTCATCCCGGTGACGGTGATCGAGGCCGGTCCCTGCAAGGTGACCGCGGTCCGCGACTCCGAGCGGGACGGCTACTCGGCCGTGCAGCTGGCCTTCGGCGAGGTCAAGCAGGGCAAGCTGACGAAGGCCGAGGAAGGCCACCTGAAGAAGGCCGGCGCGCCGCCGTCGCGCCACCTGGTCGAGTTCCGCGACGAGGACCTCGGCGCCGAGGAGGGCCCGAAGGTCGGCGACGACGTCACCGTCGAGGGCTTCGAGGCCGGCCAGAAGGTCAAGGTCGCCGGGATCTCGATCGGCAAGGGCTTCCAGGGCGGGATCAAGCGCCACAACTTCAGCCGCGGCCCCGTCAGCCACGGCTCCCACAACGTCCGCGCCCCGGGCTCGATCGGCGCCAGCGCCTTCCCCGCCCGCGTCTTCAAAGGGATGCGGATGCCGGGCCAGATGGGCAACAAGCGGATCACCCAGAAGGGGCTCGAAATCGCCGACGTCGACGCCGAGCGCAACCTGCTCCTGATTAAGGGCTCCGTGCCCGGCTCCCGCAACGGGATCGTCGAGGTGAGGACCGATGGCTAGCGCCAAAGCGACCGTGCTCGGGAAAAGCACGAAAGCCGACCTGCCCCAGGAGATCTTCGCCGAGCCCTTCCACCAGTCGCTGGTGCACGAGGCCGCCCGGGCCGACCTCAACGCCCGCCGTCGCGGCACCGCCTCGACCCTGACCCGCGGCGAGGTCTCCTTCACCACCGCCAAGGCCTGGCGCCAGAAGGGCACCGGCCGCGCCCGCGTCGGCACCCTCGGCGTCCCGAACCGCTTCGGCGGCGGCGTCGCCTTCGGCCCGAAGCCGCGCAAGTACACGGTCAAGGTCAACCGCAAAGCCCGCCGCCGGGCGATGCGCTCCGCGCTCTCCGTCCACGCCGAGCGCGGCTCGGTCGCCGTCCTCGACGCCGCCGGCTTCGAGACGCCCTCGACCAAGACCGCCGCCCAGGCACTCGCCAAATGGGGCGCCAGGAACCCGCTGCTCGTCCTCGTCACCGGCGAGGAGGTCGGGGCGATGAAGAGCTTCCGCAACCTGCCGCGCACCCAGGTGCTCGAGGTGGGCGCCGCCGGGGTCGCCGACGTGATCGGCGCCGCCGCGGTCGTCATCTCCGAGACCGCGCTGGAGACGCTGAAGGAGAGGCTCGGCTGATGGACCCCCGCACGATCCTCATCCGTCCCGTCATCTCGGAGAAGAGCTACGCGCTGATCGCCGAGGGCAAGTACACCTTCCGCGTCAACGACCGCGCCCACAAGACCCAGATCGCCCAGGCGGTTGAAGAGGTCTTCGGAGTCAACGTCGCCCAGGTGCGGACCGCCAAAGTGAACTCGAAGCCGAAGCGCCGCGGGCTGACCAAAGGCCGCAGCCGCGCCTGGAAGAAGGCGATCGTCCAGCTCGCGCCGGGTGAGCGGATCGAGCTGTTCGAGGGCGCCGAGACCGCCTAGGAGATCGAGACTTATGCCGAACCGCAAAACGAAACCGACCAGCCCCGGCCGCCGCTTCGCGACCTACCCGCTGCGCGAGCAGGTGACCGCCTCCGAGCCGGAGCGGAAGCTGACCGAAGGGCTGAGGAAGTCCGGCGGCCGCAACGTCAACGGCCGCGTCACCTCCCGCCACCGCGGCGGCGGCGCCAAGCGGCGCTACCGCAAGATCGACTTCAAGCGCCTCAAGGACGGGGTGCCGGCGAAGGTCGCCTCGATCGAGTACGACCCCAACCGCACCTGCTACATCGCCCTCCTGCACTACGCCGACGGCTTCAAGGACTACATCCTCGCGCCGGCGCAGCTGGCGGTCGGCGACGTCGTCAAATCCGGGCCCGAGGCCGACATCAAACCCGGCCACGCGCTGGAACTGGGCCAGATGCCGACCGGCACCATCGTCCACAACGTGGAGCTGATCCCCGGCCAGGGCGGCAAGCTCGGCCGCTCCGCCGGCACCTCGATCCAGTTGGTCGCGAAGGAGGGGGAGATGGTCACCCTGCGCCTGCCCTCCTCGGAGATGCGGATGGTTCGCGCCAACTGCCGCGCCAGCATCGGCGTCCTCTCCAACGCCGAGCACCAGAACTTGAAGGTGGGCAAGGCCGGCCGCAGCCGCCACAAGGGCAAGCGCCCGCAGAGCCGCGGCGTCGCGATGAACCCCGTCGACCACCCGCACGGCGGCGGCGAGGCCCACCACACGCCCGGTGGCCACCCGGTCACCCCGTGGGGCAAGCCGACGCTCGGCTACCGCACCCGCAAGAAGGGCAAGCAGTCCGACCGCTACATCGTCCGCGGCCGTCGCCGCGGCAAGAAGAAGGGCCGTTAACGATGGGTAGATCGACGAAAAAGGGCCCGTGGGTCGAGGAGCGCCTGATGGGGCGGATCACCTCCATGAACGAGGCCGGCAAAAAACAGATGGTGAAAACCTGGTCGCGGACCTCGACGATCTTCCCGGAGATGGTCGGGCACACGATCGCCGTCCACGACGGCAAAAAACACGTCCCCGTCTTCATCTCGGAGTCGATGGTCGGGCACAAGCTCGGCGAGTTCGCGCCGACCCGGACTTTCCGTTCGCACGGCGGTAAGGACTAGCGATGGCCGACGAGCAGAAAAAAACGACGAAAAAAGCCGAGGCGGCGAAAGCCTCGGGCGAAAAATCCGAGGCGAAAAAAGCGGCGAAGAAAGACGACGCCAAAGCGTCGAAATCGGAGTCGAAGAAACCGGCTGCGAAAAAAGAGTCGAAAGCCAAAAAACCGGCTGCCAAAAAAGACTCGAAAAAAGCCGACGGTAAAGCCAAAGGCAAAAAAGAAGCCAAAGGCAAAAAAGAGCCGGCGAAAAAAGCCAAAAAAGCTCCTGCGAAACCCGCTGCCCCACCCGTCGTCAAAGCCAAGGCCCGCTACGTGCGGATCGCCCCGCGCAAGGCGCGGCTGATCGCCGACCAGGTGCGAGGCATGGACATCGAAAGCGCCCGGGCGCTGCTGCAGTTCTCGCCTCGCGGCGCCGCCCACCCGATCCACAAGCTGATCAACTCGGCCGCCGCCAACGCGGAAAACAACCATGACCTCGTCGGTGACGAGATGCGCGTCTCCTCGATCACCGTCGACGAGGGGCCGACCCTGCGCCGCTTCCGCCCCCGGGCGATGGGCCGGGCGACCCCGATCAACAAGCGAACCAGCCACATCGCCGTGGCCCTGACCCCGGTGGAGGACTAAGCATGGGACAGAAGATCCACCCCGAGGGTTTCCGCGTCGGCTACATCCACGACTGGAAGTCGAACTGGTACGAGGACAAAAACTTCGCCGACGTCCTCCAGGAAGACCTGCAGATCCGCGATCACATCGTCGGCAAGCTCTCGCACGCGGGGCTCTCGAACATCACGATCGAGCGCCGGGGCGAGGTCGCCGTCGACATCCACACCGCCCGGCCGGGGATTGTCATCGGCAAGTCCGGCAGCGAAGTCGACGCCCTGCGCAAAGAGCTGCACAAGCTCACCGGCAGCCCGGTGAAAGTGAACATCCGTGAGGTCAAGCGCCCCGAGCTCGACGCCAAGCTGGTCGCCCAGTCGATCGCCGAGCAGCTGCAGAACCGGGTCGCCTTCCGGCGGGCGATGAAACGCGCCCTCACCTCGGCGATGCGCTCCGGCGCCAAGGGCGTCAAGGTCCAGGTCTCCGGGCGCCTCGGCGGTGCCGAGATGGCGCGGACCGAAAGCTACTCCGACGGCCGCGTGCCGCTGCACACCCTTCGCGCCGACATCGACTACGGCTTCTTCGAGGCCCGCACCACGACCGGCCGGATCGGCGTCAAATGCTGGATCAACAAAGGCGAGGTGATGCCGGAGGGCTTCCGCTCCGACCTCGTCTCCGGCGACGGCGACGGCCAGGGCCAGAGTCGCGGCGGCGGTCGTCGTGACGATCGCGGCGGCGGCGGGCGCGGGCGCGGTCCGGGCGGCGACCGCGGCGGTCGCGGGCCGGGCGGAGATCGCGGCGGGCGTGGCGGCGGCGGGCGCGGTGGCCCCGGCGGCCGTGGACCCGGCGGCGGCGGTCGCGCCGGACAGCGTGGAGGTGGTCGCTGATGTTGATGCCGAAACGGGTCAAGCACCGCAAACAGTTCCGCGGTCGCATGCGCGGCAACACCAAGGGCGGCAGCACCGTCGCCTTCGGCGAGTACGGGATCAAGGCGCTCGAGCGCGGCTGGATCACCAACCGCCAGATCGAGGCCGCCCGTGTGGCGATGACCCGCAAGATCAAACGTGGCGGCAAGGTCTGGATCAACGTCTTCCCGGACAAGCCCTACACGAAGAAGCCGGCCGAGACCCGGATGGGCTCCGGCAAGGGCAACCCCGAGGGCTGGGTGGCGGTCGTCAAGCCCGGCAAGGTGATGTTCGAGCTGGCCGGCGTCCCCGAGGACCTGGCGCGCGAAGCGCTGCGCCTGGCCGGTCACAAGCTTCCCGTCAAAACCAAATTCGTCATGCGCGAGGGGGCCGGCGAGTGATGAAGGCGGCCGAGGTGCATAACCTCAAAGACGACGAGCTGGTGGCGAAACTGATCGACGCCAAGCAGGAGGCCTTCAACCTCCGCTTCCGGCATGCGACCGGTGAGCTCGAGAACACCGCCCGGCTGGGCCAGGCGAAGAGGGACATCGCCAGGCTGCTGACCGTGGCCAAGGCCCGCGGCATCGATGTCGAGAAAGAGACCCGACGGATATGAGCGACGACGAGCAGAAAAAAGACGAGACCACCGAGGAGCCACAGGCCGAGGAGACCCCTGCGGCCGAGGAGACTCCCGCTGAGGAGGCACCCGCGGCTGAGGAGACTCCCGCCGAGGAGGCACCCGCGGCTGAAGAGGCCCCCGCCGAGGAGGCACCTGCCGCCGAGGCCGAGGAGGCGCCCGCCGGAGACGGGGGAGATGCCCCTGCCGCCGAAGAGGCCGAGGCTCCAGAGCCCAACCCCGAGGACGACCTTCCCTGGAAGGAGCGCCGCCGGCTGCAGAAATCCCGTCGCCCGGTGCGCAAAGCGCTGCCCTCCGACACCGAGGAGCGCAAGTCGCTGCGGGCTCAGGAGCGCAAACGCAAGGCGGATCTGCGCCGCAAGCAGCGCGCTGCCGCCAAGTCCGCCCACACCGCGGGCACCGGCACCCCGCCGGCCGAGCGCGAGTCGAACGCGGCCAAGGTGCGGCAGGGGATCGTCGTCTCCAGCAAGGGCGACAAGTCGATCACCGTCCGCATCGACATCGCCCGCCGCCACCGCACCTACGAGAAGATCGTCCGCAGCTCGACCAAGTTGCACGCTCACGACGAGCGCAACGAGGCCGGCGAGGGCGACGTGGTCCGCGTGATCGAGACCCGGCCGCTCTCCAAGACCAAGCGCTGGCGCCTGGTCGACGTGGTGGAGAAGGCGAGGTAGCGGGATGATCCAGCAGGAGTCCAGGCTCAAGGTCGCCGACAACTCGGGCGCGCGCGAGATCCTCTGCATCCGCGTCAAAGGCGGGTCCCACCGCCGTTACGCGAGCGTCGGCGACGTCATCACCGCGACCGTGAAATCGGCCAGCCCGCAGGGCGGCGTCCGCAAGGGCGAGGTCGTACAGGCCGTCGTCGTCCGCACCCGCAAGCCCCTTAGCCGCCCCGACGGCACCTACATCTCCTTCGACGAGAACGCGGCGGTGCTGATCGACCCGGCCAGCAACAACCCTCGCGGGACCCGCATCTTCGGCCCGGTGGCTCGCGAACTGCGCGATCGCAACTTCATGAAAATCATCTCGCTCGCGCCGGAGGTGCTCTAACGATGGCCAAGTCCATGCGCATCCGCACCGACGACCAGGTGCTGATCGTCGGCGGCAAGGACGCCGGCAAGAAAGGCCGCGTCACCCGCACCGACCCGAAGAAGCGCCGGGTCTACGTCGAGAACCTCAACATCATCAAGCGCCACGAACGGCCGCGCTCCCAGACCGATCTCAAAAATCCGCAGGCCGGGGGGATCGTCGAAAAGGAGGGGCCGATCGACGTCTCCAACGTGATGCTGCTCGATCCCAAAGACAACAAACCGACCCGCATCGGCGTCCGCGTCGACAAAGGCGGCAAGCGGGTCCGCTATGCGAAGCGGACCGGAAACGAGATCGGCTGATGGAGGCGACCGTGGCACCGACTTCGCAGGCCGCGCCGCCGCCGCGCCTGCGCGAGCGCTACGAGCAGGAGGTCCTGCCGGCGCTGACGCAGAAATTCGGCTACTCGACGCCGATGGAGGCCCCGCGCCTGGAGAAGATCACCCTCAACATGGGGCTGGGCAAAGAGAAACAGGACAAGCGCTCCTTCGAACTGGCCCAGGAACAGCTGGCGACGATCGCCGGCCAGCAGCCGAGCGTGCGCCGCGCCCGCAAGTCGGTCGCTTCCTTCAAGCTGCGCGAGGGAATGCCGGTCGGCGTCTCGGTGACGTTGCGCCGCGCCCGGATGTGGGAGTTCCTCGATCGCCTCGTCTCGATCGCGGTGCCGCGGATCCGCGACTTCCGCGGCCTCAACCCGCGCTCCTTCGACGGCCGCGGCAACTACTCGATGGGCGTCAAGGAGCAGCTGATCTTCCCCGAAATCGACTACGACTCGGTCGACGTCGTCCGGGGTCTGGACGTGACGATCACGACTTCCGCTAAAACTGACCTCGAGGCTTTCGAGCTTCTGCTCGGGCTGGGGATGCCGTTCGCCCAGGAGGGCCGTCCCGGACAGGCCGAGCGCGAAGCGAAACAGAAGGAAGCCGAAGAAGAGCAGCTCAAAGAGGAGGCCCGCCAGAAGGCTGAAGTCGAGCAGGCGGCCCTCGAGCAGCTGAAAGAGGAGAACCCCGATGCCTACGCCAAGCCGGAAGGCGAGGACGAGGGCGCCGCCGAGAGCGGGGACGAAGAGGCCGGAGAGACGGCCGAGGAGAGTTCGAACGATGGCTAAGACTTCGATGAAGGTGAAGCAGGCGCGCGATCCGAAGTTCAAATCGCGTGGCTACAACCGCTGCCGCCGCTGCGGCCGCCCGCGCGCGTACTTCCGTAAATTCGGCCTCTGCCGCATCTGCCTGCGCGAGGCCGCCCACGAGGGGTACATCCCCGGCATGACCAAGTCGAGCTGGTAGGGGCGAGAACAGATGCACACTGACCCGATCGCCGATTACCTGACCCGGATCCGCAACGCGATCCGCGCTGGTCACGACGAGGTGGAGATCCCCCTCAACGGCCTCAAGCTGGAGATGTCCCGCATCCTCAAGGAGCAGGGCTACATCAAGGACTTCAGCCGCAAGCCGGCTGCCGTCGGCGAGGCGATCAACGTCGAGCTCAAGTACACCGAGGACCGCCAGCCGGTGATTCTCGGGATCGAACGCGTCTCCCGCCCCGGCCGGCGCCGCTACGTCGACCACAAAAGCGTGCCCCGCGTCGACGGCGGAACCGGAACCGCGATCGTCAGCACCTCCGCCGGCGTGATGACCGGCCATGAAGCGCGTCAGAAAGGCGTCGGCGGCGAGGTCGTCGCCTACGTCTGGTGAGCCGATGAGCCGGATCGGAAGAAAGCCCGTGCCCGTGCCCGACGCCGTCTCGGTGGAGATCGCCCCTGGGAACATCGCCGTCAAAGGCCCGAAGGGGGAGCTGCGCCAGGCCCTCTCCGCCGAGATGAAGATCGAGCAGGAGGACGGCACCGTCACCGTCACCCGCCCCACCGACCGCGGCGAGCACCGGGCCCTGCACGGCCTCACCCGCAGCCTGATCGCGAACATGGTCGAGGGCGTGACCGAGGGGTTCGAGAAGCGCTTGGAGATCCAGGGCGTCGGCTACCGCGCCGCCCTGAAAGGGAAAAAACTGGAGCTGGCCCTGGGCTACTCGCACCCGGTGGCGATCGACGCTCCCGAGGGAATCGACTTCGAAGTCCCGCAACCGACCGAAGTGATCGTCAAAGGCATCGACAAGCAGCTCGTCGGCCAGGTCGCCGCGGACATCCGCAAGCGCCGCCCGCCGGAGCCCTACAAGGGCAAGGGCATCCGCTACAAGGACGAGCAGGTTCTGCGGAAGGTGGGTAAGCGCGCATGACCGTTCTCACCAAGCGCCAGCGCCGGCTCAAACGGCAGCGCCGGGTCCGCGCCCGCGTCCACGGTACTGCCGAGCGGCCGCGGCTCTCGGTCTACCGCTCCAACAAGGGCGTCTTCGCCCAGCTCATCGACGACACCGAAGGCCACACCTTGGCCGCGGTCAACTGGATCGAGCCGGAGCTGCGCAAGCTCAACGCCACCGAGCAGGCGAAGAAGGCCGGCGAACTGCTGGCCGAGCGGGCGAAGGGCGCCGGCGTCGAGGCCTGCGTCTTCGATCGCGGCGGCTACCAGTACCACGGTCGCGTCAAGGCGCTGGCCGAAGGCGCGCGAGAGGGGGGTCTGGCTTTCTGAAGCCGTAGTTCCGCTACGGTGAGCCGCTGCTTATGAAGGGTATGGACGTCAGAAACGTGGAAACGGTCAGCCCCCGCGGGCTGGACCTGCAGGAGCGGGTGATCGAGATCAACCGCGTCGCCAAGGTGGTCAAGGGCGGCCGGCGCTTCTCCTTCACCGCGCTCGTCGCCGTCGGCGACGAGGAGGGCGTGGTCGGGATCGGCTACGGCAAGGCCCGCGAGGTCCCGCTGGCGATTCAGAAGGGCGTCGAGGATGCCCGCAAGAACTTGATCCGTGTGCCCAAATACGGGAACACCATCACCCACCGCATCATTGGCCGCTTCGGCGCCGGCCACGTCGTGCTCCGCCCGGCCAGCCCCGGTACCGGCGTCATCGCCGGCGGCGGCGTCCGCGCCGTGCTCGAGCTGGGCGGCGTTCGCGACGTCCTCACCAAGAGCATCGGCACCCAGAACCCGATCAACCTGGTGAAGGCGACGATGGACGGCCTGGTCCGCCTGCGGCGCCCCGAGGAGGTCGCGGAGCTGCGTGGGCTGACCGTCAAGCAGGTGCTGGGGATGGACAGGAACGGGAACGGGGCCGAGCCGACCGAGACCATCGCCGCCGAGTCGAACGAGGCGGCGGAGGAGAAAGCTTCGGAGGGCGCGGAGGCCGAGAAACAGGCTCCGGTCCAGCCGGCCGTGCAGCCCACGGAGACCGAGAAGCCTGCCGAGGGTGATCAGCCCGCGGAGGGTGAGTCCTCGTGAGCAAGGTGAAGATCCGCCAGACTCGCTCCGCCGCGAAGACCAATCCGAACCAGAAAGCGACCCTGAAGGCGCTGAAGCTGGGGCGGATCGGGAAAGCTGTCGAGCTCAAAGACTCCGAGCAGCTGCAGGGACAGCTGCGGGTCGTCTCCCACCTCGTGGAGGTCGACGGTGGCTGAGAAAAAAGCCGAGAAAGACACGTCGCGCGCCGAAGAGATCGGCCTGCACAACCTGAAGCCGAAGCCGGGCTCGAAAAAGCCGCGCAAGCGGATCGGCCGCGGCGAGGGCAGCGGCCTCGGCAAGACCTCCGGTCGCGGCCACAAGGGCGCCGGCTCCCGCTCGGGCCGCAAGCGCAAGGCCGGCTACGAGGGCGGGCAGAACCCGATCCACATGCGGATGCGAAAGCTGCGCGGCCCGCACAAAAAGCAGTCGATGCCGTTCGAGAACTTCCGCACCAAGACTCAGGCCGTCAACCTCTCCGACCTTCAGGAGCGCTTCGACAGCGGCGCTGAAGTCACGCCCGCGAGCCTGAAGGAGAAGGGCCTGGCGAAGCGGAAGGACCCGGTCAAGATCTTGGCCCGCGGCGAGATCAAGAAGAAGCTCGAGGTACACGCGCATGCTTTCAGCGCGGCCGCCAAGGAGAAGATAGAAGCGGCCGGCGGTTCCTGTCACACTCTGGAGCCGTAATGCTCAAAACCATTCTCAACGCCTTCAGCGTTGCGGACATCCGCAAGAAGCTCGCCTTCACGGCGGCGATGCTGGCCCTGTACCGGCTCGGGTCCTACATCCCGGCTCCCGGCGTCGACGCCGACGCGGTCAAGAACATCTCCCAGAATTTCGGCGGTGCTGGCATCCTCGGCTTCCTCAACCAGTTTTCGGGAGGAAGCCTCTCGCGATTGAGCATCTTCGCGCTGGGGATCATGCCCTACATCACCGCCTCGATCATCCTGCAGCTGCTGACGGTGGTCGTGCCCTCGCTCGAGCGCCTGCAGAAAGAGGGCGAGGTCGGGCAGCAGAAGATCACCCAGTACACCCGCTACCTCACCGTCGGCCTCGCCTTCGCCCAGTCGATCGGCTACGTCTTCCTCTTCGACTCCTTCGGCAGCAATCAGGAAAGCGTCGTCGGCAACCTCACCTTCCCGCGGCTCTTCCTGATCGTGATCTCCCTCACCGCCGGCTGCACCTTGCTGATGTGGCTGGGCGAGCTGATCACCCAGCGCGGAATCGGCAACGGCATCTCGCTGATGATCTTCGCCTCGATCGCCTCCTCGATCGTCCCCGGGCTCTCCAAATGGTGGAACAGCCCCGATCAGGTCTTCATCGTGATGATGCCCTTCATCGCCCTCGCCGTGATCGTCGCGATCGTCTTCGTCCAGGAGGGCCAGCGCCGGATCCCGGTCCAGTACGCGAAACGCGTGGTCGGGCGCAAAATGACCTCGGGCGGCTCCACCTACCTGCCGCTGAGAGTCAACATGGCCGGCGTCATCCCGGTCATCTTCGCCGCCTCGATCATGGCCTTCCCGGCGACGGTCGGGCAGATGATCAACACCCCGACCGCCCTCGACTTCGCCGCCTTCTTCGGGCCCAACACCTGGGCCTACGTGGTCGGCGAGGTCCTCTTCATCATCCTCTTCACCTACTTCTACACGGCGGTCACCTTCAACCCGGTCGACCAGGCCGACAACCTGAAGAAATACGGCGGCTTCATCCCGGGCGTCCGCCCCGGCCGGCCGACCGCCGAGTACCTGGACAAAATCCTCTCCCGCCTCACCTTCCCGGGGGCGCTCTACCTCGGCGCGGTGGCCGCCCTGCCGACGATCCTGATCAGCCAGACGGCGGCCAACTTCTACTTCGGCGGCACCTCGATCCTGATCGTGATCGGCGTCGCTCTCGACACCGTCAAGCAGCTGGAGGCCCAGCTGATGATGCGCAACTACGAGGGCTTCTTGAAATAGGCTCTCTGGATGCCTGAGCTGAATCTCGTCCTGCTCGGCCCTCCGGGTTCCGGCAAGGGAACCCAGGGCGAGCGCCTCAACCAAGACCTGCGGCTGCCTTATTACGCGACCGGGGACATCCTCCGCGCCGCAGTGCGGGAGGAGACCGAGCTGGGGCGGACGGCGAAGGAGTACATGGACCGGGGCGACCTGGTGCCAGACGATGTGATCGTCGGCGTCATCGCCGAGCGGATCGACTCCAAGGAGGCGCTCGACGGCTTCATCCTCGACGGCTTTCCCCGCACGACTCCGCAGGCCGAGGCGCTCGACGCCAAGCTCACCGAGCTGGGGCGCGGGGTCACCGCGGTGCTGCTGATCGACGTCTCCGACGACGAGGTCGTGCGCCGGCTCGGTGGCCGCCGGACCTGCGAGGCAGGCGGCCACGTCTTCCACGTCGAGTTCGAACCGCCCCAGCAGGAGGGTGTCTGCGACATCGACGGCTCGGCGCTGATCGTCCGCGACGACGACAAGCCAGAGGTGATCCGCAAGCGGCTCGAGACCTACCACGAGAAGACCAAGCCGCTCGTCTCCTACTACGACGACCGCGGCGTCCTGAGGCGGATCGCGGGCGAGGCCGCGCCCGACGAGGTGGCCGACCAGGTTCGCCGCACGCTGGCGACCCTGCGGATGGAGCAGGACGAGACCGTCTAGGCCTCCCTGCGGGCTCCACTAGCTTGTACCGAATGATCATCAAGAAGACCCCGGAGCAGGTCGACCAGATGGCCGCCTCCGGCGCCGTCCTCGTCCGCTGTCTGAAGATGCTGGCCGCGAAGGCGCGGCCCGGGATAACGACCGGGGAGCTCGACGAGGCGGCGGAGAAGTTCATCCGCTCGCAGGGGGCGACCCCCGCCTTCAAGGGCTACCGCGGCTTCCCCGGCTCGATCTGCGCTTCGCCCAACTCGATGGTCGTCCACGGCATCCCCGGCGGCTATGAGCTGAAGCGCGGCGACGTGATCTCGATCGACGTCGGGGTCGTCAAGGACGGCTGGGTCTCCGACGCGGCGATGACGCTGCCGATCGGCCCGGTCAGCCCCGAGGCGCAGAAGCTCCTCGACGTGACCAAGGGCTCGCTCTTCGCCGGGGTCGAGCAGATGCGGCCGGGCAACCACCTCGGCGACGTCTCCAGCGCGATCCAGCGCTCGGTGGAGATCGAGGGGCTCTCGATCATCCGCACCCTGGTCGGCCACGGGATCGGGCGCGAGATGCACGAGGAACCGCAGGTCCCGAACTTCGGCGAGCCCGGCAAGGGCCCGCAGCTGGAGGAGGGGATGGTGCTGGCAATCGAGCCGATGGTCAACGCCGGCGGGCCGCTGGTGCAGATGGGCGACGACGGCTGGTCGGTCTACTCCGAAGACGGCTCGCTTGCCGCCCACTTCGAGTTCACGGTCGCCGTGACTCCGGAGGGACCGCGAATCCTGACCCCGTGGCACGAGGAGATCGACTAGCCGGACAGCCAGCCGGGTAGTCTTTCCTTTGCGGTGGGGCGCCGCAACGGAAGGAGAGGTTCTTGCGTGTCCGAAGCTGTGCCCGCCCCGCGCTTTCGCTGCTGATCGCGCTGGTCGCTATCGCGATCGCCGCGCCACTGGCTCCGGCCGCCCCCGTTCCCTACGGGGCAAACGACGCCGGCGGCTTCCGCAACGTCCTGCCGCCGGGGGAGAACGGCACCGCCAGCTTCAACGAGATCCTCGCCTTCCGCGGCCCCGGGCTGCTGCCCTCCCACTTCGCCGACCAGCAGCCGCTTTACGAAAACCTGCTCTACGCGGCGCCGACCCTGACCGAAGACCAGATCCCGAACTACTTCAAGGACGCCACCTTCGGCGTTCCCGCCGGCGAGGTCGCCTCGGAATTCGAACCGCGGCCCGGGGCGACGATCGTCCGCGACAAGGCGTACGGCGTCCCCCACGTCTACGGCGTAACCCGCGCCGACACGATGTTCGGCGCCGGTTACGCGGGGGCGGCCGACCGCCTCTTCCTGATGGACGTCCTGCGCCACACCGGACGCGCCGAACTCGCCTCCTTCCTCGGCGGCTCCAACGCCGGCGCCGACGCCAGCCAGTGGCAGTTCGCGCCCTACACCGAAGCCGACCTCGAACGGCAGCTCGCGCAGGCGCCCCAGCTCTACGGCGCCCTCGGGCAGCAGGCGGTCGACGACGTCAACGCCTACGTCGAGGGGATCAACGCCTACGTCGCCGCCGCCAACCTCGATCCCAAACTGAAGCCGGGCGAGTACACGCTGCTGAACAAGCCGATGGAACCGTGGAAGCCGACCGACGTGATCGCGATCGCCTCCCTGGTCGGCGGCATCTTCGGCCAGGGCGGGGGGAACGAGCTGAACTCGGCGCTGACGATGCAGTCCTTCGTCAAGCGGATGGGGAAGAAGGCCGGGCGCAGGGCCTGGGCGGACTTCCGCTCCAAGAACGACCCCGAGGCGCCGACCACCGTCTCCAAGCGCTTCCCCTACGAGACCCGCAGCGCCTTCGCCAAGAAGGGCCTGGCGCTGCCCGACCCCGGCAGCGTCCACTTCACCCAGACCGCCAGCGCCTCGGTCGCCCCGGGCGCGGCGCACGGCCTCGCCACCGTCGGCGCCCGCCTGCAGGCGGCGCTGGAAGCCGCCGGGCACGCCTCCAACTGGGAGCTCGTTTCCGCCAGGGAGTCGGCCAGCGGCCACCCGATCGCGGTGATGGGGCCCCAGGTCGGCTACTTCGTGCCGCAGATCCTGCAGGAGGTCGACCTGCACGGGCCCGGGATCGACGCCCGCGGCGCCGCCTTCCCCGGGGTCAGCCTCTACGTCCAGCTCGGCCACGGCCGCGACTACGCCTGGAGCGCCACCACCGCCACCTCCGACAACGTCGACACCTTCGCCGAGGTCCTCTGCAAGGACAAGTTCCACTACCTCTACCGCGGCAAGTGCCTGGCGATGGAAAAGCTGGAAAAGAGCGAGAGCTGGACCTCCAACGCCGCCGACCCGACCCCGGCCGGCTCGCAGACCCTGGTCGCCTACCGCACCGTGCACGGGATCGTCTACGCCCGCGGCAAGGTCGGCGGCAGGAAGGTCGCCTTCGCCCGCCAGCGCAGCACCTACGGCCACGAGGCCGACTCGGTGGTCGGGTTCGCGCAGCTGAACGAACCCGGGGTGGTGACCGGGCCGGCCGGCTTCGAGAAGGCCGTCTCCCACATCAACTTCCTCTTCAACTGGAGCTACGTCGACTCCGAACACATCGCCTACGGGCTCTCTGGCTGGATGCCGCAGCGGGCGAAGGGCACCTCGCCGGACTTCCCGGTCCTCGGCACCGGCAAGTACGACTGGAAGGGCTACAAGCCGGCGAGCCGGACCGCGAGCTGGCTGCCGTTCGCCAAGCACCCGCAGGCCGTCGACCCGCCCTTCCTCGTCTCCTGGAACAACAAGCAGGCGCCCGGCTGGGCGGCGGCCGACGACAAGTACAGCTACGGGCCGCTGTTCCGCTCGCAGATGATCGCCGACAAGGTGAAGGCGGCGACGAAGGGCAAGAAGAAGATGACGATCACCCAGCTGGTCCAGGCGATGGAGGAACCGGCGACGCAGGACCTGCGCGGCTACCGACTGCTGCCGACGATCCTCGAGGCAGTCGGCAAGCCCTCCTCGCCGAAGCTGCGCCAGGCGCTGGCGAGGCTGAAGACCTGGCACCGGCACGGCGCCCACCGCCGCGACCTCGACCGCGACGGCGTCTACGAGGAAAACAACGCGGTGCAGCTGATGGACGCCTGGTGGCCGAAGCTGGTCGCCGCCGAGTTCAAGCCGGCGCTGGGGGGAAGGACTTACGCGGCGCTGGAAGGGATGGTGCGGACCGGCAGCTACACCGGCGGCTCGCCGACCGAACCGGACTTCTCCGACGGCTGGTGGAGCTACGTCTCCAAGGACCTGCGCGACCTCTTCGGGCCGAAGCCGAAGGGGGCCTGGAGCCGCGTCTACTGCGGCGATGGATCGAAGCGGAAGTGTCGCCGCGTCCTCCAGAGCAGCCTCGCGGCGGCGCTGAAGACGAGCCCGCAGCGGCTCTACGGCGGCGGCGACGGCGCCTGCGCCTCGAACCCGCAGCCCTCCTGCTTCGACCAGAACCGGCCCCAGGTGACCGGCGGCATCTCGCTGCCGCCGTTCCCGTTCCAGAACCGGCCGACCTTCCAGCAGGTGGTGACGCCGACGCAGAGGTTGCCGCGGTGATGTGGGGGAGGGGTCGGGGGTCCCCTCTCCAGACACATCTCGCTATGGCTCGATGTTGAGTGTCCTGAGAGGGGACCCCCGACCCCTCCTGCCTGTCACCATCGTCGGCTATGGATGAGGGGCTTTTTGCTGCCGTCGATGCCTTTGTCTGCGACACGGTCGTAAAAGACGACGAAGGCCTTCTGGGAGCCGTTTCCGCTGCTGAGGCGGCCGGGCTGCCGTCGATCCAGGTCTCGCCGCCGCAGGGGAAGCTGCTGCAGCTGCTGGTGCGGCTGGTCGGGGCGAAGCGGATCCTCGAGTTCGGGACGCTGGGCGGCTACAGCGCGATCCTGATGGCGCGGGCGCTGCCGGAGGACGGGCGGCTGATCAGCTTGGAGGCGAAGGCGGAGTACGCGGAGGTGGCGCGCCGAAGCATCGACGCCGCCGGCGTTGGGGAGAAGGTCGAGATCCGGGTCGGACCGGCGCTGGAGGCGTTGCCGGGGCTGGACGGCGGCGAGCCGTTCGACCTCGTCTTCATCGACGCCGACAAGGTCAACACGCCCAACTACTTCGCCTGGGCGCTCGACCGCACGCGGCCGGGAGCCCTGATCGTCGCCGACAACGTCGTCCGCGGCGGCACCCTGGCCGATCCCGGCGGCGACGAGGCGGCCCTTGCCCAGCGCCGCCTGCACGAGATGCTGGCGGGGGAGCCGCGGGTAAGCGCCACCACCATCCAGACCGTCGGCGGCAAGGGGTACGATGGCTTCCTGATCGCTCTCGTCGAGCGTAAAAGCGCCTGACGGCACCAGGCATCGCCGAGGCGTCGCCCCTGCTATCTTTCCCGGTCGGCCTTGTTGGCCGGTTTGGTTCGTCCTACCGTCCGATTCATGGGGCGTGTGGGAATCCTGTAGTCGATACGAGATCCGGAGCGATGAAGGTTCGAGCTTCCGTCAAGCCGATGTGCGAGAAGTGCAAGGTAATCCGCCGAAACGGGGCGGTCCTGGTGATCTGCCAGAACCCGCGCCATAAGCAGAGGCAGGGCTAGCCATGGCACGGATCGCCGGCATCAACATCCCGGTCAACAAACGCGCCGAGATCGGGCTCACCTACATCTTCGGCATCGGCCGCTCCACCGCCCAGCAGATCCTCTCCGAGGCCGGGGTCGACCCCGGCACCCCGGTCAAGGACCTGACCGAGGACGAGGTGATGAAACTTCGCGAGGCGGTCGAGAACCGCGAGGTCGAGGGCGATCTTCGCCGCGACCGCTCGCAGAACGTCAAACGGCTGATGGAGATCGGCTCCTACCGCGGCCTCCGCCACCGGCGCGGGCTTCCGGTCCGCGGCCAGCGGACCAAGACCAACGCCCGCGGCCGCAAGGGCCCGCGGCGCCTCAGCGTCGCCGGCAAGCGCAAGGTATAGGCACGCAGATGGCTGAGAAACCCGCCAAAGGGCGCACGCGCCGCCGCGTCAAAAAGAACGTCACCTACGGGCAGGCGCACATCAAGACTTCCTTCAACAACACGATCGTCACCCTGACCGACACCGACGGCAACGTGATCGCCTGGGAGTCGGCCGGTTCGGCCGGGTTCAAAGGCTCCCGCAAGTCGACCCCGTTCGCCGCCCAGGTGACCGCCGACGCGGCCGCCAAAAAGGGCATGGAACACGGTCTGGAGCGGGTCGAAGTCTTCGCCAAGGGCGCCGGCTCGGGCCGCGAGACCGCGATCCGCTCGCTGCAGGCGGCCGGCCTCGACGTGACCACGGTCAAGGACGTCTCTCCGCAGGCCCACAACGGCTGCCGGCCGAAGAAGCGGAGGCGCGTCTAATGGCACGCGACACCGCTCCGCAGTGCAAGCAGTGCCGGCGCGAGGGCCAGAAGCTCTTCCTCAAGGGTGAGCGCTGCTTCACCGACAAGTGCGGGGTCGAGCGCCGCTCCTACCCGCCCGGCGAGCACGGTCGCGGCCGCCTGCGCCAGAGCGAGTACCGGGTGCAGCTGCGCGAGAAGCAGAAGACCCGCCGCTACTACCAGGTGCTGGAGAAACAGTTCCGCGCCTACTACGACAAGGCCTCGCGCCAGGACGGCGTCACCGGCGAGAACCTGCTGCGCCTGCTCGAGTCCCGCTTCGACAACGTCCTCGTCCGCCTCGGCTTCGCCGCCTCGCGGCGCCAGGCGCGCCAGCTGATCACCCACGGCCACTGGCAGATCAACGGCCGCCGCGTGAACATCCCCTCTTACCAGGTACGACCCGAAGACATCATCTCGATCAAGGCCGGATCGAAAGCCACCGACACGATCCAGCGGGCCACGGAACTCGTCTCCACGGTTCCCGCCTGGCTGCAGGCCGATCACGATGCCCTCACCGCCAAGGTCCTGCGCTACCCCGAGCGCTCCGAGATCTCGGCGCCGGTCCAGGAGCAGCTGATCGTCGAGCTGTACTCCAAGTAGTCCGGAAACGAATTTCTGAAACACCCCAGAGCAAGGAATCCATGACCACCGATTTCCAGGTCCCCCGCATCACCTCCGAGAAAGTCGATGACCGCCGCGGCACGTTCACGATCGAGCCGCTGGACAAGGGCTTCGGCTACACGTTCGGCAACAGCCTCCGTCGCGTCCTGCTCTCCTCACTGGGCGGCGCCGCCATCACCAGCGTCCGCATCGAGGGCGTCGCGCACGAGTTCTCCACCGTGCCCGGCGTCAAAGAGGACGTCACCGACATCATCCTCAACCTCAAGGACCTCGTCGTCCGCATGCACACCGATGCCGACGAGGTCGAGGCGCCGCTGGTAGCCACCGGACCCGGCGAGGTGAAGGCGAAGGACATCGACCTGCCCTCCGGCGTCGAGATCCTCAACCCCGATGCGCCGATCGCGACGCTCGAGAAAAAAACCAAACTCGAGGTCTACCTGACGATCGGCCGCGGCCGCGGTTACTCACCGGCCGAAGAGAACAAGTCGGACGAGCAGCCGATCGGAGTGATCCCGATCGACTCGATCTTCTCGCCGAT
>Ga0307314_10000096_pt1 | contig 19630 bp, 25 predicted proteins | sample ER_DNA_204_FD_194493 | JGI IMG/M metagenome (GOLD analysis project Ga0307314, IMG submission 194493) | Bulk soil microbial communities from the East River watershed near Crested Butte, Colorado, United States - ER_DNA_204 | ecosystem: Environmental > Terrestrial > Soil > Floodplain | place...
CGACCGGGTTGAAATACTCCCGGAGTCCCGAACGGTGTGCCAGCACCAGCAGGTCGTTGTCCAGCTTGGCCGCCAGCTCGACGAAGCCGTGCCGGCGGAGGCCGGTGGCGATCAGCCATGTCGTGTTCATCCAGGTCGGACCCCGCCAATACCTGCTGGCGTCGTACTTGGCCGAGGTCCGGTCATAGCTCGGTACGCCGAACGTTGCGGTTGAGTCAATGCCGAATCGCGGTCCGGTCAGGGCTGTTGCGATCCGCTCCACGATCGTCCGGTCCAGGTCCGGCAGCAGCAGTGGCAGCGCACCGCCCACAGTCACCTCCGGCTGCAGCGTTGCGCTGCGCATGTCGTAGGCCTCGGCCAACTCAGACCCGGCCGCCCAAAGCTGATCGTGCAAAGCCGTGGTGATGCGCGCGGCGTTGTCCAGGTGCGGAGCTGGATCGAGCTGAAGTCGTCGCACGATCTCCGCCAGAGCCCGCTCCGAGGCGGCCCACAAGGTGTTGAACAGCGGATCCACCACCGCGAACTCGGCCTCGTCATGGGCCCAGGCGTCGTCATAGCCATGGTCGCGGTAGGCCAGGGCAAGCCGTATGTACCGGGCGTAGTCGCCGTCCGTCGGACGCTCATGCTTCCCCGCATGATCAAGATCGCGCCGCGTATACCGGTCGAACAGCGATAGGTCAGCCGGTACGGCCGCCAGCGGAGCATCCCAGGACGGGCAGTTGTCCAAGCCCGACTCCCAGGGATGGAGGATGAAGGCCAGCCCGGTTCGGGGATCGATGCGACGCCGCGCGACATAGTCGTTTTGCGCCTTCAGCAGCGGATAGATGCGCGCCGCAAATCCGGCCGGATCGGGCAACTGGTCCAGCATCGCCAGCGCGGCAGAGGCGTGCACCGGAGGCTGAATGATGCCCGACGTTGCCACCGGCGGCGAGCCGGGGACCTGGCTCGATCGCCAGAAGCGTGGTCCCGGAAAGTACGCCTCCTCCGACACTGCCGGATTGAACACGATGTGAGGCACCCGGCCGTCGCACCACTGACCGCCGAACAGGCTGAGCAGTTCCGCGGCTGCTCGACGAGGCGCCCAATGCTGCATGCCAAATGCGATGAACGCGCTGTCCCAGCTCCATTGGTGGGGATAGAGGCTTCCCGATGGCACCGTTGCGTGTCCGTGCCAGTTATTGCCCAGCACACGGATGGCGGCGCGCTCGAGCGCTCTGCGACCCGACTCCGTCAGCTCCATGCCAGTTGCCGGATCCGCTGTACCGACACCGGAAGAACGTCGTCGACCTCGCCCGACAGGCGGCACTCGTACGCGAGCTCATCGGTGTAGCCGATGGCGGCGATCGCGGGCAGCGTCATTGACCAGTCGATGTGTCCCGCGGTGGGTTCGAGTCGGTTGCTGTCGCTGAGCTGAATGTGTCTAATCCAGCCCGATGCATCGAACAGCGCCTTGACCGGATCCGCCTCTTCGATGTTCATGTGGTAGGTGTCGGCTGCGATCCCGAACCACGGCGAACCGATTTCAGCGCACAATGCGGCCGCCTGTGCCAGCGTGTTGATCATGTGGTTCTCGTAGCGGTTCAGGGGTTCCAGAGCGATCACGACGCCGACCTGCTCTGCGTGCGCGGCAAGCTCGCCGAAACCCTCGATCAGCACAGCATGGTCGTCGGAGACCGAGCGTGGCGAAACAAAGGGCGGCAATCGGGTGGAGAACATGCCGTACGACGCCGGAGTCATGGCCAGCCGGCCGCCGATGTGGGCCATCACGGTCAGCTGCGACTTCAGCTGCTCGATGGCGTCGCGACGCTTCGCGAGGTCGAAGTCGCCGACAAAGTGCAACATCTCGACGCAGACCGTTGGCATCGCTACGCCGGCCGCGGCCGCCTCCCGGAGCTCTGGCAGACGAGCGGCGAACCGTCCATCGCCGGCTCCGCGCAGCTCGATGGCATCGAAGCCCAGGGCCTGTGCATGCTGCCACTTTTCGATCATGGTCTCGCCGCGCAGATACTGCTCCTGCACTGCCAGTCGCACAATCTGGTTCATGATCGCTGGTTCATGATCGTTTGGGGGCGGAAGTCCAAGATCACCTGCAGCAGATCGTCGGGCGGGGCATCCAGCAGGGCGTACGCCCGAGCGGCATCGGGTGCGTCGATCAGGTGGCTCACCAGTGGCAGCGGATCGAGCCGGCCCTCGACGCACAGCTTCATGACCGTCTCGTGCAGCCGCTCACGCGTCCAGCGACCCTGCAGATGGGAAGGCACGCCACCGATCTGGCAACTGATCAAGGTCACTCGGTTGAGGTGGAACTCCTCCCCGAGAGTCAGAGCGCCAATCGGTCCCTGATAGAGGCCGGCGGCGACCACTGTTCCGCCGGGGCCGGCGATCCGGATGGCCTGGTGGAGGGCGGCGTACGATCCGCTGAGCTCGATCACCCGGTCGACACCCTCGGGTACGCGGTCGCAGATGTTCACCGCCAGGTCGCCCTCCGTCGCGTTGAAAGGCACGGCCCCCCAGGGCTCGGCGAGCGCCAGCCGAGCAGGCATGGCATCCACCGCCAGAACCCGACAACCCAGCGAGAGCAGCAGCTGAGTGGCGAGGAGGCCGATCACTCCCTGGCCGAAGACGGCGACGGTCTCGCCAGGGTTGGCCTGAGCCGTGAGCACGGCATTGAGGGCAACGGCGCCCACCCGATCGAAGGTCCCGATCAGGGGATCAACGCCAGCGGGCAAGACATGCTTCGCCAGCACGTCGGCTGGCAGCACGGCGTGCGAGCGGTGACCCCAGACGCCCCAGACCACCTCCCCGACGATCGGGGCCTCGGTGGCTGCACCGGCCTGATCAACAACACCGACCTCGGAGTAGCCCCAGACGTCGATCGGATAACTCAGAGTGGGCGTACCGGACCGAAAGACGGCGCGATCGGCGTCCCACTGCTTGTCCAGGTAGGGATTAGTGCCGCGGTACTGGGTGAGTTCGGTACCGGCCGATATGCCTGAATACAGGGTGCGCACCCTCACCTGGTCGGGGCCGGTGGTTGGGTCTGGATAGGTGCGCACGCCCACCTGACGTGGAGCGGTCAGTTCGACGAGGTAGGCCAAAGTGGTGCTCCATCAGTAAATCCGAATTGTGACAACAATATCGGTATTTATGACTTGCACCAATCCATAAATAGGTGATTTGCTTGGCAGAAACCTGCCCGTTGCCCGCCCCTGGCGCGGCCCATCACGTGAGGGAACAAGGTGTCCAACTTGCTCAATTGGCTCGGTCCCAGAAGGACCGGAGCGCTCGCCCTGACCGCCGCACTGTGCACGGTCGTCTCCTTGACCGCATGTGGCTCCAACAACGACAACTCCGGGGGTCAAGCCAGCGGCGGTGCCGAAACAGTGACGATGTGGACGCTGGAGGACGTCCAGGCCCGCATCGACGCCACCAAGAAGATCGCGGCCGACTACACCGCCAAGACTGGCACCAAGGTTGATGTGGTCCCGGTCGCCGAGGACCAGTTCCCGCAGTTGATCACCTCCGCTGCTGCCGCCGACAAGCTGCCGGACGTGATAGCGGCCCTAGGTTTGTCCGGCGTCCAGGACCTCGCGGCCAAGGAACTGCTCGATTCGGGGGCATCCAAAGAAGTGGTCGACAAGCTCGGCACCGGGACGTTCGCCGAACGGGCGTTGAAGCTCACCCAGGACACCAAGGGCAACCAGTTGGCCGTACCGAGCGACGGCTGGGCCCAGCTGCTGCTCTACCGCAAGGATTGGTTCGAGCAGGCGGGTCTTACCGCTCCCAAGACTTACGACGATCTTGAGAAAGCGGCGGCCAAGCTGAAGACCGGCGACCACGCCGGAATCACGCTAGCGACTGCGCCAGGAGACTCGTTCACCCAGCAAACCTTCGAGCACCTCGCCCTAGCGAACGGCTGCCAGCTGGTCGACGCTGCGGGCGCCATCACGCTCACCTCGCCGAACTGTGTGCAGGCTTTCCAGACCGTCGGAGACCTCGCCAAGAAGTATGGGCCGGCTGGCAACCAGGATGTTGACTCGACCCGAGCCGCCTACTTCGCCGGCAAGGCGGCGATGACGATCTGGTCATCCTTCATCCTCGACGAGATGGCCGGGCTGCGTAAGGACGCGCTGCCCACCTGCAAGGAATGCCGCTCCGACAAGGAGTTTCTGGCGAAGAACACCGGCATCGTGTCGGCACTCTCCGGACCGATGGGCGGACCGGCGCAGTACGGCGAGATCACCTCGTTCGCTATCACCGACGGCGCAGCGGGCGCGACGAAAGACTTCGTGCAGTACATGATGAACGACGCGTACCTCGACTGGCTGGCGCTAGCGCCCGAGGGCAAGGTTCCGGTCCGCAAGGGGACCGCCGACGCGCCGACGAAGTTTAGTGACGGCTGGGCCAACCTGGAGGCTGGTGTGGATAGCAAGGCCAAGCTCTCCAGCATCTACGGCCCGGAGGTGCTCAAGGAGCTCACCAACAGCCCCGACACCTTCCAGCGCTGGGGCATCGAGCAGGGTAAGGGTGCGCTCGCCGGTGCCATGCTGGCTGAGCTGCCAGTCCCGAAGGCGCTCAGTAATCAGCTGAACGGCAAGGTCGACGCGGCGGGAGCAGCAGAGGAGGCTCAGAAAGCGGTCGAAGAGATCAACAAGGGCTTGGAGTGATCTCATGGCAACACTGACCGAAACCCCGGGGGCCCAACTAGGGCCCCCGACCCATAAGAATCGCGGCCGTACGCTGGCCGCGCGGGATGCCCGAGCCGGCATCGCGCTGATCACCCCCACGGTGCTGATCGTTACCGTTATCGTGCTGATCCCTATCGCCTGGACGGTGATGATCGCCTTCCAGAAGATCAAGTTGATCAACCTGCGGCGGACCGGCCTCTTTGGCCGCTACACGCTGGACAACTTCGTCAACGTTCTCACCTCAGCGGGCTTCGGTAGCTCGCTGGTCACCACGTTCATCTACACGATCGGCGGAACTGTGGGTTCTATCGCCGCGGGTTTGATCGTGGCGCTTGCGCTGCGAGAAAGGTTCCGTGGCCGCGGGTTAATACGCGGGGCGATGCTCCTGCCCTACGTCGCGCCCGTGGTCGCCGTGACATTCCTCTGGACGACCATGCTCAATCCGGAGTACGGGCTGATCAACGCCTGGGGTCAGAAGTACTTGGGTTGGGACGCGGGGATCCCGTTCCTGTCGCAGTCGAGTACGGCGCTCGCCACAGTGATCGTCTTCGAGATCTGGCGGTATTTCCCGTTCGCGTTCTTGTTCATCACCGCGCGGCTCGGCGCTCTGCCGGGAGATGTGGAGGAGGCGGCCCGCGTGGACGGCGCTACACCGTGGCAGCGCTTCCGTTTCGTGATCTTGCCCCAGCTGTGGCCGGTGATATCGGTGCTGTTCATCCTGCGATTCATCTTCACCTTCAACAAGTTCGACGACGTCTACCTGCTCACGGGGGGTGGCGCCGGCACGGAGGTTGTCGCCATCCGGGTCTACAACTACCTGGTCTCACGTGGCGACCTCGGCGCCTCCGCTGCCCAGGCACTCGTGCTTGCCATGACCTTGGTGATCTTGATGATCATCTACACGCGGGCCAGCAAGCGCAGTGAAGAGTCCCCGCTGTGACCACCACGACCACCGCCCCCGTCACTCCGGCCCGTACCAGCGTCGCCCCGACCGGCTGGTCGCGTGACGCGGTCCAGACCCGCGTCTTCGGGATCGGCCGCTGGGTTGTGATCATCTTCGCGCTCTTGGTCACGGTCGTGCCGTTCTACTACATGTTCGTGCTCAGCCTGCGCCCGATCGAGGAGGTGTTGCTGAAGCCTGGATCGCTGCTGCCGCAGCTGTCAGAGATCAACTTCTCCGCGTACGGGCGGGTGCTGAAGTCCCCAGACGCCGGGGGCCAGGGCTTCCTGGAGTTCCTGCGCAACAGCCTGATCGTCTCGCTGATCACTGTCCTGTTCACACTGTTGGCGGCTATCCCGGGCTCGTACGCGATCGCCCGGCTTCGCTTCAGAGGGCGTCGGACAGTCAACTTCATGTTCCTGGCTGTCTACCTCTTTCCGCCGATGATCTTGGCCATCCCGCTGTTCACCGCGTTCACCATTCTGGGACTGCGCGGCTCGCTGCCCGCGTTGGCTCTGGTCTACATCGCACAAACGGTGGCGGTGGCGATCTACATGCTCCGCGGCTACTTCGACACGATTCCCGAGAGCCTCGAGGAAGCCGCCGTGGTGGACGGCTGCAGCCGCTATCAGGTGATCACTCGGATCAGCCTGCCACTGGCCCTGCCATCGGTCATGTCCACCGGCCTGTACGTGTTCATGATCGCCTGGAACGAGTTCCTGTTCGCCTTGCTCTTCTTGGTCGAGCGCCGCGACCGCTGGACCGTGTCCTTGGGCCTGAGCCAGCTGTCGGGGAGCATCGAGGTGCCGACGACGATTTTGATGGCCGGGTCGATCGTGATCACCATTCCCGTGATCATCTTGTTCTTCATTGCGGAGAAGGCGCTGGTGGAAGGTCTCACTGCGGGAGCGGAGAAGGGGTAGGCCATGGCGACGGCTGTCGCCACCAGTTCGGGACAGCTGTTTCAGCTGTTCCGCTCGGGCGAGGTGCAGACCCGCAGCGACCTACAGTCGGTGACGGGCATGGCCAGGTCGACCGTGGCATTCCGGGTCGATCCGCTGCTCAGAGCCGGCTATCTGCTCGAGGACGGTGTCACCAGCGAGCCCGGCCGCGGACGGCCATCGATTCGGCTGCGCGTCAACGACGCCCAGACCACCATGCTGGCCGCTGACCTCGGAGCGACCCATGGGCGGGTGGCGGTGTGCACGGCCGCCGGTGAGGTCCTTGTCGAACGGATGATCGAGAGCGCCATCAGGTCGGGACCGAAAGTCGTACTGGACAGGGTGCACAAGCTGTTCGAAAGTCTGCTCCGGCGAACAAGTCGTGAGCGCGGCGACTTGCGAGGTATCGGGATCGGCGTGCCAGGGCCAGTTGATCAAGAGACCGGCCGGATCGCCCGGTCGATCAGCATGCCTGGCTGGGACGACTATCCGGTCGCCGACCACATGGCTGAGCTCTACGGCGTCCCCGTTGCCGTTGATAATGACGCGAACCTGCTCGGCCTGGGGGAGCAGTCGGTGATCTATCCGGACGCGCATTTACTGCTGTTCGTCAAGGTGGGGACCGGCATAGGAGCCTCCATCGTGCTGGACGGTCAGCTGCTCCGCGGCCGGGACGCCGCCGAGGGGGACATCGGCCACGCCAAGATCGTCGGCGTACACGAGGTATGCAGCTGCGGTGCGGTCGGCTGCCTCGCGGCCGCCGCCAGCGGCCGCGCCATGGTGCGCGACTTGAACCGGCTTGGTCACGAGTTGCGCACCAGCCGGGATGTCGTCGCGCTGGTACGGCGAGGAGATCCCGAGGCGGTGCGCATCATCACCGACGCCGGCCGGGCCCTCGGATCGGTGCTGTCGACCGCCGTCAGTCTGCTGAATCCCGAGGTGGTGGTGATCGGCGGCGACATCGCCCACGCTCACGAGCAGCTGCTGGGCGGAATTCGGGAGACCCTGCTGCCATTGACCCAACCTCTTGCTACCGCCCATCTCACCGTCGCGCCCAGCCGGCTCCGGGATCATGCTGGCATTGCCGGCGCGGCGTTGGCAGTCCGGGAAAAGATCTTCAGCGCCGCGGCAGTCGATGCCGATCTTGATCGCCGCGTCCTTGCCGGAGGTGCGCCGCTATCGCGGCCGACAGGGTCTCAGCCAAGGGCGGCACCGAACACGCGGCCCAGTAGATAGGTGGCGGCGGCGGCGCCGTATCCGATGCCGAGCTGACGTACCGCTCGCTTCAGCGGCGACGCGCCGGACAGAATGCCGACGATCGCGCCGGTGCCGAGCAGCGCGATGCCCACCAGCGCTGCGGCGATGCTCACTGCGGCCAAGCCGGACGCGCCGAACAGGTACGGCAGTACCGGCACCAGGGCACCCGAAGCGAAGAAGCAGAAGCTGGAGATAGCCGCGTTCCACGCGGAGCCAACCGCCTCGTGTGGGTCCACCCCAGCCGTTTCCGGTGCGACCGCGTCAAGGCGCAGCGTGGCCAGCACTGTACGCGCGTGTTCCTCAGCCTCTGGCGGCTGCATGCCACGAGCCCGATAGACCAGCGCAAGCTCGTTCGCGTCCACATCCAGATACGGCAGTGCCGACTGCGATTCCGGATCGGGTTGTGTCGATTGCAGTAGCTCGCGCTGCGACCGCACCGACACGTACTCTCCGGCAGCCATCGACAGCGCCCCGGCCAACAGCCCCGCCAGGCCGGTGAACAAGATCGTTTGAGCATCGACCCCGGTAGCCCCGATACCGAGGACCAGGGCCAGGTTGCTGACCAAGCCGTCGTTGGCGCCGAAGACCGCCGCGCGGAAGGTCCCCGAGAGCCGTTCCCGGCCGCGGGCGGCAAGACCACGCAGCACCTCGCCGTGAATCCGCTCGTCGGCCGCCATCTGATCAGTGGCGTGCGGGTCGCTCTTGTAGGGCGAGCGTCCCTCGGCACGTTGCATCAGGGCGAGGACGAAGACGCCGCCGAAATGAGCGGCCAGAAAGACCAGCAGTCGGGTACGCACGCTGCTGCGGCGTGGCTGTCCCAGGTCGTCGCTGAGGAGGTCCAGCCAGTGCGACTCGTGCCGCTTCTCGGCGTCGGCCAGCGCCAGCAGGATCTCGCGCTCCTCACCGGTGCGACGCCCGGCCAGCCTGCGGTAGCCGGCGGCCTCGGAGCGCTCATCGGCAAGATATTGCCGCCAGCGTCGGATCTGACCCGGTGTGCGGGTCGGAGAAGTCGTCACGTCAACATCATGGCTGCTCGCCTCGCGCCGAGAAGCCGTGGAAGGTTCGGCTTCAACAGTCGAACACCGACCAGCAGATGTCGTTGCGCAACCTCTGGTCATCAAGTACGAGCTCGCGGATCGCCTCCGGGAGCTGAGCGCGCTGCCACTGGCACTCGAGTCGCCCTGCGGCCTCGCTCAGACCTTCCGCTGCCGCTGCACGTGCAGCCTTGATCGCGTAGGCGGCCGCGCCGAGCTCGTGCGCGGCGACGTGGGCGACAGCCCCGGCCTGGCCGGCGGCGTACGCGGCATGCCGTGCTGCCCCACGCAGGTCTCTGGCTGCCCCCATCGCACGGCCGCCCGCCGCGCGAGCCTGCATCATCTTGACCTCGCCACGCACCCAGGCCCTGGCATACTCGATCGCCTGGCGCGGTCGCGGGTCCCCAGGCTGGGCCGACTCGAAGAGGCCAAGGACGTGCGCTGCACACGCGGCGGCCCAAAGAGCGAGGAGATGGTGATCCGCATCAGTGAGAGTCCCACCACGGCGGATCGTCACGAAGCGAGGGTCCCGGACCTTCGAGAGGATCATGACTTGCACTCCGGCCTGCGCGCATCGGCGCGACTCACTACGGTGTGCCCTGGCGACCGGTCAGCCGCCTGGCGCAGGGAATGGTCCAGAGTGCTCATCAGCCGGGCGACACGATTGCTGCCGCTTGTCGTGGGCGGGTAGCGGCGGAGCACGTCGATGAGCACCGGTGTCGCACGCTGCCGCGACCGTTCCAGCAGGGCATCCCCGATCGCTGGGTCACCGCCCGCCTCTATCTCGCCGATGCGCGCAGCGCTCGCGGAGGCTCGCAGGATGTGGCCGACCTGGCCGGCCTGGGCAATGGGGTGCAGGTATGCGGCCGATGCGGCGTCACCGGCGGATCGCGCGGCCAGTCGCGCAGCTTCGGATGGTGCGCACCGGGCGGCTCGATGAGCGTCGAGGGAAGTGACGCGTTGCAATTTCGTCCTGTTGGCACCGTTGATGAACGCCCAGGCCGCGTCGATCGCTGCACGGGGGCGCGGATCATCGGGAACAGCCTGCTCAAAGACCGACAGGACGTCCGCTGCGTGCCGAACCACGTAATGCGCCACGACGCGCAGCTCGTCCATCGTCAGGTCGAAGTCTCCGGACACGGTGTGCGTGCTCTGTGCCATGTCCCTGAATCGTATCCTTGAACGCTCGGTGGAGACCCTGCGGCTAATCCTCCACTCAGCTGCGTCGGAAACCCTCAATCGGAGGTCACCTCGGACGCCTCTCACCCGCCGTCGCACGCCGACCGGCGCGCCGCTCACCCCCAAAGGAACTCAGAAGAGCCCTGATTGATCAAGACCTCGCAAGGGTAGATCAGCTACGCGTCGTAAGAAGAACGACGTGGTGCCTCTGTGAGAGGACTGAGCGGTGATAGTCGCAAGCCGTGTTTCCGCTAGCCGCCTGGATCGGGATAAGCCTTTCAACATCGCGATGCTGGCTCCACCCTGGATTCCGACACCGCCACCCGGTTACGGAGGCATCGAGCACGTCGTCGCCTCGCTCTGCGACGGCATGGTGAAGCTTGGTCACCACGTGACGCTCTTCGCGGCACCGGGCTCACGCTCTTTGGCCACTGTCCATGAGGTGCTACCCCGTAGCTATCCGAACGCAATTGGACAGGCGCTCCACGAAAGCGATCACGTCTCCCGGGTGCTCGACGTGCTTGACGAGGCGGCCGAAAAGGGCGAACCCTTCGACATCCTCCACGACCACTGTGGTTTCACCACGGTGGCAGTCGCCGACCGCATTGCGACACCTGTGATTCACACTCTGCACGGACCGTTCACCTCAGACACCGGGGCTTTTTACCGCCAGCACGGCGACAACGTGTTGTTGGTCGCCATCAGCGAAGCTCAACGAGCCTCAGCGCCTTCCGGCGTACAAGTCGCCGGAGTGGTCCCAAACCCGATCGACGTTGACGATTGGCCCTTCAGGCCCGAGAAGGAGGATTACGCCTTCTGGGCCGGCCGGTTCAACGAGTTCAAGGGAGCGCACCGCGCCATAGCCGCCGCCCACAAGGCTGACATTCCGCTGATTCTCGCCGGCCCAGTCCAGCCTGGCCAGGAGGAGTATTTTCAGCGCGAGATCGAACCGCACCTCGACGACAAGCAGGTCCGCTACTTGGGCGAGGTAGGCGGGAACGAGAAGAAGGAGCTATTCGCGAACGCCCGGGCGCTGCTGATGCCGATCACATGGGACGAGCCCTTCGGCATGGTGATGGTGGAAGCGCTGGCGTGCGGTACGCCGGTCATTGCATTTGCCCGAGGGGCCGCGACGGAGGTTGTCCAAGATCAGGTGAATGGTTACCTGGTGAACGACGTGGAATCGATGGCAGCCGCGATCGCCGCTCTCGACCACCTCGATCCGGCAATCTGCCGGGAGTCGGTTGCCAAGCGATTCACACCTGAGATCGTCTCCAAGGGCTACGTGGACATCTATCGGCAGGCCTTGACGCCCCCGCCACCTCGATGGTCGCTGTCTGAGCCTTCCCAGAAGAGGCGACTGGAGATAAGCCGTGGAGGTTGGCGTTCGGGAGTTACGCGACGGCCTCAGTCGACACCTCGCTGAAGTCCGTCGCTTGGCAACTGCCGCCGTTGGTGCGCGAAGACCTCAATAAGTCAAGGAGCACGTTTCAGCCACCTGACAACGTTCCCGCTGGAACGTTGCGGCTGTCGGCTGCTTTTGATTAGCGTCGTGTTCCAGGTCGAGAAATTCTGGGCACCGGGGCGCATGATCGCACTATGACCTCCACTGCGGTCGCGGAATCGCCAAGGCAACGGCCAAAGAAGCGATCTCTGGTATGGCTTCGGCGGATTCTGCTCGGCTTCGTCGTTTTCCTGGTTGCGATCGCCGGCGCGGGTTTGATCTATCAGGCCGTGGCGGAGCGGATCGACCAACGCAACTTTCCGCCACCCGGTCAGCTCCTGGATGTTGGTGGTTACAAGCTGCATATCAATTGCATCGGCCAGGGCAGCCCCACTGTGATTCTTGACGCCGCCGGCGGCAACTCGTCGGCGAGCTGGGGCCTGGTCCAGCCAGACCTTGCACGCTCGACGCGTGTTTGCGCTTACGACCGCGCGGGCATGGGCTGGAGTGAGCGTGGCCCATTGCCTCGTGACCTGAAGCAGCACGCGGGCGAACTGCACGCGCTGCTCTCCGGAGCTGGGATCGAAGGACCATACGTCATGGTTGGTCATTCGTACGGGGGGCGCGTTGCCCTCGTGTATGCGAAGGAGTACCCAAGCGAGGTCGTGGGTATAGCCCTCGTTGACCCCGGCAAACTCGATGACGATTCGCGCTTTCCGCCAGAGAATCGGGCGGATCTCGCGACCGAACGACGTACGGTTGCCGTTGCTCGCTGGCTGGCTCCGTTTGGCGTAGTGCGCTTGCTGTTGCCACAGGGCGATTACGCCGACCTGCCAACACAGGAAAGGGCCGCCAACAATGCGTTCAATGTGACTACTAGGTTCTTTCGCACCATCCGCGACCAATATCGAGTCTTGCCGCAAACATATCTGCAGCAGCGCGATGTCACGGACTTGGGATCAATGCCCCTGATCGTGCTGAGCGCCACGATCCCAGACGACGAAACACGTCGCGTCTGGACCGAGATGAATGGAGAACTCACCAGACTCTCAACGGCCGGCGCTCATCACGTGGTAGACGGAGCGACCCATGCCGAGCTGCTGTACAAGCGGGAATATGTACGGATGACGATCGATGCAATTCAGCAGATCGTGGACACAGCACGAGGTCGACAACGATAGATGAGTGCATCGACAGTGGGAAAAGTGCATCGACAGTGGGAAATGGGTAAGGTCGTGCGGCTCTACTCACGTGTCGCGTCTTGTGCATCCATCGAGTGCTGAGTAAGTCACCTTCATTGCGAGACACGTCCTGGGAAGGCGACATCGACCCGGTGCTTACGGCGCCCCACGGCTGCGGTTCCTATGCGGCGCGCTACGTGGAGCTGGCCGCCCGCGGTTTACGGATCAAAACTGTCGGCACCGGTGGTTACGTTTTCCTTGTCAAGACACGTTTCTCGGGGGGAGGACACAGATTGTGAGCCGGATGATTCATGACGGTCCGGGGGTGCTTCCGGGCCGCTATGCGGGTGAAGCAATACCGATTCATCGCGGGCCGACACCGCAACAGATCGGCTACGAGGAAGACAACGCGCACGCCGATGTGTTGGCGGGCAGGATTTGCGGGAATGCTCGGCCGTCCCCAGGGCTGCGATGTTGACCAGTTCACGCAGTGATCTTGAGCATCGCACCACCCTCTAGTTGCAGCCACGGCGACATATCGGAGTCGCGCGCTCGAGAGCGGGTGATGGAGGCTCAACCACCTTTCTGCGGTGTTCATACCTGGCAAGTAAAAGTAAATTTGTTGGCCACATCCGCTACTCGGAAGGACGAGCACGCATGAGTGACCAGACGACTGGCGGGGGCCTGAGTGACTACGACGTCGTTGGCGGGGGACCTGCCGTAAGCGTTGTCGTGAACGATTTTTATGAGCGCGTTCTGGGCGATCCGCAGCTTGCCCCGTACTTCGAGGGGGTCGACCTTGCGCGACTTAAGCGCCACCAGGTGCTCTTGATATCGCAGGTGCTCGGTGGCCCGGCAAACTACGACGGACGCCCGCTTGACCAGGCCCACGCCGGCCTCGGAATCAGCCATGATGACCTCGCCGCGGTCGCTGGACATCTGGTGGCCGCCATGCGGGAGGCCGGACTCCCCGAAGACATCATCATGAGGGCAATTGCGGTGGTCGCCTCCACCGAGCCCGACATCGTCGAATCTCGGTCGCCCTGATGGACACCGCCGCCCTGAAGGCTAGGTGGGGGAAGGTCGTGACCGCCTGCGACGATGTCCCACTGTACTTTCTACTCTCTGCTTCTTGAGGAACCCTGAGCTGAACTCGATGTTCCCGATCCAGATGTCGGGGCAGCGCGACAAGTTGGTGGGCGCCCTGGGTGCTGTCCGCTCGAACGGTGACCAGCTCGACAATGTGGTGCCCTTCCTCGAGCAGCTGGTCGTGACCACCGTCGCTTCGGTGCTGACTGGGCACTACAACGCCGTCGGGGGGCCAGTCTGCTGGCCGCTCTGAAGCACTTCGTTGGCACGTCGTGGCTCACCGAGCTCGCCGACACGTGGGCGCAGGCGTACGGCCTGGTCGCCAGGGTGATAGTTGCCGCCGCCGTGCAGCACAAGGACATCGTGCCGGCGTACGGTCTCGCGATGGGGACTTCAACGACGAACCGCTCGACACCTCCCTGGTTCTGCATGCACTCAGCACCCCGGCAGTGGGCCAAGGTCACCTCAGCGCGGGAGGAGCCACTGCTGTGGAATCTGATGTGGCTGATCGCCGGCGCGCCCGATGGCAGCTTCTACTTCGACAACCAGCCCAACATGCTGGACCAGTTGTTCGTCAACAAGAGCATGGCGATAGGTAATACCGCGATCAAGGTCAACCCACCATGGAGATCTTCAGGCTGCCGGTCATGGTCAATCCAGGGGTCCACCCGGAGCCGATCCCGTCGGCGGAATGGGCATGCCGATCACAACGGACCTCCGATCACTTCCCAATCACCGTGACGGTCCCCGAGGTCGAGTAGGTCAGCTACGAGTGTTGTGGTTGCCACCTTGAGACTCCGTCATCGATTCCCCGACCGCCAGCCGATGCGTGTTCGCGCCGGAACGGCGATCTGAGGCATTGCGCGAACGCTCGGCACTGCCCAAAGAGGCCTTCACACAGTTCTTTGGAAGGCGCGAAAATGCAGTAATGGAAGAAACCGCACCTGCGGCGGACGTTCATATCTCGTTGCTCGGTGGTTTTTCGGTCACAATCGGCGGACGGCCCGTCGAAGATCATTGGCGGCTGCGTAAAGCCAAAACGCTGGTGAAGCTGCTAGCTCTCGCGCGAGGACATTGGCTGCATCGCGATGTCGTCGCCGCATTCTTATGGTCGGACGCCGAGCCTCAGGCGGCCTTCAACAACTTGCATCAGGTCATACACCGCATTCGGCGCATGATGGGTGCAGAATCCATCGCACTCCACGACGACGTCGTGCGGCTCTCCCAGTTGCCATGACTCTTTACGCACAGCTCCAGGTCAACTCCGAGATTCGGACGGCCGTCTGACCTGCGGATGAGCTCTAGGAAAAGGGCACCGCCGGGATCGGAGTCATCGTGTCGCGCCAGCCAGTCGTGGTCGCAAAATCCGCTGGATCGGTACCTCCACAGGTGATAAATGAAGAGTCCGGTCCAGATGGCGCCGTATCCAGCTACTGTCCAGACAGCGGCCCATACTGCCTGCGCCGCCGAGCCATCCCACCGCGCCGGCAGCAGGGAGGCGACGATCGTTCCGACGGTTGCCGCCGCGCAACCCGAAGCGACCTGCCGAGCGAAGGGGCACCTGCACGCTGGGCGGCGCGTCTGACCTCTCGGATCCAAAGCCGTTCCATCAATGAGCCTCCTCGCGCCAACATCGACCCATTGCCCAGGCATCCTGCCACCCCGGGCCTGACGGCGTTGGAGATACTCAAAAGAGAACTGGCGAGCCACCGAAGTAACCCGGAGTTGAGTTTTGCGAACCTGAGAGTCTTCCACTCCCGCAGCCGGTGAGCTGCCCGTCATCGCCAAGGCTCCAAGTCCGCACACTCCGTGCTACCTATCACCGCCACCCCTCGCCGGGGAGGAGCAGGAGCGCGAAACTGGTCGCCCATCTGGGCGTTGGACGCGGTAGCCCATGCATTGTCGATCTGAGTCGGCCCTAAGACCGGACTAGTCATGCGTACGCTGCGGCGTGATCATCATTGCGGCGCTGTCGCGGATTCTTCGAAACAACAGATCGGCGTATCTGCAACCCAGCCAAACCAAGATCAATTAAGAGGAGACGATCATGCCAGGCAGAAGAAGCCGCTGAGGATCACTGACGAGCTGATCTCCGCGCCGGCGCCTAGACAGCCACTCGCTGCCAGACGTGGACGATTGGAGGGGACCACCGCCGAGTCGACTGGTCGGCCTGAGTCGCTGAGGGCCGGCCCCGGGGGTGGTTGGCCCGGAGGCTTGCTATCACCAGGTGATCACTGCGGGAGCCGCCGCGTGTTGACGATCTCGTGGCAGATCATGATCAACTTGCGATTCTCGCTCTGAGAGACCCGTCGCAGGTACGCGAAGGCTTGGTCGGCATCGATGCCGAGTTTCTCCATCAAGATTCCCTCGGCCTGCCCGATGATGGTGCGGCTCGTCATGGCGATGCCGCGTCCACGGATCTCCCGGTGCGCGGCCAGCACGACCGAGATCTGCGCAGCCAAGGCCTGAGCGATCCCGTACTCATTCGCCCCGAAGGGATCGACCGAGTCCGAATACAGATTGAGCGCTCCATATGAATTAGTACCGTCAGGGTTATCGCTCGTGTTGAGCCAGAGCGACATCATCGCCTTGACGCCTAAGACGGACACCGCGCGTGGGGTCCACTCCGGCCACCGAGCCTCCTCGCTCAGATTCCGGCTGATCACGGTCTCTTGCCAGCGCACGGCGTCCAGGCACGGGCCCTCCTTAAGCTGGTACTGCAGGGCGTCGCCCCGCCGCGCCACATCATCGGACGCTACCGGTGTGGAGAGCTCGCGACCCTGTACGACACAGATGCCAGCATGATCACCACCATCGATGATCCTCACGGCAAGATCAACAGCGACCTGCCGAAGCTCTGTTTCGTCTGGGGCCGCATACAGCGCTCTCGCGGCTCGAGCGAAGCCTTCGACCCCGCTAATCTCGGTTGTTGCCATCAGGCCTGCCGTCCCACACGTTCGGATGCCAAACAACGTGCCCGTTAGCCTCGCGCATACGCGATGCTGCGTAAAGCGATTTCACGTATGGGCTAAGTAAAAACTTCGTTACGTCCTTTGGCTACTCGGATGCGCTATTGGGATATTTTGGCCGGAGCTGGCTGAGGCTCGGCCCCAAGCCAGGTCTCGGCGGGCCTCCGATACGTCATCGCTCCCAACTTCGAAGAGTGCTGGATTCACCGAGCGGTCAGGCAGGTGGTCGCGTAGCTCTTTGGAACTGGCAGCAGGCTGCGCCCGGCGGTCAACCCAACACGCACCGCAGAGAACACGCGGAAGATCCGGCTGCCTTGAAGATCGGTGAGGAGGCGAGAGACCCGATGTACATGAATGCCAAATTCATGTTGGCTAGCCCTGGGAGGCGCTGTGATGGCAGACGGTGGCCGGTCGGCACATTCGTTGAGATGGTGCGGGATCGCTTTGGTGGCTGCTGTGTGTTGATGGTGGTCGCGACACTGCTGCACCCGAGTCGTGAGACCGCGACAACGATCGTTGCCAGCGAGTCGAGGCTGGTCGCGGCACACGTGGTTTACACGCTTGCCTGATTGCTGGTGCTGTTGGGCCTCCCCGGACTCTATGCGGCCCAACGTGGCCAGATGGGCAGGCTCGGATTGGCGGGCTTCCTGACCGCTTTCACTGGCACTTACCTGATCGCAGTCACCGGAAACTTCGGTTTCCTCGCCCCGGTTTTGTCCAAGCAGTCGCCTGCAGTCGGGCTCGGCTGCGCGGGGCTATCGGCTCTGGCAGGCACCGAAACCCTCGGACGTGGTTGCTTCAGATAAGGCAGCGGCCGTATGAGCACGGCATGTGCGGCGAGGCCCGTAGCGAAACCACAGGCACTGCGCACCGCGTACCGGTGATCATCTTCCGGGTGGCCGCCGCACTCGCCGGGCTTTCCTTTGTCGTGGCCGTGGTGGTTGATGGCGTCGGCGCCCAGGGTGCTGCTGCAGCCCGATCAGAAAGTCCGTACCGGCAGGTGGCCGCCCTACCGTCGCATGTGGTGCTCGAAACTTTCATCGACTCCGATAGACGTATTCGTATCGTCGGCGATATCGCTGGAGAGCTGATCCACCTGGGGCAGTCGGTCATACACGCCTGGCGAGACGATAGACCGGTTCATCAACACGACGTTCGCCGTCCCGACTCGCACTGATGTTATAAATCCGTGGCGTATGGCTGGCTGCAACGGCTAACGGCTGCACACTGCAAGGACTTATGCGCTCCTCTTCGGTTCCGGTTTCATCGCCCCACATGATGAGCCTGCAGCGTGTTGACGCCATTGCCGCTCGGACCCGATGCTGAAATCGGGACAGTCGAGCAGCCTAGAGGAGCAGGTGATGCAGACCGATGCGGCGACGTCTGTGGCCGGGCAAACCCAGGCTGGTTCAGTTGTGGCGCTGTGGCGGTATCCGGTGAAGTCGATGATGGGAGAGGAGTTGAACTCCTCGGAGGTGACCGATCGTGGGCTGCTCGGGGACCGGCAGTTCGCGATTGTGGACCGAGCCACCGGCAAGGTCGGGGGCGCCAAGAATCCGAGGAAGTGGGGCAACTTCTTTGACTTTCGGGCGAGCTATGCCGAGGCTCCAAAACTTGGAGGGCGGATTTCCCCGGTTCGGATCACACTTCCTGACGGGGAGGTGGTGAGCAACGATCGAGCTGATCTAGAGCAGATTCTTTCTCGCGCATTCGGCCGGGCGATCGCCTTCGTGGAGGCGCGGGCCGAGCAGATGGCTTCAGGCGTCGCGGAGGAATATTGGCCCGACATGGCGGGTCTGGAGCACCGAGACACCGTGACCGACTTTGAGATGCCGGCCGGGACGTTTTTCGACATTGCCGTCGTGCACCTGCTGACCACTTCGACCATTGACCGTCTCCGGGAGCTGTATCCGCCAGGCCGCTTCGAGGCTCGCCGATTCCGCCCCAACATCGTCGTCTCGACTGGCAGCGAGGATCCCGGCTTCATGGAGAACGACTGGATCGGCCGCACGGTCGTCATCGGCGACACCGTTCGCCTGGCCATCACCGAGCCATGCCCCCGTTGCGTGATGATCACCCTGCCGCAGGGAGACCTACCCAAGGACTCAGGAATCCTCCGCACGGCCGCTCAACACAACGCAGTAAACGTCGGCGTCTATGCCTCGGTTGTCCATGGCGGAACCATCTGCCGCGACGACACTGTCGTGCTCGCCTGAGATGGGATTGACCCGCCGCCCTTGCCGCAGACTGCCATCAGCAGCTGTCCAGAACGTCGCGGGCTTCCAAAAGATCAGCTGTCGCAAAGCCTTCCGTGAAGGTTCCTAGAGCGCCGTGCGCCGGAGACTGCAATGGTCGCGTGGCGTTGGGCGGCCATGTAGCCGGCCGAGAGCGCGAGCCGGCGTAGCCGGCAAGCTGGTCGGCCGCGGAGAACCTGGCGCTCGAACCGCCCGTGCCGGCGACGAACTCGGCGCCGAGAGCCCTGGAGTGCCGGTCATCCTGGTGATAATGATGGCGTCGTGCTGGGCCCGAGAGCCCGAAAGATGGTGGCGACCTGTGCGTCGCCGAGCTGCCGGTTGAGCTCAAGCACTGCTGGGTGAGACGGGCGATCAGTGGGGTCCTCTTGTCCAGCAGGAAGACCCTCACGGCGCGGGCGATCTGTAATGCCATGGCCGAGCACCGTGGAGCAACTGGCTTGCCTCTGACGGTGTGGCGCTCCAAGGGCCGCAGTGTGTTGTGCTCTGGGAAGGCTAAGCGATCGAGTCGGAACGGACTGGCGAGACATGCGGAGTCCGAGATCTGCCAACATGGCCGCGCTGAGTGTCGTGCCGTAGGCTGGTGGTGCTGTGGTTCCCCCGCATGAGGGAGCGAACTAGTCGATCGTGCTGGCCCTGGGTGAAACAGAACTGCC
>Ga0307314_10000097_pt1 | contig 19599 bp, 19 predicted proteins | sample ER_DNA_204_FD_194493 | JGI IMG/M metagenome (GOLD analysis project Ga0307314, IMG submission 194493) | Bulk soil microbial communities from the East River watershed near Crested Butte, Colorado, United States - ER_DNA_204 | ecosystem: Environmental > Terrestrial > Soil > Floodplain | place...
CTCGGCGCCGGCCCGAACCGCATCGGCCAGGGGATCGAGTTCGACTACTGCTGCGTCCACGCAGCGATGACCGCGCGTGAGCTCGGCCGCGACGCGGTGATGGTCAACTGCAACCCGGAGACGGTCTCGACCGACTACGACACCTCCGACCGGCTCTACTTCGAGCCGCTGACCGCCGAGGACGTGCTCGCGGTCTGCGAGCAGGAGCGGCCGGAGGGGGTGATCGTCCAGTTCGGCGGCCAGACGCCGCTCAAGCTCGCGCGCAAGCTGGAAGAAGCCGGGGTGCCGCTGCTGGGAACGCCGGTCGACGCGATCGACCTCGCCGAGGACCGGGGCCGCTTCGGCGAGCTGCTCGAACGCCTCGGGGTCGAGGCGCCGCCCTACGGCACCGCCTTCTCGGCCGAGGAAGCGACCGCGGTCGCCGAACGGGTCGGCTTCCCGCTCCTCGTCCGGCCCTCCTACGTGCTCGGCGGCCGGGCGATGGAGATCTGTTACTCGACCGAGGATCTCCAGGCCTACCTCGCCAAGCACGTCAAGGCCGACCAGGAGCACCCGCTGCTGCTCGACCGCTTCCTCGAGAACGCGATCGAGGTCGACGTCGACGCCCTCGGCGACGGCGAGGAGGTCTACGTCGCCGGGATCATGCAGCACGTCGAGGAGGCCGGCGTCCACTCCGGCGATTCGGCCTGCGTGATCCCGCCGTTGAGCCTCGGCGAGGAGATGCTGGAGAAGATCCGCGCCACCAGCGAGCGGATCGCGCTCGAGCTCGGGGTGATCGGCCTGATCAACATCCAGTACGGGGTCGCCGGCGGCGAGCTCTACGTGATCGAGGCCAACCCGCGCGCCTCCCGCACCGTCCCCTTCGTCTCCAAGGCGATCGGGATGCCGCTGGCGAAGCTCGCCTGCCGGCTGATGCTGGGGGAGAAGCTGGCCGACCAGGAGCTGCCGGAAGGCCCGCTCGACCACGTCAGCGTCAAGGAGGCGGTCCTGCCCTTCGCCCGCTTCGCCGGCGCCGACTCGGTCCTGGGGCCGGAGATGAAGAGCACCGGCGAGGTGATGGGGATCGCCGAGGACTTCCCGACCGCCTTCGGCAAGGCACAGGCCGCGGCCGGGGTGCGGCTGCCCGAGTCCGGCTCGGTCTTCATCACCGTCACCGACACCGACAAGCCCGCCGCGACCCAGCTCGCGACCCGCTTCCACGACTTGGGCTTCGAGGTGATCGCGACCGGCGGCACCGCCCAGGCGATCGAGCGGATGGGGGTGCCGGTGCGGCGGATCAACAAGCTGCAGGAAGGCTCGCCGCACGTCCTCGACCTGATCCGCAAGTCCGAATGCGACCTCGTGATCAACACCCCGACCGGCTCCGGCGCCCGCACCGACGGCTACGAGATCCGCACCGCCGCCGTCCGCCAGGGGATCCCCTGCGTGACGACGATGACCGGCGCCACCGCCGCCGCCCGCGCGATCGCCGCCGGCAAGCAGGGCGGCGCCGAGGTGCGCTCGCTGCAGGAGATCCACGCCGGACAGGTGAAGGCCGCGGAGGCGCGATGACCGCGCCGTTCGGCCGCCGGCTCTGCGAGGTCGCGGAGAACCAGGTCTCCGGCGGCTACCGGATCTTCTCCCTGATCGACCTCGAGGGCCCCGCGCCCAAGCCGGGCCAGTTCTACATGCTCGCCAGCGAGAGAAGCTGGGGGGAGGGCGGAGGCAGGCCTTTCCTACCCCGCGCGATCTCGGTCGCGGAGACCGCCCCGGCCAAGGAAGGCGTCCGGCTCGACTTCCTCGTCGAGGGCGTCGGCCCCGGCACCGACCGGCTCTGCGACCTGGAGGCGGGCGAGAACGTCTGGGTCGCCGGCCCCCTCGGCAACGCCTTCTCGACCCCGAAGGAGGTCAACCCCGACGCCGCGGGCGCAATCCTCGTCGGCGGCGGCATCGGCATCGCCCCGATGGCCATCTGGCGCCGCCATCTGGTCGAAAAAGGCATCCCCCTCCGAGTCCTCCTCGGCTTTCGCAACGAAGAACACTCCGGCGGGCTGAACGAGCTCTTCTGCGCCGGCGGCACCCTCTGCCCCGACGTCCGCCTCGCGACCGAGGACGGCCACGCCGGCCATCAGGGCTACGTCACCGACCTCCTCGCGACGATGCTGGCCGGCGACGACGCCACGTCAGCTGTCGTCTACTCGTGTGGCCCACCGGCGATGCTCGAGGCCGTTGCGATGCTCTGCCAGGAGCATGGCGTCCACTACCAACTGGCCGAGGAGTCGCCGATGGCCTGCGGCTTCGGTGCCTGCTTCGGCTGCGCAGTTCCGAAATCCGGAGGCGGCTACCTCCGCCTCTGTGTGGACGGCCCGGTGCTTTCTGGGCCGGCGGGTCCTGTCGCCGATTTGGTCCCACCATCCCTGCGCTGCAGTAGCTGCTCGGGATGGTCCCCCAAATCCGCGCCACCCCCCGGCAGTGTCGAGGGGAGCGGGACGGAGTTCTGCGGGATCGAGCTGGGGCACCCGGTTATCAACGCGTCGGGGACTTATGACGCGATTGCGGCCTACAAGGTGTTCGGGGATGAGCTGCTCGAGGAGTTTCCGTTCTCTGCATTCGTCTCGAAGACGATCACTCCGGAGCCGCGAGCTGGCAACGCGCCCCAGAGAATTTGGGAGACCCCGGCGGGGATGATCAACTCCATAGGCCTTCCGAACAGGGGCCTGGAAGGGTTCCTTGCGGAGGACCTGCCTGAACTCGCGAAGCTGCCGGTGCCGCTGATCGTCTCGGTGATGGCTACGAATCGGGAGGAGTTCTCGCGGCTGGTTCGGGAGGTGGCTGGGCGGGACGAGGTCGCGGCGATCGAGCTGAACGTGTCTTGCCCGAACGTCCACTCGGGACTGATCGTCGGTGAGAACCCGGATGAAACCGAGGCGCTGCTGGAAACCCTTCGGCCGCTGACCGAGAAGCCGCTGATCGTGAAGCTGACTCCGAACGTCGCCAATCCCGAGGCCGTCGCGGTGGCGGCGGAAGAGGGTGGGGCGGACGCCGTGTCTTTGATCAACACGCTGAAGGCGAGCGCGATCGATCCGGCGACTCGAGAGCCGGCGCTGGCTGCGGGGCACGGGGGGCTGTCTGGACCTGCGGTGAAGCCGATCGCGCTGCAGCAGCTGCGAGCAGTGCGGGCCGCCGTAGAGATTCCCTTGATTGGTATGGGCGGGGTGTCCACCGGGGCCGACGCGGCGGAGTTTCTGACCGCGGGGGCCGCCCTCGTGGCCGTCGGAACGGAGAACTTCCGGGACCCGCGAGCGGGTTCGCGGATAGCAAATGAGCTGGAAACCGGCATGTCGGAAGCCCGGCCACGCCTAGCTGTGCTCGACCTCGACTAGAGGTTGAGACGAATTTTGGGAGATTTAGCCGTAGTCACCTTGCGCGCCCCCGAGCCGCGGCTATACTCGCCGCGCACATGCCGGCCTCCTCAGTCAAATCTTCGCTCGCCGCGCCCGAACGGTCGCTCGACCAGAGGATGGAGGCGCTGAAGCGGGCGAACGACATCCGCACCGCGCGGGCGAAGCTGAAGAAGGACCTGAAGGCCAACCGGGCCAGCATCCAGACGATCCTGCTCGACCCCCCGGAGTACGTCCTCACCGCCAAGGTCTTCGACATGCTCCTCGCCGTTCCCAAGTACGGCCGGGTGAAGACGAACCGGATCCTCAACCAGTGCCGGATCTCCCCGTCGAAGACGATCGGCGGCCTCTCCGAGCGCCAGCGCGCGGAGCTCATCTCCCAGCTTCGCCGGTAGCGACCGCCGCAGCGGTAATCATCCGCGGCCGCATGGCCAGCAAAGTCTTCGTCATCACCGGCCCCTCGGGCGTCGGCAAGGGGACCCTGATCAGGGAGCTGCTGAAGGAGGTGCCGGACCTCGAGCTCTCGGTCTCGGCCACTACGCGCTCGCCGCGGCAGGGAGAGGTGGACGGCCGCGACTACCACTTCCTCACCCCGGAGGAATTCGAGCGACGCAAAGAGGAGGAGGACTTCCTCGAGTTCGCCACCTACAGCGGCAACCGCTACGGGACCCTGCGCAGCGAGGTCGAACGGCGGCTCGCGGCGGGGCACTCGGTGGTCCTGGAGATCGAGGTCCAGGGCGCCCAGCAGGTGCGGGCGGCGGACATGGACTCGGTGCAGATCTTCATCGCCCCGCCCGACCCGGCGGTCCTCCGCGAGCGGCTCGCCGGCCGCGGCACCGATTCGGCCGAGGCGATCGACGACCGCCTCAAGGTCGCCGAGCAGGAGCTGGCGGCGCAGGGGGACTTCGACCACTGCGTCGTCAACGACGAGATCTCGCGGGCGGCGGGCGAGCTGATCGGGATCGTCCGCTCCGAGCTCGGCCGAGCCCCCGCGGGCCGATGATCTAGACTCCGCGGCCGATGATCAAACCACGCGTAGACAAGCTTCTGGAGCACGCCGATTCGCATTACGCCGCAGTTGTCGTGTCGGCCAAGCGTGCTCGACAGATCAACAGCTACTTCCACAACCTCGGGGAGGGCGGCTTCGGGGAGTACCCGCCGCCGATGGTCGAGACCAACGCCGAGAGGAACTACCTCTCGATGTCGCTCGAAGAGCTCGCCGAGGGCAAACTGAAATACGAGTACCGCACCTAGCGGTCTCAGCGCCCCGCCAGCCGCGGGGCGCTTTCATTAGGGGCCGATGGCACGGCTTCTCCTAGGCGTGAGCGGCGGCATCGCCGCTTACAAGGCGCTCGAGCTGGCCCGGCTGGCGACGCTGGCCGGCCACGGCGTGCGCGTGCTGATGACCGAGACGGCGACCCGCTTCGTCGGTGCCGCCTCCTTCGAGGGCATCGTCGGCGCTCCCGTCCTCACCTCCGAGTTCGAGCGCGACCCGCTGCGCGGCGCCTTTCCGGGCGAGGAGCAGCTCGGCCACGACCCGATCGGGCACCTGGAGCTGGCGGGTCGCTGCGATGCATATCTCGTCGCTCCCGCTTCGGCCAACACGATCGCCAAGCTCGCCGCCGGCGCCGCCGACTCGATGCTGACCACCTCCTTCCTCGCCTGCACGGCGCCGCGGCTCCTCTCCCCGGCGATGAACGACCGCATGTACGCCGACGCGGCGACCCAGGCGAACCTGGCAACGCTGCGCGAGCGCGGGGTGGAGGTGATCGAGCCCGAGGAGGGCAAGCTCGCCTCCCGCGGCGAGTTCGGCCGCGGCCGCCTGCCCGACCCCGAGCTGCTGCTGGCCCGGGTCGAAGCCGCGCTTCCCGCCGGCGACCGTCCCTGGGACGGGCTGCGGGTCCTGGTCACCGCCGGCGGCACCCGCGAGCCGATCGACCCGGTGCGGTTCATCGGCAACCGCTCCAGCGGCCGCATGGGGATCGCCCTCGCCGCCGCGGCGGCAAAGCGCGGGGCGGAGGTGACCCTGGTCGCGGCCAACGTCGCCCTGCCTGCTCCCGCCGGGGTCCGGCGCGTCGACGTCGAGACCGCGGCCCAGCTTGCCGCCGCCGCCGAGGAGGAGTTCGCCGGAGCCCACCTGCTGCTGATGGCGGCCGCGCCCGCCGACTTCCGCGCCGCCGCACCCGCCGCGGGGAAGCTGCGGCGCTCGGACGGCTTGGAGCTCTCGCTGGAGCCGACCGAGGACATCCTCGCCGGGCTCTCCTCGCAGCGCCGCGAGGGACAGACCGTCGTCGGCTTCGCCGCCGAGCACGGGGGCGAGGCGGCCGAGCGCGCCCGCGGCAAGCTCGAGCGCAAGGGCGCCGACATGATCGTCCTCAACGACGTCTCCAACCCCGAGATCGGCTTCGAGAGCGAACGCAACGCCGTCACCCTGATCACCGCCGCGGGTGAGACCGAGGTCCCGATGGCCTCCAAGGCGGCGGTCGCGGAGGCGATCCTGGACGGAGTCGACCGCTTGCGGGCGAAAGCAAGCCGGCCGGGTGGTTGAGCGGGCTATACTGGCCGCAAGCTTTTTTGTCCTCTAGGTGTGTCGAGAAGTGGGCCTGGCCCACTTTTTTTACGCCTCCACCCGAAATATCCAGGCATGACCGAGCCCACCGAGCAAGAGATTCAGCAGGAGCTGTCCGAGCTGGACGGCGATGTCGAGCTGGTCGCCCTCGAGAAACCGAGGGGCGACGCGCTGCGCCTCTTCATCGACCACCCCGATGGAGTCGACCTCGCACTTTGCGAAAGGGTCACGCACCACCTGCGGCACATGCTGGTCGATTATTCGCTGGAGGTCTCGTCGCCTGGTCCGAAGTACAGTCGCAACGCCACCGCTTCCGAGAGCAAGGAGTCCTCGCAGTGACCAAAGAGATCGTCGACGCCGTCAAAGCGCTGGAGCAGGAGAAGGGAATCTCCGCCGACAAGCTGATGGACGCCCTCGAGGACGCCCTCCTCTCGGCCTACAAGAAGACCCCCGGCGCCGCCAAATACGCCCGCGTCGACCTCGACCACGAGACCGGCGACTTCCGCGTCTTCGAACTGATCCTGCCGCCGGAGCTGGAGGAGAAGCTGCTGGCCGAAGCCGCCGAGCAGCAGGAGGAGCCGGAAATCGACCCGGAGACCGGGGAGATGAAAGAGCCGGAGGACCCCGAGCTCGACCCGGAGATGATCGCCCCCTACGAGGACCAGATCGAGACCAGGGACGTCACCCCCGACGACTTCGGCCGGATCGCCGCCCAGACCGCCAAGCTGGTGATCCTGCAGCGGATCCGCGAGGCCGAGCGGCAGATGATGTACGACGAGTACCAGGACCGGGTCGGCGAGCTGATCACCGGAATCATCCAGCAGTCCGACAAGCGCTACACGCTGGTGCAGCTGCGCGAGCGGGTCGAGGCGCTGCTGCCGAAGTCCGAGCAGGTCTACAACGAGCGCTACGACCACGGAATGCGGGTCAAGGCCGTGATCACCGACGTCTCCGACTCGACGAAAGGGCCGGCGATCGTCGTCTCCCGCCGCAGCCCGGAGCTGATCAAAAGCCTGTTCGAGCTCGAGGTGCCGGAGATCGCCGACAAGCTGGTGGAAATCGTCGGCGTCGCCCGCGAGCCCGGCTACCGCTCGAAGATCGCCGTCGTCTCCCACGCCGACGGGGTCGACCCGGTCGGCGCCTGCGTCGGCCCCCGCGGTTCCCGCGTCCGCATGGTCGTCTCCGAGCTGCGCGGCGAGAAGATCGACATCATCCCCCACAACGACGAGCCCGCCCGCTTCGTCGCCAAAGCGCTCTCGCCGGCGCGCGTGCGCGAGGTGATCGTCGACGACGAGGAGCGCCAGGCGACGGTGATCGTCCCCGACGACCAGCTTTCGCTGGCGATCGGCCGCGACGGCCAGAACGCCCGCCTCGCCGCCCGCCTCACCGGCTGGCGGGTCGACATCAAGTCCGAGACCGAGTTCGCCTCCGAAGAACACGAGGTCGAGGTCGAGGGCGAAGAAACCTTCGACGGCCGCTGCATGGCGGTGCTCTCGAACGGCCGCCGCTGTCCGAATGCGGCGATTCCCGGCTCCACCTACTGCGGCCTGCCCCAGCACCAGGCGCTCTCGCGCTTCGAGACCAGCCAGACGGCGATCCTCGCCAACGTCTCCGAGACCGAGGTGGCGATCCTCGCCGACCCGGATGCCGACGAAGGGCAGGTCGAAGAGATCGTCAACCGCGCCTCGAGCGAATTCGTCGAGCCGGCCGAGGACGAGGCTCCCGAGGAGGAGACCGCGGACGAAGTCGCGACCGAGGAGGCGATCGAAGAGGACATCCAGCAGGAGGCGACCGAAGCCGAGGAAGTCAGCGGCGAGACTCTGGGGGAGGACCCCGAAGCGGCTGGGGCCGCGGGTCCTGTCTCCGATTCCGGGCTCTCCCTCCCGGGAGAGTCCTCGGAATCGTCGCCACCCGCGGCAGAGGCGTCGGCGGAGGACGTCCCCGCCGAGCAGGCAGAAGAAGTTGTTGAGGAGGCGGAGCAGGCTTAGTGGCAAAGAAACGAGTTCACGAGATCGCCAAAGCGCAAGGCGTCAGCTCCAAGGAGCTGCTGGCCGCCCTCAAAGCGGCCGGGGTGGAGGCGAAAGCCGCCGCCTCGAGCGTCGAGGAGGCCGACGCGCTGAAAGCGATCTCCGCCGCGAAAGGCAACGGAGGCGCCGAGGCGAAGAAAGCGCCTGCCCCGCAGGCCGCGAAACCGCCCGCGTCGCAGGCGTCGCAAACCGCGCCACAGCAGGCAGCGGCAAAACCCGCCGCAGCGCCCAAAGCCCGCAACACCTCGACCAAACCGGTGCGTCCGGCCGGCCCTCAACAGGGTGGCGGCGGTGCCGGGAGCAGCGCCTCCTCGAAAAAACGCCGCGTCGTGATCGACTCGCAGGCCTCCCGTCGCGAGCAGGGAGGCGGTCCGCCGCCGCAGCGGCCGCCGCGCCGCCGTGGCGGACGCCGCCGCCGGCCGCTGCTCGAGGAGCCGCCGGCTAAATCCGATACGCCGGACGAGCCCGAGGCCTCGAAGGTCAACTCCGGTGCCACCGTTCGCGAGGTCGCCGAATCGCTCGGCCTCGCCCCGGCCGAGGTGATCAAAAAAATGATGATGATGGGCGAGATGGCGACCCTGACGCAGACCCTCACCGATGACTCGGTGAAGGCGATCGCCGAGGAGTACGGCCGCAAGATCGAGATCGTCCACGCCGCCGACGAGGAGCCCGAGGAGCCGGAGTTCTCCGACGCCGACGAGGATCTGGTCGACCGGCCGCCGGTGGTGACGATCATGGGTCACGTCGACCACGGCAAGACCTCGCTCCTGGACGCGATCCGGGAGACCGAGGTCGCCGCCGGCGAGGCCGGCGGCATCACCCAGCACATCGGCGCCTACCAGGTCCACCACGACGAGAAGACGATCACCTTCCTCGACACCCCCGGCCACGCCGCCTTCACGGCGATGCGCGCCCGCGGCGCCAAGGTCACCGACGTCGTCGTCGTCGTCGTGGCTGCCGACGACGGCGTCATGCCGCAGACCAAAGAGGCGATCGACCACGCCCGCGCCGCTGACGTGCCGATGCTGATCGCGGTCAACAAGATCGACAAAGAGGGCGCCAACCCCGAAAAGGTCCGCGGCGAGCTCGCCCAGATGGAGATCACCCCCGAGGAGTGGGGCGGCGACACCGTCTTCTGCGAGGTCTCGGCGAAGACCAAGGACGGGCTCGACAACCTGCTCGACATGATCCTCCTCGTCACCGAGCTGGAGGAGCTGGCGGCCAACCCGAACGCCCCCGCGTCCGGCCACGTGATCGAGTCCCAGCTCGACCCCGGCCGCGGCCCGGTCGTCACCGTCCTGGTCGCGCGCGGCACCCTGCGCGTCGGCGACTCGCTCGTCGCCGGTCCCCAGTGGGGACGCGTGCGGGCAATGCAGGACTTCATCGGCAAAGCGGTCACCGAGGCGGGGCCGGGGATGCCGGTCGAGGTGCTCGGCTTCGACGGCGTCGCCGACGCCGGCGAGTTCGTGCAGACGGTCGACGGCGACCGCCAGGCACGGCAGATGGCCGGTGAGCGCGCCCACCGGCTCAAAACCGAGGCGCTGGCCCGCCGCCAGGGCCGCAAGGTCAGCCTCGACGAGGTCTTCGCCCGCGCCCAGGAGGGCGAGATCAAAGAGCTCAACATCGTCCTCAAGGCCGACGTCGCCGGCTCCCTGGAGGCGCTCCAGGACGAGCTCGCGAAGGTGCCGCAGGAACGGGTCTCGATCAACATCATCCACTCGCAGACCGGCGGCATCAACGAGTCCGACGTGATGCTCGCCTCGGCCTCCGACGCGATCATCATCGGCTTCAACGTGCGCCCGCTGCTCGACGCCAAACGCGCCGCCGCGCGCGAGGGCGTCGACGTCCGCACCTACTCGGTCATCTACAAAATCACCGAAGACCTGCGCAACGCGATGGAGGGCCTGCTGGACGCGGTCGAGGTCGAGGAGACGATCGGCGAGGCGCTGGTCAAACAGACCTTCAAAGCCTCCAAGGTCGGCCGCATCGCCGGCTGCATCGTCGCCGAGGGCAAAGCCGTCCGCACCGCCAGCGTCCGTTTGATCCGCGAGGGAACGGTGATCTGGACCGGCGAGCTCGGCTCCCTGCGCCGCTTCAAAGACAACGTCCAGGAAGTCGAGGAGGGCCAGGAGTGCGGGATCGTCCTCGAGGGGTACGCCGACGTCAAGGAGGACGACGTGCTCGAGTTCTTCCAGACGAAACAGGTCGAGCAGACCCTGGAGTAGCATGGCCGGCTCCCGCATGCGGCGCATCAACGAGGTGCTTCGCGAGGTCGTGGGCGCGGCAATTTCAAACGATCTGAGTGACCCCCGTATCGGCTTCGTGACCGTCACCTCCGTCGAGACCAGCCCCGACCTGCGCACCGCCAAGGTGTTCGTCAGCGTGCTCGGGACCGAGGAGGAGCGGGAGGCGACGCTCGAGGGCCTGCGCTCCTCCCACGGCGTGCTGCAGTCCCGGATCGCGGCGGAGACGCGGATGAAGCGGACCCCGACGTTGACCTTCCGTTACGACGACACGATCGAGAAAGGCGCCCGCATCTCGGAGCTGTTGGAGAGGGAAGAGTGAGTTCCGTGCCGGAGATTCCAATCAAGGACCTCACCGACCTGGAGCGGGTCGGCGCCGAGCTGCGCGACCGCGACCGCTTCCTGCTGACCGCCCACGAGGGCCCCGACGGCGACGCACTCGGCTCGCTTCTGGGACTGCACCAGGTCCTCACCCAGCTCGGCAAGGACTCGGTGATGTTCATGGCGGCGAAGGAGTTCCCACTGCCGATCGAGTACCGCTTCCTGCCGCTGGAGGAGGTCTTCCACGAGGCCCCGGCCGACATGGCCGACCGCACCGTGATCTTCCTCGACTGCGGCAACCTCGACCGGATGCCGGTCGAGTGGCTGACCGCCGGCGGCAACGACGTCATCAACATCGACCACCACCACGACAACACCCGCTTCGGCGACCTCAACCTGGTCGACGTGGAGGCCTCCTGCACGGCGGAGATCGTCTACGACCTGGCGAAGCTGCTCGGGGCCGAGATCACCGCCGACATCGCCGCCGCGCTCTACGTCGGCCTGATCACCGACACCGGCAAGTTCATGTACGAGAACACCAATGCCCACACGCACCGGGTCGCCGCCGACCTGATCGAGGCCGGGGTCGACGTCGACGACACCTACCGGCGCCTCTACGAGCACGTGCCGCTGGAGAAGCTCCGCCTCGTCTCCCGCGCCCTCGACGGGATCTCCAGCCACTGCGACGGCAAGCTGGCGATCAGCTACATCACCGTCGCCGACTACGAAGCGACCGGCGCCGGCGAGGAGATGACCGAGGGCCTGATCGACAACCTGCGCTCGATCGACGGGGTCAAGGTCGCCGCCGTGATCCGCGACCTCGGCAACCGCGGTCGCGCGGCCCGCAAGGTCAGCCTTCGCTCCAGCGCCGGCGAGGTCGACGTCTCGGCGATCGCCCGCGAGCAGGGGGGAGGCGGCCACAAACGCGCCGCCGGGTTCTCGACCGACCTCGAGTTCGAGCAGCTGGTCGAGTTCCTGACCGCAGAGGTCTCCGCCCAGCTCGGCTCCTGACGATGGCGGGAGAGGCCGGGACGGTTCTGCTCTACGACAAGCCGGCGGGCGTGACCTCGCACGACGTAGTCGCCAAGGTCCGCCGCGAGCGCGGCCTCAAAGCCGGCCACGCCGGCACCCTCGATCCCTTCGCCACCGGCCTGCTGCTGATCCTGCTCGGCCCCGCCACCCGCCTGCAGCGCTTCCTCGTCGGGCTGCCGAAGACCTACCTCGCCACCGCCCGCCTCGGCTGGCGCTCCAGCACCGGCGACCCCGACGGCGAGCTGACCGAGACCGGCCGCCTGCCAGCGGCGCTGCTGGAGCTGCCGACCGGGACCGTGCGCCAGCGGGTGCCGATGACCTCGGCGGTGCGGGTGGGAGGGGAGCGGCTCTACAAGAAGGCCCACCGCGGCGAGGTGGTGGAGACGCCGGAGCGCGACGTCCAGGTCCACCGCGCCCAGCTTCTCTCCAGCGCTGGCGAGTTCGCCCACTTCGAGATCGAATGCTCCGCCGGGACCTACGTCCGGACCCTGGTCGAGACGCTCGGGGACGCCTACTGCTCGGACCTGCGCCGCACCGCGATCGGTCCCTTCCGGATCGAGAACGCGGGCGACGAGGTGGCGGCCGACCGTGTCGCGGAGCTGGTGCCCGCGGTTGCGGAGGCGCTGCGGTGAGCATCCAGGTCACCTCGCTCCCCGACGCCGAGCCGCGGCCGCGCAAGGTCGCGATCGGGACCTTCGACGGCGTCCACCTCGGCCACCAGGCGGTGATCGAGGGCGCCGACACCGTCCTCACCTTCGACCCGCACCCGCTCGAAGTCCTGCACCCGGCGGCGACCCCGAAGCTGATCATGCCCTTCGAGGTGAAGCGCGACGTGATCGACGGCCTCGGCGTCCAGGAGCTGGTCGTCATCCCCTTCGACAGGGAGTTCGCGAGCCGCTCCGCCGAGGACTTCGTCGAGCACGTCTTGGTCGAGAAGCTCGCCGCCGAGCGGGTCTCGGTAGGAGAGAACTTCCGCTTCGGCGCCAAAGCCAAAGGCGACCCGGCGATGCTGGAAGCGCGGCCGGAGTTCGAGACCCAGGTCGTGCCCTTGGTCGAGGTCGACGGCGAGATCGTCTCCTCGACCCGGATCCGGGCCCTCGTCGCGGCCGGCGAGATGGAGGCGGCGCGGCGCTGCCTCGGCGCCCCGTTCATGGTCGAGGGCACCGTGGTCAAGGGCGACCAGCGCGGGCGGGAGCTCGGCTTCCCGACCGCCAACATCGTCCCCGACGACCGCCTCGCCTACCCCGGCCACGGCGTCTACGCCGCCTTCGCCAACGGCGTCCCGGCCGCCGTCAACGTCGGCGTCCGCCCGACCTTCGAGACCGGCCGCGGCGTCCTGATCGAGACCTACCTGATCGACCGCGAAGAAGACCTCTACGGCAAGACCCTCCGCGTCGCCTTCGTCGAGCGCCTCCGCGGCGAGCACGCCTACCACGACGTCGGCGAGCTGGTCGCGCAGATGCACCGCGACGTCGGGGACGCCAAGCGTGTCTGTGCTAATTTCCAGCGGCCGTCGCGCTGAGTCGCGCGGCTTTTTTCACGAGATGAGCCTTACCAAAGAGAAAAAGAGCGAGCTGATCGGCAAGTACGGCCGCGGCGACAAGGACACCGGCTCGGCCGAGGTCCAGGTCGCGCTGATGACCGAGCGGATCAACGAACTCACCGAGCACCTGCGCGCCCACGCCAAAGATCACCACTCGCGGCGCGGCCTGCTGATGCTCGTCGGCAAGCGGCGGCGGATGCTGCGCTACCTCGAAAAGTCAGATCTCGAGCGCTACCGCGCCCTGGTCAAAGAACTCGGCCTGCGGCGATGATCGCGGTCGGGGACCAGGCCCCCGACTTCACCCTCCGCAACCAGGACGGGGAGAAGGTCTCGCTCTCCGACTACGCCGGACGCAAGGTCCTGCTGGTCTTCTATCCGGGTGACTTCAGCCCCGTCTGCGGCGATCAGCTCTCGATCTACCAGGAGGTCAAGCCGGAGATCGAGACCCAGGGCGTCGAGCTGGTCGGGATCAGCGTCGACAGCTTCTTCGCCCACAAGGCCTTCCAGGAGAAGCTGGGGATCGACACGACCCTGCTCTCGGACTTCGAGCCGAAGGGGGAGGTCGCCCGCGCCTACGGCTCCTACCTCGACGCCCCGCTCGGCTTCGCCAACCGCACCCTCGTCCTCGTCGACGAGGAGGGGAAGGTCGCCTGGACCCACGAGTCGCCCAACCCCGGCGAGTTCCCCGGCGCCAACGTCATCTTCGACGCCCTCTCCTAGCGCGATGACCGACCTCGGCTCGGCCCCGGTTCCACCGGTGGGGCCGGACGACCACGCGTGCGGCGAGGGGCAGGAGGGGGCGATCGTCTACGCCGACCTCGGCTGCCCGCGCTGCGCCGCCGGCTGGAAGCGGCTGCGCGAGCGGCCCGGGCGGCTCGTCTTCCGTCACTTCCCGGTCGCCAGCAAGCACCCGCGCTCGCCGGCCCTGCACGCGGCGGCCGAGGCGGCCGGGCTACAGGGCCGCTTCTTCGAGATGGTCGATTCGCTCTACGCCGACCGCGGCCGCGTCGACGACCCGCACCTGTGGCGGCGGGCGGAGGATCTGGGCCTCGATCTCGATCGTTTCCAGGCCGACCGGCGCTCAGACGGCGTCGCGGCCCGGGTCGGCCACGATTTCCGATCCGGCATCCGCGCCGGAGTCACGGGCACTCCAGCGGTTTTCGATGCCTGTACTCTTCTGCGTGACAGAGAACGAGAGTTCTGAACGCAACGAGCCGCCAACCGGGCGGCCGGAGGTACAACTAAATGAGCATGTTTGACGTTACCCGCGTCTCGGCGGATATCGGCGATAGCCAGATTTCCTTCGAGACCGGCAAACTCGCGAAGCAGGCGGGTGGCGCCGTCGTCGTCCGCAGCGGCGACACGATGGTCCTCTGCACCGCCACCGTCGGCAGCCTGCGCGACGTGGACTTCCTGCCCCTCACCGTCGACATCGAGGAGCGCATGTACGCCGCGGGCAAGATCCCCGGCTCGTTCTTCCGTCGCGAGGGCAAATCCAGCGAGAAGGCAACGCTGACCGCGCGCATGATCGACCGCCCGATCCGCCCCCTCTTCCCCAAGGGCTGGCACTACGAGACGCAGCTGGTCGCGATCCCGATGTCGGTCGACCAGGTCAACCCCTACGACATCCTGGCAATGAACGGCGCCTCCGCGGCGCTGGCGATCTCGCCGGTTCCGGTCGCCGATCACGTCGGCGCCGTCCGCATCGGCAAGCACGAGGGCGACTTCGTCGTCAACCCGCCGGAGGAGACGCACGAGGAGCTCGAACTCGACCTCATCGTCGCCGGCACCAGCGAGGCGATCCTGATGGTCGAGGCCGGCGCCAGCGGCGTCACCGAGGCCGAGATCCTCGACGCCCTCGACATCGCCCACGCCGAGATCAAGAAGCTCTGCGCCGTGATGGAGGAGCTGCAGCAGAAGGTCGGCAAGGAGAAGATCCAGGTCGAGGCTCCGAGCATCGACGAGGGCCTCCTCTCCGAGATCCGCTCCTCGCACGGGCAGGCGCTCGTCGACGCGATCGCCACCGAGGGCAAGCTCGAGCGCTACGAGGCGATCGACAAGGTCAAGGACGAGGTCATCGGCCACTACGCCGCCGCCCACGAGGACGGCGATGTCGACCCCGACCGCGTCGCCGAGGTCAAGGCCGCGATCGACTCGATCGAGAAGGAAACGATCCGCAAGGCGATCGCCGTCGAAAAGAAGCGCCCCGACGGCCGCGCCCAGGACGAGATCCGCCCGATCGAGACCGAGGTCGACATCTCCCCGCGCGTCCACGGCTCCGCCCTGTTCACCCGCGGCGAGACCCAGATCCTCTCCAACGTGGCCCTGGGCACGACCCGGATGGACATGCGGATCGACACGCTCGGCCTGCAGACCACGAAACGGTTCTGGCACCACTACAACTTCCCGCCCTTCTCGGTCGGGGAGGCAGGCTTCATGCGCGGCCCGAAGCGCCGCGACATCGGCCACGGTGCCCTCGCCGAGCGCGCCCTGGTGGCGACGATCCCCGACGAAGAGTCGTTCCCGTACGTGATCCGGGTGGTCTCCGAGACCCTCGAGTCCAACGGCTCCTCCTCGATGGGCTCCGTCTGCGCCTCCTCGATGGCCCTGCAGGCCGCGGGCGTCCCGGTCACCGCACCGGTCGCCGGCGTCGCCATGGGCCTGATCAAGGAGGGCGACGACTACATCGTCCTCACCGACATCGCCGGCGTCGAGGACCACCTCGGCGACATGGACTTCAAGGTCGCCGGCACCGCCGAGGGCATCACGGCCCTGCAGATGGACATCAAGATCACCGGCGTCACCTTCGACATCCTCCGGGACGCACTGGACCAGGCCCTCAAGGGGCGCCAGTTCATCCTCGGCAAGATGGCCGAGGCGATCGACGGGGCGCGGGAGAAGCTCTCGATCCACGCGCCGGCGATCGAGTCGATCAAGATCGACCCGGAGAAGATCGGGGCGGTCATCGGCAAAGGCGGCGAAACGATCCGCGCCCTCTGCGAGGAGTTTGAGGCCGAGATCGACGTCGAGGACGACGGCACGGTGCGGATCTACGCGCCGACCGGCGAACTCGTCGAGGGCTGCGTCTCCCGCATCAACTCGATGACCAAGGAGGCCGAGATCGGCGACCGCTACGACTCCGCCAAAGTCGTGAAGACGACGACCTTCGGCGCCTTCGTCGAGCTGGTCAAGGGCACCGACGGCCTGCTTCACATCTCCAACGTGAAGCCGGGCGAGCGGGTCGACTCGGTCGACGACGTCCTCAAAGCGGGCGAAGAGATCGACGTCACCGTGGTCGAGGTCGACAAGGAGCGCGGCCGGATCGGCCTGCGCCTCACCGAGGACCCCTCGGTCGCGGGCAAATCGCCGGAGGAACTGGCCTCGGTCGGCTCCGGCGACGGCGGCCGGCGCAACGGCGGCGACCGCGGTGGTCGCGGCGGCCGTGATCGTGACCGCGGCGGACGCGGCGGGCGTGAACGCGAGCGCCGCGGCTAGTTGACCGGCGCCAAGCTCACCGAGCTCGGCTCGGGCGTGCGGGTCGTGACCGAGGAGGTTCCCTCGGTCCGCTCCGTCGCGCTCGGGCTCTGGGTCCGGACCGGATCCAGGAACGAGACCCCGGCGCAGGCCGGGGTCTCGCACTTCCTCGAGCACCTGCTGTTCAAGGGAACCGCCCGCTACTCGGCGATCGAGATCTCCGAGCGCTTCGACGGCCTCGGCGCCTCGATCAACGCCGCCACCGGCAAGGAGACGACGCACCTGCACGCGCGCTTCCTCGACGAGCACACCGAGGACGTCTTCGACCTGCTGGCGGAAATGCTGCTGGCCCCGACCTATCCCGAAATCGACTCCGAGCGCCAGGTGGTGCTGGAGGAGATCGCGATGTACGACGACGAGCCCCAGGACCGCGTCCACGACGTCCTCGCCGAGGCCGTCTTCGGCGAGCACCCGCTGGGGCGGCGAGTCCTCGGCGAACCCGAGGTGATCGCCTCGATCCCGGTCCCGGACATCGAGGCCTACCGCAGCGCCCATTACGCGGCGCCGCAGATCGTCGTCGGCGCCGCCGGGCACCTCGACCACGCTCGCATCGTCGAGCTGGCCGAACGGCTGGTCGATCCGCCGAGGGCGGGGGAGGGGGAGACCCGCGAGGCCCCTCTCGGCGGCGACTCTCGGCTCTGCTTCCTGCAGAAGGAGACCGAGCAGTACCACATCTGCTTCGGGGCGCCGGGCCTGCGCCGCGACGACCAGCGGCGCTACCCGCTGGCGGTCCTCGACGCGATCTTCGGCGGCTCCACCTCCTCGCGCCTCTTCCGCGAGGTGCGCGAGAAGCGCGGCCTCGCCTACTCGGTCGGCTCCTACAACGAGCAGTTCACCGATCAGGGCCTCGTCGCCACCTACGTCGGCACCCGCGAGGACAACGTCGAGGAGGCTTGTTCGATCATAGGCACGGAGATGGCGCGCCTGCGCTCGGAGCCGGTCTCCGAGGAGGAGCTGGTGCGGGCGAAGGAGAGCGTCAAGGGCCGTCTCGTCCTCTCCTCGGAGTCGACCGCGGCGCGGATGACCCGGATCTCCCGCGCCACCCTGTTCGGCCTGCCGATCGAAACCCTCGACGAGATGCTGGCCAGGGTCGACGCGATCGCGGTCGACGACCTGACCGAGCTGGCGAGCGAGCTCTACGCGGTCGACCGCCTCTCCGCCGCCTGCGTCGGCGCCGACGAAGACCGCTTCCGCAAGGCGCTGGCTCCCGTCAGCGAGGCCCTGGTAGCCGCATGACGTCAGTCGGCACCTCCTCCGCTCCACGTCCGGGGGTGCCTCGGTGATCCACGTTGCGGTGGCGGGGGCCGCCGGCAAAATGGGCGCCACCGTCTGCGAAGCGGTCGAGGAGGCCGAGGGGCTGGAGCTGACGGGCCGGGCCGATCCGGCGCTGGGAACCGAGCTGAACGAGGTCCTGCCGGAGGCGGACGTCGTCGTCGACTTCACCGTCCCCGACACGGCCTTGGCCAACGTCCGCGGCTGCCTCGAGGCCGGCGTCCACACCGTCGTCGGCACCACCGGGTTCGACCTCGACGCGGCCCGCGCCGCGGCCGAGGCCTCGCAGGCCAACTGCTTCGTCGCCCCCAACTTCGCGATCGGCGCCGTGCTGCTGATGGAGGTCTCGCAGAAGATCGCCAGGCACATGCCCGAGTGCGAGATCGTCGAGCTCCACCACGACCGCAAGCTCGACGCCCCCTCCGGGACCGCGAAGCGGACCCGGGAGCTGATCGACGCGGCCGGCGGCAACGTCCACCAGCCGATCCACTCGGTCCGCCTGCCCGGCCTCGTCGCCCACCAGGAAGTGATCTTCGGCGGCGTCGGCCAGACCCTCGCCGTCCGCCACGACTCGATCGACCGCCGCTCCTTCATGCCCGGCGTCGTCCTCGCCTGCCGCAAGGTCGCGGAGCTGCCCGGACGCTTCACCGTTGGGCTCGAGAAGCTGCTTTAGAGCCGAACGACGGGATACCCTGAGAGCGATGAAGGAGATCAAAGGACTGCTGACGGCGATGGCGACCCCGTTCGACGAGAGCGGGGCGGTCGACCACGACTGCGCCCGCCGCCTGGCGGCCTACCTGTTGGAGCACGGCTCGCACGGGCTGGTGATCGCCGGGAGCACCGGCGAGTGCCCGACCCTGACCGACCGGGAGGAGATCGAACTCCTCGAGACGGTGCGGGCCGAGGTCGGCGACGAGATCCTGATCATCTGCGGCACCGGCACCAACGACACCCGCCACTCCTGCGAGCTGACGAAGATGGCCGCCGAAGCCGGCGCCGACGCCTCCCTGGTCGTCGTCCCCTACTACAACAAGCCGAATCCGGCCGGGATCCGCGCCCACTTCGAAACCGTCGCCGCTGCCGTCCCGGAGCTGCCGATGGTGATGTACAACATCCCCTCGCGGGTGGTGATCAACGCCAGCCTCGAGTTATTGGGCGAGATCGGGCGTTCGGTCGACAACATCGTCGCCGTCAAGCAGGCGAACGACGATGAGCTGGGGCCGATCGAGGGCCTGACCGTCCTCGCCGGCAACGACAACGTCTTCCTCCGCGTCCTCGAGTTCGGCGGCGGCGGCGGGATCACCGTCGCCTCCCACCTCGTCGGCGACCGGATGCGGGAGATGTGGGACGCCGCCCAGAGCGGTGACCTCGACCGCGCCCGCGCGATCGACGCCGAGATCACGCCCGCCTACGAGGCGACCTCGGTCACCACCAACCCGATCCCGCTGAAGGCGGCCCTGGCGATGCTGGGGCTGTGCGAGGACCGGCTCAGACTTCCCCTGGTATCCGCGGACGCCGAGCAGCGGGCCGCCATCAAGGCCGGCCTCGACAGCGCCGGCGTCGCGACTGCCAGTTAGACCTATCTACAAGAGAGTGAGCAACAACTAGTGCCAAGCAAACTTCGAGTGCTGCCCCTGGGCGGCCTCGGCGAGATCGGCAAGAACATGACCGTGATCGA
>Ga0307314_10000098_pt1 | contig 19518 bp, 21 predicted proteins | sample ER_DNA_204_FD_194493 | JGI IMG/M metagenome (GOLD analysis project Ga0307314, IMG submission 194493) | Bulk soil microbial communities from the East River watershed near Crested Butte, Colorado, United States - ER_DNA_204 | ecosystem: Environmental > Terrestrial > Soil > Floodplain | place...
CCGCACACCAACGGCTGGACTGAACTCGCGCCTTCACCGCTCGACAGCGGCAACAACGGCGGCGCGATTTTCCTCGGCGGCAAGATCTACACCGCCTACACCTCGAACGGGACCAGCCTCGGCGTCTACGACATCGGCGCGAACAGCTGGACCACGATCGACAACCCGCTAACCGGCGGTACCGGCGACATCACTACCGCAGGAGGAAAGCTGTATCTGGCGGAGGGTCTTGAATTCTTCTCACTCGACCCCGCGACGGGCATCGCCACCCCTCTCGCCGAAGCGCCGAAATTTCCCGGGTCAGAAGGGGACGAAGGCTTCGAACCATGGGGCGGCCTGCAGGTCGTGGACGGAAAGATCTACGGCCACCAGGGGGATGGCTACACCGGCTTCGCCGTCTACGACCTCGCGGGAAATAGCTGGCAGGAACTCCCGTATGCCCCGGAGGTCCTAAACGACGAAGGCACCGACTCTGAAGGCCCGCTCCTGGGCAGCGCTTACAACCCGCTGACCAATGCTTACATCACCTACGGGCCGTACGCCGGCAAATCGCTCTTCCGGTTCGACATCGAAGCCGGGTCATGGTCGAACAGCCCGCTGCCGTTCGTGGTCGACGACGGCGGCATGGCGTACGTCTCACTGCCTGGCATCGAGGGCATCTACATGATTCAGGGCGAGGAAGGCACTGCCTTTGCCCGCTACAACGAACGCAACTCGACCGATCTCGCGCCGCTGATGTCGGCGAAGGTCGCCAAGGGCGGCAGGATCACCTACTCGATCGTGGTCGCGAACAACGGGCCCGAACGAGCCGGCGGGGTTGTGCTGTCGAACTCGCTCCCAGCGAAAACGACGCTGCTCTCCGCAACGGCCTCGCAGGGGACCTGCACCGGAACCCCGGTGCTCTCCTGCAACCTCGGCGTCGTGCGGAGCGGTGCAAGCGCCAGCCTGACGGTCAAGGTGAAATCCAAGTTCAAGAAGATGATCAGCAGCGCAACCGTCTCCAGCCAGGCGGTCGACAGCAACGCGGCGAACGACAGCGCGACGCTTGTCAGGAAGCAGTGCGTTGTCCCGAAACTCAAGAAGCGAAGCCTGAAAGGGGCCAAGAAAGCCCTCCGGAAAGCGAACTGCAAGCCGGGCAAGATCAGACGCCGCTTCAACAGCAAGGTCGCGGAGGGGAAGGTAATCCGCGGCAGCAAGAAGCGCGGCAAGGCGTTCCCGGCCGGCAAGAAGGTGAAGCTGACCCTCTCCCTTGGCCCGAAGGGGTAGACCAGGGGACAGAGCCGCTTGACGAAAGCCCCGCTCCAGCGGGGCTTTCGTATAGGTGTTTACCGCTACTGAATTTTGGGTAAGATGCCGCCACCCACAAGATCCATTCCCCACCGGCGCGACGCGGGAGGAATGAAACCCATTCACCGACGGCACCGTCGTTTCCCTGGCCACGGTTGCCCAGAGTTCCTCCCCGCGTCGCGCCGGCCTCTTCGAGGCGAACTAAGTGCGCAGCTCCGAGATCAGGTCCTCGAGGTCGAGCGGAGTCGTACCCATCTCGACGCCTTTGCCGTCCGGCGCCATCGGCCACTGCTCGCGGGGGCGGTCCCAGTAGAGCTCGACGCCGTTGCGGTCGGGGTCGGCGAGGTAGAGGGCCTCGCTGACGCCGTGGTCGGAGGCGCCTTCGAGCGGCCAGCCGGCCTCGCTGAGGCGGCGGAGGGCATCGGCGAGGGCGCGGCGGGTCGGGTAGCGGATCGCCGTGTGGAAGAGGCCGGTGGTGCCCGGGGGCGGGGGCGAGCCGCCTTTGGAGCTCCAGGAGTTGAGGCCGATGTGGTGGTGATAGCCGCCGGCGGAGATGAAGGCGGCGTCGGCGCCCCAGCGCTGCATCAGCTCGAAGCCGAGGATGCCGCAGTAGAACTCAAGCGCCCGGTCGACGTCGGCGACCTTGAGGTGGACATGGCCGATGTCGACGCCGCGATCGATCGGTTCAGCCATCGAGGGCTCCGTCCAGGGCCTGGTTGACGAGGCGGTCGGCGTCGGCGTTCTCGGCCCGGCGCACATGGCGGATCGACCAGGAGTCGAACTCGCGCAGCGCCCGCTTCACCTCTTCGTGCAGCTCCTTCATCCCGGCATTTTTGACTTTGTAGCGGCCTTCCACCTGCCGCACCACCAGCTCCGAGTCGCCGATCAGCTCCAGTTCGCTGGCGCCGCGGGTGGCCGCGAGCTCGATCCCGCGCAAGAGCGCCCGGTACTCGGCGACGTTGTTGGTCGCCTCGCCGATCGTCTCCCCCACTTCCTCCAGCACCTCGCCGTCATCGCGGAGGACGACGCCGATTGCCGCCGGGCCCGGATTGCCGCGGGCGCCGCCGTCGACGTTGACCGTGACCCGGCTCACCGGCTCGGCGCCCGCTCACCGGCAAGGCGCAGCTTGCCGCCCTGCTCGACGCGCGCGTTCCACTGCTTGGCCGCCGCGTCGAGCTGCTCGACCTCGCCGCCCTTGCCAAGCTCGGCGACCGGGCTCAACTCGTCGGCGATGTCGACGGTCCACTGGTACCAGGAGAGGTCCCAGGCGACCGTGATCCGGACCTCGTCGGGAGCGCCGGCCGAGGCGCCGACCGAGGCCCGCGGCACGCCGAGGGTACGGGTGAGCCCGGCGACGGTGCGGCCGGCCTCGCTGGAGTTGAAGCGGGCGACGGCGCGTTCGAAGGGGGTGAAGCCGAGCTCGTCGACCGGCGGCGGCAGCGGCCGACGCCGCGGCGGCGCGGGAGCGGCCGAGGTCGCGGCCGCAGGCGCGCCCGGTCGCCGATCGCGGCGGCGAAGCAACCGGCGCAGGCGGCCTTCGTGTCCGTGCGCCTCCGGCTCCGGCGCCGGCTCATTCCCTGGCCGCCAGCCGAGCCGCTCGGCGCGGGCGAGGCAGAGCTCGCAGACCGACTTCTCATCCCGGCCGTCGAGGAAGCCGTGGACGCGCTCGCCGGCGAGGATCGTCCGGCCGCAGATCGAGCAGGGCTCTCCCATCACCCCTGCTGGAGGGAGGATTTCAGCCGCATCACGGCCTTGGTGTGGAGCTGCGAGACCCGCGACTCGGTGACCCCTAGGACCTCGCCGATCTCTCGCAGGGTGAGGTTCTCGTAGTAGTAGAGGGCGACGACGAGCTGCTCGCGCTCGGGCAGGCCTCCGATCGCCTCGGTCAGCAGGTCCTTGACCTCGGTCGAGGCGAGGGCCTCCTGGGGGTCGGCAGCGCTGTCGTCGGCGATCGTGTCCAGCAGGGAGACCTGGTCGCCGGAGGAATCGGAGACGGTCCAGAGCTCGTCCAGGGCGTAGACCGAGGAGTTGGCGATCTCCAGCAGCGCGCTCTGCAGTTCTTCCTCGGTCAGGTTCAGTTTCGAGGCGAGCTCCGCCTCGGTCGGCGCCCGCTGCAGTTCGTGCTCGAGTTTCGCCTGCGCGGTCTCGATTTCCCGGGCTCGCGATCGGACCGAGCGCGGCACCCAGTCGAGCGAGCGCAGTTCGTCGATGATCGCGCCGCGGATCCGGGTCATCGCGAAGGTCTCGAATTTGATCCCGCGCTCCGGCTCGAAGCGCTCGATCGCCCCGATCAGGCCGACGAGGCCGTAGGAGATCAGGTCGGCGTCTTCGACGTGCGAGGGCAGGCCGGCGCCGAGGCGGCCGGCGACGAACTTGACCATCGGCGAGTAGGCGACGACCAGCCGCTCGCGGGCGCCGTCGTCCCCATCGTCCTTGTAGCGGCGCCACAGGTCGCGGAGCTCAACCTCTTTCACTCCCGTTTCCACTAGGCCATCCTAAGTTCGTTTGCGGGGATTTGTCTCATGCGCGGGGGTGACTGGCGGCGTAGGTGTCGCGCAGCCTCGCCGCGTCGACCCGGGTGTAGATCTGGGTGGTCGAGATCGACGCGTGACCTAGCAACTCCTGAATCGTACGCAGGTCGGCGCCCCCCTCGAGCAAATGAGTTGCGAAGGAATGTCTAAGTGCGTGCGGGGAGACCCCCGCGGCGAGGGCGGCCTCGCGCGTCCAGAGGCCGAGGCGGCGGGTGACGTCGGAGTTGGAGAGGCGGCGCCCGCTCTTGGAGAGGAAGAGCGCGCCCTCGCGCGGATCGGCGGCGAGAGCGCGGCGGCCCTTGTCGAGATAGCGCCGCAGCGCCCGTTGCGCCGGCTCCCCCACCGGCAGCAGCCGCTCCTTGTTTCCCTTGCCGAGCACCCGCAGCTGCTCGGTCTCGAAGTCGAGCGAGCCCTCGTCGAGGTTGACGATCTCCTCGCAGCGCAGGCCGCAGGAGTAGGCGAGCTCCAGCATCGCCCGGTCGCGCAGCTCCAGCGGCGTCCGCGCCGGGATCCGCTCCAGCAGAGAGCGCATCTGCTCGGTGGTGAGCACGGTCGGCAGCTTCTCGGCCCGCTTCGGGCTGGAGACGAGCTCGGCCGGGTTGGCGCCGGCCTTCTCGGTGCGGACCAGATACCCGTAGAGGCCGCGGATCGCCGCCAGCTTGCGGGCGACCGTGGCCGGTGCCGCGCCGGCGCCGGAGAGCCCGGCGCCGTAGCGGCGCACGTCGCGGTGGCGGATGTCGCCGGGACCGAGCCCCTGCTCCCCCGCCCACTCGGAGAAGCCGCCGAGGTCGACCCCGTAGGCGCGACGGGTGCGCTCCGCCGACCCCCGCGCACGCAGGTCGCGGTCGTAGGCGCTGAGGGCTTCCTCCCAGTTCATCGGAGCTTCATTCGCCCCGATGCCGCCGCGTCCTTTCGCGGCGGCGCTAACCGATGAAGATCGGCGTACCGACTTCTACTTGGTCGTACAGTTCTTCCACGTCGGGAATCGCCATCCGGATGCAGCCGTGGGAGGCGGCGCTGCCGAGCGAGTAGGTCTCTTCGGTGCCGTGGATGCCGGCGCCTTCGTAGATGCCCATCCAGCGCGCCTTGATCGGGTTCGACGGCCCCGGCGGGATCGTCTGCCCGGCGAGGTCGCCGGCCCAGGCGGAAGTCGGCACGTGCCAGACCGGGTTTTCTTCCTTTTCCTGGATCGCGTACAGCCCTTCCGGCGTTTCCAGCCCTTCCATGCCGACGGCGACGGTGTAGGTCTTGGCCAGCTTCAGGTGCTTCCAGAGCCGCAGGGTGAAGGTCGAGCGGTCGAGGGTGAGGTAGGAGGGGTACTCGGCGGCGACTTCCTGCTTGGTGATCTCCGGCGCGATCGAGTGGACCTCGGCCTTGATCGTGTGCGGGGCGTTGGCGTTGAGGACCGCCGCCTTCAGGTCCTTCTCGAGCAGGTTGTCGCGCAGCTTGCGCCCCGGTTCGCCGGCGACGACTTCGAGCGAGTCGCCGCTCGGTTCGACGTCGGCGTTCTTCGGTTCGCGGTTGACCTCTTCGGCGACGTGGCGGACGAAGCGGTTGACCGCCCGCTCGGAGTAGGCGACCTGCGGGGTGATGCTTTCGTCGACTTCGCCGCCGCTGACGTAGCGGACCAGGCGCCCGGGCAGCCCTCCCTCCTGGCTGTCTTCGACCGCCTCTGCGACCGCGGCGTCGACGTCGGCGCGGATCTTCAGCTTCTGCCCGGGGAGCTTCCAGGTCTCGCCGTCGAACTTGACCTGGAGCGGATGCTGCAGCGGCGCCAGCAGCTTGTGGCGAACCTTCGCCGCCGCCTCTTCTTCGTCGAGGCCGCTGACGTCGACGCCGCCGATCCTCACCCCGTCGGCGATCTGGTCCTTCTGGGAGCTGTCGTAGGCGTAGGCGCCGCCGACTACGAGCACCAGCAAAAGAGCGGCGATCAGCGCCGCAATAGAAGTCTTCGTTCGCATCTGGACTGAGTAACCCTTAGGACGTCGCGTTGCCGGTTGGTAGAAGTCTAGGCATCGGCCATCTTCGGCCTGCCGGGTGCTCTTCCCTGCAATTTCGCATGTGCCTCGGTCTTATCGGCAGCGGGGGCGGATATCTTTCGCCGATGCGCACGAAGGACGAGGTCCGGGCCGAGGTCTGGAAAGCGATGGAACGGGAGGGCGTCTCCCGCTTCCCCGGGGCCGAGGGACGGATCCCGAACTTCGCCGGCGCCAAACTCGCAGCCGAGAAGCTGGCGGGCCATCGGCTCTGGAAGCGGGCGCGGGTGATCAAGGCGAATCCGGACTCGCCGCAGACCCACGCGCGGCGGATCGCCCTGGAAGAGGGCAAGACGATGATCATGGCGGTGCCGCGCCTGCGCGACCCCCATCCCTTCCGGGTGCTGGAGCCGAAGCGGCTCTCGAAAGCGGCGATGAAAGAGGCGGCGACGATCAAGGGCGCGCTCAAGCACGGCCGGGTCGTCGCCCTCGACGACCTGCCGGAGATCGACTTCGTCCTCTGCGGCTCGGTCGCGGTCAACCTCAGCGGCGCCCGCGTCGGCAAAGGCGGCGGCTACCACGACCTCGAGTACGGGATCCTCACCGACGCCGGCAAGATCGACGCCCACACCTCGGTCGCCACCACCGTCCACCCGATTCAGATCCTCCGCCAGCACCTGATGGTCACCGACCACGACCTTCCCTGCGACCTGATCGCGACGCCGCGCGCGGTGATCGAGATCGACCGCCAATACGACCGGCCGCGCGGGATTCTCTGGGACCACCTGCAACCGCCGCAGATCCGGGAGATCCCGGTTCTGGAAAGGATGGGATATGCCTGAGCCGGAGCGCCAACCGCTCCCCGCCTTCCCCGGTGCCGACTACGGGAACCCCGATCCCGAGTGGCTGAAGATCGACTGGCGGCAGCACCTGCGGCGGGTCGACCTGCCGGGGGCGCCGGACGTGAACTACGTCGAAATCGGCGAGGGCGAGCCGATCATCTTCATCCACGGCATCGCCGGCTGCTGGCGCAACTGGCTAGAGAACCTGCCCTACTTCGGGCGCACCCACCGGGCGATCGCGATCGACCTGCCGGGATTCGGCGACAGCCCGATGCCCTCCTGGGAGATCTCGATGGCCAACTACGGCCGGCTCGTCCACGACTTCTGCGAGCGGCTCGGGATCGAGCGGGTGGCGGCCCTGGTCGGCAACTCGATGGGCGGCTTCATCGGCACCGAGGCGGTGATCGAGGAGCCCGAGCGCTTCGACCGCCTGGTCTTGATCTCCGCCGCCGGGATCAGCTTCGCCGAGTGGCAGGGCCGCACCTTCGACGCCGCCGCCCGCATCTTCAGGGCAGCGATCCCGCTGATGAGCGGCGACCGCCGCGTCTACTGGACGACCCCGCGCGGTCGCAAGATCGCCTTCGGCCGCCTCTTCCGCAACCCCAACAAGCTGCGCCCGGAGCTGCTCGCAGAGCAGGTGCGCCCGGGGCTGCAGGCGCCCGCCTTCACCGAGGCCCTGACCAAGATCTGGGGCTACGACACCCGCGAGCGGCTGCCGGAAATCGAGATCCCGACGATGGTCGTCTGGGGCCTCAGCGACCAGATCGTCCCGGTCGAGGGGGCACTCGGGTACCACCGCCTGATCCCGAAGTCCCGCCTCGAGCTCTTCGAGCGCACCGGCCACCTGCCGATGCTGGAGCGCCCGCAGCGGTTCAACCCGCTGCTGGAAGAGTTCATCGAGTCCTCGCAGCCGCTGCACGCCGCGCAGGACACCGCCGTCGGTTAGGTGATCGCGCCCTTGGAGGCCGAAGAGACCGTCGCCGCGTACTTGGCCATGACGCCGCGGGTGTAGAGCGGCTCGGGCTGCTCGTATTCCTCGACGCGCCTGGCGATCTCCTCGTCGGAGAGGGCGAGGCTGAGGCTGCGGTCGTCGATGTCGACGGTGATCTCGTCGCCCTCGCGGATCGCCGCGATCGGGCCGCCCTTCGCCGCCTCGGGGGCGACGTGGCCGATCATCAAACCGCGGGTGGCGCCGGAGAAGCGGCCGTCGGTGACCATCGCCACGCTCTCGCCGAGCCCCTCGCCGACGATCGCCGCCGTCACCTGCAGCATCTCCCGCATCCCGGGCCCGCCGACGGGGCCCTCGTTGCGGATGACGACGACGTCGCCGGGGTTGATCTGCTGGTCCTTGACCGCGCGGAAGCACTCCTCTTCGGACTCGAAGACGCGGGCGGGGCCGGTCTGCTGGCGGCGCTCGGTGCCGGCGACCTTGACCACGGAGCCTTCCGGGGCGAGGTTGCCGCGGAGGATCGCCAGCCCGCCTTCGGGCTTGAGCGGGTTCTCGACCTGGCGCACGACCTCCTGGCCGGGGGCCTCGGTCGCAGCGGCGGCTTCCTCGCCGATGCTCTTGCCGCTGACGGTGATCGCCTCGCCGTGCAGGATCCCGGCTTTGGCCAGGCGCTTGAGGATCACCGGCACGCCGCCGGCGGCATAGAGGTCGGTGGCGACGAAGCGGCCGCCCGGCTTGAGGTCGGCGAAGAGCGGCGTCTGCCGCGAGATCCGCTCGAAGTCGTCCATCGTCAGCTCGATCCCGAGCTCGTGGGCGAGGGCGATCATGTGCAGGACGCCGTTGGTCGAGCCGCCCGAGGCGCAGATGCAGGCGATCGCGTTCTCCAGCGACTCGCGGGTGATGATCTTGCTCGGCCGCAGGTCGTTGACCAGCACGTTGATCACCAGCTCGCCGACTTTCTCGGCAACCGTCTGCTTGTCGTCGTCTTCGGCCGGGACCATCGCCGAGCCGCCAGCGCTGATCCCCAGCGCCTCGAAGGCGCAGGCCATCGTGTTGGCGGTGAACTGGCCGCCGCAGGCGCCGGCGCCCGGGCTGGCGACGCCCTCCAGCTCGTGCAGTTCCTCGTCAGTCATGTCGCCGGCGTTGTGGGCGCCGATCGCCTCGAAGATGTCGAGGATGGTGACGTCGCGGCCGTGCCAGTGGCCGGGGGCGATCGAGCCGCCGTAGAGGAGGACCGAGGGCACGTCGAGCCGGGCCAGCGCCATCGCGCAGCCCGGGATCGTCTTGTCGCAGGCGCAGAGGGCGACGATCGCGTCGAACTGGTAGCCGCGGGCCATCAGCTCGATCGAGTCGGCGATCACCTCGCGGCTGACCAGCGAGGCCTTCATCCCCTGCGTCCCCATCGTCACCCCGTCGGAGACGGCGACCGTGTTGAACTCCATCGGCGTGCCGCCGGCGGCCCGGACGCCCTCTTTCACGTGCTCGGCCAGCGCCCGCAGGTGGAAGTTGCAGGGCATCGCCTCGGTCCAGGTGTTGGCGATCCCGATCGTCGGCCGGCTGAGGGCATCGTCGTCGAACCCGATCCCCTTCATGTAGGCGCGCGAGTGGGCGCGGTCGGGACCGTCGAAGACGGTCGCCGAGCGGGGACGGGGCAGCTTGGTCGCGGTATCGCCGTTCGTGCTCATGCAGGTGAATCTACTGAGGGCACAGCGCCCGCGACCGCCCCGGTTTGGAGCCAAGACTGGCCAATCTGGTCATTCGAGGCCGAGCGCGTTGACCGGGCCCGGCCCCCTGCCGATGCCGCGGAGGCCCGCGCCCACCGCCTCGGAGGCGACCACCCGTGCCTTGCGAGCCGCCTCCAGCGGCTCCTCGCCGCGGGCCAGGTATGCAGCCAGCGCCGAGGAGTGGGTGCAGCCAGACCCGTGCGCGGCCCCATCCGGATGGCGCTCGCCCGGGATCTCCACCACCTGCTCGCCGTCGGAGAAGAGGTCGACCAGCTCCTCGCTGTGCCCGCCGGTCACGACCACAGCCCTGGGACCGAGTGCGAGCACGGCCCGCGCAAGTTCCTCCTGGCTCGCCCCCTCGCCGAGCCCGGTGAGCACCCGCGCCTCGGGGATGTTGGGGGTGGCGACCGAGGTCAGCGGCAACAACCGCTGGACGAGAGCGCTCCGTGCATCCTCGTCCAGCAGCACCGCCCCGCTCTCGGAAACCATCACCGGGTCGATCACCACCGGCGCCTCGCCCACATGGGCGAGCGCCTCCACCACCGCCCCCACCGTCTCCGCCGTTCCCAGCATCCCGATCTTCACCGCGTCGATTCCGATGTCCTCGGCCACCGCCTTCACCTGCGCGACGATCACCCGTGGCGAGATCGCCTCCACCGCCTCCACCCCCACCGTGTTCTGCGCCGTGATCGCGGTGATCGCGGTCATCCCGTGCACCCCCACCCGCGCAAAGGCCTTCAGGTCGGCCTGGATGCCCGCGCCGCCGCCGGAATCGGAGCCGGCGATGGAGAGGACCGCTCGGGTGCGCCCGGAATCCATTGCTTGCAGCCTAGGGCGGCCTCTTCGACCGCGGCGGGGCCCCTACTTCAGGATTCCGCTGCTGTCCCATTCCTCCGGCGCCGCCCAGTCCTGCTCCAGATGCTCTCGGACGGCCCGGAAGAAGTCCAGGACCGCCGGCACGTAGAGCGGCTCGAGCGGAATGCCATCCCGCCGTCGGGTCTTGCGATCGATGTTCCGGGCCCTGCGCCAGACGTAGGCGCGATCGATCTGGGACCCGAACACGTTCACCTGGTTCAGGTTCAGCTTCAAGTACTCGGATACGACGATGTAGAGGCACCGCGGAAAGCCGCGCTTGATGTTCGCGGCAAGGATTTCCGACTCTATGTACCTCGGCCGGTCGAGGTAGGTCTTGCACTCGACGGCGACCGCCGGCACGACGATCTTTTGCCCCTGCGACCGCGACTCGGTGGCCAGCTCGCTCTCGATCTCCTTGCCGATGACGAAGTCCAGGTTCCCCGTCGGGTACTGAGGAGTGGGCATCTTGCTGAACTCCTCGAAGTTCTTCGCCGTGAAGTAGAGGCTCTGATAGACGAGGTGATGACCGATGGCTATCTCGCCTTCGTACCTGGCGAGCAGCGGCGCGAAGAGAAACCCGCAGAACTCCTCGAGCGCCGAGGGCTGCAATGCCCCGCGGCTGTCGAACACGTCGACGCGATCTTCGTCCAGCAGGTCCCTGTGCGCTGAGTAGAGGGTGGTTTGAGCCTCGACGTAGGCCGTCTCGTCGTCGGGGTCTATCTCCAGCGCTTCGGCTGCCGACCGCCAGCGGAGGTAGCTCTTGGCGACGTCTTCGATGACCCCCGCATGAGTGGTGGCATCCTTGAGCTTCTTACAGATGTTGGACCCGTGGGGGTGACGCGCGTCGAGGACGCACTCGGTGCCGAGGATCTTAGGCAAGCGAGCCTTGCGCCAGATCGAGCCCCTCGCACGCTGCGCCTGAGACCGCCTCCAGCAGGGCCTGCCCGAGGAGCGGCGGGACAGCATTGCCGATCTGGTTGTACTGACACAGGTGCCGCTCGGCGTGCCGCCCCTCCCGACTCAGCAGCTTGGCGCTCACCACGGTTGGCTTGCCGGCAAAGACGTACCGGTCTGGAAAGGTCTGGATCCTGGCGCCCTCGCGAGGCGTGAAATTGCGATGAAGCTCGGGGTGCACGAAGTTCGCATAGAAGCTTGCGGCAAGCGTGTGGCAGGGACGATCCCAATGCATGCGGCGGTTGTTCTGGTCATAGGTCCCAGCCGGGGACCCGGGTGGGCGGACCCGCCGTCGGGGGGCCAGGGCCTCGTCGGTCACATGACTCTGAGACTGTCCGGGTCTGATCTCCTTGAAGCGCTGCACGGTCCTCGGCGAATGCCGCATCGGCACGTGGTTGAACAACTCGGGAGAGGCTTCCTCGCGCATCTGTTCCTGATACCGGTTCTCCGGCGGCCCCACGTATTCAACGGACTCGGCGCGGTGCCCGACGTCGACGAGGGGAAGGTCGGAGATCGCGTCGCGAACGGTCAGCACGGGTTCCAGCTCCGTCGAAAGCTCCAGGGACTCGCCGTGCGTGGCCGCGATTTCGTCCGGCAGATCGAGATCCTCGCTCCCGACGAAGAAGACCCTTCGCCGGATCTGGGGAACCCCGAACCGCTCCGCCTCCAGCACGTAGCGGCGGACTTCGTAACCGAGGGCACGCAACTCGCCTTCGATAATCTCAGCCATCGGCTCCCCCTCGCCGGTCTTCGCCCGCAGGATGCCGGGGACGTTCTCCATGACCAAGAGCTTCGGCTCGAGCAGCCGCGCCACCCGGACGAACTCCCTGAAGAGGCTGTTGCGAGGGTCCTTCGGGTCCTTCCGCGACGGGCCCGCGTGGGAGAAGCCCTGGCACGGGGGCCCGCCGATGAGCAGGTCCGGAGATCGACTCAGCTGTCGCCTTACCCACGCGTCCGACAGCTCTTGAAGATCGGCCTGGTGCACGGCGGTCTCCGGGTGGTTCCGACTCAGCGTTTCGCAGGCCCAGGCATCGATCTCGACCGCCTGCGCCACGTCGTAGCCGGCGTACTCCGCGCCGAGGGAGAAGCCCCCGGCACCGGCAAAGAGGTCGACGGCGACGGGCATCGGCGGAACTTACAGGCCAGCGCAGATACGAAATCCAGGGGCGGAGCTCGCCCGTGGCGGCGCTCACAGAGCCGCTCGTCAGCACGACGGCGCCTTCAGGAGCGTGCGCGAATAGGTCCCGATGCTCGAGCAGGCAAGGTAGCCCAGGAGCTCGAGCCGGGCGAGCGCTTCGGCGGCGGCGGCTGCCGGCAAGCCGGTCGCGGTGGCGATCGCGTCGCAGGTGCTGTCGCCTGCCTCAACCGCGGCGAGAACGGCTACGAGCTGGGGGTCGAGCGCTGGGCTGGTACGCCCGGCCAGCCGCCGGCCGGGACCGAGCATGGCGTCGAGGACGTCCTGGGCGTTGCGGATCAGGTGGGCGCCGCTGGCGAGGAGGGCGTTGGGGCCGGCGGAGGCTCGGGAGGTGACAGGGCCGGGAACGGCGCCGAGGTCGCGGCCGAGGTCGGCGGCGAGGTCGGTCGTGATCAGGGAGCCGGAGCGCTTGGCGGCCTCGACGACCACGGTCATCCCGGCGAGGGCGGCCATGATCCGGTTGCGGGCGGGGAAGGTCCAGCGCCAGGGAGTGGCGCCGGGCGGCAGCTCGGAGATCACCAGGCCGACCTCGCAGACCCGGCGCCAGAGGGTGCGGTGGCTGGCGGGGTAGGCGACGTCGGGGCCGCAGCCGAGGACGGCGATGGTGTGGCCGGCGTCGAGGGCGCCGCGGTGGGCGCAGCCGTCGATCCCGAAGGCGAGGCCGCTGACGACGGTCAGCCCCGCCGCCGCCAGCTCCCGCCCCAGCTCGCGGGCGACCTCGCGGCCGTAGGAGGTGGCCCGCCGCGCGCCGACGATCGTCACCGTTTCGAACGGCTCCAGCCCTTCAAGCAGCTCCGGGTTGCCGCGGCCGATCAGCGCCCAGGGAGCGTCGCCGGCGTCGCGCAGCGAGTCCGGATAGAGGTCGCCGTGGCGGCAGCAGGCCCAGCACCCGGCCATCTGCAGCCCTTCGATCAGCCGCTCCTCCGGCAGCGCGGCGTTCCGTGCCAGCAACTGCGCCGCCACCTTCGGCGCCGCGGCCTCGACCAGCTCCTCGCTGGAGAGCCGCAGCAGTTCCGGCGACCGGGATCCGACCTCGCCGGTCGCGATGCGCTCCACGTAGGGGCCCAGATCCGCCAGCAGCCAGGCCCGCCGCAGGCATTCGGGGCAGGCGCGCGGCTCAACCACGGTCCCGCCTCCGCATCTGCAGCGCCTGCGCCATCTGCTCCTCGCCGATCTCCTCCAGTCCAGCCAGGTCGGAGAGGGTCTGCGCCAGCCGCAGCGCCCGGTCGTGGGCGCGGCCGCTGAGTCGCTGGCGGGCGTAGAGGTCGGCGAGGAGCGTCGCCGCGCCCTCACCCAGCGGGCAGGCTCGCGCCTCCGCCGGGGTCATCTCGGCGTTGCACCGCCCGCTGCCGAGCCTGCGCTCCTGCCGCTCCCGCGCCGCGCAGACCCGCTCGCGCACCGCCGCCGAGGCCTCACCCGGCGCCCCGCCGATCTCGGCCGCGCTCGGTTGCCGCACCGCGGCGAGGATGTCGATGCGGTCGGCGAGGGCTCCGCTCAACTTGCCCTGGTAGCGCTGGACCTCGTACGGCGAGCAGGTGCAGTCGGGGTCGGTTTCGCCGCGGCCGCACGGACAGGGGTTGGCGGCCGCCACCAGCATGAACCGGCACGGGAGGACGCGCTGGCCGCCGACCCGGGCGATCGCGACCTCTCCCGTCTCCAGCGGCGCCCGCAGCGCCTCCAGGGCGTCCCGCCTGAACTCGCAAAGCTCGTCGAGAAATAGGACGCCGCGATGGGCGAGCGTCACCTCGCCCGCGCGCGGCGGGCTGCCGCCGCCGACGAGGCCGGCGGCGCTGACCGTGTGGTGCGGCGCCCGGCACGGCCTGCCTCCGGGCAAGGTGTCGAGCCGTCCGCAGGCGCTGGCGATCCGCGCCACCTCCAGCGCGTCGCAGACGGCGAGCGGCGGCAGGATCGACGGCAGCCGGCTGGCGGCGAGCGACTTCCCCGCCCCCGGGGGACCGACCATGAGCAGGCTGTGACCTCCCGCCGCCGCCACCTCCAAGGCGTGCCGCAGGTGCGGCTGGCCGCGCAGGTCGGCGAGGTCAGGCGCCCCCGGCGGTGGATCGAGCCGCAGCGGCATCGGCTCGGGCCGCGGCGGGTCCCACTTCCCCGCGACCAGCGCCGGCAGCTGTCCCAGCGCCTCCACCGGCACCACGCCGATGCCCTCCGCCAGCGCCGCCTCCGCCCCGTTCTCGGCCGGCAGCACGATCGCCTCCGCCCCGCTCTCCCGCGCCGCCTCCGCCATCGCCAGCGCGCCCTGCACGGGTCGCAGGGAGCCGTCGAGGGCCAGCTCGCCGGCCAGCGCGACCCGGGCCAGGCCCTCCCACTCCAGCTCCCCCGCGGCGCTCAACAGCGCGGCGGCGATCGCCAGGTCCATCCCCGGCCCCGCCTTCCGCAGGCTGGCCGGCGCCAGGTTGACGACGATCCGCCGCAGCGGGAACTCGAAGCCGCAGTTGACCAGCGCCGCCCGCACCCGCTCCCGCGCCTCGCGCACGGCGGTGTCGGGCAGGCCGACGATCGTGAAGTTGGGCAGCCCCCGGTGGACGTCGACCTCGACCCGAACCGGGCGGGCGGAGATGCCGTCGAGGGTGAAGGTGCGGGCGGTGGCGAGCACGGCAGCCACGCTAGGAGGCGCCGATTCACGCGTGGCGCGCAAAAAGCAAATTCTTCGGGGAGCAAGTGGGGAGAGTTCCTCACCCCCGGGCCCTTGTACCTCCATGACCGCCGCCCGCCGCCGCACCGGGGAGATCGCCGAGGACCTGGTCGCCCGCCGCCTCGCCGCCGCCGGCTGGGAGATCGTCGAGCGCAACGCCCGCACCCGCTACGGGGAGCTCGACATCGTCGCCCGCGACGGCACCACCCTCGTCTTCATCGAGGTCAAGGGAGCACGTGAGGGGACCTCCTTCGGCCCCGAGAAGCCGATCCTGGCGATCGACGCGCGCAAGCAGCGCCGCGTCCGCCGCCTCGCCACCGCCTGGATGTCGGAACGGCGCGGCCAGCCGCCCTACGCCGAGATCCGCTTCGACGCCGTCGGCGTCACCCTCGACCGCCAGGGCCGCGCGGTCGACGTCGACTACGTCAAGGGCGCGTTCTAGCCCAGCTCGAGCTGGGAATACGCAACCGACTGGAACGAGCGCCGGTGCAGCGGCGAGATCCCGATTTCCTCGATCGCCTGGCGGTGCTCCGGAGTCGAGTAGCCGACGTGTTCCTCGAAGCCCCAGCCCGGGTGCCTCGGCGCCACCTCCCGCATGTAGCGGTCCCGGGTCACCTTGGCGATGACCGAGGCGGCGGCGATCGCGGCGCTGGTCGCGTCTCCCTTGACCACCCGCCGGTGCGGGACCCCGCAGCGCGGCAGGCGGAAGCCGTCGACCAGGCAGATCGCGTCGGCGCCCGGCGCCAGCCGCTCCAGCGCCAGCGAGAGGGCTTCGATGTTGGTCACGTGCAGGCCGCGGCGGTCGATCCCGGGAGCGGATCGAACGACGACGCTGACCCGCTCGGCCGCCCGCAGGACGCACGGGTACATCTCCAGCCGCCGCTCCTCGGTCATCTGCTTGGAGTCGTGCAGGCCGCTGAGGGCGCGGCGGTCGGAGTGCGAGAGACGCTCGTAGTCGATCAGGACCGCGGCGGCGACCAGCGGCCCCGCCAGGCAGCCGCGCCCGGCCTCGTCGGCCCCGGCGACGAACCGGCTCTGCAGCCCGCGGTCGAAGGCGAACAGGCGGCGGCTGCGGGCGAGCCGGCGCCGGTGGGTCTTGCCCGGCTTAGAGGCCGCCGATGCGGTTCGGGGGCCAGTAGGTGGCAAAGGCCTCTCCGATGATCCAGTCTCGGGGGACGGGACCCCATTCGCGGCTGTCGTCGCTGGCCCCACGGTTGTCCCCCATCATGAAGTAGTGGTCGGGTGGAACCGTGATCGCTTTCGGCAAAGTGCAGGAAGGGCAGGGGTAGATGTAGGGCTCGTCGCTGACCATCTTGCCGTTGACGACCGGGTGCCCTTCTTTGACCGCGATCCTGTCGCCGGGGCCGGCGACGATCCGCTTGATGAAGTTGTCGCTCGCCTCCTCTTCGGTCGCCTTCGGGCACGGTTCGGTTTGGTTGCGGTTGACGCCGCACTGTTCGCCCGGTCCGCCTTCGGCGCCCTCGGGGGGATGGAAGACGACGATGTCGCCGACCTTGGGGTCCTTGAAGTGGTAGAGGAAGCGATTGACCAGCACGCGCTGGCCGACGTCCAGGGTGGGTTCCATCGAGCCCGAGGGGATCTGGTAGGGCTTCACGACCCAGGCCTGGATCGCGAGCGCCAGCCCGAGCGCGAGCACGACGATGACGACCAGCTCGATCAGGCCGCCAGCTTTGGATTCCGGCTTCGGGATCCTGGGATTCAGGCTGCCGAGTCCTCGTCGGAGTCGCCGTCCCCCGACGGCTCCTCGTCCTCGGCATCCTCGGGCGCTGCAGTGTCCTCGGTCTCCCCCGCCTCGGGCGCTTCCGCGTCCGTCTCCGCCGCCGTCTCGGCCTCAGCTACCGGCTCGGCCTCGTGCTCGGCCTCGCCCTCCGGCTGCGGCTCGGCACCTTCGTTCTGCCCCTCGCTGCCGGCCTCGGCGTCTGGCGACTCCTCGACCTCGGCCTCGGGTGCCTCCCCAGCGGGGGCCTCGGCCTCGGCCTCAGGCGCCTCCTCGGTCTCGACCGGCACGACCTCCTCCTGGCTGACGCCCTCGGCGTCGACCGCGGTGGACTCGCCGTCGGCCGCGCCGGCGACCGCGACGACGTCGTCGTCGATCCCCCAGCGCCGCTCGGCGACGCGGGCGGCCTTGCCGATCCTGCCCCGCAGGTAGTAGAGCTTCGCCCGGCGGACGTCGCCGCGCGCCGCGACCTCGAGTTTCTCGATCTTCGGCGAGTGCAGCGGGAACGTCCGCTCGACGCCGACGCCGAAGGACTGCTTGCGCACCGTGAAGGTCTCGCGCACGCCGGAGCCCTGGCGCTTGAGGACGACGCCCTCGAAGACCTGGGTCCGTTTGCGGCTGCCCTCGATCACCTGGAAGTGGACGCGGACACGGTCACCAGGGTCGAATTTGGGCAGCCCTTGCCGCAGCTGGGCGCGCTCGATGCTGTCGATTACGGAGCTCATAGGCAGAGTTGCTGCGAGAAAAAACCGCCGGGACCCAGGTGCGGGAACCGCGCGGTCGCGGAATGGTAGCTATTCCGCGTCTTTTTCGAACTGCTCGGCTCGGAGCCGGCTCTGCTGCAACCGCCACTCCCGCACTTTCCCGTGGTCGCCGGAGAGCAGGACCTCGGGAACGTCCCAGCCGCGGTAGCTCGGCGGGCGGGTGAAGTGCGGGTACTCGGGCATGCCCTCGAGGGCGTGGCTGAAGGACTCCTCCACGGCGGAGTCCTCGTGGCCGAGGGCGCCGGGGAGCTTGCGCATGAGGACGTCGGCGACGACCATCGCCGGCAGCTCCCCGCCGGCGAGGACGTAGCGGCCGATCGAAAGCTCGTCGTCGGCGAGGTGCCGGTGGACGCGGTCGTCGAAGCCCTCGTAGCGGCCGCAGAGCAGGGCGACGTGCGGCTCGGCGACCAGTTCGTCGGCGATCGCGTCGTCGAGCAGCGGCCCGGTCGGCGAGAGCAGGACGACCCGCGGTCGCGGGCCCTCGCCGTAGGCCGTTTTTAGGGCGGCGTCGACGACGTCGACCCGCAGCACCATCCCGGCGCCGCCGCCGTAGGGGGAGTCGTCGACCTGGCCGGCGGTCAGCGGCGTCGAGTCGCGGTAGTTGAAGAACTCGAGCTCGTTGCCTTCGCGAATCGCGTTCTGGACCGAGCGCTGGGTCGCGAACCACTCGAAGGCCTCGGGGAAGAGGGTGAAGACGTCGAGCTTCAATCCAGGATGTCGACGATGACGCGGCGATCGATCCGCACCGCGGCGGCCTTGGCGATCGTCCGGATCGCGTTGGCGATCCGCCCGCCCTTGCCGATCACGCGGCCGAGGTCGCCCTCGGCGACGCTGATCTCGTAGACGAGATCGCCATCCTCCTCCAGCTCCTCGACCTTGACCGCTTCCGGGTCCTCGACGAGGGCCTTGACGAGAAACTCGAGCAGCTCGGTCATCGCCGCCGCCAGATGGTCGGTTCCACGGCCAGGTGCGCCTGGGGGCGTGCCGGGCCAAGCAGATCAAGGACGCAGGGCGCAGCCTTTGCTGGCGGCAAAGGCAAGCCCGAGGACGCAGAGATGCGCAGTGCCAGGCGCGTCATCCAGGTGTGCCTGGCCGTGGGACCGACCATCTACTAGCTGCCGGAGGCCTTGATGCCCTTGGTCCGCAGCAGGGTCGCCACCGTCTCCGAAGGCTGGGCGCCGTGCTCGAGCCAGTGCTTCGCGCGCTCCTCGTCGATGTTGATCGTCGAGGGCTCGGTCTGCGGGTTGTACTGGCCGATCGTCTCGATCGTGCGCCCGTCGCGGGGCGAACGTTTGTCGGCGACGACGATGCGCCAGATCGGGTTCTTCTTCGAACCCACGCGTCTAAGTCTGATTCGGACTGCCATTTGGAACGCGGCAGGTTACAGAAAAGGCGCGCCCGGACGAATCCGGGCTGCGCCCGGATCACCGGTCGCTGCGCTCCCTGGGAGGACGCGCCGACTGATCTGGGTTCAGCGTCTACGGGCCTTGGGGCGCGGCGCGCGCTGGTTGCCGCCCGCCAGCTGGGCCATCTGCTGCGGCGTCGGCATCCGCCCGTTGGCCATCGATTTCATCAGCACCCGCATCTGGTCGAACTGCTTGACCAGGGCGTTGACGTTCTGCACCTTGGTCCCGGAGCCGTTGGCGATCCGTTTGCGGCGGGAGCCGTTGATCATCCCCGGGTTCGCCCGCTCCTGGGGCGTCATCGAGAGGATGATCGCCTGAACCCGGTCGAGCTCCCGCTCGTCGACGTCGGCGTTCTTCAGCTGCTTCATCGCCCCCATCCCCGGCAGCATCCCGATGATCCCGCTCAACGGTCCCATTTTGCGGACCTGTTTCATCTGCTTGAGGAAGTCGTCGAGGGTGAACTGGTCGCGCCGCATTTTCTCCTGCAGCGCCTCGGCTTCGTCCTCGTCGACCTGCTGCTCGGCTTTCTCGATCAGGCTGAGGACGTCGCCCATGCCGAGGATCCGCTGCGCCATGCGGTCGGGGTGGAACTTGTCGAAGTCCTCGATCTTCTCCCCGGTCGAGGCGAAGAGGATCGGCTTGCCGGT
>Ga0307314_10000099_pt1 | contig 19376 bp, 17 predicted proteins | sample ER_DNA_204_FD_194493 | JGI IMG/M metagenome (GOLD analysis project Ga0307314, IMG submission 194493) | Bulk soil microbial communities from the East River watershed near Crested Butte, Colorado, United States - ER_DNA_204 | ecosystem: Environmental > Terrestrial > Soil > Floodplain | place...
TTGCCGAGGCGAAGGCCGCTGTCTTCGAAGGCAAGGTCTACGTCACTGGTTGACCCGTCGGCAGGGTTCGTCCAGACCATGTCAACCAGCCTCACTTGTCGTATCCGAGTTGCTCCTTGCTACGACGACCACCGACCGGCCGGAGATCCTCGTGGGGCGGAGTGGCCGGGTGATCGCGCGGTTCGATCACCGCACGCAGGACTCCGGCAACATCTCGTGGTTGGTCGAGACGCGCAGTGGCGCATTCTTCGTCAAGACAGCTGGAGTTCCCGATGCTCCGCCTCCTGGCGCGTACGCCCATGACCCAGACGCGCGGCAGGAGACCGTTTCAGCGTTCGCCGATGCTTGGGCATCGGCCAGCAGTGTCTGATCGACTCGACACGGAGTGACTCTGGAGTGCCGATTTGACCGTCGGCGCTCGCGCCTAGTCTGGGGCGCGTGGTACCTCCAGTCGCGCCTCGCCCAGCGCCGGCGTACCGGCCCGCGCCGGGTTCCATTCCGGACCAGCCTGGGGTGTACCGCTTCTCCGACGCCGACGGCCGAGTCATCTATGTGGGCAAGGCGAAGAGCCTGCGATCCCGGCTGAATTCCTACTTTGCTGATCCGGCGTCGCTGCTGAGCCGCACCCGATCCATGGTCAGCACAGCCACCAAGGTGGATTGGACCGTGGTGCAGAACGAAGTCGAGGCGCTGCAGCTGGAGTACTCCTGGATCAAGGAGTTCGACCCGCGCTTCAACATCAAGTACCGCGACGACAAGTCTTATCCGTGGCTCGCAGTCACCGTCTCCGAGGAGTTTCCGCGGGTGATGGTCGGCCGCGGGGCGAAGCGTAAAGGCACCAGATACTTCGGCCCCTACTCTCACGCCTGGGCCATCCGCGAAACGGTCGACATGCTGCTCCGGGTGTTTCCGATGCGCTCCTGCCGGCCCGGAGTGTTCAAGAACCATAAGCAGCTCGGCCGGCCCTGCCTGCTTGGGTATATCGGCAAGTGCTCGGCGCCCTGCATCGGCCGTGTCACGCCGGAGGAGCACCGAGCGATCGTCGACGATTTCTGCCAGTTCGTCTCCGGTCAAGCCGCGCCGATGATCAAGAATTTGGAACGGGAAATGCGTGCCGCCAGTGACGCGCTGGAGTTCGAGCGCGCGGCTCGGCTACGAGACGACATCGGCGCCTTGCAACGAGCCACCGAACGGAATGCCGTCGTGCTGCGGGACGGTACCGACGCCGATGTCATCGCGCTCGCCGAAGACCCGCTTGAGGCGGCCGTGCAAATCTTTCACGTACGCGGCGGCCGCATCCGTGGCGAGCGCGGCTGGGTTGCCGACCGGTTCGACGACGGCGGCAGCGAGGAGCTGATCGAACAGTTCCTGCTCCAGCTCTATGGCGAGCCCGATCCCACGACCAATGATCACGATGCGGTGCCGCGGGAAATCTTGGTGCCGGTCATGCCGTCCTCGGCGGAGTCTCTCACCCGGATGCTCGAGGAGCGGCGCGGCTCACACGTCTTCATCCGAGTGCCGCAACGTGGCGACAAGCGGGCCCTCATGGAGACGGTGGCCCGCAATGCGCAGCAGATCTTGATCAAGCACAAGACCACCCGCGCTGGTGATCTTTCGACTCGCAACCGTGCGCTGGAAGAAATCCAGGAGGCGCTGGAGCTTCCCACGGCACCGCTGCGCATCGAGTGTTACGACATTTCCAATCTGCAGGGCACGGAAGTGGTCGGATCAATGGTCGTGTTTGAAGACGGCCTGCCGCGGAAGAGTGAGTACCGGCGGTTTGTGATCCGGCAGGTCGAAGGGCAGAACGACGTCGCAGCCATGCACGAGGTGATCACCCGCCGGTTCCGGCGACTTCTCGATGACCGTGCGGCCATGAAGAAACAGTTGGGGGACGGGCAAGAAACCCGGTTGGACGATGAGGAAGGCCCGCTGCTGATCGATCCGACGACCGGGGCACCGCGCAAGTTCGCGTACACACCAGCACTGGTGGTCGTCGACGGCGGACCGCCACAGGTAGCGGCAGCCGCGAAGGCTCTGCACGAGCTCGGCATCGACGATGTGGCTTTGTGCGGCCTTGCGAAACGACTCGAGGAGGTGTGGCTGCCTGACATCGACGAACCGGTGATCTTGCCACGCACCAGCGAGGGCCTCTACCTCTTGCAGCGGCTGCGCGACGAGGCGCACCGCTTCGCGATCACTCACCATCGCTCGCGGCGCAGCAAATCGATGGTGGAGTCGCTGCTCGACCAAGTGCCCGGTCTGGGGGAGGTACGACGTAAGGCATTGATCAGCTACTTCGGCTCACTGAAGAAGCTGCGCGCGGCGAGCGTGGAGGAAATTGCTGCCGTACCTGGCTTCGGGCTCAAGACCGCCACCGCGATCAAGACCGCGCTGCAACAGGCGCCACCGCCGGAAGCGATCGATATGGCGACTGGTGAGGTGCTGGATCATGCACCCTGAGCTTGTCGAATCATGCACCCTGAGCTTGTCGAAGGGTGCATGTTTGCTGCGCTTCGACAAGCTCAGCGCGCATGACGCTGAACTCCTCCTTGCAGGTATTCGGGAATAATCAGCTCTGTGAGCAGCGAGAGCTCTGAGGGACAGTTGGACGTCGAGCGCCCGACCAAGCCGCTCCGCCTGGTCGTGGTGAGCGGCATGTCAGGCGCCGGACGCTCTACGGCAGCCCACAACCTGGAGGATCTCGGCTGGTACGTGGTGGACAACCTGCCGCCGAGCGTGCTGCCCGAGGTCTGCCGCCAGGCGCGAGAGATCGACGTGACGCGCCTCGCGGTCGTGCTGGATGTCCGTACCCGAGGCTTCTTCGAGCAGCTGCCAGCTATGTTCACCGAACTGGCCGCCATCGGCACGCTACCTGAAATCTTGTTCCTGGAGGCGACCGACGACGTCATCGTGCGGCGTCAGGAGTCCGTACGCCGGCCGCATCCGCTGCAGGGTGACGGACGGCTGCTGGACGGCATACACCGGGAGCGCGAGACGCTGGCCACTCTCCGGGCGGCGGCCGACCTGGTCATCGACACATCCTCGCTGAACATTCACCAGTTGGGCTCCCGCGTCGCCCACGCGTACGGCGGCAGCACCGATGATCAGTTGCGGGTCACCCTGCTGTCGTTCGGCTTCAAGTACGGCATTCCCGTGGATGCAGACATGGTTTTTGACGTGCGCTTCCTGCCCAATCCGCATTGGATTCCCGAGCTGCGCCCGCAGACGGGTCTTAGCAAGCCGGTGAGCGATTACGTGCTCGGCCAGCCGGGTGCCGAGCCGTTCCTCACCTCCATGGAGGACCTGATGGGCGTCGTATCGGTGGGCTACGTCACCGAGGGGAAGCGGTTCGCCACGCTCGCCATCGGCTGTACCGGCGGCAAGCACCGCAGTTCAGCCATCGCCGAGGAGTTGGCCCGCCGACTGCGCGCTAAGGGCTTGTCGACCACTGTGCTGCACCGCGATCTGGGTCGCGAATGAGCAGCCGCGATATGGCGCGCGGCCTCACATCGGGCTCTTTAGGTCCGACGCTCCCGGCTGTGGTGGCCTTCGGCGGTGGGCATGGACTGGCTGCCTCATTGACGGCGTTGCGTCGGGTGACGGACCACTTGACGGCGATCGTCACGGTCGCTGACGACGGCGGGTCCTCGGGCCGGCTCCGCGACGAACTCGGCTGCCTGCCTCCAGGCGACCTCAGGATGGCGCTCGCGGCGTTATGCGGCGATGACGAGTCTGGGCGTACCTGGGCCGACGTCTTGCAGTACCGGTTCAGCAGCAGCGGGCCCATGGATGATCATGCGATCGGCAATCTGCTGATCGTCGGGCTGTGGGAGCGGCTGGGCGACCCGGTGGCCGGCTTGGACATGGTGGCCAAACTCCTCGGTGCCAAGGGCAGGGTGTTGCCGATGGCGTCGGTGCCGCTGGAAATCGCTGCCGAGGTGATCGGCCTCGACGCTGAGAAACCGGACGAGCTGTCGGAGATTCGCGGTCAGGCCAGAGTTGCGACCACGGCGGGCGAGGTCTGCTCAGTGCGGCTCATTCCGCATGATCCGCCAGCATGTCCGGAATCGCTCGAGGTAGTGCTGCAGGCCGACTGGGTCGTTCTCGGTCCCGGCTCATGGTTTACCTCAGTCATTCCTCATCTGCTTGTTCCAGAGCTCGCCGAAGCGATCTACGCCACTGCGGCGCGGCGCATTCTCACCCTGAACCTGGAGCCTTCCGGCGAGACCGCCGGATTTTCGGCCGCCAAGCACATTGAGCTGCTCGCCGACCACGCTCCCGACCTGCGACTCGACGTCGTACTCATCGACAGCGGTTTTGCCTCCGATGACCCGCATTTGGCGTCCCGAGCCGAGTCCTTGGGAGCGCAGCTGGTGGTCGCGGATCTCGCCGCCCGTGACGGCTCGCCGCGCCACGACCCACTACGCCTGGCGTCGGCGTACGCCGAGATCCTGGGCGTCTGAGTCCTGCCAAAGCGCCAAGATGCATGCCTTAGCTGTGTAATCATTCACCAATGGCCATGACCGCCCAGGTGAAAGCAGAGCTGGCGACTATCAAGTCGACCAAGCCATGCGACCGCAAGTCGGAGGTTGCTGCAACACTGCGGTTCGCCGGCGGTTTGCACATTGTCAGCGGGCGGATCGTGATCGAGGCCGAGCTGGACACCGGCGCCGCCGCGCGTCGTCTGAGGACAGACATCAGCGAGGTCTTCGGCCACCCGAGCGAGCTGGTCATCGTAAACGGCTCCGGGATTCGGCGGGGTACCCACTACGTTGTCCGCGTCATCAAGGATGGCGAGGCGTTGGCCCGGCAAACCGGTCTGATCGACTCGCACGGCCGGCCGGCGCGCGGCCTTCCGGCCCAGGTGGTCAGCGGCGGCCTCTGCGACTGCGTTGCGGCATGGCGTGGCGCATTCTTGGCACACGGCTCGCTCACCGAACCGGGCCGCTCGATGGCACTCGAGGTGACCTGCCCAGGACCGGAGGCAGCACTGGCGCTGGTGGGCGCGGCGCGTCGGCTCGGAATCCCGGCGAAGGCTCGCGAGGTGCGCAACATCGACCGCGTCGTCATCCGCGACGGCGATGCCATCGCCGCATTGCTCACCAAGCTCGGTGCGCATGAGTCGCTGCTGGTCTGGGAGGAGCGCCGGATGCGTCGCGAGGTGCGCGCGTCGGCGAACCGCCTCGCAAACTTCGATGACGCGAATCTGCGCCGCTCGGCCCGTGCCGCAGTAGCTGCCGGCGCACGAGTCGAACGTGCCCTGGAGATCTTGGGCGACGACGTTCCCGATCACCTGCGGGCCGCCGGTCTGCTCCGCATCGAGAACAAGCAGGCCAGCCTGGAGGAGCTTGGCCAAATGCATGAGCCACCGCTGACCAAGGACGCGGTCGCGGGCCGGATCCGCCGGCTGCTGGCAACGGCCGACAAGCGGGCGGCCGAGCTGGGAATACCGAACACCGAGGCCAGCCTCAGCGCTGACATGCTGGAGGAGGAGTAAGTCCTCGACTGCACGCCTGACCACCAGCAAAAACGGCCGTCACGCGTGCCAGCGAAGTTCGTTAAGGTGGTCTCTGGTCCCGACCTCGTGGGACCGTGAACAGCTGAAGGAGATCGTGTCATGACCGTCCGTGTTGGTATTAATGGCTTCGGCCGTATCGGCCGAAACTTCTACCGCGCGCTGCTTGCCTCAGGTGCCGACATCGAGGTCGTCGCCTTCAATGACCTGTTCGACGATGACACTCAGGCTCACCTATTGAAGTACGACTCGATCTTGGGGCGGCTGGATCTGCCGGTGGAGGTTGTCGAGGGTGGCATCAAGGTCGGCGACAAGATTGTGAGATCGTACGCGGAGCGCGATCCCGCAGCCCTTCCGTGGGGCGATATCGGCGCCGACGTCGTGATCGAATCCACCGGCTTCTTCACCGATGCCACCAAGGCCAAGGCCCACCTGGATGCGGGTGCCAAGAAGGTGATCATCTCCGCACCGGCCAAGAACGAGGACTGGACCGTCGTGATGGGCGTCAACGATGGCGACTACGACGCGACGAAGCACAACATCATTTCCAACGCCTCGTGTACGACCAACTGCCTGGCGCCGATGGCGAAGGCGCTCGACGACGGGCTTGGCATTGTCAAGGGCCTGATGACGACCATCCACGCGTACACGCAGGACCAGAACCTGCAGGACGGGCCGCACCGTGATCTACGTAGGGCCCGCGCTGCCGCGCTGAATGTCGTGCCAACCTCGACGGGTGCAGCTAAGGCGATCGGACTGGTGCTGCCCCAGCTGAAGGGCAAGTTGGACGGCTACGCGTTGCGCGTCCCTGTTCCCACCGGATCCGCGACCGATCTGACCTTCGAGGCGTCCCGCGAAACCTCGGTCGAGGAGGTCAACGGCATCATGCAGGCGGCTGCTGACGGGCCGCTCAAGGGATATCTGAAGTACACCAGCGACGCGATCGTCTCCACCGACATCGTGACTGACCCCAGTTCCTGCATCTTCGATTCGGGCCTCACCAAGGTGATTGGCAACCAGGTCAAGGTCGTCGGCTGGTACGACAACGAGTGGGGCTACTCCAACCGCCTCGCCGACCTCGTCGTACTGATCGGCGAGTCCCTGTAGTCCGGCCACCTCGATCGGGCGTCTCGGGTTTCCTACGCTCACGTAGGAAACCGGCGCTCTGCATGGGCTGCAACGTGTGCAAACGGCCAGGAACCTGTGCAAGGCTTCCATTTCGGCCCACTCGGCGATCTTGCCCTGGAAAGGATCAAGCGTGAAGTCAGTTTCTGATCTTGGTGACCTGAGCGGCAAGCGGGTGCTGATCCGCTGCGACCTGAACGTGCCGCTGGATGGGCAAACGATCACCGATGATGGCCGGATTCGCGCTTCGCTGCCGACCCTCAACGAGCTTCGGGATCGCGGTTCCAAGATCATCGTGCTCGCACATCTGGGCCGTCCGAAGGGTCAGGTCAACCCGAAATATTCCTTGGCACCGGCCGCGAAGCGACTGTCTGAGCTGCTGGATACCAATGTTCGGCTCGCCAAGGACGTGGTCGGGGAGTCGGCCCAGAGCATTGTCGATGGACTCACCGATGGTGACGTGGCGATGTTGGAGAACGTCCGCTACGAGCCGGCGGAGGAGTCCAAGGACGATGCCGAACGCGGCGCCCTGGCCGACCGATACGCAGCCTTCGGCGATGCGTTCGTCTCAGATGGATTCGGCGTCGTGCATCGCAAGCAAGCGTCTGTGTACGACGTAGCGCAGCGGTTGCCCAGTGCGGCCGGGGGACTGGTGAACACTGAGGTGGAGGTGCTGAGCCGACTCATCGAATCGCCGGCACGCCCGTACGTCGTGGTGCTGGGCGGTGCGAAGATCTCCGACAAGCTGGGGGTCGTCGCAAACTTGATCAGGACCGCGGACACCCTGGTGATCGGCGGCGGTATGGCCTTCACCTTCCTTGCGGCGCAGGGTTACGAGGTGGGTAAGAGCCTCCTCGAGGAAGATCAGCTCGAGACTGTCCGGAAATATCTCATCGATGCCGCCTCCGGCGGCAAACAGATCTTGCTGCCCTCTGACATCGTCGTGGCGCCAGAGGTGGCGCCGGACGCCCAGCCCACCGTGGTGCCCGCTGACGCTATACCGCCGGATCAGGTCGGACTGGACATCGGCCCAGATTCGGCTCGGGTGTTCGGCAGGGTGATCAGCAACGCCAAGACGGTCTTCTGGAACGGGCCGATGGGTGTCGCGGAGTGGCAGAGCTTCGCGGCAGGCACCACTGCGGTTGCGCGGGCGCTGACCGACGTGGATGGCCTAACCGTCGTCGGCGGCGGCGATTCGGCCGCGGCGATTCGTGATCTTGGCTTCCGCGACGACCAGTTCGGTCACATCTCGACCGGCGGCGGCGCGAGCCTGGAGTATCTCGAGGGCAAGACCCTCCCGGGCTTGGCCGTGCTTGACGGCGAGGTTTAGCAGATGGCGCGCAAGCCATTGATGGCCGGCAATTGGAAGATGAACCTCAACCATGTCGAAGCCGTCGGCCTTGTCCAGAAGCTGGCATGGACCCTGGAGGACAAGAAGCACGACCCAAAGAAATCTGAGGTCATCGTGCTACCACCGTTCACCGATCTGCGGACCGTACAGACCCTGGTAGACGGCGATCGGCTGGAGATCGGTTACGGGGCCCAAGACGTGTCGGTGTTCGACAACGGCGCGTACACCGGTGACATTTCCGCGGACATGCTGATCAAGCTCGGCTGCCGCTACGTGGTCATCGGCCACTCCGAGCGGCGGCGCTTCCATGGCGAGGACGACAACATCGTCAACGCGAAGACTGTGAAGGCGGTCTCGCGTGGTCTGGTGCCGATCGTCTGCGTCGGCGAGGGCCTTGCGGTTCGGCAGGAGCTGCGCCAGGTGCCGGACACGTTGCACCACGTCGAGGGGGCGCTCGCCGGGCTCACCGCTGAGCACGTGGCGAAGATGGTCATCGCGTACGAGCCGGTGTGGGCGATCGGCACTGGACGGGTGGCCACACCTGATGACGCTCAAGAGGTCTGCGCGGCGATCCGCGGCTGGATTTCACAGCGGCACGGCGACGACATCGCAGCTCAGATAAGGATCTTGTACGGCGGATCGGTCAACGCGACCAACGTTGCCGCCTTGATGGCAGAGGCGGACATCGACGGCTGCCTGGTCGGCGCGGCCAGCCTGAAGCCCGACGAGTTTGCTGCCATTGCACGGTTCTACGAGATGCCGATGATCTGAGCCACGCGAATCCAACGCTGGTGGAGATTTTCACTCATTTATGAATCGGTGAGTTAGGCTAACGTCCGTGCTTCTCGTGCCCATGATGACCGTGCCGATCCTGATCTTCTCCATCATTGTGGTGATCACCAGCGTCGCGCTCGCGTTGTTCGTGCTGATGCACAAAGGCCGCGGCGGTGGTTTGTCTGATCTCTTTGGTGGTGGAATCTCTTCCTCCCTCGGTGGGTCGTCAGTCGCAGAACGAAATCTCGACCGACTCACCGTCATCATCGGAGTGGTCTGGTTCGCTGCAATCGTGGCACTCGGCTTGCTCTACAAGCTGGGTGCCTGACTGCTCACGACCACCGGCCGGTCGCTCGACAAGATAGGAACTCATCCACGGCTAAGAAGGGCGAGGGAGAACGAAGGTGGCTGGTGGAAGTGCCATTCGTGGCAGCCGGGTGGGCGCTGGTCCGATGGGGGAGGCCGAGCGGGGCGATGCCGCACCGCGCCTCTACGTCTCGTACTACTGCGCGCACAATCATGAAACGCGGCCCGCATTTGCCGCAGATGCCACGATTCCTGAGACCTGGGACTGCCCGCGATGCGGTTTACCGGCAAACCTCGACTCCCTGAATCCGCCGCCACCGCCGAAGATCGAGCCGTACAAGACACACCTGGCTTACGTCAAGGAGCGCCGTACCGACAAAGAGGCGGCCGACATCCTCACTGAGGCGCTGCAAGCCCTTCGCGCCCGGCGCGAACGCGGCGACGTCATTTACTGAGCTATCTACTGGGCTCGGCCTAGATCCGTCCGCGCTGCTGCAGATCGGTGGGCAGCTCGGCTGCCGCGTCGCGGTCCAGTAACCACAGTGTTCGTTCCACTCCGGAGACTCCGGCCGCAGGGACCTGCACGGGGCCAGCGCCCAGTAGCGCCATCTTCGCAGCCGCCGCCTTGTCCGATCCGCTCACCACGAACCAGACCTCGCGCGATCGGTTGATCACCGGAAGGCTCAAGCTGATCCGCTCGGGTGGCGGCTTCGGGGAGGCACGTACCGGGATGACATCACCTTCGGCGTACGACGAGGGATGCTCGGGGAAGATCGAGGCGACATGGCCGTCGGGCCCCATGCCGAGCAAGCAAATGTCGAAGATCACCTCGCCAAGCTCCCGCGCATAAGCTTCAGCGGCTTGATCAAGGTCAACGCCGCCGTCGCTTGCGGGCATCTCATGAACTCGATCCGGGTTGAGTGCCAGTGGCTTGGCGAGCAAATCGAGTGCCTGCTTGGCGTTCCGGTCAGCATCGTCAGCCGGAACAAACCGCTCGTCCCCCCACCAGAGATCCACTCGGGACCAGTCGACGGCTGAGTTCGATCCCTCATCGGCCAGCCGCTGGTAGGCACGGGTGGCGATTCGCCCCCCGGTGAGCGCGACTTGCGGGATCCGGAAGTCGCGCTGAATCTCGGTTAGCCGCGCCATCAGCCGGGCGGCGAGGGCCTCCGCCACCTCATCCGGCCCGGAATGCAGCAAGATCTCGGGACTTCCACCGCTGTTCGCCGCGTCCATGCCTAGCGACTCCCTGTTGTGATCGTGGTCTTCTTGGCAGCCGTTCGAGCCGGATCCGCCGCTTTCTTGGCGGTGCCCTTCTTGGCGGTGCCCTTCTTGGCAGTGCCCTTCTCGGCCGCTCGTCTGCTCGCTGTTTTCTTGGGTCCACCGTCTAACAGCGACTTGACGGTGTGCTCGTAGACCTGGTCCGGATCCATGCGACGCAGTTCTTCGGAGAGCAGCTCGGTGAAATTGCGACGCTTGAGGGCCACGAGCCGCTCGGGCTGCCCGGGTACGGCATAGGACGCCAGCAGGCCGTCGGGCCTGGTGATCGCAATGTCGCCGGCTGCGGTACCCATCCGGACAGAGGTAAGCCCGGGCCCGCCGCTGACCTTGCCGGTCACCTGGACTTTGAGCCGGGTCCGCAGCCAAGCTGCGAGCAGGTCGGCAGACGGGTTGTTGCGTTCAGACTCGATGGAGACCGACTTGATCTTGGCCGGATACTGGTCCAGGGCGGCGGCCAGCAGCGCCCGCCAGGGCGTCAGTCGCGTCCAGCTCAGGTCTGTATCACCTGCGGTGTAGTCCTTGGCGCGTGCCTTCAGTGCTGCGAGCGGGCGAGGAGAGGCTGCCGCATCAGTCATCCGTCGCATCGCCAGCTGTGCCAGCTCATCGTCCGCGCGGTTGCGCGGCGCTTTACCTGGCCACCAGATGACGACGGGTGAGTCAGGCAGTAACAGCGGCCGGATCACTGAGGCAGGATGTGCTGCCACCGCGCCGCGCATCCTGATCACCACAACCTCGCCCGGCGTGCCCTCGCCGATGTGGACCTCGGCGTCCAAGGCGGCGTTTCGTCCCGGCGCCGTGACCACCAGCAGAATCCGAGACGGATGCTCACGTCCGGCCGCCATACTTGCCTCGAGTGCGCTCGGGAACTCGGAGTCGTCGCACACGATGATCAAGGTCAGCACCATGCCCTGGGCTGGGCTGCCCGCACTGCGTCGGACCCGTATTAGCTCGGCGGAGATCTTCGCCGAGCTGGTGCCCTCAAGGTTGATGATCATGGCCGCCGCCAGCTGAACCCGTCCCGGGCCAGCATCTCCTCGGCACTCCTCGGTCCCCAGGATCCCGGTTCATACGGCTCGGGCTGCTCCGGCAGACCGGCCCAGTAGTCCAACACCGGATCCAAGATCTCCCAGGAAAGCTCAACTTCCTCGTGTTGTGGGAACAGCGGTGGATCGCCTAGCAGGACGTCCAAGATCAACCTCTCGTACGCCTCGGGGGAGGATTCGGTGAATGCCTCGCCATAGGCGAAGTCCATGTTGACGTCGCGGATTTCCATCTGGGTACCTGGCACCTTGGCGCCAAAACGCAGAGTCACGCCCTCATCCGGCTGGATCCGCAGCACGACGGCGTTGTAGCCCAGCTCCTCGGTGTCGGTCTTGGCAAAAGGCAGGTGTGGTGCGCGCTTGAACCCGAGTGCGATCTCGGTTACTCGGCGCGCGAGGCGTTTTCCGGTGCGCAGGTAAAACGGCACACCCGCCCACCGGCGGTTATCGATGTCGAGGCGGATCGCGGCGTAGGTCTCGGTTCGTGTGTCCGGTGGGATCCGATCCTCGTCCAGATAGCCCTTGACCTTCTCCCCGCCGGCCCAGCCCCCGGCGTACTGACCCCGGGCGGTATACAGGTCCATCCGCTTCGGTGGTCGAGCCGCGGCAAGCACTTTCTGCTTCTCCGCGCGGAGCTGGCTCGCTTCGAAGGAGTTCGGTTCCTCCATCGCTGTCAGCGCCAGCAGCTGCAGCAGGTGATTCTGGACGACGTCCCGGGCGATACCAATGCCGTCGAAATATCCAGCGCGACCGCCGATGCCGATGTCCTCGGCCATGGTGATCTGCACCTGGTCGACGTAGTTGTTGTTCCATACCGGCTCGAACAGCTCGTTGGCGAACCGGAGCGCCAACACGTTCTGCACGGTCTCCTTGCCGAGATAGTGATCGATGCGGAACACCGACGTAGCTGGAAAGACGCTGAGGACAATCCGATTCAGGTCCCGAGCGCTGGCTAGATCGTGGCCGAACGGTTTTTCGATCACCACCCGGCTCCACCGACCGGGGTGCTGCTCGGCCAGCCCGTGGGAACGCAACTGGTCGACGACCGTCTGGAACAATCCGGGCGGTATGGAGAGGTAGAACGCGTGGTTACCGCCGGTACCACGCGCCTCGTCAAGGTCGGCGATCGTCTCAGCCAGATGGTTGAAGGATTCCTCGTCGCCGATCTCACCTGGCACGAACCGGATGCCTTCAGAGAGTTGTTGCCAGACTTCCTCTCGGAAGGGGGTTCGGGCGTGCGCCTTCACTGCGGTGTGCACGACATGCGCGAAGTCCTGGTGCGCCCAGTCCCGCCGGGCAAACCCGACCAGCGCGAAACCAGGCGGTAGCAGGCCACGGTTGGCCAGGTCGTAGACCGCCGGCATCAGTTTCTTGCTGGACAGGTCGCCGGTGACCCCGAAGATCACCAGCACGCATGGGCCGGCAATCCTCGGCAGTCGCCGGTCTTGGAGATCCCGCAGTGGATTGGGCCGCAGATCTGTGGTCACTTCGCAGACTTAGCAGCCTCGAGCTCCTGCTGCACGTTGGAGACCAATTCGTTCCACGATGCCTCGAACTTCTCGACACCTTCCTTCTCGAGTACCTCGACCACCTCGTCGTAGGAGATGCCCACCCGCTCCAGGGCGTCTAGCAACTCCTGCGCTTCCGCCTTGGTACCGGTCACCATGTCACCGCGCACCTCGCCATGATCGGCGAAAGCCATCATGGTCTTCTCCGGCATGGTGTTCACCGTGTTCGGTACGACGAGGTCGGTGATGTACATGGTGTCGGAGTAGTCAGGGTTCTTGACCCCGGTCGAGGCCCACAGCGGGCGCTGCCGGTTGGCTCCCTGGGCCTCAAGAGCGGCAAACCGCTCGCCGCTGAACTCCTCCTCATAAAGCGCGTACGCGAGGCGTGCATTGGCGATGGCGGCCTTGCCGCGCAGCGCTAATGCCTCGTCCGAGCCGATGGCTTCCAGTCGCTTGTCGATCTCGCTGTCCACTCGGGAAACGAAGAAGGAAGCCACGGATTGGATCTTGCTCAGGTCATGCCCAACGGCTGCAGCCTGTTCCAAGCCGGTCATGTAGGCATCGATCACCGCACGGTAGCGCTCAAGCGCGAAGATCAGCGTCACATTGACGCTGACGCCCTCGCCGGTGACCGAGGCGATCGATGGCAGACCGGCCTTGGTTGCCGGGATCTTGATCAATACGTTGGGCCGGTCGACGATCTTCCACAGGTCTGTGGCCTGCGCGGTAGTTGCGTCGGTTTCATTGGCAAGATCAGGATCGACCTCGATGGAGACACGTCCGTCGACGCCGTTGGTTGCGGCATAGGTAGCGGCCATGACGTCACACGCATTGCGTACGTCGTCGGTGGTGAGCTTTTTGATGGCGTCGTGGAGGTCGGCGTCGCGTGCCGCTAGTTCCATCATCTGTGCGTCGTACATGTGGCCTTGGGACAGCGCCGCGGCGAAGATCGTCGGGTTGGTTGTGACGCCGGAAACGGAGTAGTTGGACACCAGATCGGCGAGGTTGCCGGAGGTGATGCGCTCGCGCGACAGGTCGTCTAGCCAAATGGATACGCCGGCGTCTGCGAGGGCCTTGAGTCGTTCGCTCATGATCAGTTCTCCTCGATGAGTGGTGGTGGCGTCAGTTGATCGTGACGCCGGGGTGGACCTCTTCGTCTGCGGGCCCTACCGGTCCGCTGGCTGCCGGATGCGTGGGTGCTGTTGTCCCGGTGGCCGCATCGAGGCTGGATTGGGCGGCTGCGACGACTGTCTTGGCAGTGAAGCCAAACTCCTTGAATAACAGGCTGCCGGCCGCGCTAGCTCCGTAGTGATTGATGCTGATGATTCGCCCGGCGTCACCGACGAGGTCACGCCAACCGATCCCGACTCCCGCCTCGATCGAGACCCGCGCCTTGATGTCGGGCGGGATGACAGAGTCCTTGTAATCCTGATCTTGCCCATCGAACCATTCCCGACATGGCATCGACACCACGCGCGCAGCGATGCCCTGGTCGGCGAGCTGCTGCTGGGCCGTGACGATGTACTGCACCTCCGAGCCCGTCCCGATCAAGATCACATCCGGGGTACCGTCGCTGTCTTTGAGAATGTAGCCGCCTCTCGCCACTCCAGAGGCGTCGGCGAAGCCGTCCTCGCCGCGTGGGAAGATAGGCACGGCCTGCCGGGTGAGGGCCAGCCCGGCGGGTCTGTCTTTGTTTTTCAAGATCACTTCCCACGCCGCCGCGGTCTCGTTGGCGTCCGCCGGCCGGACCACGTCGAGTCCCGGGATCGCCCGCAGCGCGGCAACGTGTTCGATCGGCTGGTGGGTTGGGCCATCTTCTCCGAGACCAATCGAGTCGTGAGTCCACACGTAGGTCACTGGCAGCTTCATCAATGCCGCGAGACGCACTGCGGGCCGCATGTAGTCGCTGAACACCAAGAAGGTGCCGCCGTACGGCCGTAAGCCGCCGTGCAGCTTGATGCCGTTCATGATCGCGCCCATGGCGTGCTCGCGGATCCCGAAGTGCAGCACCCGGCCGTAGGGGCCGCCAGGGAACATCTTGCTTTGCCGGTCGCTGGGCAGGAAGCTCGGCTCGCCTTCCGGGGTGGTGAGGTTGGATTCGGCGAGGTCGGCTGAGCCGCCCCACAGCTCAGGCATCCGAGGAGCGATCGCGGTCAGCACCTTTCCAGACGCCGCTCGGGTCGCGATCCCCTTGGGATCGGCAGACCAGCTCGGCAATGCCTCCTCCCAGCCCGGGCTCAGGTCGTTCCTGGTCAGCCGCTCATGCAGTCCCTTGGCTTCCGGATTGTCCGCGGCCCAACTGTCGTAGGCCTGCTGCCACTGCTGCTCGGCCTCGGCCCCGCGGTCCACCAGCTTGCGGGTGTGCTCGATCACCTCATCGGCAACCTCGAAGGTCTTCTCCGGATCGAAGCCCAGCACCTCCTTGGTATCGGCGACCTCCTCATCACCCAGCGCAGCGCCATGAGCCTTCCCGGTGCCTTGCAGGTGAGGGGCGGGCCAGCCGATGATCGTATGCAAGCAGATGAAGCTCGGCCGATCGGTGACTGCTTTGGCAGCCTCCAAAGCATCCTGCAAGGCAGCGACATTCTCCTGGTAGTGATGAGCGTCGCCGTGGGTCCAATCCACGCTTTGCACGTGCCAGCCGTACGCGGCGTACCGGGCGGTGGTGTCCTCGGTCAGGGCGATGTTGGTGTCGTCCTCGATGGAGATGCGATTGCTGTCGTAGATCAACGTCAGATTGTCGAGCCGCTGAGTCCCGGCCAGCGACGAGGCCTCGGAGGAGACACCCTCCTCGATATCGCCATCGGAGGCGAGGCAGTAGATGTGATGGTCGAAGACCGAGGATCCGGGCGGAGCATCAGGGTCGAGCAATCCGCGCGTCCGGCGAGCGGCCATGGCCATTCCCACTGCGTTGGCGACGCCCTGGCCCAGGGGCCCGGTGGTCACCTCGACGCCCTTGGTATGCGCGTGCTCAGGGTGCCCAGGCGTCAACGAGCCAAAGAATCGGTACGCCTTGATGTCATCGAGTTCGAGCCCGAAACCGCCGAGGTAGAGCTGAATGTAGAGCGACAAGCTGGAGTGTCCACACGACAGCACGAACCGATCGCGGCCCGGCCAGTTGGTGTTGCTGGGGTTGTGTCGCATCATTCTCTGGAAGAGCAAATAGGCCACGGGCGCCAGGCTCATCGCCGTGCCCGGATGGCCGTTGCCGACGTGCTGCACGGCATCAGCAGCGAGCACCCGTATGGTGTCGACCGCGCGCGAATCGAGGTCGGTCCACCAGTCCGGGAGGACTGCGCCAGGAATGTTGGTGTCGGTCACACTCACGTAGGAAAGGTCCTTCCGAGACAGGCTGTGCGGGCTGCAGTCGAGCAGGCCGAGACAATGCGAGCCTATCGGGGGGCAGTCGGCCGGCGATATAGGGTCAGGCCGGGAAAGCTCGCATATGGGATCTGTGATAACTCCACGTCATGAAGTGTCAATCGCAGCGCCGAGCCCTAGACTGCCCTTGACCTGGGCCGACTAATAGTGAGTGAGTAGAGCTTGTGACGAGCATCGACGTCCCAGATCGGGTGGCCGCCGACAACCGTGCAGCCCGCGTCGACCTCGGGGTCAAGGCGATTCGCCGCAGCCGTCAGCTCGCCCGTGTGCGCGATGTTGTCACGGCATACCTCGGGCTGACCAAGCCACGCATCATCGAGCTACTCCTGGTCACTACCGTGCCGGCGATGTTCCTCGCTGCCGGCGGGGTTCCGCCGTTCATAGTGGTGCTGGCCACGATGGTGGGCGGCTGCCTGGCCGCGGCTAGCGCCAACGCCATCAACTGCGTGCTCGACCGTGACATCGATGAGCAGATGCGGCGTACTCGGCGCCGTCCGCTGCCCCGGCACGCTGTCAGCCCACTGGGTGCGACCGTGTTCGGAATGATCTTGGGGATCGCCGCGACGCTGTGGCTGGGCTATTTCGTCAACTGGTTGTCGGCAGCGCTCGCGTTGGGCGCCAATGCCTTCTACATCGTGGTGTACACCGTCTGGCTGAAACGACGTACGCCGCAGAACATCGTCTGGGGTGGCATCGCAGGCTGCTTTCCACCGCTGATCGGCTGGACTGCAGTGACCGGAAGCCTGGCGCTCACCCCGTTCGTCATGTTCTTGATCGTGTTCTTCTGGACTCCGCCGCACACCTGGGCGCTCGCCATGCGCTACCGGGAGGACTACGCGCGCGCGAACGTCCCGATGCTGCCGGTTGTGAGGTCAGCCCCTGTGGTGGCTCGACAGATCATGGCGTACTCGGCGGTGACGGTACTGGCGTCGCTGGTCCTCTGGCCGGTGGCGCACACCGGCTGGCTGTATCCCGCAGTGGCTGTCGTCCTGGGCGTTGCACTGCTGTGGCAATCCGCTCTGCTGTTGGCGCGGGCGCGGCGTGGCCTGACCGACGCGGCGTTGCAGCCGATGCGGCTCTTCCACTGGTCGAACTCCTACCTCGCGCTGCTTTTCGTCGCTGCCGCGGTCGATACGCTGCTGCGCTGAGGCGCCGCTCACTGACCGAGCGAGACGATCATGCGGCGTCGCAGCGGCGGCACTGCCGCAACGATGCGTAACACCGTACGGAACGCGCCGCGAGCCAGCCAATTGGCTGATCCTGCCTGGCGCGCGTTGCTGAGCGACCTTCTGACTGCGGCGAAGCCGTACTCCCGCATCTGTTCCTCGTACTCGTGCAGCGCTGGTATCAGCTCGCGTTCCCCTGACGCGACGGCCATCAGTCGACTGCGCAACAAATCGGCATCACGGAGTGCGGTGTTAGCACCAATGCCGGCCATTGGGGTCATGTTGTGGATCGCATCGCCAAGCAGCGTCACCCGTCCCGTTGGCCAGGGGTCGACGGGCCTCGCGCTGCGGACCTGGATCGCATTGACCGTGGTCGGGTCTGATCCGTCGATCAGCTCTCGCAGCGCCGGCGCCCAGCCGGCTGTCCGGTCGAGCACGACGCCCTGCAGATCCGCGCCGCTCAGCGCCTTGGCGTCCGGTGGGAAGCGACCGGCGTTGTCGGCGTAGGCCCAGAACGTGTACGCGGATGAGTTGTCCAGCAGGAAGCCATCGGGGGCTGTCTCCCCGGCGATCATCGTGCGGTCTGGTTGCCACACAGCGGTGAACAGAAAGCCGCTGCCGGTCGGGATGATCATGTTCGCGTCCTCGCGCAGCGGGCGTGGCAGGTTGGCTCGGTCAAGGCGGTGCTTGCCTGCGATGGCCAGGATGCCGGTGTTGATCCGCTCGGCGTCGGGAAGAAGCCGTTGTCGCACGCGGGAGTTGGCGCCGTCCGCACCGACCAAGATGTCGGCGGTAGCGGACATGCCGTCGGAGAAGTGTGCGGTGACCCGCCCGTCGGCGCCGGTTTCGTATCTGTCGAAGGTTTTGCCAAGGCGCACCACATCGTCAAGATCGGACAGCAGCACCTCACGCAAGCTGATCCGGCTCGCTCCGTAGTGAGCGTCGGCGGGGCTCGCATCGGGCAGAATTTCAGAGCCGGTGAACCGCAGCAAATCCTTCAACTGGTCGGTCGCGAAGCCAAAGCCGCCATCGTTGACTGAGACGGTGTCGAGGAACCGCTGCCAGATCGCGGGCGGCACGTTGTTGTACAACGCTCGGCTGCCGTGCGGATTGATATGGATGCGGTAGCCCTGTAGCCAGTCGGTGCGCGCCTCAGTGCGCTCGTATACCGCTACACCGATTCCATTGCGGCGCAGGCCATGCGCAAGGCACAGACCGCCGATGCCGCCACCGATGATCATGACGTCGAGTTGTTGAGAGCTTTTCATGCTCTCGATCATTATGTGTTTGCATTACTGTGTCAAGTAGATACATGATTAATCCATGTGAAGAAATGACTATGTTAGGGTGGCCAGTATGAGCGAAGCCCGGCGATCTCCCCGCGGTCCGGAGCGCAAGCGTGATCCAGAGCGCACCCGCGAGCGCATTCTCGACGCCGCTCTGGTCGAGTTCGGCGAACATGGGCTTGCCGGCGCGCGGATCAGCGCAATTGCCAGCAGGGCCGGGGTCAACGAGCAGCTGATCTCGTATTACTTCGACAGCAAGGAGGGCCTCTACCGGACGCTCCAGGGCCGTTGGCAAGTGGCCAGCGCCGACGCGCGCCGACCGGAGCTGCCCATCGCCGAGGTCGTCGCGGCGTTCCTCCGACTCAACGTCGAACAGCGGTCCTACGCCCGGCTGCTGGCCTGGGATGGCTTGGCCGACACGAGCAGCGACGCGGACGAGGCGGGGGGCTACTTCACCGAGATGGTCGATGACCTGCGGCGTCGGCAACGCGCGGGCGAGCTGGCTGACGACCTGGATCCGGCCTACGTGCTGCTCTTGCTGTTCGCAGCTGCGCTTGCCCCGACAGTGATCCCGCAGATCGCCCGGCGGTTCACCGGTCTGGATGTTGACTCGCTCACCTTCCAGGCCGCGTACGCCGAG
>Ga0307314_10000101_pt1 | contig 18955 bp, 17 predicted proteins | sample ER_DNA_204_FD_194493 | JGI IMG/M metagenome (GOLD analysis project Ga0307314, IMG submission 194493) | Bulk soil microbial communities from the East River watershed near Crested Butte, Colorado, United States - ER_DNA_204 | ecosystem: Environmental > Terrestrial > Soil > Floodplain | place...
ACGGGCGACCTCGCCGGTTGTTTCCTCCTACCGGCCCTGGCCCGACTGCGGCAGGCGCCCAGCTGCCAGACGGATTCTGCGTGGTCGGCGCGGCGCGAGAAGCGTTGAGCTACCACGGCTTCCGCCCAGTATGCCGACGAATGTCTCCGTGTACATGCCGCCGACGTTCCCTCCTCCGACCGAGACGCACTGGTGATGGCGTTGCGCTACTGCCCGGTGGACTTCGCGCACGCGGAGTCGGTGCGGAAGGCGGTGGCAGAGCCTGGGCGGAGGACGGCGAACCTCGGCCCGTCGTCGCATACTTGGCCCTGCCGACGGCTGCGCTGTCCATCGCCGTGTCCGCCCTGCGCGCCGTCGGCCTGCCGGACGGCAGCCGAGTCACTCTGGAGAAGCCGTTCGGTGAGGACCTCGAGAGCGCCCAAGCCCTCAATGCGCAGCTTCAGCAGCTCAGCGGCGTCTCCGGAGAAGAAGCCACTTTCCGGGTCGACCATGTCCTCGGGATGGGCGCTGCCGCTTCTTCACTACGACCGGCTCGAACGTGCCCGCCCGATCCCGCGGCACGTCGACGCTCACCTCGCCGGCCGCCTCGGTCAGCACCGTCTTGGACCGGGTGCCGTTCGGAGTTGCCGCCGTTGCGGCCCTGCACGGCGTGCTTGTCGTAGCCGACGTGCTCGCTCATCTCCTCCTCGAGCGCGGACTCCAGCACGGTCTTGGTGATCGCCTTCAACAGCCCGTCCGGGCCGGTCAGAGCGACGCCACGAGCCCGGGCCGACTTGACCAGCTCCCGGGCCGCGGCCAACTCCTGCTCGGCGGGCGAGACCACCTTCTTGATCTCCTTCGGACGGCTCACGCCCACCAGTGTCTCGGTCGTCACAGACCCTTTCCGCTGACCACGTCAGCGCCAGGGCCAGTTACACCGTTCGCCGGACATACATGGTGGGGTGGTGTACGAGGTTGATCCCTCGAAGCGTTTCTGGGCCGTGATGCCAGAGCCGGGATGGTCACCTCCGCGGAGTTGTCGTCGGCGTTGGTCAGTCCGGTTGGGCATCGCTTGCGCACCTCGAAGCCAGGTAGCGACGTTGTTCGGTCCACTCGTCGTGTAGCTAGGCCAGGAGGGCCTGGTTGATCCGGTGCGGCGGCGACGTCATCCCGACGTCCCAAGGTCTCCGGGCTTGACGCTGTCCGGGGAACTGACACAAACACCTGGGCCGCGGAGGCGACGCATGCGAGGTTGATGGATCTGGGTCCAGTGAGCGGCCCTCAACCGCCGTTGGGGGTGGACAATTGGGTGAAGCAACATGTGCCATTGGTGAAGTAGGCGGTGAGCGTGTCTGCAGACGTCAGCCCGAGCGCGAGCGGTGACCTTCCGGAGTGGGCCGTTGGGCAGGCGATGAGTCAGCTGGTCGACGGCGACGGCCCGGCCATCGAAGAGCGCGCCCGGCAGCTCATGCAGGACTTCGACGACGAACGGCACGACGACGATGACGACGCCGACGAAGGCGGCGAAGGCTAGCGGCGAACGCTACGTCAGGGCTTTCGTTGTCTGAGGCCTCGGCGGCTGCGCGGCGCCGACAGGTTGCGTATGGGTGGGGACTCAGGACCTGATCCTGTCCGCGACCCGACGGGTGGCGAGCCGAAGAGCAGCGCCATCAAGTAGATGGACATTTCACTCTCGGTGGGCGGCGTCGTCAGCATCGGTGGCTCTCGTAGCTTCGCCGGTCTCCAGGGGCTCACGCACTGCGGCTCAAGGAGGACACGGTTCGCTCCCCGAGGAAGTCGATCAGCAACCTGTTGATCCGGCGGGGCTGGTCCAATTGCATCCAGTGTCCGGCGCCCTCGATCCGCTCGTAGCGCCAGCCGCCGACGGCATACTGCTCCATTCCGGTGATCGCCCGCTCGGTCACGGCGATGTCCTCACTCCCCCACACACCGAGCACCGGGACGCGGATCGGCGGCAGGTCGGGGGGCGGAGCCAGGAGCGTTTCCGGGGGCAGGATTGCCCGGTAGAGGCCCAGGCTGGCCGTGAGGGCTTGCGGATCGCGCAGCCGAGCCACCACATCTTCGATCTGAGGGTGGCCGGACCACGCGCGGAGGTTGGCGAAGTCATCCTGGGACAGCCACATCTCGGCCACTCCCGCGAATTGGAAGAGCAACTGGTACCAGGACTTCTCGCGCTGCTCCCACCCGGCATTGCGAAATGCGGCGGGGTGGCCGACCGACAGGCAGGTCAGGCTGGCCACCCGCCCAGGTGCCATGGCAGCCAGGACCGAGCCGATGGCGCCACCCCAGTCGTGCCCGACGACATGGACCTGTTGGACGTCCAGCGTGTTCAGGAGCTCGAGCAGATCTGCCACGACGTGGAGCAGGCCGTATGCGTTCGTCTCGGACGGCTTGTCCGACGCTCCGAAGCCGCGAAGGTCGGGGGCGATGGTGCGATATCCGCTGTCGTTCAGCGCCCGAACCTGGCGACGCCACAGGGCGTGGGTGTCCGGCCACCCGTGCACGAGGAGGACGGCCGGGCCCGTGCCCTGGTCCTGCGCGAACATCGAGATCCCCTCCAGGACATGCATGCCGTCGCCGCGAGGGCTCGATGAGGTGGGCACCTCGGCGGCCCGAGCCTTCGGCGGCCCCGCGGCATGGACAGGGGCGGTGCCCCCCGGCTCGCCCCGCACCGCGGCGACGAGGTCCGAGTGGAGCGGAGCAGCTTCGGGATAGCGAATCGCATTGGCCCCCAACGTGATGACCTTCTCCAAGAGGCCCGGCTCTTGCAGGACTTGGGTTGGCAAGGCCAGCACGGAGGCAAGGGCGGCCTGCACACGCAACACGTCGGGATCGCGACGAGCAGCCGCGTAGATGGCATTGCCCATCGCCCACGACGGGTCGGCGGTGCGGTAAGGCACCCCGCTGATATCTCCGTCGATCTCTGCCAGCCGATGCCGGTCGAAAGCCAGCGTGGCTCGGTACCACGGAGCGATGTCGGCCTCGGTGACCTCGTCGAAGCGGTGCACCAGTACTTCAGGCTCGTCAGGCCCCACCTCGCGGAGCACGCGTCGCAGTGCCACGGCATGCATCAGCCCGATCGACGCGCCCCGGCCCAGCGATGGGTTGGTGCAGGCCCAGGCGTCCCCAACCGCCACAAGACCTGTCGCCCTGGGCTGGCCATCAACGACATAGCGGCGATACCGGTCCTCGATGCCGGCGATCACCTGGACGCCCGTGATCGGGTCCCCCTCGCACCACGGCGTCGCCGCGGGCACGAGGCTCGTTGCGCGCGACCACGCCGCCTCGTCGCGTAGTCCGCGCAATGCGTGGTCTCGGGATGAGGTCACGAAGCCCACGCCCCAGGTGCCGTTGTCCGCGGGCAGCATGAGCAGAGAGAAGCCATGCAGGTGCTGCAGAAGGAGGGCTTGGGGCTGCGGCATGTGCCCGTCACGGGAGCGGTAGTGCCTTCCGTAGTAGATGAATCCGGAGTCCTCCCGATGTTCCAACGGACGGCGGCCACCCGATTCCTCGAGCATGTTGGGGATGGAGGAGCGGCGTCCTGAGGCGTCGACCACGAGATCCGCGGGGATGGTCTCGCCGCTGGCCGTCCGCACGCCGACCACATGAGGAACCACACGACCTACCCCCGGGGTGGTGAGCAGACTCGAAACCTGAACCCCGCGTCGGACAGTCACCCCGGACGTCCGCGCCGCTACTGCCGCGAGGGCCGCCTCGAGGACGGGCCGGCGGGCGGTCACGGTCTCGAAGCGCTCGTCTCCCGGTCGGACTCCGCCGTTGATCTGGCTGGGCAGCATGTGAACGAGGTTCAGCCTCGTCGCGCCTCGCCCCTCGAGCTCCTCGATGACGTCAGGGAGCTCGCTGGTCATCGTCGCGGTCCAGCGCGCCAGCATGAAGTGCAGCTGGTTGAACTGGTTGACACCACGGCGCTCCCAGGACGCCCACAGCGCGTCGTTATCCCCCTGCGGCTCAGCGGGGTCGCGTTCCAGGATGGTCACCTCGTGACCGTCCCGCGCGAGCAGCATCGCCGTTGCCAGTCCGTTGAGTCCTGCCCCGAGCACCACGATGTTCGACATGTCCCACCTCCAAGGTTTCGGCTCAGGGTGGAGGCAAGGCCTGCTCGGTCTCCAGTTCAGTCGGTGCCCAATGAGTGCCCAATCACTGCCCAGTCTTGAGGTGCAATCCCTCGAGCCGCACTTCCCCGATCTCCACCGCCCACAGCAGGTCGGTGAGCCGTTCATGGGCGCGGGACAGGTGGCGGCGGTAGGTCGAGAACGGAAGGTCGAGCACCGCGGCCGCGGCCTCTTGGGTGGGAGCGGCGTGCACGTACGTGCGGTCCAGCACCCGCCCGAGCCCGGCGCCGCGAGGTTCCCTGGCGACGTGTTCGATCGCCCGGATGACGGTGTCAATCAGCCGGTTCACGGTCGCTTCGTCGTACTCCATCGCCAGCCGCGACCCCATGAGGGCGTTGGCCCGCAGCCGGTCAGGCTGGTTGAGGTCACGCAGGGCCTGCCTGAGAGCCTCAGTGAATGCCTGCCTGGTCATGGGGGGCGGACGCAGCAGGTGCGCAGGAGGTGGCCCGGACTCTCCCGTGAGCTCGCGTTCCCCCAGCAGGTCGAACCAGCGCTCGGTGGGCAAGCGCCGCCAGTCGATGCCGAACAGCGCGTAACGCAGGCCGCCGAAGTCCGCCTGCAGCTCGGTGGTCAGCGCCAGGTAGCGGAACACCGGCCCCCAGAAGTCCGGGTGGGTGGTGGCCACGAACGACCACGCCAGGGGACGGGTGGTCCACAGCAGGGTTGAGCTGACCGAGCCGCACACGACCGCATAGGCGTCATCGCCCCTCATGGATGTGCCAGCGAAGAACCGCCCGATGCTGACCAGTTCGCCCGGACGGCTTGGTGATGTCCGAGCCACCGTCTCGAGCGCGGCGCGGATCACCGCATCCTGCTCGACCAGGGATGGGTCGGGCAGCTGGGACAGATCGGGCGGGAGGAGTGGATGGAACGCGAACCCTTCGAGCCCTGACCCGGAGGGCAGGGAGGGCACCACCCACAGGTTCTCCGGCTGTGCCTCCAGCCAGCCTGCTGCGAGCCGGGCGTTCTCGGGGCCCTCGGAACGCTCGAGCATCTCCAGCACCGCAGAGTGGTCCTGGAGGCGCCCCGGCACGACTACCCCCGATCCCCGTGAGCGCATGGTCCAGAACGAGGAGGCCAGCGGACTGCTCCGGTGCAGGAAGAGCTTCTGGTGCGCCCAAAGCCGTCGCTCCAGCTCGTCAGTGGAGCGAAGCGCCAGCCACGCATGCTGGTGGATGGTGCGGTGCACGCGTCGATAGGTGGCCGGTGAGCGCCTTCGCAGGTCCGCGTCAATGAGGTCGCGGACCAGGTCGTGGGGGTACAGCCCGTAGGTGCCGCGGGTGACCCACGGGCGGTTCTCCAGCCAGATCCACACCTGGGGCGTATGGCGGCCGAGGAGTTCGTCGAGGAGGTCTTGGGTTGTGAGCCAGGCGTGTGCGCAGAGCGCCATGGCCAGCGCATGATCATCGTCAGGCGCCTCCTCCACGAGAAGGCTCACCAGGGAGGCGACGAGATCGGGGGACCCTGAGAGCTCCTCCAGAACCTCCCCCGATTGGCCGGCTTCGGCCAGCATCGCGAGCGTCAGGGGGTGACCGCGGCCTAGCTGGGCGAGGTGCTGGCGCTTGCTCTCCGGCACGCCGGCATGGGCCAGCAGCTGGTGGCTCTCCTCGGTGTCGAGCGCGCAGATCGGCAGGACGTTCACGACGGCCCGCCAACCTGGGTCGGTGCGCCAGGTGGCGGTGGGAGCCTCCCGTCCGGCGATCACGACGCGGACTGCGGCCGGCAGCGACGCAAGCAGGCTGTCACGGATCCAGTCGTCGAGGGCCGTGAGGTGCTCGTAGCCGTCGATCAGCAGTACCCAGCCCATGTCGTGCGTGGTGGCCCGCCCCGAAGCTGGCTCCGGAGATCGGTTCGCCCCCCGCTCCGGCGGGTGCTGGCCAAGGGCGCGGACCAACCCCTCTGCGGTGCAGTCGACGTCCTGCCCGTCGACTCTGACTACCGCTAGGCCCGCCTGAGCAGCCTTGATCCGGAACTGGTGGAGCAGAGCTGTCTTGCCGAGCCCGCCGGAACCGTGGACGAAGAGCACCCGGTACCGGCCACCCTCCGCCAGGGCCTCGTCAAAACTCGCCAGCTCCGCCGTCCTTCCCACGAAAGACCGGCTGCGCGCGGCGTCGACCATCGTAGCGATGTCCTCAGCCATCGCCGACCGCTCCTCCGTGGTGACACTGCGTGCGGCTGGGAAGGTTCACCACCCCCTGCGCATCCCCCCAGGCTAAAGGGAACTAGTGCCGAGTATGCCCCGCGATCGACGCGGTGTAAGCCCCATGGCCACCACCCGGCATACGCCTGCTCCCCCTCGACCGCAGCTGCGCACCTCGTGGGCCCCCGTCGCCGCCAGTGTCACCGGTAGAGACGTTGGCTAAGGCCCTGGTGTGCTGATCTGAGGTGCTCGACCGATGTCACTGCGGTGCGCCTCGTCGACTCTGGCTTGACGCCGCCCCCGATAGGGGATGGTCACCCATCGCCAGAAGGGGCACCCATGTCCACCCACTATTCCTTCCGGTCGGAGCGAACGACGAGCCCACCGGCGCCTGTGCATGTTCGGCCGATCCGGGTGATGCTGCTGTGCTCGGCCTTCAACGGGCTGACACAGCGAGCCTGGGTCGAGCTGCGCGAAGCGGGACATGAGGTCCAGGTGCAAGTGGCATGGGACGCCGGCGCCGTCCGGGCGGCGGTGACGGCCATGGCCCCTGATCTGGTGATCTGCCCGTTCCTGCGGGAACGGGTGCCGGCCGAGGTGTGGACGGCTTGGCCGACGGTCATCCTGCACCCTGGCCCTCCGGGCGACAGGGGACCGTCCTCCTTGGACTGGGCACTGATGAACGGTGAAACGGCATGGGGTGTGACGGCGGTACAGGCTGTCGAGGAGATGGACGCCGGCCCGATCTGGGGGTCGCGGACGTTTCCGGTCCGCGGCCTCCCCCGTAAGAGCGACCTGTACAACGGCGCCCTTACCGAGGCCGCGATCGAGCTTATCCACGAGGCTGTCGCCAAGGCGGCCGACCCCGCCTTCGTCGCCGAGCCTCTCGACTATGCGCGCCCCGAGGTCACCGGCCGGTTGCGGCCCGCCGTGCGGCGAGCCGACCGGTCCTTCGACTGGTCGGACCCCAGCCGGCACATCCTGCAGAGGATCCGTGCGGCGGACGGCTCGCCAGGCGTGTCCACCGAGCTCGGCGGTATGCCGGTGGCCGTCTTCGACGCTCACGAGGGCCGAGATCGTGGCGAGCGGTCCGACCGGCCGGGCATGGTAGTCGGCCGTAGGCACGGTGCGGTCCAGGTGGCCACTGGCGACGGCTCCATCTGGGTGGGCCACCTCCGGAACCTTTCCGACCCGCTGGTCCCTGGCCTCAAGCTGCCAGCCACGTCAGTCCTCGGACGCCTGGTCGATGACGTGCCTGAGGCATCGCGGGGCCTCGGCCCACGCGAGATCGAGTATCACCGTGACGGCGCCATCGGCGTCCTTACCCTCGACTTCTACAACGGCGCCATGTCCACGCAGCAGTGTCGACGCCTCGAGACAGCCCTGCGGTACGCCACCGAACAGGACACCCGGGTCCTGCTATTGCGCGGCGGACCGACGTTCTCCAACGGCATCCACCTCGGCGTGATCGAGGCCGCGGCGGACCCGGCCAGCGAAGCGTGGGCCAACATCGTCGCGATCGACGACGTATGTCGACAGATCATCGCCTGTCCGGAGCAACTCGTCGTCAGCTCGGTTGGCGGCAACGCCGGCGCTGGCGGTGTCATGCTGGCGCTCGGGGCAGACCACGTGGTGATCCGCGAAGGCGTCGTCCTGAACCCGCACTACCAGACGATGGGTCTGTACGGCTCCGAGTACTGGACCTACGTGCTCCCGAGACGAGTCGGCCAGGTCGTCGCCCGGGCGATGGTCACCGCCTGCCAGCCGGTCGGCACCTCCCAAGCCTTGCGCACCGGACTCGCCGACCAGATCGTGCCCGGGGCCCGGGCAACGTTCGAAGCCGCCGTGGTCCGCTACGCGCGCCAGCTCGCGGACCGACCCGACTATCCCAACCAGTTAGCCGACAAGCGCAGCCGACGCGCAGCCGACGAACGGCTCCGGCCACTGCAGGACTACCGTCAGGCCGAGCTCGACCGGATGCGGACCGACATCTTCGACAACGCGAACAACTTCACCGCGGCCCGCCGCGCGTTCATCAACAAACGTCCCCATCGGCCGGCAGCGGTCTCGGCCTGACCCACTCAAGTGATGACGAGCGACGTTCAGCCGACCAGCCCGGTCGAGTCCGCACCAGGTGACACCTGCTCAAGTCCCACTGCCCAACGACGCTTCTGCAGGTCAGCGCCCTGAGGCCTTTCAAAGGCATCGCGTAGTGGCAGCTCATGAGGCCCTGGTCAGTGGGCGGTATACCCTCCGTCGACCGGGAGGGCGACGCCGACGACGAGGCTGGCGCCGGGGCTGCAGAGCCAGAGCACGGCGGCGGCGATCTCGTCCGCTCGGCCGAGCCGGCCGATGGGTTGGTTGGCGATGGCCGCGCTGGCGTCGAAGTGGTCGTTGTCGATCATGTCGGCGACCATGGGTGTGTCGATGGTCCCGGGACAGACGGCGTTGATGCGGATCCCGCGCGGCGCATACTCCAGGGCCGCGCTCCGGGTGAGGCCGAGGATGCCGTGCTTGGACCCGTGGTAGGCGGCACGGCCGGCGCCACCGACCAGCCCACCGAGCGATGAGCAGTTCACGATCGCGCCGCTGCCCTGGGTGCGCATCTGGCGCAGCTCGTGTTTCATGCAGGCCCACACGCCTCGGTAGTTGACCACGTTGACGCGGTCGAAGCTTTCGGCCGGTTCCTCGGCGGCATCCGTGAGGGGGACCATGATCCCGGCGTTGTTGAACGCCATGTCGAGCCGGCCGAATGTGGATGTCGTCTGCTCGACGACGGCGGCGACTTGATCCTCTGAGGAGACGTCGCAGGTCAGCCCGAGGACCTGGTGGCCGGCGGCGGCCAGCTCGTCGGTCGCCGCGTCGACGGCCGAGGTGTTGATGTCGGCCAACACGACTGCGGCGCCTGCTTGAGCGAAGGCCTGCGCGGTGGCCAGGCCCATTCCGGAGCTGGCGCCGGTGACCAGGGCGACCTGGCCGGTGAAGTCGTAACGAGGGTTCACGCTGTTCTTCCGTTCCTCGGTTCCGTCCCTGCGCGGTCAGGGTGTGATGAGACCTTGAGGTTTCCACGGTCGGGCCATCGACTGGTAGCCGGCGGGCGACAGCGTCCAAGTCGGTGTTATCCGTTCACGGTTCGTTCGTGGCAGTGGTGACCGGAGCGCGGCTGGTCACCCCATTCGGGGGGACCACGTTTGTGTCGGCGGGGATTGGCGCGATGGTCATTCGGGCAGGGCGAAGGGCAACGTCAGACCGTCGAGGGCTCGCCGACACGGGCATATCGCCGTGGCGTCCGGCTCCGCCTCGGGTAAGGCGGAGATTGCGTCCGCGAGCAGGGCCCTGAGGCCGGCCACGTTCCGCTGAAACATCCTGAACACCTCTTCCTGCGTCACTCCTTCCTCTCCTTCGACGCCGGCGTCGAGGTCGGTGACGAGGGCGACGGTCGTGAAGCACATGGCGAGTTCGCGAGCAATGGCGGCTTCCGGCATACCGGTCATCCCCACGATCGTCCACCCTGCCTGCTGGTGCCACCGGCTCTCGGCCCGGCTAGAGAACCGGGGGCCGTTGACCACCACGAGCGTGCCGCCGTCCTCGACGTTCAAGCCGGCCTCCTGCGCAGCTGCGACTGCCATCGATCGCCCGCGCGGGCAATAGGGGTCTGCGAAGCCCACATGCACCACCGTCCCGACGTCGTCGTAGACGGTGTGCAAACGGCCCCAGGTGCGGTCGACAACTTGGTCCGGCACGACGAGAGCTCCCGGCCCCAATTCGCTACGCAATGAGCCGACCGCAGATGCGGAGAGCACCTGCCGCACGCCGACCGACCGCAACGCCCATAGGTTGGCGCAGTAGGGCACTCGATGCGGCGGGTAGCGGTGTCCCTGGCCGTGCCTGGCGACGAAGGCAACGCGACGGCTTCGCACTTCGCCCACGACGAGGTCGTCGCTCGGGCAGCCGAACGGCGTCTCGACGGCCACGCGCTCGGCGCCCTCGATGAACTCGTAGAAGCCCGAGCCGCCGATGACTCCGATGTCTGCCCGCTCCGACGACGTCACGGGGCCGACCTTATGCACGATGACGCCGGACTGGTGAGACCGTTCGTGGTCGGTAAGCGGCTCCCGCCCCTCATGGCCGCCACCGAATGCGTGACTGGAGGTGACACATCTCGAGTCCAGGAGGGCACCCGTGTCACACACCAAGGTGACGGAGCGGCCGCAGCGCTGGCCGGCGTTCACCAGCCCCATCCGGTCGACCGCGCTCACCGCCCGCGTGGGGAGCCTGGTCGGGATCTGCTTCCTGGTATGCCTGGGCACCGGCCTGCTCAGCCACTACCAGTACCGGCCCTGGTCATGGCTACCGGAACCGGCGAGCCCCGTGTGGCTCTACCGGTTCACACAGGGTGTCCATGTCGCCACGGGCATGGCGACGATTCCCCTAGTGCTCGTCAAGCTGTGGTCGGTCTACCCGAACCTGTTCCGATGGCCACCGATGCGATCCGTCAAGCACGCCCTCGAGCGGCTCTCGATCTTCGTCCTTGTCTCGACCGCGCTGATCCAGTTGACCACCGGGTTCCTCAACGCCCTCAATTGGTATCCATGGCCTTGGGACTTCGTCTCAGTGCACCGCTTCCTCGGTTATGTCGTGGTCGGATTGATCCTTCTGCACGTCGGCGTCAAGCTGCCCCACATCGTCTACGGCTGGCAGGCCAAACTGCCCGAGGCGGACGTGCTGACCGAGATCCCCTGGAGCGAAAACCCGAACGCGCACTCCAACGCCTGCGACGTCCCGCCGCCTGCGACGACCGCACTGTCCCGACGAGGCGTACTCGTGGCTGCGGGTGCAGGCATCGGCACGGTGGTCCTGACCTCGGTGGGGCAGACGGTGACACCACTGGAACCATTGGGACTCCTGGCAATTCGACAATGGACCAAAGGACCTCAAGGGGTTCCAGTCAACAAGACCGCCGCACAAGCAGCCGTTGTCGAGCTGGCGCAGTCGGCCGACTGGCGCCTACAGGTCGCAGGGCTCCAGGCTTACTCACTGACCCTCGACGACCTCGAGGAGTTACCCCAAGTCGAGGCGGATTTCCCCATCACGTGCGTGGAGGGGTGGAGTGCCGGCGCGCACTGGCAGGGGATTCCGCTGCTCGAGGTCGTCAGACGCGCTGGTGGTGATGCGAGCTCCCGTGTCCGGGTCGTGTCCCTTGAACCGGACGGGCTCTACAGCACCAGCGTCGTTGAAGGGCCTCAGGTGACAGCAGCGCTACTGGCCGTGCACCTCAACGGGGAACGCCTTGACGTAGATCATGGGTACCCGCTCCGCCTCATCGCGCCCAACCGAGCCGGGGTGCTGAACACCAAGTGGCTCGGCCGCGTGGAGGTGAACTGAGGTGCGGACGTGGCGAATCGCGTTGTCCACGGCGGGAATCTTGCTTGGGCTGTTCGGGGTTTTCCGCTTGTTCACCGAGACCCCCTTCAGCCACCTATTGTGGCTGCTGCTGTGGCTCGTGGCCGCGGTAGCCATCCACGACGGGGTGCTCTCACCGCTCGTCGTTGGGATTGGCTGGCTCCTGGCCAAGACCGTGCCACCACGGGCGCGACGCTTCCTGCAGGGGGGACTGATCGCCGGCGGCCCCATCACGGTCGTCGCCATCCCCATGATGCTTAGGCAGGGTCTGGATCCACCGGCGAAGGCCTTGCTGCTGCAGGACTTCCGGGTCAACCTGGCCTACCTACTCGCCGTGGTTGCCACGATATGTCTGCTGCTCTACGCCCTGGCCGTGGCTCGAAAGGACGCGGTCCGATCCATGGTGGGCCGGCTCGGCCCGGGTTCATGACGCTCGGTCGGGTCGTGGTCACGGGCGGGGCCGGCTTCATCGGCGCGGCGGTCGTCAACGCGCTCGCGATCGACGGTGCCGACGTTGTCGTCGTGGACAGCATGCGCCCTGACGTCCACGCTCGAGCGGCTGACGACGCGGGCGAGAGCGCCCGTGAAACCCTTGGGGACCGACTCGTTGTCGCCGACGTGCGCGACCTCGAGGTGCTGCGGGGCGTCATCCGCGGCGCCAACGCTGTTGTCCACCTGGCCGCCAAAGTCGGTCTCGGCGTGAACGTCGACGACATCGACGACTACGTCTCAAGCAATGACCTCGGAACCGCAGTTGTACTTCGAGCCTGTGCGGGCGAGGGTGTGTCCCGGGTCGTCCAGGCCAGCTCGATGGTGGTCTACGGCGAGGGACGGTACACGTGTGAGGCCCACGGGGTCGTCGCACCCGGGCCCCGGGCCGTGAATTCCTTGCGGCGCGGCGAATTCGAGCCGCCCTGTCCTCAATGCGGCTCGGTGCTCGAGCCGGGGCTCGTGTACGAGGGCTCGCGACTCGACCCGCGCAGCACCTACGCCGCGACCAAGGTTGCGCAGGAGCACCTGGCCACCTCTTGGGCTCGGGAGACCCACGGGACGGCCGTGTCGCTACGGCTGCACAACGTCTACGGACCTGGCATGCCGCGGGACACGCCGTACGCTGGTGTAGCGGCACGCTTTCTCAGCAGTCTCGAGAGAGGCGAGCCGCCGCGCGTGTTCGAGGACGGTCACCAGCGACGCGACTTCGTGCACGTCGACGACGTGGCCCAGGCGTTCGTGGCCGCGTTGGGAGGGGTCGGACAAGGACACCACGCCTACAACGTCGGTTCGGGCGTGGTGACGACGATCGGTGAGATGGCCGCGGCGTTGGCCGCCGACCGACGAGGTGCGGAGCCCGTGGTCACTGGCGAGTTCCGGCTCGGTGATGTCCGCCACATCACCGCTTCGAGCGACCTTGCCGCCATCGAGCTGGCCTGGCGGGCGCGAATTCCATTGTGCGACGGCGTGACCGGGCTGACCGTGTGCTGACAGCACCGGATCAGGTGGTTGGCGGCCCACTCTCCGAAGGCAGCAGGACGCCGAACCGGCAACCGCCGCGGACGTTCTGAACGGCGATCGAGCCGGCATGGGCCTCGATCACGCCCTTGGCGATCGCGAGTCCGAGCCCTGCGCCGGCGTCGTCGCGGGTTCCGCGCTCCGGCGTTGCTCGCCATCCCACATCGAATACTCGGTGTAGGTCGCCGTGGGCGATGCCGCCGCAGCCGTCTGTGACGGCCACTTCAATCCGCCCGTCGTCGACGCGATCGGTGACAACGACGACCGTTCCGCCGGCGGGCGTGTGACGTACGGCGTTGCCGACGAGGTTGGTCAGGGCCCGAGCCAGCTCGTCACTGTTGCCCCTCACGGGCAACCGGTCGTCGGTGCTGCCGCTGTCCAAGCGCAGGTGGACGTCGCGTCGGCGCGCGTGCGCGTCTAGCTCGCTCGTCACGTCGTGGGCCAGCTCGAGCAGGCTGACCATGGACCGGCCCGTAGCCACGCCGTTAGTGGCCGGCGCATGCAGCCGGGACATCTCGAAGAGATCGCCGACGAGGCTCGTCATCCGGTCCACGGTCTGGCGCATCTGGCGAAGGGCCGCCGTTTTGTCCTCCACGACGTCGTCCTCGAGACCCTCGGCCAGGGCGCGAAGCCCGGCCAGCGGTGTGCGCAGGTCATGGGACAAGAAAGCGACGAGCTCACGCCGGCTGTCCTCGAGCGCGTGCGCTCGCTGCTGCGCCACCGCAAGGCGCTCGCGGGTTGCCTCGAGCTCCTCGGCCAAGGCCGCAATTTCTCCCGGAGCTCCGTTCAGTCGGACGCGCGCCTCAGGCGAACGTCCGTCGTGCGGGGCTCCAAGATCGCGGAGCGCCGTGGTCAGCCGGCGGGAATTCTGGGCGACACGGCGCCCAAGGACGAACGAGAGCAGACCGCCGATGAAGGTTGCGCAAGCCAGCGCGACCGACACGGCGCTCGAATCGTGGGCCGAGATGAACATCAACTGAACGTTGAGGACCACGGACGCGGTGACCGCGACGAGCGGAATCAGCGCGGCAACGACGATCGACCACCCGAGGGATCGCCCGCGGATGAGGCGCAGGACCAGTGCGCCCACCACGGCGGTGACGAGGCAGATCAGGCTCGTCACCAGGACGATCGTCACCATGTCGCTCACAGGGTGCACCTCCCCAGATGTCGCGGCTCGCGAAGGCGCGGTCAGGCTCGCGAGCATAATCCGACGGCTGTCCGCGGCGGTCTCGCGGCCCCCAGCACGAAGAAACCGTAAGCCGGTCGTCATCGCTCGGCTGCCCCGAGTGGCTGGGGCCTCCTGGTTACGGTCGGACCATGACGGCGGCAGCGTCTGCGACGTCGGTCCGCAGACTCGGTCACCAGTCGCGTACCGTCCTTGCGCCGCCCCTGTTGCTCGTCCCCGCCGCCCTGGTGCCGGTCGTCGCCTACGTCGTCGTGGCGGTGCTCCGTATCGGCTATCCCTACGAGTTGACCTACTTCGAGGGCAGCACCGTCGAGGTGGCCGCCAGGGTCGTTGCCGGACAACCGCTCTACGCCCCGCCCACGACGGAGTACGCGCCCTGGCCCTACCCCCCGCTCTATTTCTGGCTGAGCGGAGCACTGGTGCGCGTGACCGGCCTCAACCTGTTCACCCTGCGCCTGGTGTCGTTCGTCGCGAGCGTTGTGGTACTGGCCCTGCTCGTGCTCATCGTGCGCCGCGCGACCGGAAACCTGGTCGCGGGGATCGTGGCCGCAGGCCTCTACGCCGCTACCTACCGCGTTTCGGGCGCGTGGGCTGATACCGCGCGGGTCGATTCGCTGCTCCTCGCGTTATTGCTCGCCGCTGTGCTGGTGGGGATGCGGGCTCGCACCTGGCGGGGTGGTGCCGCCCTAGGAGTGGTGTTCTTCGTGGCCTTCCTCGCCAAGCAGAACGCGCTCGTGGTCGCGGCGCCGGTCCTGCTCTGGCTGCTGTTCCGCCGTCGCCCCGTGGGCGTCGGAGCGACGGCCACCCTCGGCGGGGCGATAGCCGTCTCGACGCTCGTTGGTCAGCGACTGACGGACGGCTGGTATGCGCGGTACGTCATCTTTCAGCTGCCGAGCCAGTCGTGGACGCTGCGCTGGCTGTGGGACTTTTGGCTGCAGGACCTGCTGTACCCATTCGCATTGTCCGTCGTCGTCCTCGTGTCCGTGCTCCTCGTCGCTCACCGCCGCGGCAGGCCGCATCGTCGCGTTCTCGGTGACCAAGAGGCATACCTGCTGGCCGGTCTCGCCGGACTCCTGCTTGCTTCATGGGCGGCCCGATTGCACGAGGGTGGGTACAGCAATGTCGTCATGCCGGCCTATGCGGGGCTGGCGGCACTCTTAGGGGTCTTACTCGCGAGGCTGCTCAGATCGCTTGCGTCGACATCGAGATCGGATCCGTGGTCGATCTGGAGCCGGACCGCGCTCCTGGCCGCACTTCTCATTGTCCAGGCAGGCTTTATGAGTTCGTGGCACTCGTCCGTCATTCCGACGCGGGCCGACCAGGTGGCCGGTGACCGTCTCATCGCTGACCTCAGGCAGCTGCCCGGCCGGGTGCTGGTGCCGACGCATCCGTACTATCTCCGATTGGCGGGCCTGCCGGGGCACGCCTCCAGTATCGCGATCTACGACATCCTGCACGCCCGCGGCGGTCGTGAGGCCGTGGGGACGCAACTGCCCTGGAGCCTCGACGGCGTGTCGGCCGTTGTCCTCGACAACGAGACCGACATGCAGCTCTTCGGACCCGAGCTGGCCGGCGACTTCACCTTGATCACGCCGGCGTTAGTACCCGAGAGCGTGTTCGTTCCGGTGACCGACACACCGACCCACCCGGCGCTGCTCTTCGTGAGGACGTCGGAAACCTCGAATCGCTGAGACGTCGGTCCCCCTCAGGCCTCGACCGTGACCGTCCCGTCGAAGCGGTAGCCGGCCCCCTTGGCCGTGACCACGAGCTGGGGATCCGATGGGTCGGCCTCGATCTTTTCTCGCAGCCGGCGGACGTGGACAGTCACCGTCGAGGTGTCGCCGAAGTCCCAGCCCCAGACGCGGCGCATCAGCTGCTCCTTGGTGAGAGCTTCACCAGGATGGGTCACAAGATAGGCCAGCAAGTCGAATTCCCTTGGTGTGAGCGGGATTTCCCTCGCGTGCATGGTCACCCGGCGCGCACCCACATCGACCGACAACGATCCGGCGACGAGGCGTCGTGGTATGAGACGCGCCGCGCCGAGCCGCTCGGCCCGGCGCAGCAGGGCAGAAACGCGACCCACCGCCTCCCGTGGGCTGAAGGGCTTGACCATGTAGTCGTCGGCGCCCAGGTCGAGGCCCAAGAGGCGGTCGTCCTCATCGCCGAGGGCACTCAGCACGAGCACCGCAGCGGTGTCGTCGTCGGCCCTCCGTCGACGCAGCACGTCAAGCCCCGAAAGGCCGGGCAGCATGACGTCGAGGATGACGACGTCAGGGCGGCGACGGGTCCACTCCGCTAGGGCCGTCGGCCCGTCGGCGCAGACAACCGCGTCGAACCCGGCCCGCCGCAAGTACGCCAGCAGAATGCCGGAGACCGTCGGGTCGTCCTCGGCGACGAGCACGGTGGCGACCACCTTGGCGAGGCTAGCGCCGACCGGACCAACGCGGCAGCTCGGCAGGCCGACCGGGGCCGCACGTAAGGCGTTCGTCATCGGTGAGCACGACCCGTGCGGCGAGTCCGCGCATACCGTCGAAGCGTGAGTCAGTCCGTCGACGTGGTCCTCCCATGTCTCGACGAGGTGGACGCCCTCGCTTGGGTCCTCGGGCGGATGCCGAGCTGGGCTCGAGCGATTGTCGTCGACAACGGGTCCGCCGACGGATCTGCCGAACTGGCAGCGTCGTTGGGGGCCACGGTGGTCCGCGAGATGCGGCGGGGATACGGCGCGGCGTGTCACAGCGGGCTGGAGGCGGCGACGGCGCCCTGGGTTGCCTTCATGGACTGCGATGCCACCCTCGACCCCCACCACCTGCCGACATTCCTCGAGCCGGCCCTCGGCACGAAGGAGCCCGTTCTCGTTGTGGGTCGCCGCAGTCCGGTGAGCGCGCGCAACTGGCCGTGGCACCTGCGGTTCGCCAACCGCGTCGTCGCCGACCGCGTCAACCGACGAACCGGGCTGCGGTTGGCCGACATCGGGCCGATGCGACTCGCACCTCGGGCTCCCCTGGTGGCTCTAGACCTGACCGACCGACGGTCCGGCTATCCCGTGGAAACCGTTGTCCGCGCCGCCGAGGCCGGGTGGCGAGTCATCCAGGTCGACGTGCCCTACGGTCAACGCAGCGGCCGCTCGAAGGTGACGGGAACGCCACTGGGTATCGCCCGCACGGTCCGCGACATGACTGTCGCGCTGGCCCGGTGAGCCGGCGGTGAGTCGCTCATGATCCCCGAGACAGTCGTCGTTGTGGCGAAGTCACCCCAGCCGGGCCGGGTAAAAACCCGGCTGCAGCCCACCTTTAGTGCCGCCGAGTCCGCCGCCCTCGCCGCCGCCGCCATTCGCGACACGCTGGACGCCGCGATGGAGATCGGCGCCCGACGGGTGATCGTGGCGTGGGACGGTCCCCCGGTGGGCTGGCTGCCGAGCGGGGTAAGCGTTGTACCGCAACGCGGTTCGGGTCTCGACGAGCGGCTGGAGAACGTCTTCGCCGACGCCTTTGACGGACAACGTGGGAACGCCCCGACGATCCTCGTCGGCATGGATACGCCGCAGCTGCAGCCGGCTGACCTTGATGTCGACTGGCGGGGTGTCGACGCAGTCTTCGGCCCCGCCGCCGACGGCGGGTACTGGGCCATCGGGTTCCGGCGACACATCGCCAGCGCGATCCGGGGCGTCCCGATGTCCCTGCCAACGACTGGCGACCAACAGCGAAGACGGCTCCAGGCCCTAGGCCTGTCGGTCGGAATACTGTCGACGCTGCGCGACGTCGACGACCCCGCCGACGCCAGCGAAGTCGCGGTCCTGGCGCCACACAGCCGGTTCGCGCGACTGCACCGCCGGCTCATGGAGTCGCCGTGCTGTCCCGAGACGCTGGTCGACGCCGCATTGGCCGGAGCGGCCGTGGAAGTGAGGACCGCCGACCACCCCACCGGCGAGCTGCCTACGACCATGCCTCTGCTCGACGCTTCGCCGTGGCTGAAGCTCGACGCGGCCGACGACCTGGTCGTTGCCCGCTGCGAAGGGCCGGTCCTCGACGTCGGCTGCGGCCCTGGGCGGTTCGTCGAGGCGTTGGCTTGCCGAGGTGTGCCGGCCCTCGGTGTCGACCTATCTCGTTCTGCCGTTGCCCGCACCCGGCGGCGCGGTGCGTCCGCGCTCGTCCGCGATGTGCACGACCGGCTGCCTGCCGAGGGCCGCTGGAGGACTGTACTGCTGGCCGACGGCAACATCGGGATTGGCGGCGACCCACTGTCCCTGCTCCGTCGCTGTCGTGAACTGCTGCGCCCTGGCGCGGTGGCTCTCGTCGAGACGAGCGTCCAGCCTCGTCAGGACACGCGAACGAAGATCACATTGCATGGGCCCTCCGGGCGACGATCACACGCCGTGCCGTGGGCCATCGTCGGCGCAGAGACATTGATCCAGCTTGCGGCGATCGCTGGGTTCGTGGCCGTCGAGGATTGGCGGGTCGCCGAACGCGCGTTCGTTCTGCTGCGCCACGCGGGCTGAGAATCCGCGCTGCTTCTTCACACGAGCCACGGACAATTGGTCGGCCCGGCCACGTCGCTCAGCCGAGAGCATCGTCCTCCGGAGGC
>Ga0307314_10000107_pt1 | contig 18498 bp, 22 predicted proteins | sample ER_DNA_204_FD_194493 | JGI IMG/M metagenome (GOLD analysis project Ga0307314, IMG submission 194493) | Bulk soil microbial communities from the East River watershed near Crested Butte, Colorado, United States - ER_DNA_204 | ecosystem: Environmental > Terrestrial > Soil > Floodplain | place...
GTGGGTGACACAGCGAGGCGCGACTCAAAGAGCCGCGCCTCTGGCTCTGCGGTCAATCGCTACGGCTTATGTGCATACCAATTTCAGCGCGGTGCTGAAGGTGATCGTTGCTTCTGCATCCAGGCTTGTTTCCTGCCACGCACCGTTTTTTGTCCTGGCCAACGGGTTGTAGTTCACACCTGTGTAGGTCTTCTCGTTTTGAACGCCGCCCGTGGAAGAGGCTTTACCAGTTGCCGTTTTGCTGGTTTCTCCACATTTGGGCGAAGTGATTGTGCTGATTATGCTTCCTGTGGCTTCGATTTCGGAGATGCCGGCGCAGAGAATAGTCGTCGGGGTAAGTGTGCCCAGCATCGCCGGCACACTCGTAGTTCCATTCACGTATGTGATGAGGTGAAACGTACCCGAGCTTGCGATTGTGTTATCGAGTGGACTACCAGCGGTGTGGCATTTCACTGTAAAGCCGAACACCGTGGTATGGCAGCCAGTGAGGTCGCCCTGCGCAGTACCTGTTGTTTCCGAGGTGAATTCACCCACTACCGTAGATACTTCGCATGTGATCGTGGGCTCATTTGCAACCCTGGGGACATTTCCGGGACTAGTCCCGGTGAATTTGACCCCCGTGGCGCCTTCGAAGTGGATTTCGGCCGCCGAAACCATCGACGGCAGGGCGAACAACGCCACGCCGGAGACCACGATCGCAAGCAGCATCGTCTTTTTGCTCATTACATACCTCCCTCTGCTGCCCGACGGGACAAGATGGTGTGTCGCCGGGCGGTTTGAGTGCCGGCTGCTTTCTGGCAAGCCGAGCCTTGCTTGCCTGCTATCTCTAAACCAAGAAAGGCAAAATCATCAAGAACTGCTGTGTATAGCTCGGGCTCCGGGAGGCCGGCGAAGCGTGTTTCCTGCAAATGCACGGTGAACGCAGGCGCGCTCTCGCAAACCTGCACGCTCTTTCAAGCGTTGCCACGCGAGGCACTCCGCCAGCATCGCCTTGCCTATTCGGGATCGAGGCCGAAGCTCTCGAGCCCGTGATCGCCGTAGGGCTCGTCGCGCTCGCGGACCGCCTCGCGGAAGCCGGACTCGGCGGCGCGGCGGACGAAGGCGTGCCCCTCCTCGGTGTGGCGGGCGATGCCGTCGAAGAAGGTGCCGAGAACCTGGGTCTGGGCGAGACCCTGGGCGTGGACGGTCTGGTTGACGAGCAGCTTCATCATCACCAGCTGGTTGACCGGCATCCGGGCGACGCGCTCGAGCAGGCGCTCGAAGCGCTCGTCGAGCCCGGCGGCGGGCGCGGCCTCGGTCGCCAGCCCCCACTCCGCCGCCTCGGCGCCGGTCAGCGAGTCGCCGGTGAGGAGCAGGCGCTTGGCCCGCATCGGCCCCAGCCGGCTCGCCCACATCGCCGTCGTCGGCGAGCCCCACACCCGCGCCGGCGGATAACCGATCTTGGCGTCGGAGGCGATGACCAGCAGGTCCGAGCAGAGCGCCATGTCGGTGCCGCCGGCGACGCAGTAGCCGTGGACCTTGCAGAGCACCGGCTTCTCGGAGTGGAAGAGGCTCATGAAGCCGCGCACGTTGCGCGACATGAACTGGTAGTCGGTGACCGGGTCCCAGTTGGTGTTCGGCTGGTGGTTGGCGCCGATCACCGCCGGGTCGAGCGGCGAGCCGGGCGGCGGCGCGCTCCCCTCCCCCAGCTCGCTCATGTCGCCCTCGGCCGAGGCGACGAGGTCATAGCCGCCGCAGAAGCCGGTGCCGTTGCCGGCCAGCGCGATCGCGTGGACCTCCGGATCGAGGTTAGCCCGCTCGACGCACTCGGCCAGCTCGACCGGCATCCGCGGCGTGATCCCGTTGCCCCGCTCGGGGCGGTCGAGGGTGATGCGCGCGACCCGATCGCCGACCTCGTAGGTGAGCGTCTCGAGTCGCGCCATCGCGGTGCTCCTAGTTCATTCTTTCGACCAGCATCGCCTTGCCCTGACCGCCCGCCACGCACATCGTCTCCAGGCCGACCTGCTTGTCGTCGGTCTCGAGGACGTTGAGGAGGGTGCCCATGATCCGGGCGCCGGTCATCCCGAAGGGGTGGCCGAGGGCGATCGCGCCGCCGTGGGTGTTGAGCTTGTCTTCGTCGATCCCGCATTCGGCCATGATCGGGATCACCTGGGCGGCGAAGGCCTCGTTCAGCTCGACGGCGTCGACGTCGGAGATCGACATCCCGGCGCGGTCGAGGACCTTCTTGATCGCGCCGATCGGGGCCACGCCCATCACCTCCGGCTCGTTGCCGTGGGTGGCGGCGGTGATGATCCGGGCGCGCGGGGTCAAACCCAGCTCCTTGGCTTTGGTGTCGCTCATGATGAGGACGGCTGCGGCGCCGTCGTTGAGCGGGCAGGAGTTGCCGGCGGTGACGCCGCCGCCGCCGAAGGCCTCCGGCAGTTCGGAGAGCTTCTCCAGAGTGGAGGAGGCGCGGGGGCCGTCGTCCTTGGTGACTTCGTTGCCGTCGGGCAGCTTCACCGGGACGATCTCGCGGTCGAAGAAGCCGTCCTCCTGCGAGCGCACCGCCAGTTCCTGGGAGCGCTGGGCGAACTTGTCCATGTCGGCCCGGCTGACCTCGTACTTCTTGGCGACGTTGACCGCGGTCTCGCCCATCTGGATGTAGGCGTTGGGCTGGCCGTCGTTGCCTTTCAGGTTCTCGTTCTGGTCGGCCTCGCCGGCGGGCTCGGTGCGCTCGTTGTAGCGGCTGACGAACTCGACGCCGACCGCGAGGTAGGCGTCGCCCTCGCCGGCCTTGATCGCGTTGCCGGCGTGGCGGATCGCGTCGAGGCTGGAGGAGCAGTAGCGGGAGACGGTGACCCCGTTGACCTCCTGCGGCAGCTTCTCGGAGAGCAGGGAGATGATCCGGGCGAGGTTGAAGGCCTGCAGGCCCTGCGGCATGCCGACGCCGCAGAAGACGTCTTCGATCAGGGCCGGGTCGACCTCGGGGTTGCGCTCGAGCAGCTGGTCGACCACGTAGGCGCCCATCTCATCGGGGCGCAGCTGGGCCAGCGAGCCCTTGAAGGCACGGCCGATCGGCGTGCGGATGGTGTCGACGATGACTGCTTCGGGCATTCCTCTATCTCCTCTAAGGCTTGGGAAGGGCTTGCGACTGCGGGGGCAGGGTAGTTGACGGGCGAGTTGGTTGCCTTGTGTGAAAACGCACGAAGTTCACGGGGAGCGTCGGGAACCTGCGTTACATTCGCCTCAATCCACCTCGCGTCCAGCGCGAGATTTGCCGTTCGCGGCAAGAAAGGAGGGCCCCTTCATGCCTGAGGGTTACTGCGTGAAAGAGCGCAAGAAGGTCGAGATCAAAGACGCCAAACAGGTGACGATGAAGAACGGTCGCCCGGCGATCCAGGGCGTCTGCCCGGACTGCGGGACGAAAATCTTCAAGATCGGAAAACTCGAATAGGCCCTCCTCCGAGAGGAATCTGAACCCGGCGCGGCCGGGGAGCGTATGCCGGGTCGGATGATCCCTTCGACCCTCAAGCGGGGAACTTCGACCCGGGGTGCGCTCAGCCGCGAACGCGACGTCCGCGAGGCCTACGCCGCCCATTCCGGCGAGCTGTACGGCTTCGCGGTTCGTTCGCTCGGGGACTCCGGCCTCGCCGAGGAGGCGGTGCAGGAGACCTTCGTCCGCGCCTGGCGCGCCGGCGAGCGCTTCGACCCGAAGATCGGCTCGCTGCGGACCTGGCTCTTCGCGATCCTCCGCAACGTCGTCATCGACCTCGGGCGGGCGCGGGCGGTGCGGCCGGGGGTCGCCGAGGGCGGCGTCGAGCCGGCGGTCGAACCGCTCGACGAGGCGCTGCGGGCCTGGCAGATGGAGGAGGCGATGCGCCGGCTCGGCGAGGACCACCGCCGGGTCCTGGTCGAGACCTACTACCGCGGCCGGCCCTACGCCGAGGTGGCGGCGGAGCTCGGAGTGCCGGAGGGCACCGTGAAGAGCCGCGTCTATTACGGGCTGCGGGCGCTGCGGGTCGTGCTCGAGGAGATGGGCTATGAAGACTAGGAACGAATGCCGCGAGTGGCGCGAGCTGCTGGGCGCCTACGCGCTCGGCCATCTGGAGGGCGACGAGCGGGCAGGACTGGAGGCGCACCTCGAGGGCTGCGCCGGCTGCCGCGAGGAGCTGGCGGCGCTGGCCCCGGTGGCGCGGATGCTCCCCCACGCCGACCCGGCCCGCTTCGGCCCGGCGCCGCAGCCGCCGCCCGAGCTGGGACAGCGGATCGCGGCGACGATCGCGGCCGAGAAGGAACGGACGCAGCAGCGGCAGCGGCGCCGCCTCTTCGGCGGCCTGGCCTTCGGCAGCGTCGCGGCGGCGGCGGCCGCGGTCCTGTTCCTCTTCCTCTTCGGCGGCGGCGGCAACCCGGAGCCGGCGCAGCAGGTCCGCTTCGCGAATCTTCCCGAGGGCATCAGCATCGACGCGACGCTGGAGCCCCATGCCTACGGCACCGAGATCCACATGTACGTGCACGGGGTGCCCTCGGGAACGCTCTGCAAGGTGTGGCTGCGGGGGCCGCGGGGCGCCTCCTATCCGGCGGGAACGTTCCGCTACCGCTGGGGCGACGACTCCGACGCCGTGCTCAGCTCGGCGCTCGACCTCTCGCGCACGCGGGCGGTCGTCGTCGACACCGGCAAGCGCACCTTCACCGCCCCTGTGAGCTCGCCGGTGGCGGCGCTCGACATCGCAAACGAGGAGGAACCGACGTGAATAGGACCATCTACGCGCTCTGCCTGATCGGCGCGATCGCAGCCGCGATCGCCGGCTGCGGGAGCGGCGGCGACTCGACCAGCTCCGGCAGCGCCTACGGCGGCAAGAGCGGGGGCGGCGGCAAGCCGGCCGCCGATACCAGCGAAGCCAGCGCCAAGGGCCGCTACGGCGAAAGCACCGAAACCTCCGGCGGTGGCGATGGCATCGTCTCCGCCGCCAAGGTCGGCGACCTGGGAACGATCCTCGTCGACTCCGAAGGCCGCACCCTCTATGACTTCCACAAGGACAAGGGGTCTACCTCGGCCTGCTACGGCGCCTGCGCCGGAGCCTGGCCCCCGCTCCTGACCGAAGGCAATCCCCAGGCCCAGGGGCCCGCGGACCGCTCGATGCTCGGCACCACCAAGCGCAAGGACGGCACCGTCCAGGTCACCTACAACGGCTGGCCCCTCTACACCTACGTCGGCGACCAGAAGCCGGGCGAAGCCAACGGCAACGACATCGACCAGTTCGGGGCCGAGTGGTACGCGCTGCAGCCGAACGGCCAGGAGCCGGAGGACTGACCTCCGCTCCTTTCAGTTAACAGGCATTGACTGTTCCGGTAGTCTCGCGCGGTGGTGAGGGCCGCAATTATCCACAGCGAGGAGGAACCGACGTGAAGAGGACCATCTACGCGCTCTGCCTGATCGGGGTGATGGCGACCCTCGTCGCTGGTTGCGGTAGCAGCGGCGACAGCACCAGCGCGAGCGCCGGCAACGGGTCGGGCGGGAAGCCGGTGTCCAGCTCTGAAGACATCCCGATCGCCGTCGTCTCCGCGGAAAAGGTCGGCGATCTGGGAAAGGTCCTCGTCGACTCCGAAGGCCGGACCCTCTACGTCTTCCACAAGGACAAGCGCTCGCTCTACAGCGCCAAGAGCTCGGCCTGTTACGGCGCCTGCGCCGAAGCCTGGCCGCCGCTTCTGACCGGGGGTGAAACGGAAGCGGGAAAGGGAGCTTCACCGACGAAATTCAGCGGGCTGATACGCAAGGACGGGGCCCTTCAGGTGACTTACTACGGTCACCCGCTCTACACCTATGAAGGGGACAAGAAGCCGGGCGAAGCCAACGGCAACGGCGTCAAGGCGTTCGGCGGCGAATGGACCGCGCTCGGGCCCTACAACGAAGTGCCGGGGGACTGAGGTTCAGTCTTCGGCGACGCCGCTGAATTCGGCGCGCTTGCGGTAGGAGATCGAGGGCGGGACCAGCTCGCGGATCTCGGCCAGGAGCCGGGCGGAGAGGGCACCCGGATCCTCGTCCGGGCGCGGCTGGCCGCCGGCCGGGTCGAAGAAGCGGAGGCGGATGCGGGGACGGCGGGGAAAGCCGGTGAGGTCGCTGGTGCCCTCGATCGCGACCAGGGTGACGTGCGCCTCGGGCACCTCCAGCGCGAGCCGGCCGACCCCGCTGCGGGCGCGCAGGACCTTGCCCCTCGAGCGGGTGCCCTCGGGGAAGACGCCGATGCAGGCGCCCGCCCGCAGCGTCTCGATCGCCTTGGCCAGCGCGTCCTTGTCGCCCTTGCCGCGCTGGATCGGGATCTGGCCCATCCCGTCGAGGATCGGCGCCAGGCCACGCACTTCCCAGAGCTCCGATTTCGCCAGGGCGCGGATCTGCCGCCGCTTGAAGGCAGCGATCCCGACCATCACCGGATCCCAGTGGCTGTCGTGGTTGCCGAGGATCAGCAGCGGCCCATGCTCGGGCACGGCATCCAGCCCCTCGACCTGCAGCCGGCCCCACCAGGCGACCGGTTTGTTGACGTTCATCGCCAGGCTGTAGGTGCGGGTCCGCTCGCGCATCGGCCCGGGAGTTCTACTGGATAGTCTCGGGCGCGGTGACGACGGAGACGCAGCGCAGCGGCGGGATCGAGGTCGAATCGCTCGTCCGCGAGTTCAAGAACGGCCCGCGAGCGGTCGACGGGATCGACCTCGAGGTCGCGCAGGGAGAGATCTACGGCTTCCTCGGCCCCAACGGCGCCGGCAAGTCGACGACGGTGCTGATGCTGACCACGCTCCTCCCTCCCACCGCGGGCACCGCCCGGGTCGGCGGCTTCGACGTGGTCGAACAGGGACCGCAGGTGCGCGCCTCGATCGGCGCCGCCCTGCAGGAGGCGGCGCTCGACCCGCTGCTGACCGGGCGCGAGCACATGCGCCTGCAGACCGCCCTCCACGGCCTCGGCAAAGCCGAGCGCGAGAGCCGCGGCAACGAGCTGCTGGAGCGGGTCGGACTCGACTACGCGGCCGACCGCAAGGTCGGCGGCTACTCGGGGGGGATGAAACGCCGGCTCGACCTCGCGCTGGCCCTCGCCCACCGGCCCCGCATCCTCTTCCTCGACGAGCCGACCACCGGCCTCGACATCCAGAGCCGCACCGCGCTCTGGGAAGAGGTGGCCCGGCTCGCCGCCGAGGACGGCGTCACCGTCTTCCTCACCACGCAGTACCTGGAGGAGGCCGACGCCCTCGCCAACCGGGTCGGGATCATCGACCACGGCCACCTCGTCGCCGAGGGCACGCCGGCCGAGCTGAAGGCGGAGATCGGCCGACCCACCGTCGAAGCGGTCCCCCGCGAGGAGAGCGACCGCGAGCGGATGACCGCCGTGCTGGGTCGCTTCGGCCAGGGGGCCGGCTCCTCGCCCCGCGGCGTCGCCGTCCGCCTCGGCGGCGGCGAATCCCAGCTGGCCGAGGTCGTGCGCGCGCTCGACTCCGAGGGGATCGCGATCGAGCGCCTGCAGCTGCACGCGCCCTCGCTCGACGACGTCTTCCTCGCCAAGACCGGCCGCTCGCTCGAGGGGGCCGGCGAGGAGGAGCCGGCGGACGCCGAGCCGGAGACCGCCGCCCCGGCGTGAGCTCCTCCCTCGGCAACCAGGTCGGTCAGCTCGCCCGCCGCTCGATCGTGCGCACCCTGCGCCAGCCGGCGCAGATCGTCCCCGCGATCGTCTTCCCGCTGTTCCTCCTCGCGGTCAACACCGGCGGCCTCAAAGACGCGACCAGCCTGCCCGGCTTCCCCACCGACTCCTACCTCACCTTCATCCTCGCCGTCCCCTTCATCCAGGGCGCGCTCTTCTCGGTGATGAACTCGGGGACCGACCTCGCCCGCGATATCGAGACCGGCTTCCTCAACCGCCTGGCGCTGACGCCGCTGCGCGGCGCCGCCCTCCTCAGCGGCCTCCTCGCCGGCGCCACCGTCCTCGGCGTCGTCCAGGCGGTCGTCTACCTCGCAGTCGGCCTGATCGCCGGCGCCGAAATGGCGGCCGGCGCGGGCGGCGCCCTCGTCCTCGTCCTCCTCTCGGTGACGATCACCGTCGCCTTCGGCACGATCGGGCTCTTCGCGGCGCTGCGGTTCGGATCCGGCGAGGCGGTCCAGGGCCTCTTCCCGGTCTTCTTCGTCTTCCTCTTCCTCTCGGCGATGACGCTGCCGCTCGACCTGCTGACCACCGACTGGTTCCACGCGATCGCCAGCGTCAACCCGGTCACCTACCTGCTGGAGGCGATCCGCTCCCTGCTGATCGAAGGCTGGAACCTCGGCGACCTCGCGCTCGGGTTCGGGATCGCGCTGGCGATCGGGGCGATCGGGATGACGGCGGCGAGCAGCGCCCTGAAGACGCGGCTGGTGCGGACGTGAGCGAGCAGCAGACCGCCGGGCTTCCCATCGCCAACAGGATCGACGTCGCCCGCGGGGTCGCCTGGCGCAGCGTCCACAACTTCCTCACCAACCCGGCCTTCCTGGTGCCGGCGCTGATGTTCCCGCTCTTCTTCTTCATCTCCTTCGCCGGCGGCCTGGCGGCGATCGGCGAAGTGCCCGGCTTCGACTTCCCCAGCGGCTACACCGCCTTCCAGTTCGTCTTCGTGCTGCTGCAGTCGGCGGCCTTCGGCGGCGTCTTCACCGGCTTTGCGATGGCGCGCGACTTCGAGAGCGGCTTCGGCCGCCGCTACATGCTCGCCGCCAGCCAACGCAGCGGCATCGTCCTCGGCTACGCGCTGGCGGCCCTCTTCCGCGCTTTCGTCACCTGGACCGTGCTGACCACGGTGGCGCTGGTGGCGGGGATGGAGATCGCCGGCAGCGGCGGCGAAATCCTCGCCCTCTACGCCCTCGCCGTCCTCGTCAACGTCGCCGCGACGATGTGGGCAGCCGGCGTCGCCCTCCGCGTCCGCTCGATCCAGGGCGGTCCCCTGATGCAGTTCCCGACCTTCCTCGTCCTCTTCCTCGCCCCCGTCTACGTCCCCCTCGACCTCCTCAGCGGCTGGATCCACGTAATCGCCTCGATCAACCCGATCACCGCTCTCCTCGAGGCCGGCCGCGGCCTCATCTCCGGCGACCCCGTCCTGATCGGCGCCGCCTTCGCCATCGGCCTGACCCTCTCCCTCCTCTTCACCGCCTGGGCCCGCGGCGGCCTCCGCAGCGCCGAAGCAGCCGGGTAATGGCGAGCCCATCCACGCGGCTACTCGAGAGGGGGTGGGGGTGCTCTCGTACGGACACTTGGAGCGAGCGAAGCGAGCGGGTCCGGTAGAGAGCGCCCCCACCCCCTCTCCCTAACCGCTCCGGACTACCTAAGTGACCAAAGTCACTCCATCGTCACACCCAGACGGCGAACCTCCTCCTTCTTGGCTCTCTGCCCTGAAAACCCGGCAATAGTGGCAGTCCGAACTTGACGATCTAAAGTGTCTTTCGTGACGCAGAGGCCCCTCGAGCTGATTCTCGCTCGCAACCTGATGTCGGCCCTGTCGACCCCTGCCTTCCTGGTCGACGAGGGCGGCCTCCTCGTCTTCTACAACGAAGCCGCCGGGATGCTGCTCGGCAAGCGCTTCGAGGAGCTCGGCACGGTCGGCCCGCAGGAGTGGGGCTCGCTCTTCGGCCCCTTCGACGAGAGCGGCGAGCCGATCCCCTACGACGACCTGCCGCTGGTCCGCGCCGTCCGCGCCGGCCGCCCCGCCCACGCCGAGCTGACCGTGCGCTCGACCGACGGCTCCCGGCACGACGTCGAGGTCTCGGCCTTCCCGATCCAGACCGCGCACGGCTCCCAGGGCGCGATCGCCGTCTTCTGGCCCTCGCTGACGAACGGCAACGGAGCGGCGGCGTGAAGGTCAAGCTCTGGGGAACGCGGGGGTCGATCCCCGCACCGGGGCCGGAAACGATCCGCTACGGCGGCAACACCTCCTGCGTCGGCGTCACCCTTGCCGACGGCTCGATGCTCGCCCTCGACGCCGGCACCGGCATCCGCTGCCTCGGGCTCTCCCTGCCGGACGAGCCGACCCGCCTCCACATCCTCCTCACCCACCTCCACCTCGACCACATCCAGGGCCTCGTCTTCTTCGCCCCCGCCTTCCGCCCGCAGACGGAGATCGTGATCTGGGGGCCGGCCTCGCCGGAGGCCTCGCTGCGCGACCGCATCGCCCGCTACATCTCCGCCCCGCTCTCGCCGGTCGAGGTGCGGGAGCTGCCCTGCGACGTCTCCTTCCGCCACTGCCCCGAGAGCGAGTGGGAGATCGGCTCGGCCCGGATCCGCTCCGCCTCGGTCTCCCACCGCGGTCCGACCCTCGGCTACCGGATCGACGACGGCGACTCCTCGCTCGCCTACGTGCCCGACCACGAGCCGGCCCTCGGCGCCGACCTCGAGCGGCTGGAGGAGGACTGGATCTCCGGCTTCGAGCTGGCCCGCGACGCCTCCCTGCTGATCCACGACGGCCAGTACACCGACGCCGAGTACCACGACCACGTCGGCTGGGGACACTCGGCGACCTCCCACGCCCTCAACTTCGCGCGGCGGACCGGGGCCGAGCGCACCGTCCTCTTCCACCACGACCCGCTGCATTCCGACGATCAGCTCGACGCCCTCGGCGCCGAAGCGCGGGAGAAGTGGGTCGAGCTGGGAGGCGACGCCGGCGCGGTCGAGCTGGCCGCCGAGCGGGCCGAGTACGAGCTGCCGGCGCGGGCGGCCAAAGCTCTAGCCTGAGCGGCGTGTCCCCGGCCGAGAGGATCGAGGCAGCCGCGGAGCGCTCGCCGCTGGTGCGCAGCGCGCTCGAGCAAGCGCGGCGCGACCACGAGGGTCAGGTCCGCAACGGCAGCGGCGGCATGCCCTACGTCAAGCACCCGATCGCTGTGGCCGCGGTGCTCGACGAGCGCGGCTACCGCGACGAGGTCCTGGCGGCGGCGCTGCTGCACGACGTGGTCGAGGACTCGGGCACCGGCCTCGACGAGCTGCGCGAGAAGTTCGGCGAAGAGGTCGCGGGGATGGTCGGCGCCCTCACCGACGACGAATCGATCGAGCCCTACCGCCAGCGCAAGGCCGAGCACCGCGAACGGGTGGCGGCGGCGGGCGAGGAGGCGCTGGCGATCTACGGCGCCGACAAGCTGACCAATACCCGCACCCTGCGCGACGCCTACGCAGAGGAAGGCGAGGCGGTGCGCGAGGAGTTCAGGGTCCCGCTGGAGCTGAAGACGGAGATCTGGGAAGCCGACCTGGCGCTGCTGCGCGAGAAGGCGCCGGAGCTGCCATTCCTCGACGACCTCGAGTCCGAGCTCACTCGCCTTCGGGCTTGCCTAGAGGCTCCTGCCCCGCCGAAAGCTTGAGCCGGCGCTGCAGCGGCAGGCCGAACCAGAAGAAGCCGAAGACGAGGATGGTGGCGGCCACCATCAGGACCGTCGCAATCCCGCCGAAGAGGAAGTCGGTGATCAGCATGATCGCCCCGGTCATCGCCAGCGCCAGGAAGAAGAGGCCGACGATCGAGAACCGGTTCGCGTAGTAGACGAGCCGGCGCTTCTGCTGGTAGCGGAAGGTGATGCGGTGGTAGGCGGTCGGCGAGATCAGCATCACCGCCGAGATCGCGGTGCAGATCAGGGTCCCGAAGTAAGCACCCTTCTGGAAGGGGGTGATCTTTTCGAAGTTCTGCTGAAACGGGACCGCGAGCAGGAAGGCGAAGAGGACCTGTACCCCAGGCAGGGCGACCCGCAGCTCCTGCAGGAGCTCGGCCAGGTTGCGGTCGAGGCGTTCCTCCTCGGTCTCGTCGCGACCCGAGTCGCGGCCGCGCTGATCCTTCTCCCCGGAGTTCCCGTTCTCCATTGCAGGACCATATGCAAATCGAGACGGCGATCGTCCTCTTCAACCGGGACCTCCGGGTCCACGACCATCCGGCGCTTGCGGCGGCTGCGCGGGCCGAGCGCACGGTGCCGCTCTTCGTCCTCGACGAGCGGCTGCTGGGGTCGCGATTCGCGGCGCCGAACCGGGTCGCCTTCATGCTGGAGGCGCTGCGGGACCTCGACGAGGCGCTGCGCCGAGCCGGCGGGCGGCTCTTCGTCCGGCGCGGCGACCCGGTGCGGGAGGCGATCGGAGTGGCGGGGGAATGCGGGGCGAGCGCGATTCACGTCAGCGCCGACTGGAGCGCCTACGCGCGGGCGCGGGAGGAGCGGCTGGCACGGGCCTGCAAGGAGGAGCGGATCGAGTTCACGGCGCACCCCGGGGTCACGGTGGTGCCGCCCGCAGCGGCGAGGCCGACCGGCGGCGATCACTTCAAGGTCTTCTCCCCCTACCACCGGGCCTGGAGCCAGCTCCCCTGGCGAGAAGCGGCGGGCCCGCCGCGCGGGCTCTCGGTGCCCGGCAAGCTGAAGGGCGGCAGGCTGCCCTCGCTCGACTCGCTGGCCGGCGGGCGCCCGTCGCCGGGGCGCCTCCCTGGCGGCGAGGAGGAGGGCCGGAAGCGGATGCGCGCCTGGCTCCGCGACGGCCTCGGCGCCTACGAGGACCGCCACGACGACCTCCCCGGCGACGGCACCTCCCGCCTCAGCGCCTACATCCGCTGGGGCTGCGTCTCGCCGCTGGAGCTGGCCCGGGAGGCGAGCGAGCGGCGCGGCGGCGCGGCCTTCGTGCGGCAGCTCTGCTGGCGGGACTTCCACCACCAGGTTCTGGCGGCGACGCCTTCCCTCCCCCGCCGCGACTACCGGCCGCGGCGCGACCGCTGGTCGAAGTCGCAGCGGGCCTTCGAGGCCTGGCGGGAGGGCCGCACCGGCTACCCGCTGGTCGACGCGGCGATGCGGCAGCTGGCCGAGGAGGGCTTCATGCACAACCGGGCGCGGATGACCGTCGCCTCCTTCCTCTGCAAGGACCTCTATATCGACTGGCGCCCCGGCGCCTGGCACTTCTGGGACCTGCTGACCGACGGCGAGGTCGCCAACAACGCCGGCAACTGGCAGTGGGTGGCGGGAACCGGCAACGACACCCGCCCCAACCGCGTCCTCAACCCCGTCCGCCAGGCCAAGCGCTTCGATCCCGAAGGCCACTACGTGCGCCGCTACCTGCCCGAGCTGGAGCCGGTCCGCGGCAAGGCGATCTTCGAACCGTGGCGGATGGAAGGCTTCGAGCGGCTGGACTACCCACCGCCGCTGGTCGACCACGACGAGGCCGCGGCGGCGTTCAAGGCGCATCGGGGCGGCTGAGTCGGCATAGGATCGGGAGATGGGACGACTGGCGGTCATCCTCGGCAGCAACGCCCTCGGCCCGGGCGGGGAGGAGATCGCGGCGGCGGCGGCCGACCAGGGGGCGGCGATCGTCCAGCGCCACAGCGGCGACGGGACCTTCGTCCTCCCGCACGCGATCGACCACGCGGCGACGCTGCGGCCGCTGGCCGAGCAGGGATGCGACCGGGTGCTGGCGATCGGCTCCGTCGGGTCGTTGCGGCCCGACGAGCTCAACGTCGGCAGCCTCGTCTGCCCCGACGACTTCATCGCCCTCAACCTCGGCGACTCGATCTTCGGCGACGCTCGCGCCCACTCGGCCCCCGGTTTCGGCCGCCGCTGGCGCGAGGAAGTGATCGCGGCCTGGAGCGAGGGCGGGCAGGCGCCGCGCGACGGCGGCGTCTACTGGCAGGCGCGGGGACCGCGCTTCGAGACGCCGGCCGAGATCCGGCTGATGGCGGCGCACGCGCACGTGGTCGGGATGACGATCGCGTCGGAGTGCGTCGTCGCCGGCGAGCTCGGCCTCGACTACGCCGCCCTCTGCGTCGTCGACAACCTCGCCAACGGCCTCGGCGAGAAGGAGATCAGCATCGAGGAGCTGGAAGCCGACCGCCTGATCAACGCCGAGCGCCTGCGCGAGGGCCTGGCGGCGGTGCTGCCGCGGCTGGGGGCGGTGGGGCGGTGACCCTGACCGTCGAAAACGCCCTCCTGGACGGCAAGCGGGTCGGAGTTCGCTGCGAGGGCGCGAAGATCGCGGCGCTCGGCCCCGCGGTTGCGCCGCAGCCCGGCGACGAGAGGCTCGACGCCGGCGGCGCCCACCTGCTGCAGCCCCTGGTCAACGGCCACACCCACGCGGCGATGACCCTCTTCCGCGGCTCCGGCGGCGACCTGCCGCTGATGCCGTGGCTGGAAGAGAAGATCTGGCCGGTCGAGGCGAAGCTCGCCGAGGAGGACGTCTACTGGGGCGCCCGCCTCGCCTGCGCCGAGATGCTGCGCACCGGCACCACCCGCCTCTGGGACATGTACTGGCAGCCGGCGGCGACGGCGCGGGCGGTCACCGACTCCGGGCTGCGGGCGACGATCGGGGCGCCCCTGTTCGACCTCCACGGCAGCCCCGCCGAGCTGCGCGAGATGGCCCACCGCGGCTTGGAGGCGCTCGCCGCTTGCGGCCCGAGGATCTCCCCCGCCCTCGCCCCGCACGCGATCTACACCGTCAGCGAGGAGTCGCTGCGCTGGATCGGCGAACTCAGCGCCGAGCGCGACCTGCCGGTCCAGATCCACCTCTCCGAGACCGAGAAAGAGGTCCAGGACTGCCTCGCCGAGCACGGCGAGCGCCCCGCCTTCTACCTCGACCGGGTGGGCCTGCTGAACGAGCGCGCCGTCCTCGCCCACGGGGTCTGGCTCGACCCCGACGAGCTGGGGCTGATCGCCGAGCGCGGCGCCACCGTCGTCACCAACCCGGTCGCGAACATGAAGCTCGCGGTCGGCGGCGTCTTCCCCCACCCGGCGGCCCGCGCCGCCGGGGTCGCGGTCGGCCTCGGCACCGACGGCGCCGGCTCCAACGACTCGCTCGACCTGCTCGCCGACCTGAAGACCTTCGCCCTCGTCCAGAAGCACGCCGCCGCCGACCCGACCGCGATGGACGCCGCCGAGGCCTGGGCGGTCGCCACCGGCACCCGCGCGCCCCGGCTCGGGGCCACCCCGCTCGAGCCCGGCGCCCCGGCAGACTTCGTCCTCATGCGTGCGAACTCGCCCGAACTGGGTATCGGCGAGCTGATGGCCGACCTCGTCTACGCCGCCTCGGGCGCCGCCGTCACCGAGGTCGTCGTCGCCGGCGAGGTGCTGCTGCGCGGCGGCGAGGTCGCGGAGCTGGAGGAGATCGTCGCCCGCGCCGCCGAGCGTGCCCGGGGGCTGGGCCTGTGAGCGAGCAGACGGCATCCTCGGTCCGCTATGAGGAGGCGACGAAACGCTACCCCGGCGCCTCCTCGCCGGCGGTCGACAAGCTCACCCTGGAGGTCCCGGCGGGCGAGATCTGCGTTCTCGTCGGCCCCTCCGGCTGCGGCAAGACGACGGCGATGCGGATGGTCAACCGCACGGTGGAGATCAGCGAGGGGGACGTCCTCGTCGGCGAGGACTCCGTCCGCGACCGCGAGCCGGCCCAGCTGCGGCGGGAGATCGGCTACGTGATCCAGCAGATCGGCCTCTTCCCCCACCGCACGATCAGCGAGAACATCGGCGCCGTGCCCCAGCTGCTGGGCTGGAAGAAGGACCGGATCCGCCAGCGCTCCAGTGAGCTGCTGGAGCTGATCGGCCTCGACCCCGAGCTCGGCGACCGCTACCCCGCCCAGCTCTCCGGCGGCCAGCAGCAGCGCGTCGGCGTCGCCCGGGCGCTGGCGGCGGACCCGCTGGTGATGCTGATGGACGAGCCCTTCGGCGCGATCGACCCGATCAACCGCGAGCGCCTGCAGAACGAGTTCCTGCGCCTGCAGGCCGAGATCCGCAAGACCGTCCTCTTCGTCACCCACGACATCGACGAGGCGATCAAGATGGGCGACCGGGTCGCGGTCATGCGCGAGGGTGGGCGGATCGAGCAGTACGCCACCCCGGCGGAGCTGCTGATGGCGCCGGCCAACGAGTTCGTCGAGGACTTCGTCGGCGCCGACCGGGCGCTGAAGCGGCTGGCGCTGATGCGGGTCCGCGACATCCACCTCTGGGAGGCGCCGCTGGCGCACGTCGGCCAGGCGACCGCCGAGGTGCGGGCGAAGCTCGACAGCCCCGACGTCGAAGTGCCGTTCCCGCTGCTGGTCGACGGCGAGCGGCGGCCGCTCGGCTGGCTCAGCGAGCGCGACCTCGGGGCCGCCGTCGTCCCCGGCCGGCCGGACTCGCCGCTGGGCCCGGTGCTCGAGCTCGACGCCGTCATGCGCGACGCCCTCGCCGACCTGCTCCAGCACGAGACCCAGTACGCGCCGGTGGTCGACCATGCCGGCCGCATCGCCGGCGTCCTCTCGGTCGAGATCATCTCCGAGTTCCTCGGCTCGCCCGAGGCGAAGAGCGACGAGCACCCGGCGGTGGAGCGTCCGCATGGGTAACCCGCTGGTCATCGCGGCAGTGGGTGAAGTCGGCGAAGGCTTCATCAAAGAACGCGACGTCGGCGACCTCTGCCAGGCGCAGACCCAGCATGTCTTCTGCTTCGACTGGGCGAGGGAAAACATCGACCGCTTCGAGACCCCCACCGTCCAGCATCTCCAGATCGTCATCCCTGCGCTCGCGATCGGCTTCGTCGTCGCCTTCGCCCTCGCGCTGCTCGCCCACCGGACCCGCTGGCTGCAGCCGCCGCTGCTTGCCGCCACCGGCATCCTCTACACGATCCCCAGCATCGCCTTCTTCTTCCTGCTGCTGCCGCTGACGGGCCTCGGCCGCGACACGGCGATCATCGTCCTCTCCGCCTACACCCTGCAGATCATCTACCGCAACACGATCCTCGGCCTCAACAACGTCCCGGCCGCGGTCAAAGACGCCGCCCGCGGCATGGGCTTGACCCAGCGCCAGATCCTCTGGAAGGTCGAGTTGCCGCTGGCGATCCCGGAGATCATCGCCGGCCTCCGGGTCGCGGTCGTCAGCACGATCGCGATCGCCACCCTCGCCGTCCTGATCAGCGCCGGCGGGCTGGGGACCCAGATGTACGGATCCAACCTCACCTTCCCGACCAGCATCATCATCGCCGGCGCGATCGTGATGCTGATGGCGCTCGCCTTCGACGCGGGCCTGCTTCTCGTGCAGCGGCTCACCACCCCATGGCGAAGGGCGGCGCGGGCATGATCGGCCAGCTTCCCCTCGCTTCCTTCACGGGCGCGATCGAATTCATCTTCAGCCCGCAGGAATCGAACGTCACCGGCGGCAAGAAGGTCGGCGGGTTCGACAAATCGATGGAACTGCTGATCAAGCACCTCGAGGTGACGGCGCTTGCCTTGGCAATCGCCCTCGTCATCGCCCTGCCGCTCGGTCTATACCTCGGTCATCGCGGCAAAGGCGAGCAGCTCGCCGTCGGGCTCGGCAACGCCGGCCGGGCGATTCCCGAGCTGGCGGTGATCGCCCTGGTCGCGGTGCTGATCGGCGTCGGCCTCCCAAACGTCGCGCCGGTCCTGGCGATCCTCGGGATCCCGCCGATCCTCAACAACTCCTACGTCGGCGTCAGCCAGGTGGACCGCGCCACCGTCGACGCCGCCCGGGGCATCGGGATGAGCGAGACCGCGATCATCCGCAAGGTCGAGCTGCCGATCGCGATACCGACGGTCATGGGCGGCATTCGCAGCGCCGCGATCGCCATCCTCGCCACCGCCACGATCGCGCCGCTGGCCGGTGTCGAATCGCTTGGTGACTTCATCATCAACCGCAACGTCTACGGCGAAAACGGGCTGCTGGCCGGCGCGATTCTCGTCGCCCTCCTCGCCCTCACGATCGAGGGCTCGCTGGCCCTCCTGCAGCGGCGCCTGACTTCCGACGGGCTGAAGGTAAAGACTGCGTGACACAGACTCACCCATCCACCCCAATTAGGAGGCAATAAGTGAGGACCGACCAGACGAGAATGCGGGTGCTGCTTGCGGCACTGGCGGCGCTCGCGCTGACCCTGGGTGTCGCCGCCTGCGGCAGCAGCGACGACAGCACCACTTCCGGATCCACCGAAGGCGGCGAAGCCGGGGCGATCCAGTCCAACCCCGAGAACGGCAAAGTCAGCCTGACGATCGGCTCGAAGAACTTCCCCGAACAGGAAATCCTCGGGGAAATCTACGCGCAGGCCCTTACCGCGGCGGGCTACAAGGTGAAGAGCGCGCTCAACCTCGGCTCCGAAACGGTCGCCCTGAAAGCGGTCAAGAGCGGGCAGGTCTCCGGCTACCCCGAGTACGCCAGCACGGCCCTCACCTCGTTCTTCGGCCTCGAACCCGAAGAAGTTCCCTCCGACGCGACCGAAGCGTGGGAAAAAGCGAACGAAGAATTCGAAAAGGAAAGCCTGCAGGCGTTCGAACCGACTCCGTTCGCCAGTGCCAATGCGGTCGGCACGACCAAGGAGACGGCCGAAAAATACGGGCTGAAGACCGTCTCCGACCTCGAAGGCGTCTCCGAAGAACTGTCCCTCTACGGGTCGCCCGAGTGCCGCCAGCGGATCGACTGCCTGGCCGGGCTGGAAAAACTGTACGGGCTGAAGTTCAAGTCGTTCACGCCGGTCGACATCGGCCTCCGCTACACGGTGCTGGAAAAGGGTCAGGCGGATCTCTCGATCCTCTTCACCACCGACCCGCAGC
>Ga0307314_10000113_pt1 | contig 17370 bp, 16 predicted proteins | sample ER_DNA_204_FD_194493 | JGI IMG/M metagenome (GOLD analysis project Ga0307314, IMG submission 194493) | Bulk soil microbial communities from the East River watershed near Crested Butte, Colorado, United States - ER_DNA_204 | ecosystem: Environmental > Terrestrial > Soil > Floodplain | place...
GAGCGTGACTACATAAGAGCTACTCGCGAGCGCGTCGTCGTCTTCGACGGCGGCATGGGGGCGACGCTGGAGATGTTCGACCTCACGCAGGAGGACTACGGCGGGCTCGAGGGGAAGTGCCACGAGGCGCTGGTGCTGAACCGGCCCGACGTGATCGAGGGCGTCCACAGCTCGATGCTGGAGGCCGGAGCCGAGGTGGTCGAGACCGACAGCTTCCAGGGCTCGCGGCTGAAGCTCGAGGAGTGGGGGCTCGCCGAGCACACGCTGGAGATCAACACGAAGGCGGCGGAAATCGCCCGCAAGGCGGCCGGTGAGGAGCGCTTCGTCGCCGGCTCGATCGGGCCGACCGGGTTCCTCCCCGCCTCCACCGATCCCACCCTCGGCGACATCTCCTTCGGCCGCCTGGTCGAGGTCTTCGCCGAGCAGGCCGAGGGACTGGTCGCCGGCGGCGCCGACCTGATCATGATCGAGACCGCGCAGGACATCCTCGAGGTCAAGGCGGCGATCTTCGGCGCCCGCGAGGCGTTCGCGAAGACGGGCCGGACGCTGCCGATCCAGTGCAGCGTCTCGCTGCTGCCGAACGGTGGCAAGATGCTGCTCGGGACCGACGTCCAGTCGGTGCTGACGACGCTGACCGCACTCGAGGTGGACGTGATCGGCCTCAACTGCTCCACCGGTCCCGAGGACATGCGCGACGCGATCCGCTTCCTCGGCGAGACCTGCACGGTCCCGGTCCACTGCATCCCCAACGCCGGGCTGCCGCTGCAGGGCCCCGACGGCGAGACGATCTTCCCGGAAAAGCCCGAGCCCCTGGCGGCGACGCTGGGCGAGTTCGTCGAGCGCTACGGCGTCGGCATCGTCGGCGGCTGCTGCGGAACGACTCCCGAGCACATCGCCGCGATCCGCGAGCGGGTCGGCGGCAAGGTCCCGGGCGAGCGGCCGGCGCCGGGGCCGATCGAGGTCTCCTCGATGATGACCTCGACCCCGCTGGTGCAGGAGCCGCGCCCGACCCTGGTCGGCGAGCGGGTCAACTCGCAGGGCTCGAAAAAAGCCAAGGAACTGCTGCTCGCCGACGACTACGACGGCCTCGTCCAGGTCGCCGAAGACCAGGTCGAAGGCGGCGCCCACCTGCTCGACACCTGCGTCGCCCTGACCGAGCGCCAGGACGAGGACGAGCAGATGAGCGCCGTCGTCAAGCGGATCTCACTGACCCAGCCGGCCCCGATCCAGGTCGACTCGACCGAGCCCGAGGTGATCAAGGCCGCCCTGGAGACGATCCCGGGCCGGGCGATCGTCAACTCGATCAACCTCGAGGCCGGCCGCGACAAGGCCGACGTCGTGATCCCGCTGGCGAAGGCCCACGGGGCGGCGCTGATCGCGCTGACGATCGACGAGGTCGGGATGGCGAAGACGGCCGACCGCAAGGTCGAGATCGCCGAACGGATCCGCGACATCGCCTGCGGCGAGCACGGCCTCGACCCCGAGGCGCTGATCTTCGACCTGCTCACCTTCACCCTCACCACCGGCGACGAGGAGTGGCGGCCCTCGGCGGTGGAGACGATCGAGGGCATCCGCCGGGTCAAGGCGGAGATCCCCGGGGTCAAGACCTCGCTCGGCGTCTCCAACGTCTCCTTCGGCGTCTCGCCGCGGCCGCGCGCCGTCCTCAACTCGGTCTTCCTCCACCACTGCGTCGAGGCCGGGCTCGACCTGGCGATGGTCAACCCCAACCACATCACCCCCTACGGCGAGATCCCGGAGGGGGAGCGGGAGCTGACCGACGACCTCGTCTTCAACCGCCGCGAGGACGCGCTCGAGCGCTTCATCTCCTACTTCGAGTCCAAGGGCGAGGAGGCCGAAGCCGAGACTGCGGATCCCACCGAGGGCATGGAGCCCGAGGAGGCCCTGCACTGGCACATCCTCCGCCGCAAGAAGGACGGGGTCGAGGACCAGATCGAGCGCTCGGTCGAGAAGATCGGCGCCGTCCCCACCCTGAACGAGGTGCTGCTCCCCGCGATGAAGGAGGTCGGCGACAAATTCGGCGCCGGCGAACTGATCCTGCCCTTCGTCCTGCAGTCGGCGGAAGTGATGAAGCGGGCGGTGGCCCAACTGGAGAACCACCTCGACCGGATCGAGGGCCACACGAAGGGCAAGGTCGTGATCGCGACCGTCTTCGGAGACGTCCACGACATCGGCAAGTCCCTCGTCAACACGATCCTCACCAACAACGGCTACACCGTGATCGACCTCGGCAAGCAGGTCCCGGTCGACGCGATCATCGAGGCGGCGGTGGAGAACGAGGCCGACGCGATCGGCCTCTCGGCCCTGCTCGTCTCGACCTCGAAGCAGATGCCGACCTGCATCGCCGAGCTGCACCAGCGCGGCCTCGACTTCCCCGTGCTGATCGGCGGCGCCGCGATCAACCGCGACTTCGGCCGCCGCACCCTCTACCCCAAGGGCAAAGAGTCCGACGAGGTCTACGAGCCCGGCGTCTTCTACTGCAAGGACGCCTTCCAGGGCCTCGACACGATGGACGCGCTGGTCGACAGCGACGCCCGCGCCTCCCTGGTCGAGCGGATCAGGGCCGAGGCCAAGCAGCTGCGCGAGAAGCCGGTCGTGATCGACGACGCGCCGCCGACCACCGACGACAGCGTCCGCTCCGGCACCCGCACCGACACGCCGATCCCGCAGCCGCCGCACTGGGGCGTGCGCGAGGTTCCGATCGACCTCGAGGACGTCTACCCCTACCTCGACCGCCACGTGCTCTTCAAGCTGCACTGGGGCGGCCGCGGGGTCAAGGGCGAGGCCTGGCGGCAGCTGGTCGAGGGGAACGACGAGGACGAAGGCTTCGCGGCGCGGCTGGAGCGGATGTGGCGCGAGCAGGACTACCTGCACCCGCGGGCGCGCCTCGGCTACTTCCCCTGCAACGCCGACGGCAACGAGCTGGTCGTCTTCGACCCCGAGGACCCCGAGCGCGAGCTCGAGCGGCTCGTCTTCCCGCGCCAGCCGCGCCACGACCGCATCTGCCTCGCCGACTTCTACCGTCCGATCGAGTCGGGCGAACGCGACGTCGTCGCCCTGCAGGGGGTGACGGTCGGCCCTGAGGTGACCGAGCTGATCGAAAAGCTCGAGGCCGATGGCGAGTTCGCCGAGCAGCTCTACGTCCACGGGCTCGGCGTCCAGTCCGCGGAGGGCCTGGCCGAGTGGCTGCACGCCGAGATCCGCCGCCAGCTCGGAATCGAGCCCGACCAGGGGCGGCGCTACTCCTGGGGCTATCCCGCCTGCCCCGACCAGTCCGAGCACGAGAAGGTCTGGCGCCTGCTCGACCTGGAGAAGATCGGGATGACGCTCTCCGGCGGCTACGCGGTGACGCCGGAGCAGTCGACGGTGGCGATCGTCGCCCACCACCCCCAGGCGGTCTACTTCGGGATGAAGTCAGGTTTCATCCCGGCCGAAAAGGCGCCGGACGAGCTGATCGCCGGCACCGCGCGCGGCGGCGAGCTGCCGCCGGAGTCCGAGCCGGACTCCGGCGAGGAGGGCGAGGACGCCGAAGCGGCCCCCGCCCCCGAGTTCAGCCGCTGAATCGGTGCGGAACTTCCGCGGGGTGCAGCGCCGGGCGCTGCCAGTTGCGGCCTTCGTAGGCCTCCTCGAAGCCGGCCCGCCGCAGGTTGCGGGTGACCGCCGACCATGAGGCCAGGTCGCATTCGCCGACCTCGACGAACACGGTGTGGCAGCCTGCCCGATGGGCATCGACCAGCCGCCTGTGCAGCAGCGCCGCGTTGCAGCCGTGCCCACGGGCGTGGGCGAGCGTCTGCCCGGCCCCGAGCTGGGCCACCCCACCGACGATCAGCATCGATCCGGTGGCGACGGGAACCTCGTCGGGGCCCAGCGCGGCGGTGTAGCAGTGCCACCCCTCGCGCTGCGGCAGCGAGAAGAACAGCGTGCCCGCGACCAGCGGCATCTCCAGCGCTTCCGCCGCGATCGTGCTCAGGCCTTCGCCTTCTGCTTCGTCCTGGCCCAGCCTGTAGATCGTGATCTCAGGATCGACCTCGAACTCGGGCGGCGAGCCGTCGCGGACCATTTTCACCCAGCCCGCTCCGCGCTCATATCCCCTCTCTCCCAGCCAGCCTTCTGCGTCCGGCGCCCCGGGCCGCCCCGCCGCCACCGGAATCCGGTAGTCGACTTCGCGCGCCCGCATCCATTCGATCGCCGCGGCCAGATGGCCGTCCTCGACCGCGCCGGGCTCCGCCGCACCCTGAATCTGCTGCAGCAGATGGATCTCGGGCAGGTCGCCGAAGGCGGTCGCCTGCACCGGACCGAACCTCTGAACTTCGACCCCCGATTCGGAGATCGCTTCCGGAACTACCGAGTCCCACATATCGCGCCGGAAGCGCTGCGCGACTCTCTCCAACACTGCCGAGTCGTATCTCACGGCTCCCATTCCCCCAGTTCGCGTGAGTTGTTGGCCGATTGCTCGACTCTATGCATATTACTGGGGACCCGTCAAGGAACCTTGCCAATCCAGCTATGGCTTTAACAAGCGAGAAGGGGGGCCTGGCGCCGGTGGATGGGAAGCGCCGGCCACGCGCCTTCTCGTGTCAGCAATGCCGGCCTGGGAATGGTGGCGGCACGCTTACTCGGGCATACTAAATCAATACAGCAGAGTTTTTTAATGCTTTAGCCAGCTTGACATCCTAAGCTCGAGGCTGGCTGGGGCGAGCCCGCGGTTTCGGGTCGAGCCGGACCGGCGCGGCGGAAACAGCTTGTACTCTCAAGTCGCTCCAGGTCAGGCCCTCGCGGACCAGCGCCGGCAGGCCGAGGGCGACCGCGGTGGCGATCTCGACCCCCTGCAGGATCACCCCGTAGGCGAGGGCGTCGGCGGTGCTGATGTTGAAGCCGGTGTGGAGGACGCTGATCACCGCCAACTGGAAGACGCCGATGTTCGACGGCGTCGCCGGCACCACCGCGGTGACGTTGACGGCGAAGAGGACGGCCGCGGCGGCGCCGATTCCCGCCTGCCCGTCGAGGTTGAGCGCGTAGAGCAGCGCCCAGCAGGCGGCGAGCTGGATTGCCCATGCCGACAGCTGCGCCGCCGATGCGGCGATCCCGTGGCGCGGATCGCGGAAGACCGCGAGCCCCGCCCGGACCTGGATCAGCGCCCGGTGGACGTTGGCACCGACCCTGGCCAGGCGGCCGTTGCCGTTGCGGCGCATCAGCAGCGGCGCCACCAGGACGATGATCAGGACCAGCAGCGGCACCAGGCTGAAGACGAAGATCTGCTTGGTCCCGGAGTGGAAGAGCGGGGTCGTCGAGACGATGATCACCCCCAGCAGCACCAGGGCGACCAGGTTCAGCATCGTCTGCGAGACCAGCGTCCCCAGCAGGACCGGGAAGGTTTCCCGCATCCGCCCGCTGCGGCGCGCCAGGGTCATCGCGCGGGCCGGCTCCCCCAGGCGGGCGGGAAGCGTCGCTGACATCAGCACCCCGATCATCGTCGCCGAGGTGACGTCGCGGCGGCGGATCGGGCGGTTGGGCAGGGCGGCGCGCGCGATCCAGTACCAGGAGGCGGCGCGGAAGAACATCGAGCCCGCCATCAGCGCGCAGGCGATCAGGACCCAGGTCAGGTTGGAGCGGACGATGCTCTCGACGACGTTGTCGATCCCGATCCTCCGGGCCGCGAGATAGGTGAGCCCGACACCCATCACCCCGGCCCCGGCGAGGCCGGCCCGGCGGGCGACGGCGCGCCCCCTGTTGCCGGCCCGGGCGGGCGCGGGGTCGAGCGAGGGCAACCGCTCCGCCGGCCGGCGGGGGCCGCCGTCGGCCGGGCGCAGGCCGGCCCAGTGGGCGAACTTCTCGCTGGCCAGAGCGGGCTTCGGCACCTCGATCGCGCGCTCGTAGACCGCCGTCACCTGGTCCGCCACCCGCGGCCAGGCGTAGCGCTGCGCGCTGAGGCGGGCCGCCTCCCCCATCGCCTGCAGCCGCTCGGGCTCGAAGTGCACGCGCTGGAGCTCCTCGGCCAGCCGCTGGGGGTCGCCGGGCGGGACGAGGAGGCCGTCCACCCCGTCGGAGACGACGTCGCTGTAGCCGGCTATCGCCGAGGCGATCACCGGCGTTCCCGCCGCGAAGGCCTCGGTCAGGACCATGCCGAAGCTCTCGCCCGAAAGCGAGGGGGCGCAGAGGAGGTCGGCGCGGTGCAGCTCGGCCCAGAGGTCCTCGCGGGAGACGCGACCGCGGATCTCCATGAAGCGGAGCAGGTCGGGGTCGGCGACGTAGCGCAGCACGTCCTCGCGTTCGGCGCCGATCACGGTCAGTCGGCAGGGCACGTGCTCGACCAGCGCGTTGAAGGCGGTGAGGAGGATCGGCAGCCCCTTGCGCTCCTCCGGCCGGCCGACGAAGAGGATCTCGAGGTCGCCGCCGGTCGGCTTCGGCCCGGTCGGGGCGGCGTCGACGTCGACCCCGTTGGGGACGATCGTGTACTCGCCGCCGTACCAGCGGCGGCCGGTCCAGGCGGCGGCTTCGGAGACGGCGATCCGGGCCGAGAGGCGGTTGAACACGCGGCGGGCACCGAGGCCGTTGGCGATGTAGTTGGGCAGCGCCTTGGTCGAGTAGGCGTGGAAGGTGCCGACGATCGGGTCGCGGGCGCCGAGCGTCGCGTTCCAGCCGACCAGCGGCACCATCGGCTCGTGGACGTGGAGGACGTCGAATTCGCCGCTGCGCACCAGCCGCCGTGGGGCCACCACGCCGCCGGCGGGAAACGGGGCGAGGTTGGAGACCGAGCCGTTGGCGCCGAAGCCCATCGTCCGGCCGAGCGGCATCAGGTAGTCGGGCAGCTCCCGCGGTTCCGCCTGCGCCCGGTGCAGGGCGCGGCTGACCCTCCCGGGCGGGTCGACGGGGGCGAGGACACGGACATCGTGGCCTCGCCGCAGGAACTCCTCGGCGAGAGCCTCAACGTGCCGGTTCACGCCCCCCTGGAAGGACCAGGAATATGGCGAGACGAGACCTATGCGCACGGACGATTAAGGGTAGATCATCACCCGGCAGGCCAAGCCGCGCCGAACCTCAGTTCCGGCCGGGTCGAGCCTCGGCCCAGGCAAAGCCGGTGTAGACGAGCAGGTAGGCGGCGCCGACCTCCAGCACCAGCGCCCCGGAGTCGTTGGCGAGGGTTCCGACCACGGTCGCGGCGAGGGCACCGGCGAGGCCGGCGCGCACCGCCGGCACGTCGCGGAGCCAGGCCCGCAGCCGCTCCCGGCGCAGGTAGGCGATCAGCGCCGCCGCCAGCACCAGCGGCAGGAAGGCGAGCAGGACGGGTCGGGCGAAGCTGTGGGCGGAGAGCTGGAGCCGGCGCTGGGCGACGTCGGCGAGGTCGCCCAGCCCACCGGCGTCGAGGACGGAGCGCGTGAGGTGGGCGTTGGCGCCGCTGGCGAGGTCGACGAGGGCGAGCAGGGCGAGGACGAGCAGCGGGGCGGCGACGGCGGCGAGCAGGAGCGGGCGCCTACCCCGACCCGCGACGGTCGCTGCGGCGACGGCGGCGCCGACCGGGAAGACGATCGCGGCGCCGACGTCGGCGCCGAAGCGGCCGGCGGCGAAGACGGCGGCCGCGAGCAGCCCGACGCCGAGGAAGGTGAAGGCGGACGCCCGCCTCGACGCCTTCGCCGCGAAGCCGGCCAGGCCCGCCCCCACTCCTGCCGTCACCAGCACCGCCAGCAGCGCCTCGAGCTCGTTGCCGATGCCGTAGAAGCGGACGCCGAGGCCCGGGTTCGGGCCCAGCAGGGAGAGCGAGGTCAGCGGCGAGCCGGCGACCAGGTCGATCGCGTAGGCGAGAGCGGTAAGGCCCGAGGCGACGGCAAGCGCCCGGTAACCCCGCAGGAGCCCGAGGGTCGCCGCGGCCAGGAGCGGCGCCAGCAGGAGCACCAGCAGCCGTTCGGCCGCCTCGCCGGTTTCGAGCGCCGCGCCGAGGAGGAGGACGAGCGGGAGGTAGACGAGCGCCAGCCCGACCACCCGCGTCGCCGGCCGGGCGAGGCGCCCGCGGCTGAGGAGGGCGACGAGACCCAGCCCCAGCAGCCAGACGACGACGTTGAGGCCGACGACCGGCCCGCGCCGGTGGGAGATCACCGCCATCCGCGCGCCCAGCGATTCGATCGCGGCCGGGTCCACCGTTCCCTCGGCCCGGATCGGCTGACCGGACATCTCGCTGGGAACCGGGACCCCGAAGTGGTCGAGGATCGTCGGGGCGACGTCGGTCGAGAGCACGTAGCCGCCGATCCGGGTGCTGTCGGAGGTGAGGTTGCCGTCGAAGCCGGCGCCGGCGATGCCGATCGGCAGGGGCGCGTCCGTGCTGCCGGTCGGCCGCGCGATCGCGATCACGGTTTCGTCGCGGCCCGGCGCCGGCGGCCGGCTCGACCCGGTCCAGCGGAAGAGCCGGGGCGGAACGCCGCTTTTCCTCAGGGTCGAAGCCAAAAGTCCCGGGACGATGTCCGCGGGAGCGGACTCGGCTCTCTCCTGCACCGCCCGCCACCACCCGGCGCCTTCCCTCCTCCGCTCCGGCAGATCCTGGTCGTAGAGCGAGTCGAAGACGCGGTTTCCCTGGCTGATGTCCAGATAGGTCTGCTCCGGCGGCACGGTGCCGAGGCCGGCGCTCATCAGACCGGGTGAGTACCCCGCCTCGGCGAGTTCGGCGACCGTCGTTCCCGGCGGCAGCAGTACGAGCTGGACGGGAGGGGCCTCCTTCGCCAGGGCTGCCGGAGCCAGAACCAGGAGCTGCACGAGCGCTATCGTCATCGCGATGGCCGACCGCACGTTCGCCAAGTTCTCGTTTTTCAAGATCGATCCAGCCTGGCGTCGTCGGGACCCGGAGCTCCGCGCGGCCGACAAGGGGGAATTCCTCGCCGCCTGCGAGGACTTCGGCATCGACCGCTCTCTGCGCGCCTACTCAACCATAGGAACGCGGGGAGACGTCGACCTGGTCCTGCTCGCCCAGAGCCCGAACCTCGACGACATCCACACCTTCCACGTCGTCCTCGGCCAGAGCGGGCTGGCGAAGTGGACGACCACCCCCCACTCCTTCCTCTCGATGACCAAACGCTCGCCCTACTCGGCCGAGGACGCCCGCCCGGAGATCTGCACCTCAGAGCGCAAGTACCTCTTCCTCTACCCGATGGTCAAGCAGCGGCGCTGGTACGGGCTGGCGCCGGAGGAGCGCGGCCGGATCATGAAAAGCCACATCGAGGTCGGCCGCCGCTATCCCGAGATCACGATCAACACGACCTACTCCTACGGGATCGACGACCAGGAGTTCGTCGTCTGCTTCGAGGGCGACGACCCGGGCGAATTCCTCGACCTCGTCAACGAGCTGCGGCCGACCGAGTCGAGCGAGTACACCGAGCGCGAGACGCCGATCTTCACCTGCGTGGCGATGTCGGTCGGCAAGGCGCTCGACGCCCTCGACGGCACCCCCGGCGCCGTCGGCGCGGGCGCCTCGGCGCTCGGCTGAAGCGCCGAGTTCCGTATCCTGCTCCGTCCCATGAGCAAGATCGGAACCGAAGAGACCCCCCTGCGCGTCGCCATCGTCGGCGCCGGCCCATCCGGCTTCTACGCCGCCGAGCACATCCTCAAGGACGGCGACCTGCACGCCCAGGTCGACCTTTTCGACCGCCTGCCGACGCCGTTCGGGCTGGTCCGCGGCGGCGTCGCCCCCGACCACCCGAAGATCAAGTCGGTGATCCGCGTCTACGAAAAAACCGCGGCCCGCGAGGGCTTCCGCTTCTTCGGCAACGTCAAGATCGGCCACGACGTCGAGGTCGAGGAGCTGGAGCGGCTCTACCACGCGATCGTCTTCACGGTCGGCTGCGAGACCGACCGCCAGCTCGGGATCCCCGGCGAGGACCTGCCCGGCAGCCACGCCGCCACCTCCTTCGTCGGCTGGTACAACGCCCACCCCGACTACGCCGACCGCGAGTTCGACCTCTCCTGCGAGCGCGCCGTCGTGATCGGCAACGGCAACGTGGCGATGGACGTCGCCCGGATGCTGGCCTTGACCGACCACGAGCTGCGCCAGACCGACACCGCCGACCACGCGATCGAGGCGCTGGACCGCAAGCAGATCCGCGAGATCGTCGTCCTCGGCCGCCGCGGTCCCGTCCAGGCGGCCTTCACCAACCCCGAGATCAAAGAGCTCGGCGAGATGGAGGACGCCGACGTCGTCGTCGATCCCTCCGAGGTCGAGCTCGACCCGGCCAGCCAGGCCTACCTCGAGTCCGAGGAGGCCGATAAGACGACCAAAGTCAACGTCGAGACGCTCAAAGAGTTCTCGCAGCGCCAGCCGCAGGGCAAGAAGCAGCGGATCGTCCTCCGCTTCCTCGCCTCCCCGGTCGAGATCAAGGGCGACGGCAAGGTCGAATCGATCGTGATCGGCCGCAACGAGCTGGCCGAGGAGGGCGGCGCACTGCGCGCCAGGGACACCGGCGAGCGCGAAGAGCTCGAGTGCGGCCTCGTCCTGCGCTCGGTCGGCTACACCGGCATCCCGATCGAGGGGGTGCCCTTCGACGAGAAGCGCGGCCTGATCCTCAACGAAGGCGGCCGCATCCTCGACTCCCACGATTCCGGGCACAAGGTCGGCCACTACACCGCCGGCTGGATCAAGCGCGGCCCCTCGGGCGTGATCGGGACCAACAAGAAAGACGCCCTGGAGACCGTCCAGCACCTCTTCGCCGACGTCGAGTCCGGCACCCTGATGAGCCCCGAGAACGCCGACCCCGCCGCGGTCGAGGACCTGCTGGGGCAGAAGGGTATCCGCTACGTCTCCTTCGAGGACTGGCAGGCGATCAACCAGGCCGAGGTCGGCCGCGGCGAGCCGCACGGCCGCCCGCGGGTGAAGTTCGTCCGGGTCGAGGAGATGCTCGAGACCCTCGGCGAGCCCTCCCCCGCCAGCTAGTGCCCGCCGACCTCGCCGAGCTGAAGGGGATGATCGAGGCCGCCCTGCCGGGCGCCGAAGTCGAGGTCATCGACGAAACCGGCACCGGCGACCATCTGCGGGCCACCGTCAGTGCCCCCCAGTTCGACGGCCTCTCCCGGCTCGACCAGCACCGCCTCGTCAAGGCCGCGGTCAAAGAGCGCTTCGACGACGGCACGATCCACGCGCTCTCGGTCAAGACCGGCGTCTCAGGTTGACGAGGCTCCCTCCTCTCTACACTTCTCCCATGGCCGACCCAGAGCTGAAGAGCAAAATCGAAGAACTGATCGCCGCCAACCCGGTCCTGCTGTTCATGAAAGGGACGCCGGACATGCCGCGCTGCGGGTTCTCGATGCGCGTGGTCCAGGTGCTGGACCAGGTCGACGTCGACTACGGCGCGATCGACGTCCTCCCGGCGCTGCAGCCGCTGCGCGAAGTGACGGCGGAGATCGCCGACTGGCAGACCTTCCCCCAGCTCTACGTCAACGGCGAGCTGCTCGGCGGCTGCGACATCATCGAGGAGATGTTCGAGTCCGGCGAGCTGGCCGAGGCCCTCGGCGTCGAGCAGCCTGAGAACGCCCAGGCGCCACAGGCACAGCAGAGCGTGCCGGCGCAGTCGCCGCCGCTGCAGATCGAATAGATCGAGTCCGGCGGGCTAGACGGCAGCGGCCTGCTCGGCCGCATCGTCTTTGACCTGGAAAGAGGATCCGCAGCCGCAGGCCGCAACCACGTTCGGGTTGTTGACCTGGAAGCCGGCGCCCTGGAGGCCTTCCACGTAGTCGACCTCGGAGCCGAAGACGAACTGCATGCTGACCTTGTCGACGATGACGGCGACGCCGTCGACCTCGAAGACGTTGTCGTCCTCCTTGGCCTTGTCGAAGGCGAGCGCGTACTGGAAGCCCGAGCAACCGCCGCCGCGGACAGCGACCCGCAGCGCCTGCTCGGCACCGTCGGGCTGAGACCCGAGCAGCTCGCCGATCTTCTCGGCGGCCTTGTCGGTCAGGGTGATCGCGGCGTCGGGCGTATCCGTCACTTCACAAAGTGTAGCGGGATACGGCGGTCGGTCAGGGTGGTCCCCGCGTCTAGAATCGCCCTGTGAGCTCGCCTGCCGAGACCGCGGTCGTCTGCGACACGACCTGTTACCTGCCGACCGAGCTTCTGGCCGAGCGGGGGATCAAGGAGATCAGCCTCTACGTCGCGGTCGACGGGCAGCAGGAACGGGAGCTGGAGATCTCCGACTTCGACGATTTCTACGAGCGGCTGCGCGCCTCCGAAAGCGGTGCCACCACCTCGCAGCCCTCGATCGGCGACTTCCTCGCGGTCTACGAGCCGCTGCTCGCCGAAGGGCGGGAAGTCGTCTCGATCCACATCTCGGCCGGCATCTCCGGCACCTTCGAGGCGGCCGGCCAGGCTCGCGAGCGGCTGATCGAGGAAGGCAAGGGCGGCGAGCGGCTGCACCTGCTGGACTCCCGCTCCGCTGCCGGCGGGATGGGGCTCTGCACCCTCGGGGCCGCCTCGGCCGCCAGGGCCGGCGCCGACGCGGCCGGGACGATCGCCCGCGCCGAGGAGACCCGGGAGAACCTGAAGATGTGGTTCGCGATCGACACCCTCGAGTACCTGCGGCGCGGCGGCCGCATCGGCGGCGCCCGCGCCTGGATCGGCAGCGCCCTGAAGATCAAGCCGATCCTCACCCTGGAAGAGGAGATCACCCCGATCGAGCGGGTCCGAACCCGCGCCCGCTCGCTCGAGCGGCTGCGCGGTTACATGCGCCAGCGGCACGAGTCCGGCGCCGACGGCTGGGTCGTCCAGTACATCCAGGACAAGGAGACCGCCGACGTCATGGTCGAAGACTGCTACGAGATCTTCGGCTGCGAGCCGGCCTTCGTCTCCGAGGTCGGCCCCGTGCTCGGGGCCCACGTCGGCCCCGGATTGCTCGGCGTCGGCTCGGTCCGCACCGAGCTGATCGCCTAAGCGCGCGCTAGCGGTTCTTGCGGCGACGCAGCATCGCCCGCGCGCCGATGAAGAACCCGACAGCGGCGGCGCCGACGACAAGCTGCTGTTTGTGGTCCTCGACCTGGCGGCGCCAGTCGGTCAGTTCGTTGACGCGGCCGCGCAGGGCGTCGACGGAGGTGCCGAGCTGGCGGCGCTTGAAGTCGATGTCGCGGCGGATCTCGGCCGGCGAGCGGCCCGGGGCACCGGTGGTCACGAGGTCTCCCTTTCCAGCATCTCCTTGGTCAGCTTCGCCTCTTCGATCGCCTGCTCGGGCACCGGCGGCGCCCCCGCTTTCAGCGCTTTCGAGGCGATCCAGCCGGCCAGGGCGGCGAGCAGGAGGAAGATCGCGGCGGTGACGAAGTAGCCGGCCCAGATGTTGCCGCTGAAGAGTTCTTCGCCCAGCACCCAGGCGATCCCGTGGAGGATCATGATCAGCGCCAGGAAGGCGAAGGCGCCGGCGGCGACGCCGATCCCGGCCCCCCGCGCCAGCTTGCTGACTTTCTCGGAGACCTCCGCCTTGGCGAGCTCGATCTCCTCGCGGACCAGCGTCGAGGCGTTCTCGGAGACCTCGACGACGAGGTCGGCGATCGAGCGCTGCTCGGGCGGGGGCGGCGGTCCCGGGGGCGGGATCGGAGGCGGGTTGACGGGTGGCTCCTGCATCGCTGGCTCCTACTCGGGCGGATCCTCGTTGTAGATGCGGCGGTAGATCAGCGAGGCGGCCCGCGCAGCGACGATGCTCGCAAGCGCGCCGGTCCCGGCAAGGATGCCGCTCCAGACGAGACGTTTGACCAGCTCGTTGTCCACTAGCTCAAGTCCTTCCCCATGCGAGTTGAGGAGTAAACCCTATCCGCGCGGCTCGAGGCCGTCGCAGATGGTGGTGACAAGAAGATCCCGCGCCTGGTCGAAGTCGGCGTCCGAGGCCGGGATCGTGCCGAAGATCCAGCCGGAGAGCAGCTGCTCGATCGCCCCGTAGAAGGACATCGAGGCGAACATCGGCGCCACGTCGCCGCGGAAGGCGCCGCTGGCCTGGCCGTCGGCGACGATCTTGGCGATCGACTCGTACGCGCGCTGGATCTGCTCGAGGTGGGTCTTGCCGAAGGAGTTCGCCGCCCGCGTCACCTCGACGATGATCACCTTCATCAGCTCCGGGTCGTGGCGGTAGGAGTCGAAGATGAAGGTCGCCACCGCGCCGAGCTTCTCGCGGGGGCTCACCGCGGTCTTGTCGGCCTCGTCGATCGCCGCCAGCAGCAGCGACCAGCGCTCGACGAAGAGTTCGTTCAGGACCTCGTCCTTGGATTTGAAGTAGTGGTAGACGAGCCCGTAGGCGACGCCGGCCTCGTCGGCGATGTCGGAGACTCGGGTCGCGTGGAAGCCCTGGCGGGCGAAGACGCGGATCGCGGCGTCGAGGATCAGGCGGCGTTTGTCGGCGGGCGGTGCTTGGGCCATCAGCCGCGGTCCTCGGTCAGTTGCGGCCAGGCGTAGGCGCCCGGCTGGCGGTTGGCGAGCGAGGGGAGCTGCTCGCGCACCCGCTCCAGGGCGGCGAAGTCAAGCTCGGCGGCGACGAAGCACTCCTCGTCGGGCGCGGTGGCGAGGACTACGCCCCAGGGGTCGACGATCAGCGAGCGGCCGAAGGAGCTGTAGTGCGGCGGCGCCTGGCCGAACTGGTTCGGGGCGAGGACGAAGAGCTGGTTCTCGATCGCCCGCGCCCGCAGCAGCACTTCCCAGTGGTCGCGGCCGGTGGCGAGGGTGAAGGCCGAGGGGACGGCGATCAGCCGCGCCTCGCGAAGGGCGAGGATGCGGAAGAGCTCCGGGAAGCGGAGGTCGTAACAGACGGTGAGGCCGGCGGTGAGCTCGCCGACCTGGGCGACGACCGGTTCGGCCCCGGGGCGCTCGAACTCCGACTCGCGGTAGGAGACGCCGCCGGCGTCGACGTCGAACATGTGGATCTTGCGGTAGACGGCGATGTCCTCCCCCCGCGGGTCGATCAGGACCGAGGTGTTGGAGGCCTTCTCCCCCTCGCCGCCGCGCTCGGAGATGCTGCCGGCGAGCAGGTGGATGCCGAGATCGCGCGCCCAGCCGCGGGCGGCGCTGAGGCTGGGGCCGTCGAGCGGCTCGGCTCCGGCGACGAGTTCCTCTCCCCCGCCCAGCAGGTTCCACTTCTCCGGCAGGGCGACGAATTCGGCCCCGTCGGCGGCGGCGGCGCGCACCAGCCGCTCGGCCGTGGCCAGGTTCCTGTCCTTGTCCCCGTTGGAATTCAGCTGTACCGCCGCTACGCGCACGCGTGCCCTTCGTTGATTGACCAGTCAATCGACCCAAGTATATGTACGGCTCAGGAGGCTTGACGCCGATCTGCGTCGGTCAGAGATTCAACTGGCGGGCGACGATGCGGTCGAACAGACGCGTGGGGATCAACGGCTTCAGCCGCGCCTGCACTTGGGCGTCCAGTCCGACCAGGTACCGCGTCTTCGGGCGGCTCGATTCCAGCGCATGGGCGATTGCCTTTGCCACCTTCTCCGGCGGGATCCCCCGTTCGGCGGTGTCTTCGATCACCTTCTTGAACTTCTCGAGCGCGGCGCCGTAGAGCAGGTTCGTCTGCGGGGCCTTCGCTTCGATCTCCTCCGCCTTGTCCTGACCGCGTCCCCAGATCGGGGTGTCGATCGAGCCGGGCTCGATGATCGCCACCTCGATCCCCCACGGCCGCAGCTCCTGGCGGAAGACGTCGCCGATCGCCTCGGTCGCGAACTTGGAGGCGTGGTAGGGACCGCCGAAGGGGAAGGCGATGCGGCCGCCGATCGAGGCGAGGAAGACGACACGGCCTTCGGCCTTGCGGATCTGCGGCAGCAGCGCCTGCGTCACCGCCACGTAGGCGACGAGGTTGACCTCGAGCTGGTGGCGCAGATCCTCGAGCGGAACGGTCTCCAGCGGTGCCGGCACGGCGACGCCGGCGTTGTTCACGAGCCCGTCGAGCCCGTCGGGACTCTCGCTCTCGACCTGCGCGGCCGCGGCGGCGATCTGCTCGGGCTCGGTGACGTCGAGGATGACCGGCGCCAGCCGCTCCGACGCCTCCCCCCGCAGGCTCTCCGCGTCCTCGGGCTTGCGGACCCCGGCGAACACCCGCCAGCCGGAGCCGTCGAGCCGCAGCGCGGTGGCGCGCCCGATCCCGGTCGAGGCTCCGGTGACGAGGACGGATCGCATCGAAACGAGGCTACAGGGGGGAGAGTTCGGCGCTCCCGATCCTTGACACAGCAGGGTGGGGCAAGAATCGGACACGCGAAGCAGGCGAGCCTGGGAGCTGGCGGCGAGGCAACACGGCATCGTCACCCGCCGGCAGTTACTGGCGCTGGGCTTTGGGCGGAGGTCGATCGAACATCGACTGGCGCGGGGGCGGCTGTTCCCGGTGAGCCTCGGCGTCTACGCGGTGGGGTGGCCGGCGCTTGACCGGAGGCGGCAGTGGATGGCGGCGGTCCTGGCGGGTGGGGACGGCGCGGCGTTGAGCCATCGCAGCGCGGCGGCGTTGTGGGGGATCGGCGATGAGCACGGTTGGATCGAGATCAGCGTTCGGCGGCGCTGCGAACTGCGGCGCCCCGGGATCCGGTTCCGCGGCCGGCCGAGCCTGGCCCTCAGCGACATCGTGCTCCAGGAAGACATCCCGGTGACCTCGCCGTCGCAGACGCTCGTCGACCTCGCAACCGATCTCGATCCGGTCGCGCTGGAGCGAGCGGTGAACGACGCCGACAAGCGCGACCTGATCGACCCCGAAGCACTGCGAGAAGACCTCACCCGCTTTGGCGGCGAGCCTGGCATCCGTCCCCTGCGTCACCTGCTCGACAAGCTCTTCTTCCGGCTCTCGGACTCAGAGCTCGAGATCTACTTCCGCCGCATCGTCAGGGCGGAGAAGCTCCCGATTCCACTCACCAAACAACGCGTGAACAGGTTCGAGGTCGATTTCTTCTGGCCCGAGCTCGGGCTCGTCGTCGAGACGGACGGGCTCCGATATCACCGCACGCCCTCGGCCCAGCTTCGGGACGCCCGTCGTGACCGGGCACACGTGATGGCGGGGATGACGCCGCTGCGCTTTACGCACTACGAGGTCCGCTACGAACCCAACCGCGTCCGCGCGGAGCTGGTGAAGACGATCGCGATGCTTCAAAAGCGCACCCGAGTTTGACCACAGCCCGCTGGGGCGGAAATCCGATGCGACGCCTTGGCCAGAGCGGCAACGGCGTAACCTTTGTGCCGTCGTGCACGAGACCAGCAAGGACGAGGCCGAGCGCAAGCAGGTGACTGTCCTGTTCGCCGACGTCAGCGGCTCGATGGACCTCGCCGAGCAGGAGGATCCCGAGGAGTGGCGCAAGATCATGCAGCGCTTCTTCTCGATCCTCGCCGACACGGTGACCCGCTTCGAGGGCACCGTCGACAAGTTCACCGGCGAC
>Ga0307314_10000114_pt1 | contig 17313 bp, 17 predicted proteins | sample ER_DNA_204_FD_194493 | JGI IMG/M metagenome (GOLD analysis project Ga0307314, IMG submission 194493) | Bulk soil microbial communities from the East River watershed near Crested Butte, Colorado, United States - ER_DNA_204 | ecosystem: Environmental > Terrestrial > Soil > Floodplain | place...
TTCCCGGTCCCCAGCAAGCTCTGGTCGATCGACGACCTCGGCGGCTGGAAGACCGTCGACAAGGCGCTGTTCGCCAAGGACACCGGCACCATCGCGGTGATCTACGACTCGGCCACGAAGTGACGTCATGGCGCTGACCGCCACCCGCTCCCGGGCCGGGAACCCTGGCCCAGGAGCGCCGGCGCCGTCTGTCGAACGGACGGCCCGAGCGCGCCGGGTTACCGGCACCATCGGCCCGCTGGGCATCGGGGTGTCGGTGCTCTGGGTGAGCGTGATCGTGCTGCTGCCGCTAGCGGCGATGACGTTCACCGCGTTGTCGGGCGGCCTCGGAGACCTGTGGGAGGCGGTCACCGCGCCGGCGGCCCTGGCCGCCCTTCGGGTCACCCTCGGCACGTCCGCCGTCGTCGCCCTGGTCAACGTGGTCATGGGCACGCTGGTCGCGTGGGTCCTGGTTCGCGACGACTTCCGCGGCAAGGGCCTGGTCAACGCCCTCATCGACCTGCCCTTTGCGCTGCCCACCATCGTGGCCAGCATCGTGCTGTTGTCGCTCTACGGGCCCTACAGCCCGATCGGGGTCCAGCTCAACGCGACGACACCGGGGCTGACCGTCGCGCTGGCATTCGTCACGCTGCCGTTCGTCGTCCGGGCGGTCCAGCCGGTCCTTCTCGAGGCCGACCGCGAGGTGGAGGAGGCGGCGGCCTCGCTGGGCGGGAGCAACCTCACCGTGTTCCGGCGCATCGTCCTGCCGACGCTGTTACCGGCCATCCTCAGCGGTGGCGGTCTGGCCTTCGCCCGGGCAATCGGCGAGTACGGCTCGGTCGTTCTCATCGGCGGCAACATCCCGGGCCGGACGCAGGTGGCCTCGCAGTACATCCAGCAACAGATCGAGATCGACCGCCCGGTCAACGCGGCCGCCGTCTCGGTGGCGCTGCTGCTCGTGGCCTTCGTCGTGCTCTTCCTCCTGCGCCTGCTGGCCGGATTCCAGCGGCGGCGCGAGGAGAAGGCGCCATGAGGCTCCGCACCGGCGCCCGCCTGACCGCGCGGACGGTGGCCCTCGCCTACCTCACCGTGCTCGTCATCCTGCCGGTGGCGGTCATCCTCTGGCGCAGCTTCGGAGAGGGGATCGGGGGGTTCCTTGCCTCCGTCACGACCCCGGCCGCCATCTCGGCGTTCAACCTCTCCCTGCTGATCGTCGCGATCGTCGTGCCGCTCAACGTCGTCTTCGGGGTGACCGTCGCGCTGGCGCTGGTGCGCGGCCGGTTCCCCGGGCGCGGCGCGCTGCAGGCGGTGGTCGATCTGCCCTTCGCGGTCTCTCCCATCGTCGTCGGCGTGGCCCTGATCCTGCTGTGGGGCGTCGGCGGCTGGTTCGGCGGGGTCGAGGCGCTGGGGGTCAAGGTCATCTTCGGACTTCCCGGGATGGTCCTTGCCACGATCTTCGTGACCATGCCGTTCGTCGTCCGCGAGGTCGAGCCGGTGCTCCACGAGATCGGCCAGGAGCAGGAGCAGGCCGCGGCGACGCTGGGGGCCTCCAGCTGGCAGGCGTTCTGGCGCGTCACCCTGCCGGCCATCCGGTGGGGACTGACCTATGGCGTCGTCCTCACCGTGGCCCGGTCGCTCGGAGAGTTCGGCGCCGTGATCATGGTGTCCTCCGGCTTCCCGGGGGTGTCCGAGACGCTGACGCTGCTCGTCCACGGCCGGTACCTCGACGACCACAACACCTTCGGCGCCTACTGCGCGGCCACCCTCCTCATGGCCATGGCGGTCGTGGCGCTCGTGCTGATGACCCTGCTCGACCGGAAGAGGTCCACTCGATGATCACGATTGCCCACGCGTCCAAGGCTTTCGGCGACTTCCTGGCGCTCCACGACGTCTCACTCGATATCCCGACCGGCTCCCTGACCGCGCTGCTCGGGCCGAGCGGCTCGGGAAAGTCCACGCTGCTGCGGGCGATCGCCGGACTGGACGACCTCGACGGCGGCACGGTCACCATCGGGGGCGCCGACGTCACGCAGGTCGTGCCGCAGAAGCGCGGCATCGGCTTCGTGTTCCAGCACTACGCGGCGTTCAAGCACATGACGGTGCGCGACAACATCGCCTTCGGCCTCTCGATCCGGCGCCGCCCCAAGGCCGAGATCCGGCGCCGTGTCGACGAGCTGCTGGAAGTGGTCGGGCTCGAGGTGTTCCAGAACCGGTACCCCGCCCAGCTGTCCGGCGGACAGCGGCAGCGGATGGCGCTGGCCCGGGCGCTCGCGGTCGATCCCCAGGTGCTGCTTCTCGACGAGCCGTTCGGCGCCCTCGACGCGAAGGTGCGCGCGGACCTGCGCCGGTGGTTGCGGCGGCTCCACGACGAGGTGCACGTCACGACGGTCCTGGTGACCCACGACCAGGAGGAGGCGCTCGACATCGCCGACCGGATCGCGTTGCTGCACAAGGGACGCATCGAGCAGGTCGGCACCCCGGACGACCTCTACGACCGGCCGGCCAACGAGTTCGTCATGTCGTTCCTCGGTTCCGTGTCGCGCCTCGGTGGCCGCCTGGTCCGGCCGCACGACATCGTCCTCGAGCGCGCCGCCGGGGGGTCCGCCGTGGACGGCGGGATTCGGGCTACGGTCCGGCGGATCGTGCGGCTGGGGTTCGAGGTCAGGGTGGAGCTGCAGGACGACGACGGTGCCGAGTTCACCGCCCAGCTGACCCGCGGTGACGTCGAGGCGCTGGCCCTGCGTGAGGGTGACGCCGTGGTCGCGTCGTCGGCCCGTGGCACGCCGTTCGAGGAGCCCTCGCTCGCGGTGACCGTCGCCTCCTGAGCCGAACCCGTTCCCAACGGACGCACCACGGAGGATCCTGGTCTCGTGACCACAACCGCGACCCGGCCCAGGAGCATCGCCGTCCCCGTCACCGCGTTCGTCGTCGGCGCGGTGGTCGCCGTGCTGGTCGGGGTGTTCGGCAAGATGCACGACCCGACGACCCAGGGCCTGACGAGCCTGTGGTACCGCACGGTCATCGACATGAAGGTCGTCCTGGCCACCGTGATCGGTGTGCTCGCGGTGTGGCAGCTCGTCGCTGGGCTCTGGATCTACGGCCGGCTCGGCCGCCCGGCGCCCTCATGGGTCGGCGGTGTGCATCGGGTCACCGGGGCGATCGCCGTCGTCCTCGCGATCTTCGTCGCGTACAACTGCCTCTGGGCGCTAGGTCTGGAGAGCGGAACGTTGAAGGACGGCGAGCCGGTCGGGACGCGCACCGTCGTCCACGGGGTGCTCGGGTGCGCGGTCATCGGAGCGTTCGTCGTCAAGGCGGCGGCGGTGCGCGCCCGCCGCGCGCCGGGATGGTTCCTGCCGGTGGCCGGCGGGCTGCTGTTCGCCCTCCTGATCGCCGCGGTCCTGACCTCCGCCGGCTGGTACCTCAGCACGAGAGGCTTCCCGAGCCCGGCCTGACCTACCTGGGAGCCGGGACTAGCGCAGGCCTTCCTTCGACGCCACGCTGCCGGTACCAGGGCGCTGAAGCTGATCGAGGACCAGGTCGGCGTCCTCGTAGTGCCCGGCCGTCTCCAGCCCGGAGACCCGGCGCGCGACGGCGTGGGCCTCGTCGCCGGTGAGCGGGTACTCAGGGACTCGCGGTCGCCAGTGCACGAGGATCATCTCGCCGTCGTCATCGAGATGCGCGACGGCGGACCGGACGAACCGTTCGGCCTGCTCGGCCTCGAGGTAGTAGAGGATCTCGCTGACGACGACGAGGTCGAAGGACTCGTCGGGCCAGTCGTCGTTCGCGGCGTCCCACTGCCGGACCTGCACCTGTCCCGCGGCCGAGGGCAGCGTCGCGGTCCTGGTGCGCGGCACTGCCTGACGGCGGCGTCGACCAGGTCGACCGACAGCAGCTGATCGCACCGAAGGGCGAGCGCTTCAGTGAGGACTCCGATGGAGCAGCCGGGTTCGAACGCCGACCGGTAGCGTGGCCGGGACAGCGCCGCGAGGGTCAGGGCATACTTGCGGCGCTCGTACCAGCGCGTGGCGAACTCCCACGGGTCCGGGTTCGCCGCATACATCCCCTCGAAGTACTCGCGTCTCACGGGGAGAGGCCCTCGTGTGTGCCGACCAGCCGGCCGAGGCCAGCCAGGTCGTGTTCGGCGTGGCTCTGCCGCAGGTAGACGAGCAGGTCGGCGACGGCCTCGGTATGCGACGGGTCGGTCGCCAGTGGCGTCGCGCCGAGCGCCCGGCCGACGCGGTCGAGGGTCAGCGTGCCGGCGGCCTCGACGACCGCGCGGAACCGCATCGCCCGCACCTTTGCTGCCTCGAGGTCGTCCGGTCGCGCGTCCACCTCGGCCGCCGCGCCCCGCAGCGACCACCGAGCGGATGCCAGGGCCGCGTCGACCGCTCCGAGGTGTGCGGCGGCGTGGTCGTCCAGGCGGGCACCGGCCGCGCGCAGGGTGTCGGCCACCCGCTCGGCGCCGCCGAGCCAGCAGGCGGCGACCCCGGCGCCGCCGTGCCAGAAGCCCGGCCGCTTGAGGTAGTCCGCCGACGAGCCGACCGGGTGCGCGGGTACGGAACGGAACGTCACCGTCCCCGTCGCGCTGCGGCTCATCCCTGCGGCCTTCCAGCTGGAGAGGTCGATGGAGACGCCGGCGTGGGCGAGGTCGACGGCGAAGAGCGGCCGCTCGTCCCCGACCCTCACGGTGACGAGCGCGTGCGTGCAGAGGCCGGCTCCGGAACACCAGGCCTTGGCACCGTCGAGCACCCACCCGTCCCCGTCGCGCGTGGCCGCCACGACCGGCGTCGGGGGCTCCGCAGCCCAGACGCCCCACCACTGGCCGGGCGCCACCCGGTTACGGGCGACCTCGGCGAGGATGGCGTCCGCGTCCGCGTGCGCCTCGACCAGCCGTCCGACGACGACGTCGTCCCGGGCCACGGCGGCCAGCGCCTCCCAGCGGGCGGCGGTCTCGCCGGAGCCCGGCAGCGGAAGGGGAGGAACTAGCCGGGCGCGGACCATCTCCGTCAGCTCGGTCACGCGGTGAGCCCGCGCTCGAGCCGATCGGCGGACGACTCGGGTCATGGATACCCGGAGGGGCGTGGGCCGAACCGCGCCGCTCAGGAAGTGGACGCTCGAGTCGCCGGACCGCCCGGGGGTTGCCATTCTCGAGGAATGACGACCTTCGGCTATTTCCTGTCGTGCGAGGAGTACTCACCGGACGAGCTGCTCGAGCAGGCCCGCCTGGCGCAAGAGGCAGGCTTCGACGCCCTCTGGATCAGCGACCACTTCCATCCCTGGACCAGCGAGCAGGGCGAGAGTCCCTTCGTATGGTCGATGATCGGCGCGATCTCCCGGGTCTGTGACCTCCCGGTGACGACCGCCGTCACGTGCCCGACCATTCGCATCCACCCGGCGGTCATCGCCCAGGCCGCGGCGACCAGCGCGTTGTTGCTCGGCGACGGGAAGTTCTGTCTCGGTCTGGGCAGCGGCGAGGCCCTGAACGAGCACGTCCTCGGCGACGTCTGGCCGCCCGCCGACACGCGGCTGGACATGCTCGAGGAGGCGGTCGAGGTGATCCGCGCGCTGTGGACCGGTGAGGACGTCACCCACCGCGGCCGGCACTACGCGGTGGAGAACGCTCGCATCTGGTCCCTTCCCGAGACGCTGCCGCGGATCTCGATCTCAGGCTTCGGCCCCAAGGCGACGGACCTGGCAGCCCGCATCGGCGACGCATACACGACGACAACCCCTGACACCGAGCTGCTCGAGCGGTTCCGCCGCCAGGCCAAGGACGGGGCGACCGCCCAGGCGGGCCTCAAGGTCGCGTGGGCGGACACCGAGGACGAAGGATGGGACCACGCCCACCGGATCTGGCCGAACGCCGGACTGCCCGGTGAGCTGTCCCAAGTGCTCCCGACCGTCGAGCACTTCGAGCAGGCCTCCACGCTGGTGACCCGGGACAGCACGAAGGAGTCGGTGACGGCCGGACGTGACCCGGCGAAGCACGCCGAGGCGTTCGCGCCATATGTAGAGGCCGGCTTCGAGGAGATCTACGTCGCCAACATGGGTCCGCACTACGCGGAGATGATCCGCGGCTACGGTCGGGAGGTGCTGCCGCGGCTGCGCGAGGCCGCCTGACGACAAGGAGCAGGCATGGACGGTCAGCCGGACCCTGACGGTGACCAGCGGCACGAGACGGCAACCGAACGGGCCGACCGCAACTGGGACGAGCTGCTGCAGGAGCTGCGCGTCACCCAGACCGGCATCCAGATCCTGTCCGGGTTCCTGCTCACCCTGCCGTTCCAGCAGCGCTTCACGGCGCTCGACGATTCACTGCGGACCGTGTACCTCGTCGCCGTCGTGCTGGCAACGGTGTCGACGGGGCTGGTCGTCGCGCCGGTGGCCTCGCACCGGCTGCTGTTCCGGAAGCACCAAAAGACCGCCTTGGTGGAGACGTCGGACCGACTGGCCAAGCTGGGCCTGGCCTTCGTCGGCGTCACCGTCGTGGTGGTGCTGGCCCTCGTGTTCGGGTTCGTCCTCGGAGACACCGCGGCGTTCGTCGCGGGAGGGGCCGTGCTGGTCGTGTTCGTCGCGCTGTGGCTGGTCGTCCCGATGCTGGTCCTTCGCGGGGCGCGACGCGAGAGCGGACATCGCCGCTGAGCACCGTCAGGAGGCCAACCGCAGCTGCGCGGCGCTGACGACCTCCTCGGTGGTGATGCGCAGGAGTGCGGGGTCGGGCTGCCCGCCGAGCGGGTCGCCGCTTCCGTCTCCGTGCCAGAGGACGGTATGCGGCCCGTCGAGTGGCGGTCCCCACCGCGCCGGCGGCGTGGGGCCGAACAGCAGGACGGACGGACGCCCGTAAGCCGTGGCCAGGTGCGCCACGCCGGTGTCGCCGGACACGACGAGCCGGGCCACCGAGACCAGCGCCGCCAGGTGGAGCAGATCGGTGCGGCCGGCCAGCACCGAGACACCGGGACGGCCGGCCAGCCGGCGGACCCGCGAGGCGAGCGGCTCCTCGGCCCGCGACCCGGTCAGGACGACGCGCGCTCCTGACCCCGCGAGGTGGCGGACCACCGCGGCGAACCGCTCGGGCGGCCAGCGACGCGACGCATACGCCGCGCCGGGGTGCACGACCACCGCCCCGGGCACGGGGGCCCGGACGGGGGGCGTCGGCAGGCGCAGGTTGGCCGGGTCGGCGCTCCAGCCGGCGGACGCCACGAGCCGACACCACCGCTCGACCTCGTGCTCCTCGGGGTCCCAGCTCGGCCCGGACCCAGCTACGCCGTCGACGGCGTACGCCACCAGCCACCACGGGTGCAGCGCCTGGAGAAGGCGGTGGCTCTGCGGTCCGCTGCCGTGGAGGTTCACGGCGACGGCGGGCGGCGGCTCGCTCCATGGCACCGGTTCGAGGCCGGTCGTCGGGATGAGCCGGTCGGCGACGCCGGCGAGGCGGACCAGCCCGGCGAGGGCGGGTGGAGCGGCCAGGGCGATGTGGTGCTCCGGGAGGGCGCGCCGGACCGCCCGGAGCGCGGGGACCGCGGTCAGGAAGTCACCGAGTCCGAGCGCGCGCAGGACCACCGCCTCCGGGGGGCGGGTCAGGGCCAGGACCCCTCGACGGACGGGGTGACGACGAGCTCGCGCACCTCGCACCCGGGCGGCTGGGACAGCGCGAAGACGACGCACTCGGCGACGTCCTCCGGCTGGTTCAGACGGGCGTCGGGTGGCGGCTTGTACTGCTCCGCCCGCCCGTCGAAGAACCCGGTATGCATCCCGCCTGGTACCAGCATCGTGACGCCGACCTGCCCCTGCAGCTCCACGGCGAGCGCACGGGTGAACCCGACGACGCCGAACTTCGACGCGCAGTATGCGGTGGCGTCGCTGAGGGCCCGTAGCCCCAGGGTCGAGGCGACGGTGACGACCGTGCCCCGCCGCTCGAGCAGGTCGGGCAGGGCGGCGCGGACCACGGCGGCGGTGCCGATGAGGTTGACCAGGACGACGCGGTCCCAGTCCTCCCCGGGGATGTCGGCGAGCCGGCCACAGGCGTCGATGCCCGCGCAGGTGACGACCGCGTCGATCCCCCCGACCTGCTGGGACGCATGCCGGACCGCCTCCTCGGCGGCGCGGGCGTCCGACAGGTCGACGACGACGTCGTCCTCCTGCCCGGTGGAGACGCGGTCGAGGGCGACCGGCCGCCCGCCGTGCTTCGCGACGGCCTGGACGACGGCGGCGCCGAGGCCGCGGGCCCCTCCGGTGACGAGAACAGTCCCGAGACTCATGAGCTACCTCCATGGATGGACGGCTGGTGGGTGATGCGCGCGGCGTGGACGAGCTCGCTCGTCGAACGGCCCGGCAGATAGGGGAGGACGACGGCCAGGCCGCCCCATTCCGTGAGGACGGCGGCCTCGGGGAGCTCCGAACCGGCGTAGTCGCCGCCCTTGGCCCAGACGTCGGGCCGGAGCCGGCGCAGCACGGCGTCCGGAGTGTCCTCGTCGAAGACGACCACCGCGTCGACGTCCTCGACGGCCTCGAGCACGCGGCGCCGGTCGGCGGCGGCCACGAGCGGACGGTCCGGTCCCTTGAGCCGCCGGACCGAGTCGTCGGAGTTGAGGCAGACGACGAGCGCGTCGCCGAGGCGGCGGGCAGCCCGCAGCGTGGCCACGTGCCCGGCGTGCAGGAGATCGAAGCAGCCTCCGGTCGCGATGAGGACGCCGCCGCGCGACCGGACCCGCTGGGCGACCTGCTCGGCCGACGACTCGGCGGCCGGGGGAACCGGGTCCGAGTCCAGCGAGGCCGGACCGCCGGCCGCGACGTACCTCGACGCCGCGAGCACCGCGGCCTGGACGGCCTCGGTCGTCACCGCACCGGAGGCGAGGGCAAGGGCCGCGGTCGCGGCGAACCGGTCGCCCGCCCCGCACGGGTCCGCGGCGGGCACGGACGGAGCCGGGAGGGCGACGGGCGCGCCGGTCCCGTAGGACAGCAGCGCTCCCCGCTCACCCATGGTCACGGCCACGGACGCGACCCCCCAGGCCCGCACCAGGGCGTCGGCCTGGCGGCACACGGCGGCGAAACCGTCGGCTGCGGGATCGGCGACGAGGCCCGCCCGGCGAGCCAGCTCGGCGGCCTCTCCGGCGTTGGGGGTGACCAGCCGCGAGCCCCGGACCGGAGCGGTGCCTCGCGGATGCGGGTCCCAGACGACCGCGGCATGACGGCGGGCGGCGTACAGCGCCTCGCCCATCCCGGGAGCCGCCGTCACGCCACGGCCGTAGTCGGACACGAGGATCGCCGATGCGGAGGCGAAGGCGTCGACCGCGGCGTCGGTCACCCGTTCGACGACGGCGGCCCGGTCCCCACTGTCGAGGCGGACCACCGGGCGCGTGCCCGCCCGGATGCGGTGCTTGACCGGCGTGCGACCGCGAGCCGGTAGGCGCACCAAGGTCACCCGCGGCACCCGACTGAGCAGCGTGGCCAGCCGTTGCCCGGCCTCGTCGTCGGCCACCGCGGTGACGAGCACGACGTCCTGCCCCTCCCGCGCGGCCATCACCGCGGCCAGCCCGGCGCCGCCGGGGCGGGCCACCTCCACCGCGTCCTCGACCACGGGCACCGGCGAGTCGGGGGAGAGCCGGGTCGCCACCCCGGTCGTGTCGACGTCGAGGAGGGTGTCACCGACGACCACGAGCGGCCCGCTCATGCCGACCTCTCCGTCTCGGTCAGCGACCGGTCCGCTGCCCGGCTCCCGTCCACACCGAGGGCCCGGTCGAAGGACCCGCAGAGGACGTGCAGCCCGACGAGGTGGAGCTCCTGGACCGTCGCCGTCTGCGGGGCGTCGACGACCAGGGCCTGGTCCGCCAGGGCCGCCAGCGGGTTCGGGCGCGGACCGGTGAACGCCCAGACCTTGAGGCCGAGGGCCGCGCCGCGACGGGCCGCCTCGAGGACGTTCGAGCTGGACCCGCTCGTCGAGAGGAGGACCAGGACGTCACCGGGCCGTCCGTGCGCCTCGACCTGGCGCGCGTACAGCTCCTCGGCGGGGTAGTCGTTGGCGATGGCGGTCAGGCTCGACGTCTCGGCCGTGAGGCAGATGGCGGAGAACGGCGCCCGGTCGTGCCGGTACCGGCCGACGAGCTCGGCGGTGAGGTGTTGAGCCTGGGCGGCGCTGCCGCCGTTGCCGGCCGCCAGAAGGCGGCCGCCTCCGGTGAGGACGTCGGCCAGAGTGATCCCCCAGCCGTCGGCGACCCGCAGCGCGGGACCCAGCCGCTCGACGGCCGACTGCAGCTCGCGCAGGTGGGTGTCCCAGACCGGTCGGGGGTTCCTCATCGGGCCGCCTCCTGCGTCAGGCGCGTCCCGAGGACCGCAGCGTAGACCCGCTCAGTGGCGGCGGCCACACGGGACCACTGGTACTCCTTGACGGCGCGAACGCGCCCGGCCCGTCCGTATGCCGTCCGGCGCGGTGGGTCGGCCAACAGCTCGTCGAGCACCGGCGCGAGCAGGTCGGGACGTCGTGGTGGGACCAGCTCGCCGGTCACGCCGGGGACGACGGTGTCGAGCAGGCCGCCCACCGCCGATCCGACGAGGGGCCGGCCACAGGCCATGGCCTCCACGGGGACGATCCCGAACGGCTCGTACCACGGGACGTCGACGACGACGTCAGCGGCGCGCATGAGGGCGGGGACCTCAGTGCGTGAGACCGCGCCGAGGAACCGCACCCGGTCGAGCACGCCGGCCCGGGAGGCGATCCGGCGCAACCGCGCGATCTCCTCGTCCTCGTCGAGCCGGTCCAGCGGAGGGCCGCCCGCGATGTCGAGGGCCACGCCGGGCAGCGACCCCAGCGCCTCGACGACGTTGCCGACACCCTTCCGCTCGACGACCCGGCCGACGTACAGCAGCCGATCGCCGCCCGTGCCGATGCCGGGCTGCGGTCCGGGACGGAACATCGACGTGTCCACGCCGCACGGGATCACCGTCGCGTGCGAGGCGGGCAGGCCGAGGGCCAGCAGCTCGCTGATCTCGTCCGAGCAGGTGGCGATGACGTGGTCGACCTGGCGGCACAGGCGCCGCTCGAAACCGATGCGCTCCGTGGGGCTTGTGTCCGCCGTGCCCTGGTGACGCCGCTTGACGGTGCCGAGCGCGTGGAACGTCTGGAGGACGGGGACGCCGACCCGCCGCGCCGCCCGGGTGCTGGCGAGCCCGCTCATCCAGAAGTGCGCGTGGACGACGTCGACCGGATCCTCGGTCCAGCGCTGCTCCAGATACCGCGCGAACGCCGGCATGTGCTGCAGCAGGTCGTCCTTGGGGATCTCGCGGGCCGGCCCGGCCGGGACGTGCTCGACGATGTAGCCCGTCGGCGCGGTCATCCGGGCGGGCGCGTCCTCCTCGTCCCGCCGGGTGAACACCGTGACGGCGTGACCGGCGATCGCCAGCTGGCCGGCGAGTGCGTCGACGTGGACGTTCTGCCCGCCGGCGTCGACACCTCCGACGGCGGCCAGCGGGTTGGCGTGTTCGGAGACGAGGGCGATCCTCATCGGGCACCTCCTGCATGGGCGTGGAGCTCGTGGGGTCGGGGGCCGGTTCTCCGGAGCCGGTCGACGGCGTTGGCCACGGTGTCAGGCGCCACTGAGCGGAGGCACGGGTGTCCGGGGACCGGGCACCGGGTCGCCCGGGTGCCGCGGCACGGCGCCTCCTGGTCGCCGAGAAGCACGGTCGGCGTCCGGTACGGCGCCCACCGGACGGCGGGCACGGTCGGAGCGAAGAGCGACACGACAGGGGTATGCGTCGCCGCCGCCAGGTGCGCTGCGCCCGTGTTGGCGGCCACCACAACGCCGGCTCGGGCGACGACCGCGGCGAGCTCCACCAGGCTGGTCCTCCCCGCCAGGTCGATGGCATCCGTGTCTCCGCAGACCTGGCGCACCAGATCGGCCTCGGCGGACGAGCCGGTCACGGCGACAGCCAGTCCCGCGTCCGCCGTGAGGAGCCCGCAGAGGGTGACCCAGTGCTCGACCGGCCAGGCCCGGGCCGGGGCGGAGGTCCCCGGGTGGAGGACGACGTCGAAGGACGGGGCGGTGGCGTCGACCGGGAGCGTCACGGCCAGGCGGCCGCCATCCCCCTCCGGGAGGTCGTACCCGGCCGCCATGGCCAGGGTGAGGGCGCGCTCGGCCTCGTGGACGTCGCCCGGGTCGGGATGGCGCAGGTCGACGAGCGAGCCGGGGTAGTCCTCGCTCACCGCGCCGACCCAGGCCACTCCGGCCAGCCGCAGCAGCAACGCCGTCGGCAGCGCGGACTGGTGGAACGACGTGAGGATCACCGCGCGGTCGACCTCGAGGCTACGCAGCCGGCCGACGAGCTCGTCGACGTCAGCGGCGCGCACCGGTGCCGCGGGCAGCTCGATCCACGGGCAGCGCCACTCGACCACCTCGTCGACCCCCGGCAGCAGCGAGGCCGCGGCCCGGCCGTGCGGGCCGGCGAGGAACGTCACGCGGCGGCTGCCCGCCGCGATCGCCCGAACGGCCGGCCCGGCGAGAAGCACGTCGCCCATCCGGTCCAGCCGGACGACGAGGGTATGCGGCGACGTCACCATCGCCCCGCCAGGATCGCGGTGACCGCGCTGTCGAGGTCTGGGTGGACCTGCGTCGCCGCCGTGACGTCGGCCCGAGCGGTCGACGGTGCGGGGACGAGGATGCCCACACCACCGGCGGCCTCGGCCGCTCGCACGTCGGCGCCGATGTCGCCGACGAGAACGCACCGCGACGGGTCGACACCGAGGTCGCTGCAGGCCTGCCGGACCATCCCCGGGGCGGGCTTGCGGCACCGGCACCCGTCGTCCGGTCCGTGCGGGCACCACTGCACGGTGTCGAAGGGGCCGAGCTGAGCCTCGACCCGGCGGTTGACGGCGGCGACCTGCTCGCCGGTCAGCCGGCCCAGGGCGACCCCGGACTGGTTGGTGATCATTCCGATCCGGACTCCGGCTCGCCGTAGCCGGTCGAGCGCGTCGTCGGCGCCCGCCACCGGACGGACCAGCTCGGGCCGGCCGTTGTACGGCACGTCGTGCACGAGCGTGCCGTCCCGGTCGAAGAGGACCACCTCGGGAGCGCCGCGCCACGCCGTGGCGCCGCGGTGCTGCCAGGCGCCGCGGACGGTGTGCCAGGTCGCCGCCGCGGGGATGGCGGCGCTGGTCAGGAGCATGCGCCGCACCTCGTCGCCGTCCCGGGGGCCGGGTCCTATGCGCGCCAAGGCCAGCTCGGCGGTGCCGGCGGCCCAGCCGAGCGCGGCCAGGGCGGCCGGTCCCCACCGGCGCCGACCGGCGACGGGGAGGGCGAGGACGAGGGCAAGGGCGGCGGCGGCCGTGACGGCGACGTGGCGTGGACGGCGGCCCGGAGCCGCTCCTGCCCGCTCCCGCCAGGCCCGACCGTGCAGGCGGTTCATCAGCATGTCGTCGGCGTTGCCGGCCTGCTGGCGCAGGCTGACCCAGTCGTCGGCCGGGCGCACCGGGTGGCTGACCGACCGCTGCCCCCGCACCAGCCGGCCGCGCTGCGCCGTCACCCGCAGGGCCAGGTCGGCGTCCTCCCGGTAGGCCCGATGGAAGCGCTCGTCGAACCCGCCGACCTGCGCCAGCACGGCCCGCCGGTAGCTCATGTCCGCCGTGATCCAGGGCGCGTCCTCCAGCCCGCGCGTGGAGCGCTCCCAGTCGGTGGGCCGCCGGTCCGTCGGCAGCGGAACCCGCACCCGGCCCTGGGACCCGGACACCCACGGAGGCGCCGCGTCGAGGTCGGCGAGGAGACACGCATACCAGTCGGGGCCCGGTTCGACGTCGTCGTCGAGGAAGCTGACCCATGGCGTCCGGGTCTCGCGCCAGCCGAGGTTCCGGGCGGCAGCCGGACCGCGCCCGCCGGATCGAAGGACGACCACGTCCAGGCCGCCGTCGACGGGCAGCGGTCCGGTGGCCTCCTTTCGGTCGTCCACGACGACGACCGGATGGTCCGGCCGTCGGGTCCCGCGGGCCAGGGCGTCCAGCAGCACGGCAAGGCTCGGCCGGCCCAGGGTCGGCACGACGATGGTCGTGTCCGTCATCCGGCGACCGCCGGCCGGCGCAGGACGAAGGGACCGATGGCCAGCAGGTCCACAGGCGTCGAGCCGAAGCATTCGAGGGCATCCATGGGGCTGTCCACCATCGGCCGGCCCGCGGTGTTGAGGCTGGTGTTGACGACGACCGGAAGGCCGGTCCGCGCCTCGAACCGCTGGAGCATGAGCGCGACGAGCGGCTCGGTGGCGGCGTCTACCGTCTGGACGCGTGCCGTTCCGTCGACGTGCACCACCGCCGGGATCCGGTTTCGCCACGACGGGTCGACGTCGTGGACGAACAGCATGTACGGCGACGGCAGCGGTCCCCTGCCGAAGATCTCCGCCGCGCGCTCCAGCAAAACCATCGGCGCGACCGGCCGGAACTGCTCTCGCCCCTTGACGTCGTTGAGGCGCTCGAGGTTCTCGGCCCGGCCGGGATGGGCCAGCAGGGACCGGTGCCCGAGCGCGCGCGGCCCGAACTCGCTACGACCCTGGAACCAGGCGACGATGCCGTCCCTCGCCAGGGTCTCCGCGACCGCGTCGGCCAGGTCCTCGGGCCGCTCCACCGGCAGATGCGCGCGGCGTAGAGTGCGCTCGATCTCGGCGTCGTCCCAGCCGCGCCCGAGGTCTGCACCGGTCATCGGCGCCACCGGCTCGCCGGCCGCGGCGGCGACGTGCAGGGCGGCGCCCAGGGCGGTCCCGGCGTCCCCGGCCGCCGGCTGGACCCAGACCTGCTCGTAGGGCGTCTCGTCGGAGATCCGCGAGTTGGCCACGCAGTTGAGGGCGACGCCGCCGGCCAGGGCCAGCCGCCGACCGGACGTCTGCTCCTGGAGCCAGCGGGCCAGCGAGAGCAGCGTGTCCTCGAGCCGGTGCTGCACGCTGGCCGCCAGATCCGCGTGGTCCTGCGTCCACTCCTCGTCGGGGACCCGCGGCTTGACCAGGGTCGCCCAGTCCACCGGCTCGGTGCGAAAGCCACCGTCCCCGGTGGCGTAGCAGAGCTCGCGGAGCTCCTCGGCGAAGCGGGGCGTGCCGTACGACGCCAGGGCCATGACCTTGTACTCGTCGCTGCTGCGGAGGAACCCGAGGTGGGCGGTCGCCTCCTCGTAGAACAGCCCGAGCGAATGCGGCAGCTGTTGGCCGGCCAAGGCGTGCAACCGCCCGCCCTCGTACCGCCCGGCCAGGTGGCTGGCCCGTTCGCCCCGGCCGTCGAGGACGAGCACGTCGATGTCGTCGCCGGCCGCCAGCCCGGCGGAGGCGGCGTGGGCGACGTGGTGCGGGACGAACCGGACGATCGCCGGGTCCAGTCCCGGTAAGGCCGTGCCGAGAAAGCCCGGCGCGTGTCGCGCATACCGCTGGCGCAGCTCGTCCCAGGGGTCGTCGAGGCCCATCTCGTCAGCCGGCCGGGCCAGCGAAGGGTCGTAGGAGTAGGCGACAGCATCGAGATCCGACGGCTCCAGACCGGCGGAGGCCAGGCACCACGCCGCGGCCTGTTCGGGCAGCTCCCAGGCGGCGAAGGGCACCGGCCGGTGGCCGTGCTTGCGCCGGCTGAACCGCTCCTCCTCGGCCGCTGCAACGGTCACCCCGTCGACCACGAGAGCCGCCGAGGGATCGTGGAAGAGCGCGTTGATCCCGAGGACTTTCACTGGTGAACCTCCGACTCCGCGTGACAAAAACGTCCCCCCAAGGAGAAGCGCTTCCCCGGTTCTGGGTTCGGTAAACCGCTGCGGCCCGAGAAGCGCTTCTCCGTCGAGGCGTTTCGATCGGCGCTCGTCGGGGCAACCGTGGCTCGTGGACGTCTCCGTCGTCGGTACCGGCTACCTCGGCGCCACGCACGCGGTGTGCTTGGCGTCCTGGGGCCACATGGTCGTCGGAGTGGACGTCGACCCGGAGCGGGTTGCGGGGTTGGCGGCCGGCGAGCCGCCCTTCCGAGAGCCCGGTATCCGGCGGCTGCTGCGGGAGGGGCTGGCCTCGGGCCGGCTGTCGTTCTGCGGCGAGCTGGCGGCCGTCGCCGACGCCGAGGTGCACTTCCTCTGCGTCGGGACGCCTCAGGCGCGGGACGGCAACGCGGCCGACCTCCGGGCTCTTCACGAGGCGGTCGACACGCTGGCGCCGCGCCTGCGCCGCCCGTCGGTCGTGGTCGGGCGGTCCACGGTCCCGGTCGGCACGGCGGCGCGCTTGGGCGGGCTGCTGCGCCGGTCCGCGCCGGCCGGAGAAAGCCTCGGGCTGGCCTGGAACCCGGAGTTCCTCCGGGAGGGGCACGCGATCGCCGACTCCCTCCACCCGGACCGCGCTGCCGGCTGGCGGATGCTCGCACTGGGCCGGAGCTCCTGACCGTGCGGATCCTGGTGTGGCACGTGCACGGGTCGTGGACGACCGCCTTCGTTCAAGGCCCGCACGAGTACCTCGTGCCCGTGCTCCCGGACCGCGGCCCCGACGGGCGCGGGCGGGCGCGAACCTGGGAGTGGCCGGCTTCGGTCCGCGAGCTGGGCCCCGACGCCCTGCGCCAATCAGAGCCGGATCTCGCTGTCCTGCAACGCCCCCACGAGCTGGACCTCGTCGAGCAGTGGACGGGCCGGCGGCCGGGCCACCAGCTACCCGCGGTCTACCTCGAACACAACACGCCCGGCGGGAACGTCCCTTTCACCCGTCATCCGATGGCCGACCAGGACCGCATCCCGATCGTCCACGTCACGCACTTCAACCGGATGATGTGGGACTGCGGCGGCGCCCCCACCAGCGTCGTGGAGCACGGGATCCCTGATCCGGGATACCGGTACACCGGGGAGCTCGCGCGAGCGGCCGTGGTCGTCAACGACCCGCTGCGGCGGGGCCGGGCGGTCGGGGCCGACCTGGTCGCGGATCTCGCCCAGGCGGTTCCGGTGGACCTGTTCGGCATGGGGGCCGAGGCGTTCGCCCGACAGCTGGAGCTCGGTGACCGGCTGCGGGTCTTCGAGGACCTCCCGCAAGGCCAGATGCACGACCAGCTGGCCCGCCGCCGCGTCTACGTGCACACGGCCCGATGGACGTCGCTCGGCCTCTCGCTGGTCGAGGCGATGCAGCTCGGTATGCCGGTGGTCGCCCTCGCGGCCACCGAGGCGGTCCGCGCCGTCCCACCGTCGGCCGGTGTCCTCGTGATCAGCCCTGAAGAGCTGGTGACGGCCGCGGTCGGGCTGGTCGACGACCCCGACGGGGCGCGGGCGAGCGGCCGGCGCGCACGGGAGGAGGCGCTCCGGCGATACGGTCTCGAGCGGTTCCTCGCCGACTGGGAGGCCGTACTGGAGGCGGCCGTGGATCGCGCCACGG
>Ga0307314_10000115_pt1 | contig 17244 bp, 11 predicted proteins | sample ER_DNA_204_FD_194493 | JGI IMG/M metagenome (GOLD analysis project Ga0307314, IMG submission 194493) | Bulk soil microbial communities from the East River watershed near Crested Butte, Colorado, United States - ER_DNA_204 | ecosystem: Environmental > Terrestrial > Soil > Floodplain | place...
GTCAGTTCGTCGGTGCCCGAGCTCATCAGGCCCACGCAGCCGGCGTCGTTCGTCGCCACCATCCCGCTCGTCGACGAGGCGCTGCAGTCGCCGGTACCGAAGGGCTCGTACTGGTAGGCGTCCCAGGCTCCGTTGGAGTCCCCGGACACGAGCGCATTGGTCGAGTTGAAGTAGGCCCTGCCGTTGTCGAGCATCGCGCGCGGGTGGTAGAGGGCGAACCCGGAGGTCGGTTCCCCTTCGGAGGCCTCGGGCAGGGTCGCCCCGACCCAGCGGTCGGTCCAGATCTCCCTCGGATCGGCCCGGATCACCCCGTTTTCCCCACTTTCGGTGATCAGGTGCCCCGGGTCGGTCGACCCGTCCGGGTTGCACGAGGCGCAGGCCAGCTCTTCTTCGGCCGCGTCATAGACGAACGCCTGCTCCACCGGTTCGCCGGTGGCCGGGTCGTTGCTTTCGCCTCCGGTCAGGTTGCGCTCTGACATGAAGGCCAGATAGCGCCCGCTCGGCGAGGCGGCGGCGGTGATGAAGGCGCCATGGCCTATTTTCGAGCTCGGCCCCGTCGGCAGCCGCCCCCAGTTCGGCGAGTCGTTTTTGGAGAGGCCCGCGAGGAAGCGCACGCCCTCACCGTCCCGCCACACGTAGAGGTTGGGGCCGCCCGCTTGGGCGCTGTCGCCGTTCGCGTTCGGTTCGGTGTCCAGGACCGCGTCGGCGGCGAAGTAGATCGTGTTGCCGTCGGCGCTGACCCCTGGGGAGAGCTCCTTGACCTCCGCGCTTTCCCCCGAGCCTTCCAGCGGCGCGCTCAGGTCCTCGATCTCGGTGCATCCGAGCGCACCGCCGCCGACCTCGCCGATCTCACAGCGGTAGAGGTCGCGGCCTTCCGGGCTCGCGTCGGCGGTCAGCTGCTGGGTGTCGGTGAAGAAGACCACCGATCCGTCCGTGCTGGCGTTCATGAACACCGGATGGGCTTCGCCTTCCCCGCTCGCATCGGGCTCCGGCACGTCGAGCCGGAACGTTTCGTTTGCGACCGTGTCGCGGAGGTAGAGCGCCGGCCATTCCAAGTTGACGGTCAAGGGATCGCCGGGGGCCCAGAACACACGGGATCCGTCCTCCGACACCGCGTTTTGCACCGAGATCGTCCCCGATCCGGGCTGCGCTTTGACTATCGCTCCGCCTTCGCCCGCGGGAAGTTCGCTCACCGGCTCCAGGGTGCCGTCGTGCCACAGGTAGATGCTCCGTTTCTCGGCGCCTTCGACCAGCGGCGCGTTCGCCGACAGGACGATGTCCGTCAGCGAGGCGTTCGCCGCGCTTATAGAGACTGGGTTGCGGTCTCCGTTGGCTTCGCCGCCGAAGACCGTGCCGGGCGGGACGTTCGCGAAGCCTTCCTTCGAGGTGACCAGCGGCCGGAAGCCCGGAGGGTTGGTGTTCGTCCGCAGGTAGGGGGCGCGTTCGGAGGCTTCCGGCGAGAGCGGGGTGTCGTCGCGCGGCTCGAACACCGCATGTTCGAGGTCGCTGCTGAACAGTTTGAATTCCGGCCCGAAGCCGAGGCCCCCGGCTTCGGTGTGGGTGGGGACTAGGTCTTCGACGTACCATCCGGACCCCGAGCGCCGGGCGAGCACGGCCGAGGTTTCAAGCGCCCGGTTGCCTTCCGGGTCTTCCACGATCGATCCTCGGGTCTGGAAGGCGATTCCCCTGCCGTCTTGGGCGGCCTGCACTAGTTCGGAGTTGGTTATCGACCCGCCGAACTTGTTCCCCGGAGTCGTCTGCTCCCACACCCGCCCGTCGGCGAGCCCGCTGCCGAATTGCGCTTTCTGGGTGGTGAACGATCGCGAAGGACTTTCACTCGTTCCTTTGCTGTTTTCCGCCACGACGCGGTAGAAGTATCTGGCCCCCGGCTGCAGACCGCTGATCGGAGCCGAGACCGGGACCGGTTCGTGCCCCGAGCCGATCGCGGCGCCGCTTGCCGGGATTTTGGTGCATTCGCCGGGTGCGACGGCGCAGTCCACCTGGCCGTATTCGAACCAATAGGTGGTCTCGAAGGTGTTCGGGTTGATCCGCGCTCGTAATTCAGCTGAGTGCGAAGTGATATCCGTGACGCTCGTTGAGATCGTTGGCGGACCCTCGAAAAATGAAAATGATTCGAACATCTCGACCTGCTGCGATCCTTCCAATTGTTCGACCCTGTCTGCCACATACACTCGTTTTTGGCTTGCCAGGACCGCAACGCCTACCGGCGCTTCAGCCAAATCGCCCGGCTGTCCCGGGCCACCGAGCGTGTCAACTAGCTGGTTGTTGGCGTCATACACAGCTACCCGCGAGGTCGTCGGGCTCGCTTCCTGACCGATGTAGACGTAGCTGGTCGACGGGTCAACGGCCACGGAGTAAGCCGTAACTGAGTCCAATGGGATCCCACGACTGAAGGTCGTCGTCGGGGTGATCGGAAACTGGGACGGGTCGAAACGGTAGACGGAACTGTTGCCCCTAACTAAGTAGATGGTACCCGATGGGGACACACTCAAATTGGCGGCCCTGAGGGTAACAAATGAGCCAGCAGCTTCCGGCGTAAATTCGGTTATCAAAGCCCCAGTCCGCGAATATATGCGGATCTTCCTGTCTTCGATATCGCTCGCGTAAATATCCCCGAACTTGTCAGTTGCCACCCCCGCAAGTTCAGTGGCACCCGGAATTTCACTGGTGCCTGCTCCCGGACCTTCGGTGAAGTTGTGGGGTTCGCCATCTGACTCGAAAGCCCGAACCTTATTTTCGCTCGTGACATAGATCACGTGCGTTTCGGGATCGACTGCGACTTGGCTGGTTCCATTCACAGAGCTGAACGCAAGTCCAGTGATTTCATTGCCCGTCAAGTAGCCGGCGGTACCCGTGAAGGCGAGAGGGCTGCCCGCTGAATCGAACTTGTAGAGGACCTGTTTCTGCCGATCGATGACATAGACGGCGCCGGTTTCTTGATCCACTGCCACGGCTCCGGGGGCTTCGAATTCGGTATTGGTCGTCCCGTCGGGACCGAACGAGCCTAGATATTCGCCACCGACAGCTCCCGTTATAGAGGGGTACAACCCCAGCAGCAGCCCGATACAGATGAGTCCCGCAATTGCACCCGCCCGAAGTACTCGGTCGACCCGTCCGCGTTGAGCTGACGCCATAACCAATCCCCCTCCTATAACCCCATTGGTGTTCTCCCAGGGCAGCTGCTCCTCAAACGGAACAGGTGCCGAATCACGCTTTTTAGCACCGACCCCTGTCGCCCGCATCTCTTTGGGCGTTGTTTAGGAACAGACCGAGGATGTCAATCGGAACCGGCGTCTAAAGTCCCTGCATACAGCGTTGCTTCTATTTTCGCGCGTGCAAATCCGTGCTTTCCGCTATCCAACTTCGGAACCAGCATGCCCGCGTCACGAAAAGAAGGCGCGAGGACCAAGAGCGGCCCCCCGCCTTTCATACAACTTTATGTGCAGTTCAGTTTCCAGCACTGGCCTACGCGTTAGTCGCTTCCCCGACCAGCGCGGCGGGTGAGCCGAGCCTGCCTGCGCCGACAGATCGTAGGTTTTTTTGGTGTAGGTCATGTGTTCCTGGGTCGTCCCCCTAGCTCTGAACGAAAGCGTGACCATTTTGCTGGCTGCGCCACATTTTGGCGAGGTCTCGACCTCATTGCCGCTGGTCGTAAGCATGCTTGATACCCACGCAGGCAATGAGGGCTTTGTCTGTTGTGAGCACAACGCTGGGGGCCTCTGCCCGCAAGCGTGATCAGCTGGAGGGTGCCTTTACTGGCGATTGTGCCGGCGGTTGCGGCCCTTGGATTTGCACGGGGCTGTGCACCAGTTACCCCACGCCGCTTATGCTGAAGGCATCGGACGGTTCGAGGTGGGGCTCCGTGGCAGACGCAATCGCGGACAGTGCAGAGAATGCCGCGTTGACGACCGCGCGACTGAGATCAGAGACGACAACCAGGGCTCGCGGCGAAGGAGCGCCCCAACGGTAAAGATTGTGTCTGCCTATGCTGGCGCCAGCAAGTCGCATTCGCAAAGCCGCACGACCCCAAATAACAGTGCGCGGGGCCGAGAGCGGCCCCGCGCATTCCCGTCAAACTGAGTGCAAATTGCTTATGTGCAGTTCAGTTTCCCACTGTTGGCCTGCGTGTTCGTTACACCGCCGGTGCTGACCAGCGAAGATGTTTTGTTTTCGCCTGATCCTGTTTTCGACAGGAGGTCATATTTGGTCCCTGTGTAGGTCAGATGGTTCTGGACGGTTCCCGTGGCCGTGAACGAGAGCGTCAATACTTTGCTGCTTTCGCCACATTTCGGCGAGGTGATTGTGCCAATCACATTGCCAGTGACAGCAATGTTGGAGATGCCCGCACAGATGATCGTGGTGGGGGTCGTTGTAAGTAGGACCCCGGGGACACCGGATGAGATTGTGATCAGATGGAAGGCGCCGCTGCTGGTAATTGTGCCGCTGGCCGCGCCTGAGGTATTACACGAAGCTGTGAATCCGAAAACGGACGTATGGCACCCGGTGAAGTCAAGGGTCGCCGTGCCTGTTGTCGTGCTGCCGGTGTCGTATTTGCCGGTGCCGCCGGTGGTGGTGCATGTGATGGTCGGCTCGCCTTCACCCCTCAATTCACCACCGGAACCCGCCACGCTGAATGCTTCGGCCGGTTCGAGATGGATTTCCTGGGCAGACGCCATCGCGGGCAGGGCGAAGAACGCCGCGCTGACAACCGCGAGAGCGAGCACCATAAACTTCTTGCTCATGTTTAACCTTTCGTTGGTTCATTCAGGGGTCGGCGGCTCCTTTGCTCGCCGCCCCAACTTGCGCTCGTAGAATTAGCCGAGGATCCTTCGACCAGTCAAGAGTATTGAGCGGATTTGACTATATCCGGTAGCGGGGGAACGCAGGGGGTTCGGATTTGCCTGCAAATGCCGACCGCTAGGGGAATGCATTCACAAACCTGCGCGTTTATGCCGAGCGCAGGGGATGCGGCTGGCTAGCCCATCGCCAGCGCCTCCCAGAGGTAAAGCGAGGCGAGGCTGCGGTAGGGGCGCCAGGCCTCGCCGATCTCGACAACTCGCGCCGGCGGGGGCATCTCCTCCAGCCCGTACTCGATCTGGATCGCCTTGCGGATTCCGAGGTCGCCGCCGGAGAGGACGTCGGGTCGTTCGAGGTGGAAGAGCAGGAACATCTCCGCCGTCCAGCGGCCGAGGCCGCGTACGGCGACGATCTCCCCGATCACCTCCTCGTCGCCGAGCTCCTCCAGCCGGTCCAGCTCCAGCTCGCCGCTGAGGACGTGGGCGGCGAGGTCGCGGAGGTATTCGGTCTTGCGGCCGGAGAGCCCGCAGGCGCGCAGGTCCTCTGCGGAGGCCTCGAGCAGCTGCTCCGGGCTCGGGGTGGCGCCGCCGAAGAGGTCGACCACGCGCAGGTAGATCGTCCGCGCCGCTTTGGTCGAGAGCTGCTGGCCGACGATCGCCCGCAGCAGCGCCCCGTAGGCGTCGGGCGGGCGCTCCTCCGCGCGCCGCTTCAGCCGCGTCTCCAGGTCGATCTTGCCGACGCGCTCGATCAGCGCGCCCATCGTCGGGTCGGCGGCGGCGAGGGCCTTGCGCGCCTTCGCGCTCACCGACCCGTCCACTGCGGATCCCGCTTCTCGGCGAAGGCGCGGATCCCCTCGCGGAAGTCCTCCGAGGAGAAGCAGGATTCGCGCAGGGCGACGAGGCCGGCCTCCTGCTGCTCGGTCAGTTCGGGGTTCGCCTGCAGGAGGTCGATCGCGTGCTTGTTGCCGCGCATCGAGAGCGGCGCGTTGGCGGCGACCGCGGCGGCCAGCGCCACCGCCTCGTCCTCCAGCTCGGCATCGCCGGCCACCCAGTTGACGAGCCCGATCCGCTCCGCCCGCTCGGCGTCGACGTTGCGCCCGGTGAGGAAGAGCTCCTTCGTATATGGGAGGCCGATCGTGTCGAGGAACTTGCGCAGGCCGGTGTGGCCGTAGATCAGCCCCAGCTTTGCCGGCGGCATCCCCAGCTTCGCGCCGGAGGCGCAGATCCGCAGGTCGCAGGTGATCGCCAGCTCCAGGCCACCGCCGAGGCAGTGGCCGTTGACGGCGGCGATCGTCGGCCAGGGGTGGCGGGCGATCGCCTCCATCGCCGCGTGGAAGGGGTGGGCGACGAGCGCCTCGGCGTCGCGCTCGAAGCTGGCGTCGGGGATCCCGGCGATGTCGTAGCCGGCGGAGAAGAGCGGCGGCGCCCCCGTTATAAGGACGCAGCGGTTCTCGATCCCCTGGTTCAGCTGCGGCAGGATCTCGGCGATCGCGTCGAGGATCTCGTGGTCGAGGGCGTTCCGCCGCTCGGGATTGGCGATCGTCAGCCGCGCGACCGCCTCCGCGGGCTGGTCGAGGAGGAGCTTGCCGCCCGCGAGCCGCGCCTCCACTTGTTACTCCAGCACCACGAGGACGTCGCCTTCGCTGACGCTCTGGCCCTCCGCGCAGCGGATCTCCTTGACGACGCCGTCGTCTTCGGACTCGACCGGGATCTCCATCTTCATCGACTCGAGGATGACGACGGTGTCGCCGTCGGAAACCTCGTCGCCGACCGCAACCTCGATTTTCCAGACGTTGCCGGTGATGTGTGCCTCGATGTCTGACATGGCCCGGGACAATAACCCGACGATGGGACCCGAGCTGGCAGCAGGGAACGAGGGCGGGCTGGCGGCGATCGTCGCTGCCCGCAACGAGGCCGACCGGATCGCCGACACGGTGCGGGCGCTGCGCGAGGCGCTGCCCGGCGCCCGGGTCTGGGTAGCCGACGACGCCTCCGAGGACGGGACGGCGGAGGTGGCGATGGCGGCGGGAGCCGAGGTGGTCAGCCGCGGCCGCCCGCACGGCAAGGGCGCGAACGTCTCCGCCGCGGCCGAGGCGGCGTTGAGCGTCGCCGACCCCCCCACCCTCGTCCTCCTCTGCGACGGCGACCTCGGCGCCTCGGCCGCGCGCCTGGCGCCGCTGGTCGAGGCGGTGCGCCGCGGCGAGTGCGACCTCGCCGTCGCCTCCTTCAGCCGCCGGGTCGGCGGCGGCTTCGGCCTCGCCCTCGGCTTCGCCCGCTGGGCGATCCAGCGCCTCTGCGACCAGGAGACGGGAGCGCCGATCTCCGGCCAGCGGGCGATGCGGGTCGAGGTGCTGCGGGCCGCGCTCCCCTTCGCCGCCGGCTTCGGGATGGAGATCGGGATGACGGTCGACGCCGTCCGCGCCGGCTACCGGCTGGGCGAGTACGAGGTCGACCTCGAGCACCGGGCGACCGGGAAGAGCATTCGCGGCTTCGCCCACCGGGCACAGCAACTGGGCGACTTCCTCCGGGTTTTCCTGGCGCGCAGGCCGCGCGGGCGGCGGGCCTCTTAAGGTGCAGTGATGGTGCGGCAGCGGAGAAACAGGGTGGCGGCGCTCGCGGTGCTGGCGACCGCGCTGGTGTTCGGCGCCGCGCTCGCGAACGCCGAGCTGGTCGAGCGCGGCAACCTCTTCGTCAAGTTCGCCGGCGGCATCTCCCCCACGAACCTGCCGCGGCACGCCAACGCCCCGATCGGAGTCCGGGTCGACGGAACCGTGCGGACCCTCTCCGGCGAACAGCCGCCGGCGCTGCGCTGGATCTCGATCGAGATCAACCGCGGCGGCCGGATCGACACCCGCGGCCTTCCCACCTGCCGGCGCAACGAAATCGAGGCGGCGACCTCGGCGCGGGCGCTCGAGGCCTGCCGGCCGGCGCTGGTCGGCACCGGTCGCTACCTGGCCGGAGTCACCTTTCCCGAACAGGACACCTTCCCGCTGCAGGGAAGGATCCTCGCCTTCAACACCGTGATCGACGGCGAACGGGCGATCCTCGCCCACGTCTACGGCAGGAAGCCATTCCCCAACAGCCGCATCTTCGTCTTCCACATCCGTAAGACGAGGGGCACCTACGGGACGGTCCTCACCGCGGCGCTGCCGAAGGCCCTCAACCGCAACGGCTACCTGAAACGGATAGTCCTCAACCTGCGGCGGGACTTCGTCTACCGCGGCCGCAAGCACAGCTACCTCAGCGCCGCCTGCGGCGCGCCAGCCGGCACCAACCTCGGCGTCTTCCCCTTCGTCCGCGTCGGCATGACCTTCGCCGACGGCCGTAAACTGGCCTCCACCTTGATTCGCTCCTGCACGGTCCGTCGCTAGAGGGCTCGGCCGCCCGGTGATCCTCGCGATCGACCAGGGGACGACGGGCACCACCTGCCTCGTCTTCGACTCCGAGGGGGCGATCGCGGGGCGCGCCTACTCGGAGTTCCAGCAGTTCTTCCCCAAGCCGGGCTGGGTCGAGCACGACGCGAACGAGATCTGGGAGGTGACGCGGCGGGTCGCCCGCGAGGCGATCGCCGACGCCGGGATCGCGGGGGCCGAGCTAGAGGCGATCGGGATCACCAACCAGCGCGAGACCGTGGTCGCCTGGGACCCCGAGAGCGGGGAGCCGATCCACCGTGCCCTCGTCTGGCAGGACCGCCGCACCGCCGGCCGCTGCGAGGAGCTGCGCGCGGCGGGGCACGAGCCGCTCGTCCGAGAGCGCACCGGGCTGACGATCGACCCCTACTTCTCCGGGACCAAGATCGAGTGGCTGCTGCGAAATGCCGAGGGGGCGGAGCGTGCGGTCTTTGGCACCGTCGACTCCTGGCTCCTCTTCAAGCTCACCGGGCAGCATCTGACCGACTACACGAACGCCTCGCGGACGATGCTGTTCGACATCCGCAGGCTCGAGTGGGACGCGGAGATCTGCGACCTACTGGGCATCGACCCTGGCCGCCTGCCGCAGACGCGCCCCTCCTCCGGTGTCTTCGGCACCACCAGCGAGTTCGGCGGCGAGGTGCCGGTGGCGGGTGTGGCGGGCGACCAGCAGGCGGCGCTCTTCGGCCAGGCCTGCCACCGGCCGGGGATGGCGAAGAACACCTACGGGACCGGCAGTTTCGTCCTCCTCAACAGCGGCCCGGAGCCGCCGCCGGTCCCAGAGGGCCTGCTGGCGACGGTCGCCTGGGGGCTCGACGACCAGGTCGCCTACGCCCTCGAGGCCTCGATCTTCGTCACCGGCGCCGCCGTGCAGTGGCTGCGCGACGGGCTCGGGATCATCGCCGAGGCAGGCGAGACGGAGGCGCTCGCCGCCTCCCTCGAGGGCAACGACGGCGTCTACTTCGTGCCGGCGCTGACCGGGCTCGGCTCGCCGCACTGGGACCCCTACGCGAGGGGGACGATCGTCGGGCTCACCCGCGGCAGCGGGCGCGCCCACCTGGCGCGGGCGGCGCTGGAGGCGATCGCGTATGAGACCGTCGACGCGGTGCGGGCGCAGGAGGCGGCCTGCGGCGAGCGGCTGGAGCTGCTGCGCGCCGACGGCGGGGCGGTCGCCAACCGTTGGCTGATGCAGTTCCAAGCCGACATGCTTGATGTACCTGTGTCCGTGCCGGAGATCGCGGAGACGACCGCCCTCGGGGCCGCCTACCTGGCCGGGATCGCGACCGGGGTCTGGACGATCGAGCAGGTGGGCGAGATGTGGCGCGAGGCCGACCGCTACGAGCCGCGGATGGAGGTGGCACAGCGGAAGGAGCTTCTGGCGGACTGGCAACGAGCACTGGAGCGCTCGCGCGAATGGGCGAGATGAAGCCGCAGGTCTACAAGGACCCGCGCCCCGCCGAGTACTTCCAGCAGTTCCACGAATCCGCCCGCAAGGGCGTCGGCTGGACCTACACCCTCGCCCGCATCATCCTCACCCTGCCGACCCTGCTGCTCTGGCGGGTGCGAGCGGTCGGCGTCGAGAACGTCCCCAGGCACGGCCCCCTCGTCCTCGCCCCCAACCACTTCAGCCAGATGGACCACTTCTTCGTCGGCGTCTACCTGCGCCGGAAGATCCGCTTCATGGCCAAATCCCAGCTTTTCGGGCCGCCCGTCCTCACCTACGTCTACAAGCACGGCGGCGTCTTCCCCGTCCGCCGCGGCCACCACGACGAAGAGGCCTTCGAGACCGTCCGCCAGCTCCTCGACCAGGGCGAGATGCTCCTCGTCTACGCCGAGGGAGGCCGCTCCCGCTCCCAGCAGCTGGGTGAGCCCAAACCCGGCATCGGCCGCATCGCTCTCGAAACCGGCGTCCCGATCGTCCCCGTCGCGATCAAGGGCTCCGAGTTCGCCCGCCAGTGGAAGAAGCTCCGCTTCCCAAAGACCAGGGTCCAGTTTGGCGAGCCGCTTACTTACGCTGTCGCGGATTCCCCCAGCCGCGAGCGCCAGCTCGAGGTCGCGACCGAAATTTTCGGCCGCGTGCGCGAAATGTACGTGACGCTCACTGCGGGTAGGCGTTAGATAAAGGTGCCGCCGCTGGCAATCGTGCCGGAGGTTACTTGGCGAACGTGAGCTTTCCAAATAAAGGGGGCGCGAGGCCGAGACCTCGCGCCCTTCCATCAAACTGAATGGATACTGCTTATGTGCATGTCAGAGTCTGTGCGTTTGCGGTCGTGTTCGTTGCGGAGCCGACCAGCGCAGCTGTCTTCTCTGCTTCCGTGCCTGTCTTGGACAGCAGATCATATTTGCCACCTGTGAAGAGCAGATGGTTCTGCGTAGTGCCCGTAGCCGAGAACGACACGCTCAACGTTTTACTGGCTTCGCCACATTTAGGGGAGGTGATTGTTCCGATCACATTGCCTGTGACCGTCACCTTACTAATGCCTGCGCAAACGATTACGGTCGGTTCGGTTGTGACCAGGATCGCGGGCTGATTTCCAGGTTCCACTGTAATCAGATGGTAGGTACCAGTGCTGGCAATTGTGCCGGCGGTTGCGGCGGTTTCGGACTTACAAGAGGCTGTGAACCCGAAGACGGCCGTGTGACAGCTGGTAAAGTCAAGGACGATGGACCCTGTTGTCCCACTTGAATAGGTTCCACTTCCGCCGGTGGTGGTGCATGTAATCGTCGGCTCGCCTTCGGCCTTCAATTCACCGCCCGTCGGACCTGCGACAGCGAAGGTTTCCCCGGTCGTTCCCGGATCTAGATGGAGTTCGACAGCCGACGCCATCGCGGGCAGGGCGAACAACGCCGCGCTGACTACCGCGAGGGCGAGCACCATAATCTTCTTGCTCATGTTTACCTTTCTTCTGTGACCCGGTTCAGGAGCGATCCTTGGTCCCTCCGGCCGGGGCGTCGGTTATGGGGGCGACACGCTGTGGCGCATCACTCCCCGTTGCGGAGCTACGAATATCCACGCGTTCCCAAACAGTCAAGAAACCCCGAGGAAAACGCTCCTTTTCGACGGAGATCGCCAGTCTGTTGGGAAATGTGCCTGCAAATTCGCGGCGCCAGTAAGACGCATTCGCAAAGCTGCACGGATGCCGCATGAAGAGGTGCGAGGCCCAAAGAGCGGCCCAGCGCTGGTCCCTGCGGGGTTGCTACTCGTAGCGCAGCGATGGCCGCGTAGAAGTCCGGATCGTGGCTCGGCGTGATCACCGCGTCCGGGAACTGGGAGCGAAAGAGACGGAGCTCCTGCAGGGAGCGGCGGAGGTTGTGGGAATCCTGGGGCCGCGGCGGCGCAGGCTCGGAGCCGTCCAGCTGACCCATGACGTAGAAGCAGTCGCCGCCGATCACGAAGTCGCGTTTCTCCAGGCGGCAGATGACGGACATGTGACCGGCGCTGTGACCCGGGGTGTAGGCGAGGCGGAGGGAGCCGTCGCCGAAGAGGTCGAAGGTGCGGCCGAAGCTGGCGTAGGAGTCGACGTCGCCGCGGTGGAAGTCGACAGTGCGGTAGTCGAAGGCGTAGTCGAAGTGGGAGCGGCGGTAGCCCTCCAGCATCGGGCTCGAGCCGTGGGTTGCCGCCTGCCACTCGGTCTCGGAGACGACGAAGGTGGAGTTGGGGAACTCGGAGATCGCCGAGGTGTGATCGATGTGGAGGTGGGTCATCACCACGATCGGAACCTCGCCCGGCTCCAGCCCGCGCTTGCGCAGCTGCGAGGGAGCGTCTTCGCCGGCGGCGAGGGTGAGATTGCCGAAGCGGGCCCCGAGCGAGCCGAAGTTCTCCTTCGGGTCGGTGGCTACGGAGGGATGGAGGCCGGTGTCGACGAGGACCGCGCCGGCGCTCGGGGTTCGCGGATCTTCAGGGCAAGGTCATTAACGCCACCATCGGAATTCGGGGGTGGAACCGCAGGCTCGCCCGCAGGTGCCCCTAGAAAGTAGGAGAAGCCGGAAGCCCTACTTCCCCTTCCCGCCCTTCTTCTTCCCGCCGCACTTCGCCTTCACCACGGGGTTGAATTCGTGGCGCTTGCCGTTCTGGCCCTTGAAGGCCGCCTTGGCGCGGTGCTTGCGTTTGCAGATGTCTTCGCTGTTGACGATCAGGCCCTTTTTGCCGCCCTGCATCTGCAGGACGAACTTGCTGACCGGGGCGTCGGGGACGCCTTCGAAGGTGCTGCGGATGCCGCCCTGCTTGGTCGAGTCGATGCGGCCGACCAGGTCGATGTCGACCTTGGCCGAGTGCAGGGCCGCCACCATGTCGGGCAGTTCGTTATCGGAGGAGCGCAGGAACACCGGGCCGCTCAGGGGTTCGTCGAGCAGCGGGGAGATCGCCTTGGCCTTGCCGTAGACCGAGGCCTTCGGGCACTGCGCCCCGTTGCCGGCGCCGGCGTTGAACTGCACCCGGGTGCAGACGGTGCGGATGTGGGCCTGTTCGAGGAACTCCGAGGGCGGCAGGGTGACCTGGGCGCGGCCGATGTTGGCATCGCCCTTCCGTGCCTTGACGACCGCCTTCAGCCGCGGCGTCGCGGTCCGGGTCGTCCCGCCGAGCAGCTGGATCGAGAGGCTCGGCTTGAAGCCGAGGCTCGCGCAGTCGGCCGCCTGGAAGGGCGAGTTGGGGCTCGCCGAGGCCCCGGCGCTCGAGAGCACCGTCGCGGTCGCGGTCATCCTCGCGCAGCTGGTCGGGTTGAGGATGAAGTTGTCGCGGTCGACGAGGACGCGGATGTCGCGGGCGTGGACGACGACCCCCGCCAGGATGTGGGGGATCGGGTCTGAGGCAGAGCCGTCGGTGGTGACTTCGGCCGTGGTCGGGTCGATCCGAAGCGCCTGGCGGATCACGATCGTGCCGAGGTCGAAGGGTCCGACCTTGGCCGGGGTGATCGCCACCGCCGAGAGCTTCGCGCCCTGGTAGGGGCCGGCGAGGTAGAGCTTGCCGGGGACGTAGGTGAGGTCGGGCCCGACGCCGGCGCCGGCGAGGGTGCGCCCGATCTGGGAGGCGGCCGGGCAGCTGGGGGCATCGAGCTCCTCCTGGCCGCCGTTCGCCCCCGTGCGCGCCCTCGCCGCGGCGATCGCGGCCTCGGGGCAGAACGGGATCCCGGCGAGCTTGCCGATCACGCCTTTGGGCAGCTTCACCGAGAAGCGGCTGAACTCCTGTTCGTCGTCTGAGCGGGTGAGGCGGATGGTGAGCGGCGAGTAGCTGCCGGCCGAGTTGTTGTTCGTGCCGGCGAGGAAGCCCGGGCTGAACCCGGGAGGCCCGCTCGGGCATCCCTGGTCGACCGCGAAGGGGCTCGTCTTGGTCACGACCTCATCCGGGGTGGGGTTGTTCGGGTCTTCGGCCGACCACGGGGTGAAGCGGGTGACCATGTCATAGCTCCCGCACTGCTCGGGCATCACCAGGGGCGCCCGGCTGCCTTCGTTGAAGTGCAGCTTGAAGCTCTCGAACGGGAGCTGGGGCAGGTCGTCGAAGGTGGTGGTGAGCTGCCCGGTGTTGGGGTCGAGCGTCACCTTGCCGGCCTGTTTTATGAGGATCCCCCGCTCGGGGATCTTGGCGACGATGTAGAGGGCGACGAGCGATCCGAAGGGGTTGTCGAAGGGCGTGGCGACGTAGACCGAGCCGCTTGCTTCCTCTTCGAGGATCGGCGTGCTCACCTGCACGCTGCCGACCTTGGCCGCCTCCGGGCAGCCGGCGCCGGCCGGGGAGGTCGCGGTCTCAGCGGCGTATTGGGCCGGGGAGCAGGCGGCGAGCCCTTGCGCCTGGGAGGGGTTGATCGTCACTCCCTGGGGCAGGACCACTTCGACCTTCTTCGCCTGCCCTTCGGCGATCGCGTCCTTGTTCAGGAGGCCGTTGTTGGGCATCGTCAGCTCGACGTCGAGGCCGCTCGATCCGCCCGCCTGCTTATTCGTGGGCGCGGCGGAGACGCTCGGTTCGAAGGGGACCTGGGCGCAGCCCTGCAGCGCGGGGCTCGAGAAGGAACTGCTGGAGACGGCGCTGCCGAGCGGCGTGTTCCAGGGTTCGACCTCCACGCCGGAGTCGAGCGGGTTGGCGCAGTTGACCGGCAGCCGCAGGAAGGCTTCTTCGTTGGCGCCGGGGGGGTTGGTGCATTCCCCCAGGGGTTCGCCGAAGTGGTAGCCGCAGAACCAGCCGCGCTGGCCGTTGTGGGCGGGGTCGCCGGGCGTCCCCCAGATCGTCACCGTGCTGGAGAGGATCTGGGCGAGCTGGGTGGTGTTCCTGACCGTGGCGATGACGCGGTATTTGTCACCGGGATCGACTTCGGTGTCGATCACGACCGAGACCCCGCCGGCGGTCAGCCCGAGCCTTGCCGGCTCGCCGACGCCCGGGGTGAGGTTGAACAGGGGCGCCGCCAGGCGGGTGAATTTGACCGTCGATTTTTCCACCAGCGTCGTCGCCGCGACGCCGATCGCGGTGTCGTCGGGGCACTGGTTGGTGAGCAGGCGGATGCCGTCGTAGAAGTCGGCGAGCGAGCACTGCGGGAGCGAGCGGATGTTGCCGACCAGCCCCGCCGGCAGGGTGAAGCGGAAGTTCCGCGGCTGGGCCGGCTGTTCCACCGAGCTTTCGGTGCGGTTGACGCCCTGCACGAACTCCCCGGAGTTCAGCTGGATCGTGGTGGTGTATTGGAAGGGGTGCGCTCCGGCCTGGGTCGCCGGCGCCCCTCCTTCTTCTTCGGCGACCGCGGAGAAGCGCTCGATGCCGAAGGGGGTCTCTTCGGGGGAGACGGTGATCTGCTGCGGGGCGGATTTTTCTGCCACCCCTCCGCCCGAGACGGTGATCGTTCCGGGCGCACCTGCGACCGGCGGTTCACCGGTGAGGCTGACCGGGATTTCGATTTCGATCGATTCATAGGCGGGCAGTTCTTCTTCGCCTTCCCAGGTGCAGGTGACCTTGGTCCCGGCTTCTTCGACTTCGCATTCCACCGGACCGTCCACGTCTTTTGCTCCGGCGAAGCCTTCGGCACCGGTGGCGATCACGCCCTCGGGAAGTTCGTCGACCACAGTGACCGGATTTTCGCTGGCGTCAACCGCTTCATTGCCGAGGTTGGTGACGGTGACGACCAGGCGCCCGCTGCCGCCGGTCGAGAGGACGGTGGTGGAGGCTTCGCCGAGAAAGGGAGCTTCTTCGCCGGGTTGGACGGGGGAAACCTGAACCGAGGGCACCGACTTGCCGTCAACGGTGACGATGAAGGGTTCGCCGCCCGCCGGCCCGCCGGTAACTTCGACTTCACCGGCGCCGTAGGGTCCTTCCAGGGCTTCTTGGAGGTCTTCGGCGGTTTCGATCACGTTCAGCCCGAAGAACACTTCGCAGATGAAGCTGGCGGGCAGGCCCCCGGCGGGGGCGAAGTTCCCGGCCGCCATGCAGCCGACCGTTTCCCCGTCGACTTCGACTTTGGCGATCAGCACTTCTTCGCCACCGAAGTCGACTTTGGCGGTTTTGATTTCCTGGACGTTATCGGTCGGTTCCCAGAGGTTGCTGGGGCGGCTGCCGTCGAGGATCTGCCACCAGGGCGAGGCGGCCGAGGCCGCGAGGGGCATCACCGCGAGGGTGGTGAGGGCGACGGCCAGGGCCGCGAAGGTTGCTGCGAGGCGCTTGGACATTCTCGAGGTCTCCTTGCTCGGACGTGAAGGGGCTTGCTGGGAGCTGTATGGCTGGCTCATCTCAGGCCCCCTTTCCGCTCTTGGAGCTCTGCTTGTGGTGCTTGTGTTTCTGGTGCTTCTTCACGCACCTGACCTTGCCGTGGCGCTTGACCTTCTTCTGGCCCTTCCTGCAGTGCTTGCGCGGCTTCTGGTTGACGTTGCCGGCGCCGTTGAAGGTCGAGCTGCCCGGCGCCGGTTCGCCGGGCGGAAGGCCCTTCGGCTGGCAGGCTTCCCCGGCGCATTCGGGATGCTGTTCGGCGACCGCCGCCACGCCGCCCACGCGGGCGTCGTAGACGTCGACGGCGGTGTCTTTGTCGAGGGCCGAGAGCTGGGCGAAGGTGGCGATGAACACGTCGTCTCCGCTGGCGCTCGCATCCATGATCACCGAGGTCAGTTCGTCGGTGCCCGAGCTCATCAGGCCCACGCAGCCGGCGTCGTTCGTCGCCACCATCCCGCTCGTCGACGAGGCGCTGCAGTCGCCGGTACCGAAGGGCTCGTACTGGTAGGCGTCCCAGGTTCCGTTGGAGTCGCCTGACACGAGCGCATTGGTCGAGTTGAAGTAGGCCCGGCCGTTGTCGAGCATCGCGCGCGGGTGGTAGAGAACGAACCCGGAGGTGGGTTCTCCTTCAGAGGGCTCCGGCAGGGTGGCCCCGACCCAGCGGTCGGTCCAGATCTCCTTCGGATCGGCCCGGATCACTCCGTTTTCGCCGCTTTCGGTGACCACGTGCCCGGGGTCGGTCGACCCGTTCGGGTTGCACGAGGCGCAGACCAGCTCTTCTTCGGCCGCGTCGTAGACGAACGCCTGCTCCACCGGTTCGCCGGTCGCCGGGTCGTTGCTTTCCGCCCCGGTCAGGTTGAGCTCCGACATGAAGGCCAGGTAGCGGCCGCTCGGCGAGGCGGCGGCGGTGATGAAGGAGCTGTGCCCGATTTCCGAGCTCGGCCCCGTCGGCAGCCTGCCCCAGTTCGGGGAGTCGTTGTTGGAGAGCGCCGCGACGAAGCGCACGCCCTGCCCGTCCCGCCACACGTAGAGGTTGGGGCCGCCCGGTTGGGCGCTGTCGCCGTTCGCGTTCGGTTCGGTGTCGAGGACCGCGTTGGCGGCGAAGTAGATCGTGTTCCCGTCGGCGCTGACGCCGAGGGCGAGCTCCTTTGCTTCACCGTTTTCCCCCGAGCCCTCGAGCGGCGCGCTCAGGTCCTGAATGTCGACGCATCCGAGCGAGTCGCCGCCGACGTCGCCGATCTCGCAGCGGTAGAGATCGCGGCCTTCGGGGCTCGCGTCTGAGGTCAGCTGCTGGGTGTCGGTGAAGAAGACGACCGAGCCGTCGCTGCTGGCGTCCATG
>Ga0307314_10000118_pt1 | contig 16939 bp, 14 predicted proteins | sample ER_DNA_204_FD_194493 | JGI IMG/M metagenome (GOLD analysis project Ga0307314, IMG submission 194493) | Bulk soil microbial communities from the East River watershed near Crested Butte, Colorado, United States - ER_DNA_204 | ecosystem: Environmental > Terrestrial > Soil > Floodplain | place...
CTCGAGGACCAGATCTTCGAAGAGCGGGCCGAGGAGGTCGTCCGCGACATCTCCAACGTCAAGCAGGAGATCATCAACTTCCGCAAAGTGATCCGGCCACAGCGCCCGGTCCTGCGCGAACTGGAGAAAGTCAAGGGGCGCTACCTCGCCTCTGACGTCGACCTCGAGATCTACTTCGACGACATCGTCGACGCCCACGAGCGGATCTGGGACATGCTCGAGAACTACAAGGAGGTCGCCGAGGCGCTCGAGGAGACCAACGAGTCGGTGATCTCCCACCGCCTCAACGACATCCTCCGGGTGCTGACCGCGATCAGCGTCGTGATCCTGCCGTTGACGCTGATCGCGAGCGTGATGGGGATGAACACCTGGGTCCCGAGCGAACACCACGAGGCCGGCTTCTTCACCGTGCTGGGGCTGATGGTGGTCGTCCTGGTCGTGATGGTCGCCTACTTCCGCCGCCGCAAGTGGCTCTAAAGGCGCCTGCGGCCGGCGGCAGGCCCTCGCTTCCGTAGGATGCGCCGCCCGTGGCAAATTTCCGCATCTGGGCGCCCTGGCGCCTCGCTTACGTGAAGGACGCGTCCAAGGACATCGAGGAGGAGTGCATCTTCTGCGCCAAGCCGGCGGCGGATGACGACGAGGCGAATCTGATCGTCCACCGCGGCGAGCGCTGCTTCCTCATCCTCAACCTCTTCCCGTACACGAACGGGCACCTGATGGTGGCGCCCTACGACCACGTCGGCCGCCTGCAGGAGATCCCGGCCGAGACGCTGGCGGAGATGATGGAGTTGGCGCAGCGGGCGATGGACCGCCTCGAGTCCATCTACGAGCCGCACGGCTACAACGTCGGCTTCAACCAGGGCCGGGTCGCCGGCGCCGGGGTCGAGCACCACATCCACATGCATGTCGTCCCGCGCTGGGCCGGCGACAACAACTTCATGCCGGTGATCGCCGACACGAAAGTGATGCCGCAGTCGATCGAGCAGAGCTACGAGGCGCTGAAAGGAGCGTTTTGAGCGACCAGTCCCCCCTTGCACCGCCCGGGATCTTCAAGGCGTATGACATCCGCGGCCTGCACGGATCCGAGATGGACGAGACCACCGCCGAGGCGATCGGCCGCGCCTTCGCGCGGGTGCTGGGGCGGCTGCGCGGCAAGGCCACGAGCGAGCTGCGGGTCGGGCTCGGGCGCGACATGCGGCTGACCGCGCCGGCGATGGCGGGGGCGGTGCGCGAGGGGCTGATCGCAGAGGGCGCGGCGGTGATCGACGCCGGCCAGGTCGCGACGGAGATGCTCTACCACCTGGTCGGCTCGCGCGAGCTCGACGGCGGCGCGATGGTCACCGCCTCACACAACCCGAAGGCCTACACCGGGGTCAAGCTCGTCCGCGAGGGGGCGCTGCCGCTCTCCGGCGACGCCGGGATCGGCGACGTCAAGGCGGAGATCGAGGGCGGGCTCGGCGCGGCGGCGGGCGGCGGCTCAACCGAGGAGGTCGACATCTGGAAGGAGTTCCAGGCCCACGCGCTGTCGTTCATCGACCCGGCCAAGGTGAAGCCGATGAAGGTCGTCGTCGACGGCGGCAATGGGATGGGCGGGCCGATGGTCGGACCGATCCTCGAGCAGCTGCCGCTGGAGCTGGAGGAGATGTACTTCGTGCCGAACGGCGAGTTCCCCGACCACGAGCCGAACCCGCTCCTGGAGGAGAACCGGCGGATGATCATCGACCGGGTCAAGTCGAGCGGCGCCGACCTCGGGATCGCCTGGGACGGCGACGCGGACCGCTGCTTCTTCATCGACGGCAACGGCAGTTTCTGCGACGGCGACTTCATCTGCGCCCTGCTGGCCCGCTCGGTCCTGCAGAAGAACCCGGGCGCGACGATCCTCTACGACCCGCGCTCGAGCCGGGCGGTGCCGGACCTGGTCGCGGCCGAGGGGGGCCGCTCCGACCTCTCCCGCGTCGGCCACGCCTTCTTCAAGGCGCGGATGCGCGAGGAGGGCGCGGCGTTCGGCGGCGAGGTCTCCGGCCACTACTACTTCCGCGACTTCTGGAACGCCGACTCGGGGACGATCCCGGCGCTGCTGGTCCTGGAGCTGCTCTCGCTCGACGGCCGCACCCTGACCGAGCTGATGGAGGAGTTCCGCTCCCGCTACTTCATCTCCGGCGAGATCAACTCCGAGGTGCCTGACCAGGAGGCGAAGATGCGGGAGATAGAGGAGCGCTACGGCGAGGGCGCCGAGGTGACCTATCTCGACGGCGTCTCGATCGACTTCGAGGACTGGCACTTCAACGTCCGCCCCTCCAACACCGAGCCGCTGCTGCGGTTGAACCTCGAGTCGCTGGTCTCGCGCGAGGACATGGAGCGCCGGCGCGACGAGGTCCTGGGCTTGATCCGGGCGTGACGCCGACTCCCGAGCAGGCGCTCGAGCAGGCGGCGCTTGCCGGGATCCACCGCTTCGCGATCCCGACCCCGTTCGCGGTCGGGCGCGTCAACTGCTACCTGATCGAGGATGAGCCGCTGACGCTGGTCGACACCGGCCCCAACTCGGGCAAGGCCCTCGACGAGCTGACGGCGCGGCTGGCCGAGCGCGGCCACGCCCTCGCCGACCTCGAGCTGATCGTCGTCACCCACCAGCACATCGACCACCTCGGCCTGGTCGAGATCCTGGTCGAGCACTCCGGCGCGGAAGTGGCGGCGCTGGGGGCGGCGGCGCGGCGGCTCGGGTCCTTCGAGGAGGACGCCGAGCTGGAGGACGAGTTCGCGGTCGAGGTGATGCTGCGCAACGGCATCCCAGAGGACGTGACGGTGGCGTTGCGCAGCGTCTCCCGCAGCTTCCGCGGCTGGGGCTCGCACGTGGGGGTGACGCGGCCGCTTGAGGATGGCGGCACCCTGGAGCTCGGCGACCGCCGGCTCGAGGTCCTGCACCGGCCCGGCCATAGCCCCTCCGACACGGTCTTCTGGGACGAAAAGCGGAAGATCCTCCTCGCCGCCGACCATCTGCTGCCGAAAATCTCCTCCAACCCGCTGCTCGCTCGCCCGCTCGACGGCTCGGGCGAGCGGCCGCAGGCGCTCGTCACCTACATCGAGTCGCTGCGCAAGACCCGGGAGATGCCGGCCGAGATCGTCCTCCCCGGCCACGGCGAGCCGATCACCGACCATGTCGAGCTGATCGACTCCCGCTTCGCCGGTTATGACCGCCGCAAGGAGAAGCTCCACCGCCTGATCGCCGAGCGGCCGCGGAACGCCTACGAGCTGGCGCAGGCGCTGTGGGGCAACGTCGCCGTCACCCAGGCGTTCCTCACCCTCTCGGAGGTGATCGGGCACACCGACCTGCTCGTCAACGAGGGGCGGGTGCGCGAAGTCGAGGACGGCGCGGTGATCCGCTACGAGGCGACCTGATGTCGCCTTTGTTACCTGTGAGGGAACAAAAGCGACACGCCTAGAGCTGCTGGCCGATCCAGCGGCCTAGGGCGACGGCGGCGAGGCCGAGGGCGATGCCGAGGACGACGTTCGCGACAGCGATCCGCCTCCTCCCCGCCTCGCCGATTCGCTGCGTCTCCACCATCCAGGTCGAGAAGGTCGTGTAGGCGCCGAGCAGACCGGCGCCGAAGAGGAGTCGCGCGTCCCCTTCCACCGAGGCCCCCGCCAGCAGGCCGAGCAGGAAGGCGCCGCTGACGTTGACGGCGAGCGTCCCCACCGGCAGGTGCGGATGCAGGCGGTCGGCGACCAGCAGCGTCAGCCCGAAGCGGGCAAGCGCCCCGCAGCCGCCGAGGAAGGCGACGCCGACCCAAACCAGCCAGCTCACGCCGCGCCCTCCCTGCGCCCCAGGGCGGTCGCCGCCTCCGCCCCCGCGAGACCGGCGGCGAGGCTGACCCCCAGGTAGAGGATCGCCAGCCCTACCCGCCCGGCGTCGATCATCTCCACCAGCTCCAGCTGCACGGTCGAGAAGGTGGTCAGCGCCCCGCAGAAGCCGGTCGTCAGCAGCGGCCGGCGATAACTCGTGTGCGAGAGGGTCGTGAACCAGTAGCCGAGCAGGGCGGCGCCGACGACGTTGACCGCGAAGGTCGCCCAGGGCCAGGCCCCATCCCCGGCAGGAAAGCCTTCCGCGAGCCCCGCCCGCAGCAGAGCCCCGAGAGCGCCGCCGAGGAAGATCGCGCCCAGCTCCCGTCGGTCGATCATCGGCGGCAGCCTAGGCGAAGCGCACCGGCATTAGTCTGCACCGTCCGTGTCCGCGCAGCTTCGCTCCCTTCGCCGCCGCAAGCCGCACAAGAAGCGGATGCTGCTGATCGTCAACCCGTACGCGACCACGGTCTCCGACCGGCTGAAAAACCTGGTGGTCTACGCGCTACAGGGGCGGTTCGACGTCGAAGCGGTGACGACGCAGGCGCAGAACCATGCGACCGAGATCGGGCGGGAGGCTCAGGACGGGGGCTATGACGTGGTCGTCGCCTTCGGCGGCGACGGGACGCTGAACGAGGTCGCGAACGGGCTCGCCGGGTCGGATCTGCCGGTGGCGATCCTGCCGGGCGGATCGACCAACGTGGTCTGCCGGACGCTGGGGATGCCGAACGACGTCGTCGACGCGACCGAGCACCTGCTGACGCTCGCTGACGACTGGCAGCCGCGGAAGATCGACCTGGGGATGGTCGACGAGCGCCACTTCGTCTTCTCCTGCGGGGTCGGGATCGACGCCAGCGTCGTCAAGCGGGTCGACCGCAACCCGACCTTGAAGGGGAACGCCGGCCCGTACTACTACAGCTGGGCCGGCATCTCCAGCTTCTACCGCAAGTACCTCCTCAACCCGGTGCGGGTGCGGACGATCGTCGACGGCGCCGAGCCGGTCGAGGGGATCACCACGATCGTCCAGAACTCCGACCCCTTCACCTACTTCACCACCCACCCGATCCGGGTCTGCGAGGGGGTCGCGATCGACGACGGGACGCTCTCGCTGGCGGTCCTGAAGCGGGCGGCGCAGCGCGACATGCCGACGCTGATCACCCGCCTCTTCAGCGAAGCGAAACCGGCGGCGCGCCACAAGCAGGTCGTCCACTTCGACGACGTCACCCACGCCGTGGTCGAGACCGCCTCCGTGGCCAAGGACGGAACGGTGCGGCCCTTCCCCCTCCAGGTCGACGGCGACTACATCGGCGAGCGCGAGCGAATCGAGCTGCGGGTGGCGCCGGGGGCGTTGACGATCGTGGCCTGAGACGCGCTGACGGGTCGCGTCAGCGCAGCAGGCCCTTTTCGCGGGCCCCGGCCACCGTTTCCTGCAGCGTCTGCTGCGCTGAGTGCCGGGGTTTCCAGCCGAGGTCGCGACGGGCCCTGGCGGTGTCCATCAGGACAGGGGTGTCGGCGGCGATCGCCCACTCCAATTTGGCCGAGGCGAAGCTGAGGCTGCGGGCGGCGGCGGTGCCGAGGCTGATCGCCGGGCGCGGGACCGGGATCCAGCGCCAGCGGAGGGCGCGGCTGAGGTCGCGGACACGAATCTCCCCCTCGTCGGCGAGGTTGTAGACGCCGGGAGGGCCGTCGCCGCAGATCGCCGCCGCCATCGCCCGGGCGACGTCGTCGTGGTGGACGAGCTGGAAGGGGACGCCGGGGTCGGGCAGGACCGGGGCAACCAGCGGCAGCTTTTCGACGCCCTTGCGCAGGAGCGGCACGGGATCTCCGACTCGAACGGCCTCGACGGTCTGCTCGACCAGCATCGTCGCCCGCGGGCCGGCGACGATGCAGGGGCGGAAGACGTAGGGCTCCACCTCGCTTCCCAGTAGCAACTCCTCGAGCAGGCCCTCCAGCTCCGCCTTCTGGGCCGAGTAGTAGAAGCTTTCCGAACCGCGGGCGGGGACCTGCTCGGTCAGCGGCTGGGGATTCTCGGGATGGAAGCCATAGGCGGCGACCGAGGATGCGTAGACAAGGCGTTTGACGCCGGCCCGGATCGCCGCTTCGAAGACGTTGCGGGTCCCCTGCAGGTTGACCTTGCGCGTCTCCTCGCGGCTGCCGAAGATCGCGAAGGCGAGGTGGACGGCGACGTCCACCCCGTCGAAGAGGGCAGCGAGTGCCCCTCGGTCGAGGATGTCGCCGCGCCGGTAGGCCACCTTCTCCCACCCTTCCCCGGCGGGATCGAAGGGGCGCCGCGCCATCCCCAGAACCTCCCCCACCTCGGGCCGGCGCTCCAGCTCCGACATCAGCGGCTTCCCGATCTCGCCCGTGGGCCCGGTTACCGCGACTCTCAACGGCATCCTCAGGCAGCCGGGGTGACGCGATAGGCGTCGAAGACCGAATCGACATTGCGAAGCCGGCTGATGCAGTGCTTCAGCTGCTCGGTATCGCCGACCTCGACAACGAACTTGTTCTTCACCATCGGGTGGTTGGTCGTGCAGGAGGCGCCGATGATGTTGATCCCCGCCTCGGAGAAGGTCCTCGAGAGGTCCTCGAGCAGGCGGGTGCGGTCGTAGGCGTCGATCTGCAGCTCGACCCGGTAAGAGGCCTCGTTTTCCCCCTCCCACCGCACCTCGACGAAGCGCTCGGGAGCGCGTTTCAGCGCCTTGACGTTCTTGCAGTCGGTGCGGTGGATCGTGATCCCGCGGCCGAGCGAGACGTAGCCGGCGATCTCATCGCCCGGCACCGGCCGGCAGCACTTGGCCAGGCGCACGGCGACGTTCTCGACCCCCTTGACGATGATCCCGTAGTTGGAGGCGTCCTTGGTCCGCCGCGCCTTGTCCTCGCGGCCGACCGGAGCGCCGGCGGCCTCCTCCTCGACCCCCTCCCCCGCTTTCAGCCTCTGCATCAGCTTGTTGGCGGCGGTCTTGGCCGAGATTTTGCCCTGGCCGAGGGCGATGTAGAACTCGGTGCCTTTGCGGAAGCCCATCTCGCGGATCACGTCCGCGAGCAGAGCCGAGCCGGAGACTTTCTGCATCGGGATCCCGCGCGTGCGCAGCGCTTCCTCCAGCTTCTCGCGGCCGTCGCGCTCGGCGTCCTCGCGCCGCTCCTCTTTGAACCAGGAGCGGATCTTGTTGCGGGCACGGTTGGTCCGCACCAGTTTCAGCCAGTCGAGCGAGGGCCCGCGCTTCTGCTTCGCGGTCAGCACCTCGACGATGTCGCCCGAGCGCAGCTGGTAGTGCAGCGGCACGATCGAGCCGTTGACCTTGGCGCCGACGCAGCTGTGGCCGACGTCGGTGTGGACGGCGTAGGCGAAGTCGAGCGGGGTCGAGCCGGCGGAGAGGTTCTTCACTTCCCCCTTCGGGGTGAAGACGAAGACTTCGTCCTCGAAGAGGTCGACCTTGAGCGATTCGAGGAACTCGGTCGGATCCTGTTCGCCCTCGGCCTCGACCAGCTGCCGAAGCCAGGTCATCTTCTCCCGCTCCGGGTCCCCCCTGGCGCCCTCTTTGTAGGCGACGTGGGCGGCGATTCCGTACTCGGCGAGCTTGTGCATCTCCTCGGTCCGGATCTGGATCTCGAGCGGCTTGCCCTCGGGACCGATCACGGTCGTGTGCAGCGCCTGGTACATGTTCGCTTTCGGCATCGCCACCCAGTCCTTGAAGCGGCCCGGCAGCGGCTTCCAGAGCGAGTGGATGACGCCGATCGCGCCGTAGCAGTCTTTGACCGAGTGGACGATCACCCGCATCGCCGTCAGGTCGAAGATCTCGTTGAACTCGCGGCCCTTCTTCGCCATCTTCGTGTAGATCGAGTAGAAGTGCTTGGCGCGGCCGGAGATCTCGGCCTCGATCCCGACCTGCTCCAGCTCCCGGGCGAGGAACTCGCCCGCCTCGGAGACGAAGTTTTCGCGCTCGTCGCGCTGCTGGGCCACCAGCTGCTTGATTTCTTTGTACTTGCGCGGGTGCAGGGTCGCGAAGGCGAGGTCCTCGAGCTCCCATTTGATCGCGTGGATCCCCAGGCGGTGCGCCAGCGGCGCGTAGATCTCCAGCGTCTCGTGGGACTTCAGCGTCTGTTTCTGCTTCGGCAGGGCGCCGAGCGTGCGCATGTTGTGGAGGCGGTCGGCCAGCTTGATCAGGATCACCCTGACGTCGGTGGCCATCGCCACCATCATCTTCCGGTAGTTCTCGGCCTGGCGCTCGTCGCGGCTCTCGAAGGTGATCCCGGTCAGCTTCGTCACCCCGTCGACCAGCTGGGCGATCTCCTCGCCGAACTCGGTCCGGATTTCGTCCAGGCTGGCGGTGGTGTCCTCGACCGTGTCGTGCAGGAGCGCGGCGCAGAGCGTCTCGGTGTCGAGCCGCATCCCGGCACAGATCTGGGCGACCCCGACCGGATGGGTGATGAACTCGTCGCCGGAGTAGCGGCGCTGGTCCGCGTGCCGCTCGCAGGCGAAGTCGAAGGCGCGCTCGACCCTGGCGCGGTCGATCGCCGCCACGGCCAGCGCAGTGCCTCCGGCTGAGGCGCTGTGCCCGGAAGCGCCGCCCCCGTTCCCGTTCTCGAAGCCGGTCGCGGCAGAGTCGAACTCCCCGACCACCGCGAAGAGGTCGGCGAGGAGCTCCTTGTGCTCTACGGCAGCTTGGTTTTTCCGAGAAATCGCTGTGCCTCCGAAAGCTGGTCGCTGTAGGCGCGGAAAGCAGCGGAACGCTGCAGATCCGTCCTCACGGAGGATACGACCCGGACCACTCCAGCGCCGCCCTGCGGCGACCCCTGCAGCAGCCCGAGCTCGCGGAGGACGCGAAAGCGCCGCGCCGAACCCTCGGGACAGAGCGGATGGCTGCCAGCGCCCGCAAGCGCCTCCCGCAGCCGCTTGCCGCGGGCGTCGCCGGTCTGGCGCAGCGCCCGGTAGGTGGCCGCGACCCCCTCGCGCGTCGCCCACTGCTCGGCCAGGGCCTGGCCGGCGAAGTCCGCCTCCGCCTCGGTCCAGGGGACGTGGAGGAAGCCCCCGTCCGCGCAGGGCGAGCCGGCACGCAACTGGTCATCCCCGCTGCGCGGCGGATCGACGAGGACCACGTGCTCGAAGGCCTCCGCCAGCTCCGGCCGCCGCTCCAGTGCCGCGTAGTCGGTCAGCGCCAGGCCCGACTCCGCCCGGTTCGCGAGCCCCCCGATCTCCTCCTCGCCGCAGCGATGGCAGGCGATCAGCGCCGCGCCGCCGTTGAAGCGGGCGAGCCCGGTGGCCCCGTTGGCCAGCGCCGCTCGCCGCGAGGCGTCGGCGCAGACCGCCAGCACCCCCGCGCCGCTCGAGACCAGCTCCGCCACCACCACCGTCGCCGGCGCACTTCCGTCCACCACCCGCCGCCCGGGCCCGCGAGTCCGCGTGGAACCGCCTATGGCGCGGTCTCCTGCGGACTCGGCGGTCGGGTCGGTCGCAAGCTCGGCTTCGAAGCGGGCCCACCAGGCGGCTTCGTCGCAGGCGCAGGCGTGAGGGAGGACGGGTTCCTCGGCTTCCGGCTCCTCGAGCGGATGCAGCTCGCGCAGGACGACCCGCGGCTCGACCGAGCCGTTCCAGTGGTTGAGCTCGAGGCGGACGCTGGCGTCGAGCACGTCCTCGTCCCCGACGCCGAGGCTGGAGCGACCGAAAGCGACCCCGAGCGCCCGGTGGGCGCCGCTGTGGAGGCTGAAGCGGGCGTGCTTGCCCTCGCCCATCGCCCTTACGTCGCTAACCCGGGCCGACGGAACCAGCAGCCGCACCCCGGGGTTGCCCATCCCGAACGGCGCCAGCTGCTTCAGCTCTTCCGCCAGCTCGAGCCCGAGGCCTACTCCGCCGACGATCGCGTCGACCTTTTCGGTTCGGTGCAGGTCCTCCTCGCTGAGTGCCTCGTTCGCGTGGGCGGCGAAGGCCGCCCGGAACGCTCCCAGGTTCTCGGCCTTGATCTGCAGGCCCGCCGCGGCGCGATGACCTCCGAAGCCCTCCAGGTGCTCGGCGCAGGCCCGCAGCGCGGCGAGCAGGTCGAAGCCCGGGATGCTGCGCCCCGACCCGCGGCCGTTCCCCTCTTCGTCGAGGGAGATCACGACCACCGGGCGGTGGTGGCGCTCGACCATCCGCGAGGCGACGATCCCGACCACGCCCGGGTGCCAGTCCTCGCCGGCGACCGCGATTCCGCGAGCCTCCTGCAACTCCTGCGGCAGCTCCCGCCACGCCGCCTCGGCCGCCGCATCGACCTCGCGCTCCGTTGCCCGCCGCTCGGAGTTCGCCTTGCTCAACTCGATCGCGATCGCCTCGGCCCGCTGCTCGTCCTCGGTGAGGAAGAGCTCGACCCCGGCGTCTGCCCGGTACAGCCGCCCCGCCGCGTTGATCCGGGGCGCCAGCCGGAACGCGAGGTCCCCCTCGTCCAGCCGCTCCGGCTCGCATTTGGCGGCCTCCATCAAGGCCCTGATTCCCGGCCGGATCCCGCGACGGATCTCCGCCAGCCCTTTCTTCACGAGCGCCCGGTTCTCCCCCACCAGCGGCACCACGTCAGCCACCGTCGCAAGAGCAACCAGATCCAGGTCTTTCTCAGGGTCGGCGCCCAGTGCGCAGCTCAACTTCCAAGCCACCGCCGTCCCGCACAGCGAGACGAACGGATAGCCGGAGACCTCGGGGTGCAGGATCGGGCAATCCGGCAGCTCCTCCGCCCGCTGGTGGTGGTCGGTGACCACCGCCTCCATCCCCAGCTCCCGCGCCAACCGCACCTCCGCGACCGAGGTGATCCCGCAGTCAACCGTCAGCAGCAGCCCCGTCCCCCGCTCCGCAAGCCGCCTCACGTTCTCGGCTGAGAGGCCGTAGCCGTCCTCGATCCGGTTCGGGATGAACCAGTCCACCTCGGCCCCGAGCCCCCGCAGCGTCGAGACCGTCAGCGCCGTCGCGCAGACCCCGTCGACGTCGAAATCGCCATGGACCGTGATCCGCCGGCCCGCCTCGACCGCGCCGCGGACCATCTCGGCGACCTCCGCCATCCCGGCAAACGCGCTCGGCGGATGCGACTCGTCAGCGGCGAGGAAGGACCGGGCCTGCTCCGGCGTCCGGTACCCGCGCCGCACCAGGGTCACAGCGATCGGCTCGCTCACCCCCAGCTCGTCGGCGAGAGCGTGCGCCTCCGCGTAGGAGTACGGCTCTGCTGCGAAGGGACTGGCGGCTTCCGACACGCATTCCAGGCTAGGAAGCGCGGCGGCGGAACCTTGGGCCGGGCAGCCCCGAAGATGCGGCAAAAGCAGCTTTGCTTCAGCCCAGGTGATCTTGGGAGCGAACGCCGATCGCGTAGACGATCGCGAGACCGATAAGGGTCCCGGGGATCGCGATCAGCGCAGTCGAGAGGTCGGTGTCCCCGAGGTCTTTGCCGCTGACCTCCTGGACGATCATTCCGAAGACGACCGAACCCAGCACGGCGCCGAGGAAGGCCCCGACGATCCCCTGCCAGAAGCGATCGGGGAGGAAGACCGTGAAGTGCCAGAGGGCGATGCCCATCATGAAGAAGACGACCAGGGCCATCAGCGAGACCTCCCGTGCTTGCGGCGGGCCTGGCGACGGGCGCGGCGGTCGGCGTTGCGCTGGCGCCGCTCGGACGAGGCGGCCGCGGCCGCCTCGGTGTCGCCGTTGTCGCGCGAGCCGGCGCCATTGCCGGAGTCCTCATCGCGCTCGACCGTCGCGACCGAGCTCGGCGCAACCTCCGCCGCCGGCGCCTGCGGTTCCGGAGCGGCTTCGCGTTCCTCGTCACGGCCCAGCTTCGCCATCTCGATCTCGTCGGCGTAGGCCGGGACGCGGCCGCCCTCGGCTTCGGCGATCCGCAGGCGGCGACGCACGAACCCGGGCTCGCGTTCCTTCCAGGCGGTCAGCACCGGCGAGGCGATGAAGATCGAGGAGTAGGTCCCGGATGCGATCCCGACCAGCATCGCGAAGGCGAAGTCCTGCAGGGTGGCACCGCCGAAGACGAGCAGGGAGGTGACTCCGAGCAGGGTCGAGAAGCTGGTTGCCAGGGAGCGCGTCAGGACCTCGCTCATCGAGCGGTTGACGATCTGGGAGAAGGCGGCGCGCGGCATCCGCGGGACGTTCTCGCGGATCCGGTCGAAGACGATGATCGTGTCGTAGATCGAGTAACCCAAGATCGTCAGGAAGGCGGCGACCGTACCGCTGCTCACCTCTTTTCCGGTCAATGAATAGACGCCCGCCGTGATCAGGATGTCGTGGAAGATCGCGATCAGGACCGGGATCGCGAACTTCGGGTCGAACCGCAGGGCCACGTAGCCGGCGATCACCAGCATCGAGAAGATCAACGCCTTCAGCGCGCTGTTGGCCACCTGCTGGCCGAAGGTCGGCCCGACGCTGGTGCTGTCGAACCCGTTTTCGACGATCCCGAATTCGGAGCCCAGCGCCGTTTCGGCCTCGCGCACCTGGCTCGGCTCGAGCTGGTGGGACTGGATCTGGAAGACGTCTTTGCCCGGGAAGCTCTTGTCGCTGACGGCCTGGATCTCCTCGCCCTTGATCCCGGCTTCCTCCAGGGCCCGCCGCACGCCTTCCTCGTCCGTGTTGCCTTCTACCGCGACGGTGATCCGGGTCCCCGACTCGAAGTCGATGCCGAAGTTGAGCTGCTTCGTCGCCAAGGCCAGGCCGCCGATGACCAGGATCACGCCCGAGATCGAGAAGAACCAGCGGCTCGCGCCCATGAAGTCGAAGTGCCAGCGTTTGCCCTCGCCGGCGGCGCCGAGGAAGCTGGGCGAGCGCAGCAGCCGCGAGCGGCTCATGCTGCCGAGCAGTGCCTGGGTGAAGACGACCGCGGTCAGCAGCGAGACGATCGTGCCGACCCCGAGGGTGAAGGCGAACCCCTTGACCCCCGCCGTCGCGAGGACGAAGAGGATGAAGGCGGTCAGCAGGGTGACGACGTTGGCGTCGATGATCGTGCTGATCCCGCGTTTGTAGCCAGCGGCGATCGCGCTCGACATCGAGCGCCCTGCCCGCACCTCCTCCTTTATTCGCTCGAAGATGACGATGTTGGAGTCGGCGGCGACCCCGATCGTCAGCACCAGGCCGGCGATCCCCGGCAGGGTGAGGGTGATCGGAATCAGGTCGATCAGGGCGAAGAAGATCACCGCGTAGGCGCCGAGGGCGATCGAGGCGACCACCCCGAGGAAGCGGTAGTAGAGGAGCAGGAAGATGACCACCAGCGCCAGCCCGACGACGCCGGCTTTGACGCCCTCGTCGAGGGCTTCGCTGCCGAGGGTGGCCGAGACCTGCGTCTGGCTGATCAGCTTCAGGTTGATCGGCAGGGCGCCGATCTGCAGGGTCGTCGCCAGTTCCTGGGCCTCGTCGACGTTGCTGAATCCACCGGCTATCTGGGCGCCGGTGCGGCCGTCGATCCCGTCCGGGTTCTCTTCGAAATTGATGATCGGCCGCGTTTTGACTTCGTTGTCGAGAATGACGGCGAAGTGGCCGGAGAGGGCTTCGGCTTCCTGCGGGCTGACCGCACCGATCGTCCGCGCCTTGCCGCGCTGGGCGATCTGGCGGGTTACTTCCTGGAATGCCTCACGCCCGCTGTCGGTGAACTTGAAGCTGACGACCGGTTCGTTGCTGGTCTGTTCGTAGGTCTGTTCGGGATCGGTGATTTCGTCGCCGCTGAGAGCGGGTTCGTCTTTCAGCGCGAACCAGCCCGGTTCCGCATCTTCGATCACCTGCCCGTCTTCGTCGGTCGGCAGTTCCGAGACGACCACAGCCCCCGGCGGGACTTCGAGCACGGTCCCGTCCCTTGACAGTTTTTCCCCCGTCGGAGTGACGTAGAGGTCCTTTTTTGCCAGCTCCGGCCCGGCGAGCGCTTCTCCGGGTTCGTCTTTGTCGAAGAGGTAGTAGCGGGGGCGAGCGATGGAGCAGTTCTGGCAGTCTTCGACCGGCGGTTGTTCGGAGGCGAGCTTCACCGCTTCGTAAGCGGTCGGGTAGGCGCCGGCGAAGATCAGCCTTTTCACTTCGTTTTTGTGGACGTTGCGGCCCGCCGCTTCCCAGCGTTTTTCCGATTCTTTGAGCGCTGCTTTCGGCGGTTCGGCGCCGGGGGTGCCGCCGATTTTTTTCTCCGGGCCGATCAGATTCGGCTCCCAGTCGTAGTAGTAGAGCTGGGCCGTGGTCCCGACCTGCTCGGCGGCGCGGTTGGCGTCGGTGACGCCCGGCAGGCTGACGCTGATCCCGTCGACGCCGAGCCGCGCGACCTCGGGCTCAGAGACGCCGAGCTTGTTGATCCGCTGTTCGATGATCGAGATCGAGTCGTCGATGTCTTCGCCGCTGACTTCGGCCCCCGCTTCGGTCGGCTGCCCTTGGTAGACGAGCTCGAGCCCGCCCTGGAGATCGAGGCCGAGCTTCGTCTCCTTCTTGGCGATGACGAGCGCCGAGACGATCACCAGGCCCAGGACGAGAAGCAGGACGAGAAGGTGGCCGCGCCGCGTTCCCATCCGTTCAGCCCTCCGGGGTGAGGACGAGGAGGAGGCCGCCGTCGTCGTCGTAGGCCGGGAACACGTCGGCGACCGCTTTCGCCGGCAGGTCGCCCTCGGCGTTCACCGAGACCCGCTTGCCGAGCGAGCGGACGCCCCACTCGAGCGAGGTCTCGATCGGGTCGGTGACGCCGTCGCCGTCGGTATCCGCCTCGACGCCACCGTCGCCGCTGTCGATCCAGTCGAGCCCGAGCACCTCGCGCACCGGTCGCCCGATCACGTCCTCGTCGGTGAGACCGGTCAGCTCGAAGCTGCCTTTGCCGGCGTCGATCACGCGTTCCTGCTTGTCACAGACGAAAAAGGCGGCATTGGGAGCCGGATAATAATCGTCGAGTAATTCGAAGACAAAGCCGAAGCCGCATTTCGAGCAGCCCTTGGGGCGGGTGCTGAACCCTGCGGTGCGCTCCCCGCTCACCTCCCGGTGCCCGCAATTCGGACAGATGAAGAACGGCATGCTCGACAGGCTAGCTGGACCGGCTCAGAAGAGGCTCGCCGCGCCTTCGGGCGTGGGAAGCCCCAGATGCTCGTAGGCCCGGTGGCTGAGGACCCTCCCCCGCGGGGTCCGCTTCAGCAGCCCCTGCTGGAGCAGATAGGGCTCGAGAACGTCCTCGATCGTGTCCTGCTCCTCGCCGATCGCGACCGCCAAGGTCGAGAGGCCGACCGGGCCGCCGCCGAACTTGCTCGCGATCGTCTCCAGCAGGGCGCGGTCGCTGCGGTCGAGCCCGCCGGCGTCGACCTCGAGCATCTCCAGGGCTGCGGTGGCGTCGCCTTCCCCGATCCGCCCGCTCCCCTTCACCTGGGCGAAGTCGCGCACCCGCTTCAGCAGCCGGTTGGCGACGCGGGGAGTGCCGCGCGAACGCGAGGCGATCGTCTCCGCGCCGCCGGCGTCGATCTCCACCCCGAGGATCCCGGCCGAGCGCTCGACGATCAGCGCCAGGTGCTCGGTCGCGTAGTACTCGAGGCGGTGGGAGACGCCGAAGCGGTCGCGCAGCGGCGTCGTCAGCAGGCCCGACCGGGTGGTCGCGCCGACCAGGGTGAAGGGCGGCAGCGGCAGGGTCACGGTCCGCGCCCCGGCGCCCTGTCCCAGGACCACCGGCAGCTCGCCGTCCTCCATCGCCGGGTAGAGCGTCTCCTCGACCGCGCGCCCGAGGCGGTGGATCTCGTCGATGAAGAAGACGCTGCCCGGCTCCAAGGCGGTGAGGAAGGAGGCGACGTCGGCCTTGCGCTCGAGCGCCGGCCCGGCCGTCTGCACCATCGGCACCCCCAGCTCGGCCGCGACGATGTGCGCGAGCGAAGTCTTGCCGAGACCCGGCGGCCCGGCGAGGAGGACGTGGTCGAGCGGCTCCCCCCGTCGCTTCGCCGCCTCGATGAAGATCGCCAGCTGGTCGGTCACCTGCGTCTGGTTGACGAAGTCGGTCAGGGTCGGCGGCCGCAGCGAGCGGTCGAGATCCTCGTCGGGCGCCTCGGCGCGGGCGTCGTGGACCTTGACCTCGGCGTCGACCGGAACCGGCTCGTTCTCGATCCCGGGGGTGCGGATCCTGTTGCCGCCGATGTCGGGCGGGCCGCTCACGCCGCGTTCCTCGCGGCAGCGGCCTTGCGCAGCGCCGCCGCGACCAGGTCCTCGGCGCCGGCGCCCTCGACCCCGTCGAGCAGCTGCTCGGCCTCCAGCGGCGCGTAGCCGAGATTGACGAGGCCGTCGCGGGCGAGCGCACGGGGATCGTTCTCCTCCGCGACGCCGAGGGCCACCTCTTCCTCCAGCGTTCCCGCCACCTTCTCGCGGAGCTCGACGATGATCCGCTCCGAGGTGCGCTTGCCGATGCCCGGCACGGCCTGGAAGCGTTTTGCGTCTCCGGCCGCGATTGCCCGCAGCAGGTCGCGGGCGCTCCCGCCCGAGAGGGTCGCGATCGCGACCTTGGGGCCGACGCCGCTGACCGTGATCAAGAGCCGGAAGAGGTCCCGCTCCTCCTCGGAGGAGAAGCCGTAGAGGGAGAGCGAGTCGTCGCGGGAGATCAGCTCGGCGTGCAGGAAAACGTCGCGGCCCGTCGCCGGCACCGCCTTCAAGGTCTCGGCGGAGACCGCCAACCGGTAGCCGACGCCGCCGGCGTCGATGACGACGTGGTCGGGGCGGCGCACCATCACCTCACCGCGGACGGCGGCGATCATCCCGCGACCCCGGCTTTGCGAGCGATGTCGACCGCACCGCGGTGACCGCTGCCGTTGCCGTGGCAGATCGCCACCGCGAGCGCGTCGGCGGCGTGGTCGGGTTCCGGCGGGTCCGGGAGCCCGAGCAGGGTCCCGACCATCCGCTGGACCTGGCGCTTGTCGGCGGCGCCGGAGCCGCAGACCGCCATCTTGATCGCCTGCGGCGTGTAGGTGAAGCAGCCGACCCCGCGTTCGGCGGCGGCCAGCATCGCCACCCCGCTCGCCTGGCCGACGGCCATCGCCGAGCGCACGTTCTTGCCGAAATAGACCTCCTCGATCGCCACCGCCTTCGGCTCGTGCCATTCGAGCAGGTCCGCCAGGGCGCGATGGATCCGTTCCAGGCGCCGCTCCATCGGCTGGTCCGGCG
>Ga0307314_10000121_pt1 | contig 16871 bp, 15 predicted proteins | sample ER_DNA_204_FD_194493 | JGI IMG/M metagenome (GOLD analysis project Ga0307314, IMG submission 194493) | Bulk soil microbial communities from the East River watershed near Crested Butte, Colorado, United States - ER_DNA_204 | ecosystem: Environmental > Terrestrial > Soil > Floodplain | place...
CTCGGTTCGCGTGGTAGTCAGCCTTGGAGCCATCGTGCTCCAAGGCTTTCTCGAAGGCACCGAGAGCATCCTCGGTGCGCCCCATCCTACCCAGCAGCGCGCCGAAGGAGTTGAGGACGGAGCCCTTCTCCGGGACTAGCTCGAGCACGCGCTCGTAAGCACCGACAGCTTCCTCCCTCCTGCCAAGCTCGTCGAGCAGACGAGCTCGTCTTTCATTCAGGGAAATATCGTCGGCGGCCAGCTCCAGACCTGATTCGAGAGCTTCGAGGGATTCCTCCAAGCGGCCGAGGTTGCGATAGGCGACGGCTCGATTGGAGTGGTAGGCAACTACCTTGGGCTCGAGCTCGGTCGCTTTGTCCAGGTGTTCGAGAGCCTCGGCGTGACGCTCGGCTCGACCCAGCGCGATTCCGAGGCGGTAGTGGTATCTAGCGGTTTTCGGGGCCAACTCGACCGCGCGTTCGAGGGGAGGGATCGCCTCCCCCTCTCGACCAAGCCGGACAAGGGTCAGGCCAAGCCCCGCTTGATGGAGAGGTTCGTCCGGCGCGAGGTCCGCAGCCTTTTCGTAGGCCTTAAGGGCGGCGTCGTGCTCCTTGATCCTGCTGAGGGTGGTCGCGGCGAAGGACAGCACCGCAGCTGCCCCAGCGGCCTCCTCCGGCTTCTTCACCTGAAGATCGTCGATTGCCTGCCCGACGTCGGCGTCCCCGCCCGAGGCCCGCGTGGCAACCGCGAGCTGGAGCCGCATCGCCGCGCCGGCGAGCCCCGAGGGCGCAGAACCTGCCAGCGCGGTCAGCTCATCGCGCGCCTCGATGAAGGCGCCGTCCATCATCAACCCGATCGCTTTGGTGATCTGCAGGCCGGGCAGCTCCGGCCGCAGCGACAAGCCGATTTCCGCCCGCTCCACGATCTCGCTTGGCCGCCCCCGCAACAACGCCTTGTATTCGATTTCGTCCCCGAGACTGCGGAACGCCTCACTCGCGTAGGTGGTCGCGAGCTCGGCCTCCGCCGGCAGCCTCGCCAGCTCGTCGAGCAGGTTGGGCCCGTACCAGGCCCGCAGAAACTCGATCACCATCCGCAGAGGCTCGCCGCGGGACTTCTTCACGTCGAGACATAGCCTCATCAATGGCTCGCGCAGCTCCCAGAAGCTCATCCGGTTGTCGCCGCCCGCGACCCGTTCAGGGATCTCGGCCGGGCGGACGTAGCCGCGCTCGGTCAACTGGCGCAGCATCGTCGCCACCTGGTTTTGCGCGATGCCGCTGCGCTCGGCGAGATCCCGATTGCTCAACGCGCCGCCAGTTTCGCTGAGGAGCACGACAAGCTCCTGCTGCTGGTCCCCGAGCTCCGCCAATCGAGCCTGGTAGTACGGCGTCAACTCGTCAAGCGCTTTCAGGAACAGAGGGACGAGCTCATCGATCGCCTCGACTGAGATGCAGCCGGCGAAGAGCAGCCAGATCCTTGGATGACCGCCGGCGAGCGTCTCGATCGCGGCGAACCGGCTCCTCGCCCGCTCCTGGCTCAGGTATCCGAGGAGCTTCCCATCCCCGTTCAGCTTCGCGATGCGCCTCATCAGCTCCATGGCGCTGTCGACGGTCAGTTCCTCGAGCTCGGTGATCTCGAAGAAGTGCTTGAAAGGGGCATTCTCATCCGTCACCGCATCGAACCTGCGCGTTGCGGTCGCCAGCACCAGCGCTTTGCCGCTGCTCTCGAGGAAGCCGCGAAACCGCTGCTGGCCCTCCGTCCCGATCTTGCGGAAGATCTGCTCGAGGTTCTCGACCAAGAGCAGAAGTCGACGCTCCCCGAGGACATCGCGTAGCGCCTTCTCCGCATCATCCAATTCGAGACGTCCAGCCTGCAGATCGTCGGCCATAAAGCCCAGCTCCGGAACGTCCAGCTCAACGGCAACGAGGCGCGTAACCGCCGCGAGGAACTTCGCGTAGGTGCGGATCACCCAGCCGTCCTCTTCGATCCAGGCGATGACCGGTCCGGCCTCCCCCGCGCTCCCCCGGACCCTGCTGGCGACAATCGACAACAGATGCGTCTTGCCCATCCCGCGCGGTCCGACGAGCAACTGGTGGCGCGCATCCGCCAGCTCATGCGAAACCTCCACAAGGCGGTTGATCTGCTCCTCGCGCTGAACGGTTATCGCCTCGAGGATGTCGGGGTCCTGAGCGGAGGGGTTGTGCTTGAAGAGCGTTACGGCCTGATTCATCTTTCCCGAACTATACATATTTCGATATGTACATATTGGGAGTTGGCTTTTTTGCCCCGTGGCTCCGGAAGCTATATGAGACGTGGATGGACGAAATCGAAACGCTTTCGGGCGATCCGACCCTTGAGCTGCCGGAGTTCGACGACCCGCCTGCCGACCCGCTGCGCCTGCTCGAGCGCTGGCTGCAGGGCGCCGACGAACGCGGGGTGCGGGAGCCTCGGGCGCTGGCCCTGGCGACCGCCGACGCGGAGGGACGCCCGTCCAGTCGCATCCTCCTGCTCAAGCAGGCGACGCCCTTCCTCGTCTTCGCCGGCAGCTACGAGAGTCGCAAGGGACGCGACCTCGCCTCGAACCCGCGAGCCGCGGGCACGCTCTACTGGCGCGAGACCCTGCAGCAGGTGACGATCGAGGGGCCGGTGAGCAAGTTGAGCGAGGAGGAGTCGGATGCGCTCTTCGCGGAACGGCCGCAGGCGGCGCGGGCAAGCGCGGTTGCCTCGAAGCAGGGGGACACCCTGGATGATCCAGCGGGACTACGCGATGCGGCGAAGGCCCTCGCAGCGGACGGCGAGCCCCCATCCCGCCCTCCGCACTGGGGCGGCTGGCGCCTCGATCCCGACCTCGTCGAGTTCTGGCACGGCAGCCCGGACCGGCTCCATCGCCGCCTGCTCTACATGAAGACCGACGGCGCCTGGCAGCACCGGCGCCTGCAGCCCTAGAGGTAGCCGAGCGGGTCCGTCGGGGCGCCGTTGATCCGGACCTCGAAGTGGAGGTGGGGGCCGGTGCTGTGGCCGGTGTTGCCGCTGTAGCCGATCACGTCGCCCTGGCTGACCCGGGCGCCGACGGAGGCGGCGAAGCTCGACTGGTGGGCGTAGCAGGTGGAGAGCCCGCCGCCGTGGTCGATGCAGGTGTAGTTGCCGTAGCCGCCGCTTTCGTACTCGGACTGCTCGAGGATCACGGTGCCGTCGGCGGCGGCGCGGATCGGCGTCCCTTCCGGCACGGAGATGTCGATCCCCTCGTGCATCCGCCCCCAGCGGTAGCCGAAGCCGGAGGTGACGGTGCCTTCGACCGGCCAGATGAAGCCGGCCGCGCTCGGGCTCTGCATCGGCCCCGCCGGGAGCGCCACCCCGCCGGTCGCTTCGGCGATTTCCTGGGCGATCTGCGAGCGCAGGCCGGCGGCGATTTCCTCGTGCTCGTCGCGGTCGCCTTCGATGCCCTTCAGCGCCGCCCGCCGCTCCGCCCGCGCCGAGAGCAGCGCCCCCTCGCGCGACTCCAGGGTCGAGCGGGTCGTTTCCAGCCGCTGCTCCTTGGCGGCGATCGCGTCGCGGGCGTCTTCGATCGTCAGCTTCGCGATCTTCCGCTGGCGCACCAGCTTCTTCGCTTCGTCGCGCAGCGAGCGCACCCGCTCGGCCAGCGCCTGGTCGCTTTCGTTGATCGCGTCGAAGTAGGCGGTGCGGGCGACCATGTCGCCGTAGTCCTCGGAGCTGAGGATGACTTCGGTCAGGTCCGCGGACCCGTAGGTGTAGATCGCGACGAGCCGCTCGCGCAGGTTGACCAGCGCCCGCTTCAGACGCCCGCGCAGGGTGTCGAGGCGCTCCAGCGCTTCCCTCAGTTCGTCTTCGGCCCCCTGCAGCTCGGCTTCCTTCGCCGCCAGCTCCTCTTCGGCCGCGGCCTCCTGGTTGCGCAGGGTCGAGACCTGCCCTTCCAGGGCGGAGATTTCGTCGCCCATCGCGGCGATGTCGGAGGTGAGGACGCCTTCGCGTTCTTCGGCCTTGCCGATCTTCTCTTCGACCGCTTCCAGCTTCTCGGAGTTGCTCTTCGCCGGCGCGCTCGCGACCGCCACGAGGCAGCTCGCGAGCAGCGCGAGGGTCATCGCCAGAAGCGAGGGGAGCCAGCGCCGGCGCGGTTTTGCGGTCGGATTCGGCATAGCTGCAAAGAGAAAGCCGGCATACGCGCCGGCTCTACCTGAACCGTAGGCGGGTGAATCGCCGCGCGCCCGCCGGGAAACCCGCCTGCAACCTCAGTTGCGGACGTACTCGCAGTGCGCAGCGAGGTTGCCGCCGCGGCCGCCGATGCAGCGGTCCTCGCCGCCCCTGCCGTCGAGCCGGTCGGAGCCGCCGCGGCCCAGCAGGACGTTGTCGGCGCCGTTGCCGGTGAGGACGTCGGGTCCGGGCGAGCCCTCGATCTTCTCGGTGCCGGCCGCGATCCGGCCCGGCGTGCAGCCGCCGACGTCGGGGTCGGCGACGGCGCCGCCGATCGCCGCGGTGACGAAGGTCCCTTCGTTGCGCACCCGGGCGAAGGAGGCGCTGTCGTTGGCGCCGGGGCCGCCGGAGAAGAGGTCCCCCTCGCAGGGCTGGCCGCCGACCAGGAGGTCGTCGCCACCGCCGCCGAGCATCGTCGCGGCGCCGCTGCCATGGCGGGGATGGAGGATGTCGACCCCGAAGAGGGCGTCGTTGCCGGCGCCGCCTTCGAGCCGGTCCGGATCGCCGTCGTCGCCGGCGTAGATCGTGTCGCCGCCGGGGCCTCCGCGCAGCCAGTCGCTGCCGGCGCCGCCGTCGATCGTCACCGCGACCCCCTGCGGCAGCGAGCGTTCGATCGCGATCTCGTCGTCACCCCCGCCGAGCGAGACGAGGATCGACCTGACTTGGCCGCCGTCGACCTGGAGCAGGGGCCCCGAACCGCCGGAGACGAGCATGTCTTCGCCCTGGAGGCCGACGACGATGTTGTCGGCACCTTCGCCGCCGGAGACCGCGAGGCTGTCCGCGCCGCACGAGCGCGCCCCCTGGGCGGTCCCGAAGCATTCGTTCCCCGGCCCGCCGATCACTTCCTCGATTCCAACGAGGTGCTCGTTTTCGGCGCCGCTGACCTCCCCGCCTTCGAGGTCGACTTCGATCGGCCCGCCGGCGCTGCGGTAGGAGGCGGTGTCGTGCGCGCCCGGGCCGCCGTCGATGCGGTCGCGGCCGATCCCGCCGGAGATCGCGTCGAAGCTCCCGCGGCCGCCGCGAACCGTGTCGTCCCCCATACCGCCGTCGACATCGTCGTGGGCGCCGAGGCCGCCGATCACCAGGTCGTTGCCGCTCTCTCCCCGCACCCGGTCGCGACCCGAGCCGCCGCGGACCTCGTCGGAGCCGCGGCTGCCGAGCACGAGGTCGGCCCCCTTGTTGCCGTGGAGCGCATCCTTGCCGCGGCCGCCGTCGATCCGGTCGCGGCCGGCGCCGCCGCAGACGGTGTCGTTGCCGCGGCCGCCGAAGATCAGGTTCGGACCGCCGCCGGCGAGGATCACGTCGGGCCCGCGGGTGCCGTGGATATGGCGGTCGTTGGAGACGATCGTCGCCCGCCTGCCCTCGCATTCGGGGCGCCCCGCGGCGGGGGAGCCGGTCAGCGCGAAGTAGAGGGCGCCGGCCAGCAAAAGGGCCAGGCCGACGAAAGCGATCCGCCGCAAACCAACTGCTCCTGCCACGACCGATCCCCCCTCTGCCTGCCTAGAAGCCCCTTCCCGTCGGTTTCGACTACCCGTTCAGGGAGACTCTGCAACCGGCTTCGAACCGCTGAGGCCCGGGTGCACGCCTTTGCCGATCGCCTGTTCGTCGACGATCTTCTGCAGCAGGCCGACGAGGCGCTTGCGATCGGCGCTGTTCATGCCCCGCGTCAGCGCCTCCTCGTGCTCGGCGGCGATCGCTCGGCCGCGGGCGAGCGCGTTCCGTCCCTTCCGCGTCAGATGCAGAGCCCGCACCCGGCGGTCGCCGGGATTCGGGCGGCGCTCGACCAGCCCCCGCTGCTCGAGCTCGTCGACGAGGGCGACCATGCGGCTGGCGGGCACCTCGATCGCCGCCCCGATCGCCTGCTGCGACTGCCCCTCGGCGGCGTCGACCAGGTTGAGGACGCGGAACAGCGGCGGGTTGAGGTCGACCGCCGCGATCTTCTCGGCGAACTGCCGCGAGGCGTGGATCCCAACCTGGGAGAGGAGGAAAGCAAGCGTCGAGGGGGCGCGGTCGCCGTTGATTCGGTCGCTCATGACGAGGGGAGCTTACCCGGTGGTTTCTGATATGAATCGTTTCGAGCTTGAACTATTCCAGTCGTTAAGAATTTTCACAGGAGGGACCAGATGACCCGCCGCCTCGCCCGCCTCGCCGACTTCTCCTACCGCCGCCGCGGCACCATGGTCCTGCTCTGGATCGTCTCCGCGGTCGTGATCATCGGCCTCGGCTCCGCCCTCGCCGGCGAGTACGAAGCCGACTACAACACCCCGGGCTCGGACTCGAAGGCCGCCAGCGACCTGACCGAACGCGAGTTCGGCGGCTACTCCGGCCAGGAAATCTACGTCGTCTGGAAAGACCCCTCGGGGGTGAAGAGCCCCGCCTCGCGGCAGAAGGTGGACGCCTTCTTCAAGCAGGCGGAAGCGATCAAGGACGTCGAGAAGCGCGACGCGATCCGCGTCTCCGACGACGGCACGATCGCCACCACCACCCTGCCGCTGACGATCCCCGGCTGGCAGGTGAAGAAAGAGCAGGGCGAAGAACTGATCGACGCCGCCGAAGCCAACAGCGGCGGCGGCCTGGAGATCAAGCTCGGCGGCGAACCGATCTACACCGCCCAGGAACAGACCAGCCCCGAGTTCTTCGGCTTCCTCGGCGCCGCGATCGTGCTGCTGATCGCCTTCGGCTCCCTCGTCGCCGCCGGCCTGCCGCTGGCGATCGCCCTGATCGGCCTCGGCATCTCCTCCGGCGGCCTGATCGTCCTGCTGGCCAACATCATCGACGTGCCGAACTGGACCACCGCGGTCTCCGGCCTGATCGGGATCGGCGTCGGGATCGACTACGCGCTGCTGGTCCTGACCCGCTTCCGCAGCGCGATGAAGGACGGCAAGGACCGCCACGACGCGGTCGTCGAGGCGGTCACCACCGCCGGCCGCAGCGTCCTCATCGCCGGCAGCACCGTCGTCGTCGCGATCCTCGGCCTCTTCATCACCGGCCTCCCCTACATGTACGGGGTGGCGATCTCCGCCTCGCTCGCGGTGCTGGTGGTGATGATCGCCTCGATCACCCTGCTGCCCGCCCTGCTCTCCTACCTCGGTCCGAACGTCGACCGGCTGCGGATCCCGCTCCTCGGCCGCAGCCTCGACTCGAAGGAAGACGGCGAATCGCCGGCGGCCCGCTGGAGCCACGCCGTGCAGCGGCGCCCCTGGACGGCGGCGATCGTCGCCACCGCGATCCTGCTCGCGCTCGCCGCGCCGGCGCTCGGCATGCGCCTCGGCTTCCCCGACGCCGGCAACGACCAGCCCGAGACGATGACCCGCCAGGCCTACGACCTGATCAGCGAGGGCTTCGGCCCCGGCGCCAACGGCCCGCTGGTGATCGCCGCCGAACTTCCGGACCCCGGCGCCAAGGCCACCGTCAACGGCCTCGTCTCCGACCTGCGCGAAGAGGACGGCGTCGCCTACGTGCCGCCGCCGCGCTTCAACGCCGACGGCACCGCGGCGATCGTCACCGTCATCCCCACCACCTCCCCCCAGGACGAGGCGACCTCCGAACTGGTCGACCGCCTGCGCGCCAGCACGATCCCGGCCGCGGTCGGCGACTCCGGCGTCAACGCCCTGGTCGGCGGCGTCAACGCCGCGCTCGAGGACCAGAGCAGCTACGTCACCGGCCGCATGCCCTGGTTCATCGCCGGCGTCGTCGGGCTCTCGTTCCTGCTGCTGCTGGTCGCCTTCCACTCCCCCTTCATCTCGCTCAAGGCGGCGGTGATGAACCTGCTCTCGGTCAGCGCCGCCTACGGCGTCATGACCCTGGTCGCCCAGGGGGGCGCGGTCGGCGAACTGATCGGGATCGACCACGAAGTCCCGATCGCCCCGTTCATGCCGGTGATGATGTTCGCGATCCTCTTCGGGCTCTCGATGGACTACGAGGTCTTCCTGATCTCGCGGATCCGCGAGGAGTACCTGAAGGACAACGACACCCGGCGCGCGGTCGCCGACGGGCTGGCGAAGACGGCCCGGGTGATCACCGCGGCGGCGGCGATCATGGTCGTCGTCTTCCTCGCCTTCGTCGCCTCGCCCGAAGTCTTCCTCAAGCTCTTCGGGATCGGGCTGGCGGCGGCGATCTTCCTCGACGCGACCCTGGTGCGGATGGTCCTGGTGCCGGCGGTGATGCAGCTGCTCGGCGCCCGCAACTGGTGGATCCCCGACTGGCTGGAGCGGATCCTCCCCCGGATCGAGGTCGAGCGGGGCGCGCCGGGGGTGGCGACCGAGAGCAGCTCCTAGCGGCTCGGTTCGCCCCCGGGCCGCTCGGGTTCAGTACCTGCTGGCGGTAGGACGGGAAGCACCGAGGAGCGGGAGGCGTCCCCGGCGCGCAATAGAGTCGCGCGCCATGATGACCAAGAGCCGTTCCCTCAGCCACCGCATTTCCCTGTTCGCCGCCCTCGCAGTCTTCGCGCTCGGGCTCCTCGCGTCGCCGGCTCTTGCCGCCCGTTACGCCTACACCGGCAACTACAAGAACGACACGGTCTCGGTCATCGACACCGCCACGAACCAGATCGTCGGCGATCCGATCCCCAGCGGCGAAGGTCCCTACTCGATGGCGATAACCCCGAACGGCAAGTCGCTGCTGGTGGTGAACGAATCGAGCGAAGACATGAGCGTGATCGACATTCCGAGCAAACGGAACGTCGCCACGATTCCGCTTGGCATCGAAACCGCAACCGTCGCCGTCACCCCCGATGGCACCACCGCCTGGGTGACCGACCAGCGGGCGGACCAGGCGATTGCGATCGACCTGCGGACGAACACCGCCAGCACTCCCTTCCCGGTCGGGGGGGAGCCGTGGGGGGTCGCTTTCACCCCGGACGGCAAAACCGCCTATGTGACCAACGACAACGCGGATACGGTCAGCGTGCTCGACGTCGCCTCGCGGCAGGTCGTGGGGACGATCCCGGTCGGCGAAGACCCGATCAACGTCGTCTTCGCCCCCGACGGCAAAACCGCCTTCGTGAACAACTACGACAGCGACTCGGTCTCGGTCATCGACACCGCGACCCGCCAGGTGGTGGGGGGGCCGATCCCGACCGGCGAAGAACCCTGGGGACTGGCGATGGCTCCCAACGGAAGCAGGCTCTATGTCAGCAACGAAGGCGATGACACCGTCACCGCGATCGACACCGCGGCCCGCTCGGTGATCGGCGCCCCGATCCCGACCGGCGACGAGCCGTTCGAACTCGCCGTCACGCCCGACGGAAAGACCGTCTACGTCGCCAACTACGAAGGCGAATCAGAAGGCAAGGGCGTCACGGCGATCAACACCCAGACCAACCAGACCACCGACGTCAACGTGACCGGCGGTCCCTGGCAGATCGCGATCGAACCCGACCAGTCGCCGGTCGCCGCCTTCACCGCGAAAGCATCGAAGAAGAATCCGCTCCTGGTCTCCTTCGACAGCGCCGGCTCGAGCGACCCCGACGGCGCGATCGCGCGCTTCGACTGGAACTTCGGCGATGGCGTCACCGCCCTCAACGGCAGCCTGACCCCGAAACACAAGTACGCCAAAGCGGGCAAATACACCGTCGGCCTGACCACCACGGACAACGAGGGCTGCTCGGCCAACATGGTCTTCACCGGCCGCACCGCCTCCTGCAGTGGCGGGCCCTCTGCTGCCGCCCAGCTGATCACGGTCAAAGCCCCGAACAACTTCAAGTTCGGCAAGCTCATCCGCAACACCAAGAAGGGCACCGCCAAGCTCAAGGTCAAGGTGCCCTACGCCGGCAGGCTCACCCTTTTCGGGACGAAGCTGACGCGGACGAAGCGCCGCGCCAAGAAGGCCGGCACCGTCGTCCTCAACATCAAGCCGAAGGCGACGACCAAGAAGGCGCTGGAGACGAACGGCACCGTCAAGGTCAGGGTCAAGGTCACCTTCAAGCCGACCGGCGGCAAGGGCAAGACCAGAGGCCGCACGGTCAAGCTGATCCAGCGTTAGCCGACTACTCGTTCATACGAGTATTCGTTTGATCGTCTAGGGGCGTCTAGGGCTTCCGCGTTTCGCCCGCGGAAGCCCGCCGCTCCCCCGCCGCGAACCGCTCCATCCCGATCCAGCAGAACTCGAGGACGCGGTCGACCAGCTCGCTGCGGGGGACCTCCCGGTGGTCATACCACCAGACCGCCAGCCCGTTCTGGGCCATCTTCAGCATCTCCGCGAACATCTCCAGGTCGCGGTCGGCCTGGGGTTCGCCGAGCAGGGCGGGCGGGGCGCCGGCCCTGAGGAAGAGCGCGATCCCGGCGGTGGCCTGCTGGTGGATCCGCCGGTAGGTGGAGAGGATCGCCGGGTCGGTCGGAGGATCGCGGAAGAGCATCCGCCAGGCGTAGGGGTTCTCCTCGACGAAGGTGAAGAACGCATCGACCCCGACGCGGATCCGCTGCGCGGTGTCTTCGAAGTCCTCGGCGACCGCCGTCCCGACGAAGTTCAACAGCTCCTCGGTCTGCCGCTCCAGCAGCGTGATCTGGAGCTCCGCCTTCGAAGCGAAGTGGTCGTAGATGACGGCGGGCGTGATCCCCGCCGCCCGCGCGATCTCGACCATCGAGGCCTCCTGGTAGCCGCGCTCGGCAAACACCGCCATCGCCGCCCGCAGGATCTGCTCGCGCCGCTCTCCGGCGCTGAGGCGGCGGCGCGGTTTGGGGTGAGCGGCCATCGAGGGGTTTTACCAAACGGGCATTCGGTTAGTATGGGAATGCAACCAAACGACCATTTGGTAGGAGGATCGCCATGCCCATGATCGACCTGACTTATCCGCAGGGCGCGCTGCGCCCCGAGGCCCGAGCGGAGGCCGTCGAAAAGCTCACCGCCGCCCTGCTCCGCCACGAGGGCGCCGCCGACAACGAGCAGACCCGCGCGATGTCCTGGACGCTCGTGCACGAGCTGCCCCCATACGCGCTCAACGTCGCCGGCTCGCCCGTCGAGCGCCCGGTCTACCGGGTTCTCGTCACGGTCCCGGAAGGGACTCTGCTGCAGGGACCGGGGCCGGTCGGCTCAACCGCCCGCCGCAACCTCGTCCGCGAGGTGACCGAGGTCCTGCTCGCGGCGGAGGGAACCGCCTACAGCGAGGCCGAGGCCGGACGCGTCTACTGCCTGGTGCGGGAAATCGGCGACGGCTACTGGGGCGGGATGGGGACGACCTTCCGCATCGAGGACATCGTCGCCACCGCGACGCCCGAGGCGCCGCAGACGGAGGTCTCCGAACGGGCGCGCGCCTCGATCGCCGCCCTGGTCGCCGAGCGCAGCGGCACGGTGGCGTAGCGATGGGGGTCGAGCGCTCGATCGAGATCGCCCGCCCGCCGGAGGAGGTCTTCGCCTTCGTCTCCGACGCACTCAACGACCCCCGCTGGTGTGCCAGCGTGGTCGCCTGCGAGCAGCGGCAGGGCACCGGGCCGGGTCCCGGCGCCTCCTATCTGGCAAGGCACAAACCGACGCCGTTCCATCCGGTGATGCCGCGCTCGATCGACGTTGTCGCCTACGAGCCGCCGCGCCTGCTGCGCTGGCGCCAGGAGGACTCCAACGGCACCTTTCACATCACCTACGAGCTCGAGCCGGCCGGCGAGGCCACGCGGATGACCCAGCGCGACAGGATCGAGTGGAAGGTCCCGGGGCCGGTGGGGCAGCTGGCCGAGCGACTCTTCGTCCGCCGCCACATCGGACAGCAGATGGTCGACCTCAAGCGCCTGCTGGAGGAGCGGTGAGCGGCATCCGCCGGCGCTCCCGGCCTGCGGAGCCCTGCGCCAGCCGCGTCTTCGGCGCGGCCACCGGCGCGGTGGCGCCGCTGGCCCGGTTTCGCGCCGGGCGCCTGGCGCAGAACGGCTTCACCTCGGCGCACGCCGCCCTCTACAGGCGCTTCGGCCTGGCCCGGCGGATCGGCAACGCCCCGATCCTGCTGCTGACCACGACCGGCCGCAAAAGCGGGCAACCGCGCACCGTTCCGCTGATGTACGTCCCGGCCGAGCAGCCGGTGCTGGTTGCGTCCAACGGCGGCAACCCCGCCCACCCCAACTGGTACCTGAATCTGCTGGGCGACGCCCGGGCCTGGGTCGAGATCGGGGGACGACGGACCGAGGTGGTCGCTCGCACGGTGGGCGGCCGGGAACGCGAGCGCCTCTGGGAGCGAGCCGTCGAGATCTATCCCGCCTACGCGGAATATCAGCGCCGGACCGAGCGTGAGCTGCCGGTCGTCGTGCTCGGCCAAGGCCGGGAGCGCTAAGGGGTTCGCTGCGGCGCGAAGCCCCGCAGCCGCAGCGAGTTGGTGACGACGAAGATGCTCGAGAAGGCCATCGCGGCGGCGGCGATCAGGGGGTTGAGGAAGCCGGCGGCCGCCAGGGGCAGGGCGGCGACGTTGTAGGCGAAGGCCCAGAAGAGGTTGCCCTTGATCGTCGCCAGGGTGCGGCGGGAGAGGCGGATCGCGTCGGCGACGGCACGGGGGTCGCCGGAGACGAGGGTGATGTCGGAGGCCTCGATCGCGACGTCGGTGCCGGTGCCGATCGCCAGGCCGAGGTCGGCCTGGGCCAGGGCCGGGGCGTCGTTGACGCCGTCGCCGACCATCGCCACGGTCCGCCCTTCGCCCTGGAGGCGCTCGACGACCGCCGCCTTCCCGGCCGGCAGCACCTCGGCGATCGCCTCCTCGATCCCGACCTCGGCGGCCACCGCCTTCGCGGTCGCCTCGTTGTCGCCGGTCAGCAGCACCGGCCGCAGCCCCAGCTCCCGCAGCGTCGCGACCGCCTCGCGGCTCGTCGGCTTGACGGTGTCGGCGACGACGACGTGCCCGCGCACCTCGTCATCCCAAGCGACCTCGATCCCGGCCTGCCCGGAACCCGAGGCGCGGCCGACGACGACCTCGCGGCCCTGGACCACGCCCCTCACCCCCACCCCCGCCTCGCTTTCGAACTCCTCGACCGCCGGCAGCAATACGAACTCCTCCTTCGCCCGCGCGGCGATCGCGGCGGCGATCGGGTGCTCGGAGGCGTCCTCGACCGCGCCGGCCAGGCGCAGCACCTCCGCCTCCTCGGTGCCCGGCGCGGCGTGGACCGCCACCACCGACATCTCGCCGCTGGTCACCGTCCCGGTCTTGTCGAGGACGACGGTGTCGATCCGCCGCGTCTGCTCCAGCACCTCCGGCCCCTTGATCAGCAGACCGAGCTGGGCACCGCGGCCGGTCCCGACCAGCAGCGCCGTCGGCGTCGCCAGCCCCAGGGCGCAGGGGCAGGCGATGATCAGGACCGCGACGGCTGAAGTAAAGGCGAAGGCGGCGCCGGCACCGTCGAGGAGCCAGAAGGCGAGGGTGCCGAGGGCGAGGGCGATCACCACGGGGACGAAGACGGCGCTGACCCGGTCGGCGAGGCGCTGCACCGGCGCCTTGCCCGACTGCGCCTCGGTGACGAGGCGGGCGATCTGCGCCAGCGCCGTCTCCTCGCCGACCCGGGTGGCGCGAACGACGAGGCGACCGCCGAGGTTGATCGTCGCCCCGACCACCTCCTCCCCCGGCCCGACCTCGACCGGCACCGACTCGCCGGTGAGGAGCGACTGGTCCACCGCGCTGCTGCCGCTCTCGACGACGCCGTCGGTCGCCACCTTCTCCCCCGGCCGCACGAGGAAGCGGTCACCGGCCTTCAGCTCCTCGACAGGGACGCGGCGCTCCGCCCCGTCCTCGTCCAGCAGCGCCACCTCCTTGGCGCCTAGGCCCAGCAGCGCCTCCAGCGCCGCCCCGGCCCGCCGCTTCGCCCGCGCCTCGAAGTAGCGGCCGGCGAGGATGAAGGTGGTGACGACGGCGGCGACCTCGAGGTAGATCTCGTCGCTGCCGGCGCCGCGCTCGGTCACCAGTTCGAAGGGCATCGTCATCCCCGGCACCCCGGCGTCGCCGAGGAAGAGGGCGTAGAGCGACCAGCCGAGGGCGGCGAGGGTGCCGAGGGAGATCAGCGTGTCCATCGTCGCGGCGCCGTGGCGGAGGTTCTGCCAGGCGGCCTTGTGGAAGGGCCACCCCGCCCACAGCACCACCGGCGTCGCCAATTGCAGCGAGAGCCACTGCCAGTTGCGGAACTGCAGCGGCTCGATCATCGCCAGCAGCAGCACCGGCAGCGAGAGGAGGGCGGCGAAGATCAGCCGGCGACGGAGATCTGAGGTCGGGTCGGCCTCAGCCTCGCCCGTCTCCTTCTCCCCGCCGGCCGGCACCGGCAGCGAGGCCTCGTAGCCGACGCTCTTTACGGCCCCGACCAGCTGCTCGGGCTCGACCTGCTCGGGGTCGAAGCTGACCGTCGCCCGCTCGGTCGCGAAGTTGACCGTCGCCTCGACCCCGTCGAGCCGGTTGAGGCTCTTCTCGACCCGCCCGGCGCAGCTGGCGCAGGTCATCCCCTCGATCGGCAGCTCCAGCCGATCCCTCTCCGTGGTGGCTTGTTCTATATACCCCATGGGGGTATGCTAACACGATGAAAACCCAGGACCCCGGCTACATCGACAACAAGGAGCAGGTTAGGAACAGGCTGCGGCGGATCAGCGGCCAGATCGGCGGGATCGAGCGGATGGTCGAGGAGGAGCGCTACTGCATCGACATCCTCACCCAGATCTCGGCTGCCCAGGCGGCGATCGACAAGGTCGCCCTCGCCCTGCTCGACGAACACACCCGTCACTGCGTGGTCGGCGCCAAGAGCGCCGCGGAGCGTGAGGAGAAGACCGAGGAGATGATGGAGGCGGTCGGCCGCCTGCTGAAGAGCCGCTGATCTCTGCCAGTCTGCGGGCGATGAGCGAGACCCCAGGCAAGCGCTTCGCCGTCGCCGCCCGCCGCTTCAACCGCAGCCCGAAGCTGGTCGACTGGGTGCGGCGCACGCGCGAGCGAGCGCTCGGCGACGACGACTTCGTCGACCGCCTCTCCACCGCCCGCGGCCGTCCCGCCGACCTCGCCGCCCGGCAGCTGGTCTCGCTGCGCGGCGAGCGCCCCGGCTTCGCCGGTGAGATCGGGCTCACCGCGCTGCAGGCCTGGCAGCGCCTGGCCGAGTCCCAGGACCGCGGCCGCGGCAAGGTCGACGTCGCGATCCTCTTCACCGATCTGGTCGGCTTCTCGAGCTGGACGCTCGAGGCCGGCGACGCGACCTCGGTGCGGTTGCTGCGCGAGGTCGCGGCGGCAATCGAGCCACCCGTCGCCGAGCACCGCGGCGAGGTGGTGAAGCGGCTCGGCGACGGCCTGATGGCGGCCTTCTGGGACGCGCCGAGCGCGGTCGCCGCCGCCTTCGCGGCCAGCGAGCGCCTCGCCGCGGTCGAGGTCGAGGGCTACCGCCCCCGCCTCCGCACCGGCATCCACCTCGGCCGCCCCCGCAAGCTCGGCGGCGACTACTTCGGCGTCGACGTCAACATCGCCGCCCGCCTCGCCGAGGCGGCCAGGCCCGAGGAGATCCTCGTCTCCGACACCGCCCTCGCCCAGCTCCCCGCCGACACCGCCGAGGCCAAGAAGCGCCGCTTCCGCGCCAAGGGGGCGCCGAAGGAGGTCGACGCCTACGCGGTGAGGCGATCGACGAGCTCGAGCAGCTCGGCGTGAGCGTCGAGGACGAACTCGGCCTCGGCCCCGTCTTCCTCGTCGCCCTCGGGGTTCATGCCGCGGTAGCGGGCGCTCCTCATCCCCAGCGCGATGGCGCCGGCGACGTCGGTGCGCCGCAGGTCGCCGACGTGCATCGCCTCCGCCGGCTCCGCCCCGAGCGCCGCCAGGGCCGCTTCGAAGATTCGCGGCGAGGGCTTGTAGTGGCCGACCTCGTCTGAGAAGCCCCAGCCGTTGAAGTGGCCGAGCAGGCCCTCGGCGTCGAGCAGCTCGCGCAGCAGCTCGCCGCCGCTGAAGCCGACGTCGCAGACGATCCCGAGCCGGATCCCCCGCTCCCGCAGCCCCGCCAGGCACTCGTGGATCCCCGGCGCGAAGTCGAGCGGGACCTCCCGCCCGGCGCCGAGGAACGCCTCAGCGACCATCTCCCGCGCTGCCCCCTCGATGCCCAGATGCCGCACCAGCGCCGTCGCAGCCTCGTGCGGGGGCAGGTGCCGCCCTTCCGCCCAGGCCCGCTCCCACTCCAGCCCGACCTGCCCCAGCCCCTCGATCAGGAGGTCCGCCTCGACCTCGACGTCGTGGCTCCGCAGCGCCGCCGCGATCCCCCGCTTCCGCGCCTCGGTCATCGCCCCCGGCGGCACGGTCGCGATCGTGTTCCAGAAGTCGAAGGTGACTGCCCTCAATCGCCCAGCAGATCCTCGGTGAGGCGGAAGACCTCCGGCAGGTCGACGTCCAGCGCGTAGGCGAGGCGGCGCACCGACCCCCAGTCGGCGTCGATGCCGCCGATTTCGATCCGCCGCAGCTCTTCGACGGGCACCTCGGCGCGATCGGCCAGCCCCTGCTGGGTCAGCCCCGCGTCTTTGCGCAGCTGCCGGATCGCCTTGCCGAGGGCGATGTTGTGCACGTCCCGGGTCCGCTCCATTTGCAGGGACGCTACTGCGCTCGTCAGCGTCTGCAACCCGTCAGAGGCCGCCGCGGAGCCGAACCAGTGCAAAGTCCGTGTCGATCGTGCCCGGCAGCTTGGCCCAGCCGCCCAGCAGGATCCGGCCGTTGCCCTGTAGCGCGACCGAGCGGGGGGTGCCGAGCCGCCTGCCGAGGCGGACCGCGACGCGGCCGTCGCCGC